>Ga0207652_10004630_pt1 | contig 11145 bp, 8 predicted proteins | sample KBSC63BmetaG_FD_184334 | JGI IMG/M metagenome (GOLD analysis project Ga0207652, IMG submission 184334) | Corn rhizosphere microbial communities from Kellogg Biological Station, Michigan, USA - KBS C6-3B metaG (SPAdes) (version 2) | ecosystem: Host-associated > Plants > Roots > Rhizosphere ... | reverse complement strand
ATCGTGGTTGTTGCAGGCCTGGGTGAAATCGATGTTACGGTAGGGGCCGATCTTGTTCGGAATGATATGGCTGATGAAGCCCTGCGCCGGGCCACAGCCATTGAATTCCGGCACGTGACCGGGGTGAGGAACCCGATTCGGGCAGAGGTCAAGGTCGGCAATCGGATGGACCGGTTGCACGCCACCGACCTCGCAACATTGCGTGGTGGGATCATAGGGAACGCCGTTACAAGTCGTCGCGGCCAGCGCTAATCGCGGAGACCGAACCCCGGCTGCGGCCAGCACACCACCAAACGCCGCGCCAAGCAGCCCTTTGAGCACGGTTCGGCGCGATGCGCCCTGACCAAGCGCACGCGTCAGGTCGTCGAAGCGTCGTTCTTCCAAGCGCGCCCCCGCTCCCTAACCGCTAAGCGGAATGCACTGATACTGCTGGGTATCGGTATTGAACTGGCAATTGCCATCGTTCCAACCGAAGTTACAGCACATATCGCCGCATTCAGAGGTGCCGGCTGTGCAGCACATACCGTCTCCACCACACGTGTTGTAGAGATATCCAGTGCCACCGCAGCAATCGAGCTCGATCGGGCAGCAGATATAGTCGTCGCGGATGCCGCGGAAATTTGATCCATCGCTCGGCGACACCGGGCAGATCTTGTACTCGGCCGTACTCTTACATACCCAGGTTTGCGTATGCCCTTCATCATCGAGTATGCCGATCTCGTTGCAGCAGATCTCGTCCGGTCCACAAGCGGGATTGCAACCGACCGGAGCTTGGCAGGCGCCCTCGACGCAAATCTGATTCTCCGGGCAACAGACGCCATTGCAGAGGATGCGCGGCGCCGGGCAACTACAGTCATCCTTGCATTCACCGCCGCAGCACACCTGACCGCTCCCGCACGGCGCCTGATCGTTCCCCGGAACGCAATCGCCCGTCTGCGGATTACAGACGTGGCACTCGGAACAGGTCACGTTCTCACAGAGATCTTCGCATTCGCATGTATCCGGATTCTGGTGCTTGTCCGGTGGACAGGTTGACGAACAGACGCAATCGCACGTCTGCGAATCTCGGGTCTTTCCCTCCGGGCAGGCGTCGTGACAGACGCCGCCACAGCAACGCTCGTCGGTCGGTCCACCACATTCCTGGCAGTTTGCGCAGCAATCGCACGCCTGGCTCTGGGCCGAGAGGTAGGCGTCCGCGCCTCCTTTCGAAACCGCCGTGTAATACAGGTACGCATCCACCTCGCAAGCCGAACGCATGTAGCGACTGAAGATGCCGCGACCAGGGTACGCAGCGGCACAGGCGGCCTTCATATCCGCCAGAAACGCCTGATCGCAGTCACTCTTGACGTTGTTACAGGTGTCGTAGCAGATGTCATGGTTGTTGCAGGCCGGGGTGAAGTCGATATTGCGATACGGGCCGATCTTGTTCGGAATGAGGTGGCTGATGATGCCGTTGGCCGGGCCGCAGCCGTTGAATTCCGGCACGTGACCGGGGTGCGGCACCCGATTGGGGCAGAGATCGAGATTGGCGATCGGGTAGAGCGGCTGCACGCCGGCCGGTTCGCAGCACTGGCTCACTGGATCGTACGGAACGCCGTTGCAAGTCGGCACCGCTGCCTCGGCGATGCGTGGTGCGCGCACACCAACCGAGGCGAGCACGCCTCCAAAGGCCGCACCCAGGAGTCCTTTGAGCACCGTCCGTCGTGACGCACCCCGGCCCAGCGCACGTGTCAAGTCGTCGAAGCGCCGTTCTTCCATTGTGCCCCCAAATCCCGGCAACCTTCGCGCAAAGTTCCCGAAATGACCGGCGGGGCAAAGAACGATGACTTCGAAAGGCACCCGACGACGAGATGGACCTGTCTTACTTTGTATTACGTGAACATCGCGCGTTATCCGCCGGTGATCATAATCGTGAAGCGACGGACTGTCAAGTATCCGCGTTTCGTCAATTGATGGCGTAGCTTACTCCGTCGTTTGCTTCAGGGGTTGTCAAGCTGTTCCTGGCTCCGCTGTGGAATCAATCAGTTTGGCATAATGTTTACGATCATCGGGCACGATGTTAGAATCTCTTCGTCGTACGCTTTCAGATGGACTGACGCTCGCACGCTGGAGGACGACGTGGACCTATTCTTATTGGCCGCACGCCTGGTATTGGCAGCCGTATTCGTGGTGTCGGGTTTGGGGAAACTGGCCGACCGGCCCGGCTCACGCCAGGCGATGATCGGTTTCGGCGTGCCACAACTCTTCGCCGCTCCGGCGGGAATCCTGCTCCCATTGGCCGAACTGGCAACCGCTATTCTGCTCATTCCGCTCGCGACCGCCTGGTGGGGCGGCATCGCCTCGCTCATCCTGCTCCTGCTGTTCGTCGCGGGCATTAGCGTCAACCTGGCGCGCGGCCGCACACCCGATTGTCACTGTTTTGGACAGATTCATTCCGAACCGATCGGCTGGCCGACACTGGCACGCAACGGCGTTCTGGCGCTCATCGCCGCCTTCATCGTCGTGTCCGGTAGCGACAACGCCGGCACGAGTGCGGTTGGCTGGATGGGAGATCGTACCGGTATGGAAGAGGTTGGTATCGTCTTCGGTGTGATCGTGGCGCTGCTGATCGTCGCCGAAGCGTGGTTTCTTCTCCATCTTATGCAACAGAACGGCCGCCTGCTCACCCGCCTTGAAGTGATGGAGGAGATCTTCGCCAACGGGCTACCGGATGGCGCTGCGGTGCCCGCCGCTCCGCCGGCACCGGTCGTTGGGCTGCCCGTCGGCAGTCAGGCGCCCGCGTTCACCCTCTCCGGCCTGCACGGCGAAACGATGACGCTTGACGCGCTACGGGCCGCCGGCAAGCCGACGCTCCTCATCTTCTCGGACCCCGGCTGCGGACCGTGTAACGCCCTGCTGCCGGACATCGGCAAATGGCAGCGCGAAGACGGGGCTAAACTGAACATCGCGCTCGTTAGCCGCGGCTCGGTCGACGCGAACCGCGCCAAGAGCGCCGAGCATGGCCTGACCCAGGTGTTGTTGCAGAAGGACCGTGAAGTCGCGCAATCGTATCTGTCGAACGGCACACCCGGCGCCGTCGTCGTTCAGCCGGATGGCACGATCGGCAGTTCGCTGGCCCAGGGTGCCGAGCAGATTCGCAATCTCGTCGCGCGCACCGTTGGTCGTCAGCCGGTCATCCCGGTCGCGGCCGCCAACAGTAATCGCAACGGCAGCGCCCCGCGCCCAACGCCACCGGCCAGCCGCATCGGCAACGATGCGCCAGCGGTGACGCTCCCAGATCTTGACGGCAAGGACTTCTCGCTGGAGCAGTTCCGTGGCAAGGACACCCTCTTGCTCTTCTGGAACCCCGGCTGCGGCTTCTGCCAGCGAATGGCAAACGACCTCAAAGAGTGGGAAAACAATCCACCGAACGGCAGCCCAAAGCTCCTGATTGTCTCGACCGGCACACCGGAGGCGAACAAGGCGATGGGCCTGCGCTCGACCACGGTGCTCGATCAAGGCTTCACCACCGGCCGCGCCTTCGGCGCCAGCGGCACACCCTCAGCGGTACTCGTCGACGCCCGAGGCAAGATCGCCTCCGAAGTCGGCGTCGGCGCCCCAGCGGTGCTGGCACTGGCCGCCGGACCGGCGGACGCGGGGAAGCGCGGGTAGGCCGCCCTCACCCCCAGCCCCTCTCCCAGAATTGGGAGAGGGGGAGACAACGCACAGCTGCGGCCGCGCCTCTATCTGTTTACCTATGCATCTACAATCAGGAACGCGTACCCATTCACCCAAAGACACCCCTCTCCCAGTATTGGGAGAGGGGCAGGGGGTGAGGGCGGCCGGTGGTAGGATTGGCATGCGAGTGGGTGAATCTGAATATGCACGATCGTGGGATAACGATGAGCGACAGCGAACAACCGGACACCGGCAACGAAGACGAGCAACTGACTGATACCGACCTTCCGGCTACCATCGAGCAGGATCTGCAACCAGCCGAGGTGGCCCGCATTGGCGATACGATCAAGGACCTCGGCCAGCGCGTGCCGAGCTACGCTAAGCTCTCGTATAACCTCGTGTTGGCCGGGAAGATGACCGGCGCCCAGCAGAGCCAGATCCTCGGTCCGCTCGGCTACGGGCCAGCCTCGAAGATCAGCCGCTTCGTGCCGCTGCTCAATCAGCTCACGCGAATCCTCTCGATGGTCGGCACGATCCGCTTTGTTCTGACGCAGATGGATGTCGAGACGGCCAATGAGCACCTCGCATCGGTCGGGCTGAGCCGCGAGCAGGTCGAGGCCGATTTTGAAGTGACGCGTGATCTCGCCAAACACGCCAAAGACGTCGGCAGCCGTGAAGCCGCCCGCGCGCTCGAAGTTGGTGGACGCGAGGCGTCGAAAGCGCTCACCAGCGGTGCCCGCGTCGCTGGTCGATTGACCGGCAAGGGGATTCGCTCGTTCCGCAACTGGCAGGTACGCACCACCAACACCACCACGGACCCCGACCAATGAGGAACGTATGACGATGAACGACGATGCAAGCATTAAAGAGACGCTCGGACACCTGATCCGCCGCTCCCCGCGCTATGGGCGTCTGACATTCCGCCTACTACGCGACGATCGCATTTCCACGCGGCAAAAGGCGCCACTCGTTGTCGCCGTTGGCTACGGCATCTCACCGATCGACCTCGTGCCCGGCATCGTGCCATTGCTCGGCCAGCTCGACGACCTGATCGTACTGCTGGGCGCGCTCCGGCTCACGCTGGAACAGGTTCCACCAAGCATCGGCAACGAGCACCTGCTGGCCGTCGGTCTGACCAAGGGCGATATCGATGCCGATTTCGCCGCGGCGCTGCGCGCCCCACGCAAGATCGTCGTCAAGGGTGCGCAAGGTGCGGCGCGTGCCGTTGATCGCGGCGCCCGCCTCTCGTTCAAGCTCGCTCGCTCCGGACTACGCAACGTCCGCCAGCGGAGCGGTGATCTCCCGACAGCACACCAGCCCTAGCCTGCGTTATCCTTCAGCCGGACCGACCTCGCACTCATTCCGGCTGCCGGTCCGGCACGAGGCTCCCGTGAAGCGGGCATCGTAGAGGGACAACGTTCGGGTATGTCAAGAAATGGGTTGATCGTCGTCGTTGTTATCGCCGTCGCCGTGATCGTCTCCGCGTATTTCACGTTCGCACGCGGATCCTCGAGCAACGCAAGTCCGACCCCGACGCCGGCGGTCTCCTCCGTCGTTCCGTCATCCGACCTCGCGACCCGAGGTGCTGCACTCTTCACGCAGTATCGTTGCAACGTCTGCCACACAACGAACGGCAACCGCGCCGCCGGCCCGACACTCGCGGGACTCTACGGCAGCCAGGTGACGCTGACCACCGGCCAGACCGTCACCGCCAACGAGGGCTATCTCGCCGAGAGCATCACCAACCCCGACGCCCAGATCGTCTCCGGCTACGGCCCCAGCGTCATGAGCGCCGCCCTCTCCGACTTCACCACCCAGATCAACCAGGACGACACCGTAGCGGCGCTGGTGGCCTATATCGAGAGCTTGAAGTAAGGGGGACAGCGGCAGCCCTCACTCCCGGCCCCTCTCCCACACCGCACGGGAGAAGGGAGATGTAGGATCCACATTGGCGACTATCAATGGTGGATTCGGCGCTCGACCCTCGCCCGAGGTTGAAATCATCGGGTGAAGGTCGAGCGCGAAGAACCGTGATGGATCGTACCCACGCTCACAAAAAGACACCCCTCTCCCGTGCCGCACGGGAGAGGGGCTGGGGGTGAGGGCCGCTCGCCTACCGCCCTTGCGGTCGCACGATCGGCCAGATGCTCGGCATTTCGCCGACCGGCACTTCGATCAGCACTGGCTCGTTCATCTTGAAGGCGCTGCGCAGGACCGTGCGCAGATCGTCCGGGCTGGTGGCGCGCATGCCGACGACGCCGAACAGTTCGGCCAGCTTGGAGAAGTCCGGATTGTGCAGGTTCGAGGCGATTGTCCGACCGTTGAACGACTGCTGCTGAATCCGCTTCACATTGCCGTATGCGCCGTCGGAGAAGACGATGGCAACCAGGTTGATATGGTGCATCGCCATCGTCGACAGCTCCTGCACGTTGAACATGAAGCCGCCGTCGCCGTTCACCGAGACAACCTTCTTGTCCGGATTGCCAACCTGGGCGCCGAGTGCGGTGGCGAAGCCGTAGCCGAGCGTGCCCTGGTAGCCGGACGAGATATAGGTGCGCGGCTTGTAGACCGGGAAGGCATTGTGCATCCAGTAACCGACCTGAGTGCTCTCGGCGACGGCGATGCCGTCGTCCGGCAGCTCTTCGCGAATAACCGTCGCGAAGGCGGCCTGGGGCTGCACCTCGAAGAACTTGTCCTCGATCGTCTCTTTCAGCCGCGACATCTCGTCTTCGATCGAGTCACGCTTGCGGTTGTGCGCACCGACGCGCTTGATCAAATCGGTCAGGCCGAGCTTGGCATCGGCGATGATACCGATGTTCGGCTGGTAGTTGCGGCCGATCTCGTCCGGATCGATATCCATCTGAATGACGGTCTGCTGGCTCTTCGGCCCCCAGGTTGCCACGGCTGGCTGGGCGAAACGCGTTCCGACGACAAAGACGACATCAGACTTCGGCAGCAGATCCATGCCGGCCAGACTGTCATGGCCGAGGTAATGGCGGGAAGAGAGCGCACCCTTGCCGTTGGCCGACATGATGACGGGCGCCTGCAGCATCTCGGCCAGCTCACGCAGTTCGTCCGTGGCATTGGCCGACGCGATACCACCGCCGACGAAGATAATTGGCCGCTGTGCCGCGCCGAGCGCCTTGGCTGCCTGCTCGATCAGATCGGGGTCGGCACCGGGGCGCGACGTCTCGACCGGCTCCATCAACTGCACATCGCCCGTCGCCTGCAAGACATCCGGCGGAACTTCGATCTCCACCGGACGCGCACGACCAGTGCGCAGCTGGCGGAATGCTTCGGTGACGATGCCCGGCACTTCTTCCGGCGTCATCGCGCGGCCCGACCACTTGGTCACTGAACGGACCATTTCGAGCTGGTTCGGCACCTCATGCAGGACACCACGCCCGACCTCGATCAGATCCGACTGGATTTGCCCGGTCATGCAGAGCACCGGCGAGCAGGTGGCATAGGCGGTCGACAGGCCGGCCATCGCGTTCAGCAGGCCAGGCCCCGGAACGACCAGACAGGTACCGACCTTGCCGGTCGTGCGCGCGTAGCCGTCGGCCATGTACGATGTCGCCTGCTCGTGTCGCGTGTGATAGACCTTGACCTTGTCCTGCTGCTCGTAGAGCGCGTCGAACGCCCAGTCGAGCTGCACACCGGGCAGGCCGAAGACGACCTCGATACCGTGTTTCAGGATTGATTGGACGAGGGCCTGCCCCCCGGTCATCTGTGCCACGTGCTGTCCTTTCCGCTCCTGCGATCAACCGCCAGCGCGCAACCTGCCGCTCGCGCTCTCACCCCTCCGTGCGGTGCCCGGCATTCGGGCGACCTGTACCAGCGTCATTGCTCCGTCGGGACAATACCCGACTCCCCGGCATACGACAACAGTGGCGCAGCCTTATGTCTCTGCTCCGGCATTGTAGACAATGCGAGCGCACGATGCAGCCCCTGTTGGTTCACGATATCACCATATCCGAATATACCGCGCTGTGACCATGTATTTTCAGCGATTGTGGCAGCGCTCAGCGCGGTATGATCGCGCGATGGACGCTGCAGTCGCGACGCTGATCTTGCTGGTGACGTTGCTGCTCGTGCTCTTTCGGCCACGCGGGCTGCCGGCTGCACTGCCGGCCGCGCTCGGCGGTCTACTCGTGCTCGCCCTACGACTCGTCTCGCTCCATCAAACCTGGGAGATCATTCGCTTCGCGCAGGATGCGCTCGTCTTCTTAATCGGCATGATGATCGTCAGCGCGATCGTCGAGCGCGCCGAATTCTTCGAGTGGTGTGCCACCCTGGCGGCCCGCGCCGGAAGCGGGAGCGTGCGACGGCTCTATCTCTTCATCTTTCTGATCGGTACGCTCATCACCGCGACACTTTCCCTCGATGCCACGGCCATCGTCCTCACACCGATCGTCTACGCCATGGCGATTCGTCTTAAACTGCGGCCGCTCCCCTTCATGTTCGCCTGCTGCTTCGTCGCCAACACCGCCTCGCTCTTCATGCCGATCTCGAATCTGACGAATCTTCTGATGTACCACGCGCTCGATTTCAGCTTCCTGCGCTTCAGCCTCATCATGTTCATCCCGGCGGTGGCGGCTGTCGCCACCAACGCGGCACTCTTCAGCTACCTTTTCCGCTTCGATCTCGTCGGCCACTACGAGCGTTCGGCCGAGCCGTTTCGTCCGGCCAATCGCGCCTTCTTCCGGCTCTCGGTCGTTGGACTCGTCGTCATCCTACTGGCGATCTTCGCCGCCTCGGTCGTGCATCTCCCAATCGGACCGATCGCGCTGGCGGGTGGGATCGTGCTCCTGACGCTCACCTGGACGCGCGGCTGGACACCGTTCGCCGCTACCCTGCGCGCGGTCTCCTGGAACCTGATCGTGCTGGTACTCGGGCTTTTCCTGGTCGTGCAAGCGGTCGAGAATACCGTGCTCGCCGGCATCTTCAGCGATGCACTGCATGTGCTGGCCCCAGGAGATTCGCTACTTCAACTACTCAGCATCGCACTCGGCAGCACGCTGGGCGCGAATCTGATCAACAACATTCCGATGACGATCGTGGCGACTAGCGCATTGCGACCGGCGCTGGACACCGGCATCTTGCACCCGGCGGCCGGCTATGCCGCGCTGCTCGGCACCAACATCGGACCGAACCTGACGATCACCGGCTCGCTGGCCACGCTCATCTGGCTCAGCATCGCGCAGGGCCGTGGACTGTCGATCACCGCACGGCAGTATCTGCGCCTTGGCATCGTCGCCACGCCACTCATCCTGCTCAGCAGCGTTCTCGGCCTTTGGCTCTCACTCCGGCTGTTCTAGGGATGAACCAGCCCAAGGCTGCCCAGGAACTCGACGAGCAGCGCGTTGAACGCTTCGGGGTTGTCGGCGGGCGAGCCATGCCCAGCATCGGGCACCACCGCCAGCTCGGCCGCGGGCACGGCATCGGCCACCGCCGACGTCAATTCGCGGTATTCGGGCTGGGTATTGGCCCCATAGACCAGCAACACCGGCAGGTCGAGGGCGGCCAGCGGCCCTGGCCCTGGATTGAATTCCTCGACCGCCTCGAACCAGGCGGGCGTCGACAGGACATTCTGGCGCCATTCGGCCAGACGCCGTCGCCCAACCTTCTGGCGCCAGTCAGCACCGACTCTCGGCGTCAGGAAGATGTCGAGCGCATCGTCGATCTGACCATTAGCCAGCAGCGGGCGCGCGCGGTCGGCCGCCGAGGTAAGCCGAGCGCCGCCATTATCGGGGAGCAATTGGGGGATCGAGGGTTCGGCCAGCAAAAGCGCCAATACCCGCTCCGGACTGAGCAGCGCCAGTGCCAGGCCGACCGTCGCGCCGAGCGAATTGCCGATAACGACCGCACGGTCGATCCCCTCGGCATCAAGCACTGCCAGTGCATCGAGCGCCGCACGCTCGATGCTCGGATGCTCGCCCGGTGGCGAACTCTCGCCATGTCCACGGATCGAGGGCGCGATCCAGCGGAACTCCGGCAGCCGCAGCATCTGGTGAATCCAGTTCGATGTCCCGACGAGCACACCGTGCAGCGCCAGGATCGGCAGCGCTCCCGGTTGATCGGCGCGCACCTCATACGCGATCCGCGCACCGTCATCGACCGTGATCATCCGCTGCTCAGTTACCGCCATTGCACCCCGCTTCCTGCCGTCACCCAGGCCTCGTTCACCCAACCGTCGATTGTACGGTGCCGACGGCGCGGACGGTAGGCGCGTTATGATGTCGAGCGGGGCGGTATCAGAGTGAGGGACGCGGGGCGACGATCAGGATTCCCGATCGTCGCCAGTGGACGACCGTCGTAACCGGCGACGTTGTGCGCGCTCGGCGACCGCCCGATCATCAATGGCAATAGACTGGTAGAAGGTAGGTGCGGCTCAGTGCGAGCCGCCCGATCGAGACCAACGGCGGCTTCGGCTCACGCCAAACTCGCCGCCAGCTTCTCACGTGCAGCCGCGATTCGCACCAACGAGCGCTCTTTGCCGAGGACGCGCAGCGTCTCGAATAGGCCGGGCGAGACGGTGCGCCCGGTGACGGCAACCCGGATCGCCATGTAGAGTTGGCCGCGCTTCAGGCCCAGTTCAGTGAGCAGCTCGTCCAGGCTGGCCTGCATCGCTGCCTCGTCGTCGAAATCGGCATCGGCGAGAACCGCCTCGACGCGCTCCAGCGCTGGGCCGACCACGGACGGATCGGTCTTCTTCGGGACGAGCAGCGACGCGTCGTAGGCTTCGGTCTCTTCAGTAAAGAAGAAGCTGGTCAGCTCGACGACCTCGGTCAACAACTTCATGCGGTCCTTCAAGAGCGCGATGACCGACTGCACGTAGGCGTGCTCGGCCGAGGCCGGATCGCTGGCCGCTTCGGAAACGAGCCCGGCCTGCAGCAAGTAGGGAATGCAGCGCGCCGTCAGGTCCTCCAGCGTCAGGATGTGGTTGATGTACTGCTGGTTCATCCAGAGGAGTTTTTCGAAGCTGAAGCGTGACGGGCTGGGGTTGACGTCGACCAGATCGAACTTCTCGATCAGCTCCTCGCGGGTGAAAATCTCCTGATCACCGCATGACCAGCCGAGCAGCGCCAGGTAGTTATCGAGCGCCTCAGGCAGATAGCCGTTCCGCTTGTATTCGAGCACGCCGACCGCGCCGTCGCGCTTGCTCAGCTTCCCCTTGCCGTCCGGCTTGAGAATGACCGAGGGATGCGCGAAGATCGGCGGCTCCCAGCCGAAGGCGTCATAGAGCCGCACATGCAGCGGCGACGACGGCAGCCACTCCTCGCCGCGCGTCACATGACTGATCTTCATCAGATGGTCATCGATCACGACGGCCAGATGATACGTCGGGTAGCCATCTGACTTCAGAATGATGGCGTCTTCCAACAGCCGGTTCTCCCAGGTGATCTCGCCGCGCAGCAGGTCGGTCAGCGAGGTCGTGCCCTCCAGCGGCATCTTGAACCGGATGACCGGCTCGATCCCCTGCGC
>Ga0207652_10004625_pt1 | contig 11155 bp, 13 predicted proteins | sample KBSC63BmetaG_FD_184334 | JGI IMG/M metagenome (GOLD analysis project Ga0207652, IMG submission 184334) | Corn rhizosphere microbial communities from Kellogg Biological Station, Michigan, USA - KBS C6-3B metaG (SPAdes) (version 2) | ecosystem: Host-associated > Plants > Roots > Rhizosphere ... | reverse complement strand
CTCCTTCGTGCTGCCGGGCGGGACGGCGGCCGCGGCCGCGCTGCACCTGGCCCGCACGGTCTGCCGCCGCGCCGAGCGCGAGGCGGTGCGGCTGGTCGAGGCGGGCGAGCCGGTCAGCGGGCCGGCCATGCGCTACCTGAACCGCCTCTCGGACCTGCTGTTCGTCGCGGCGCGCTACGCCAACGACCGTGGGGCGGCCGAGGTCTTCTGGCAGTCCGGCGCGACGCGTTAGGGCTTGGGCTGACCCGGACCCGGCGGCGGCGTGCGGCCGATGGCCTTGAGCGCCGCGTCGCGCGCCGCCTTGTCGGTGATCATCCGCCCGGTGACGTCGGAGGTCAGGATCGGCTGGGCGCAGACGCGGCTGTAGGGGTCCCACCACTTATGGCCCTCGATGCACTTCTGCTCGGGCCTGGCCCAGCCGAACGTCCAGATGAGGACGCCGACGTTGGCCACGGCGAACACGCCGAGGAAGATCAGCTTCAGGCGTTCGATAGTCGGGTTCATGCGGCCTCTTTTACCGGATCGGACGCCAGGCTGGCTAGCGGGACGCCCGGGCGGAAATGCGGCGCCTGCGAAGAGGCGCGGTTTGCAAACGGCGGCTAAACCGCTATGCCCCGTCATCCTTTCCCAATGCAATTTTGAGGCGCTAGCAACCCATGAAGGTGTTGGTCCCGGTCAAGCGGGTGATCGACTACAACGTCAAGGCGCGGGTGAAGCCCGACCAGACGGGCGTCGACCTCGCCAATGTGAAGATGTCGATGAACCCCTTCTGCGAGATCGCGGTCGAGGAGGCCGTGCGTCTCAAGGAGAAGGGCGTCGCGACCGAGGTCGTGGCCGTCTCCATCGGCCCGAGCCAGGCGCAGGAGACCCTGCGCACGGCGCTCGCCATGGGCGCGGATCGCGCGATCCTGGTGCAGACCGCCGAGGACCTGGAGCCGCTCGCGGTCGCCAAGGTGCTGAAGGCGGTGATCGCCAAGGAGAGCCCTGACCTGGTGGTCATGGGCAAGCAGGCCATCGACGGCGACAACAACGCCACCGGCCAGATGCTGGCGACCCTGCTCGACTGGCCGCAGGCGACCTTCGCCTCGGCGCTGGAGGTGTCCGGGAACAAGGCCAAGGTGACCCGCGAGGTCGACGGTGGCCTGCAGACCCTCGAGATCGACCTGCCCGGCATCGTCACCGCGGACCTGCGCCTCAACGAGCCGCGCTACGCGAGCCTGCCCAACATCATGAAGGCCAAGAAGAAGGAGCTCGCGGTCGAGGAGCTCGCGAGCCTCGGCGTCGACACCGCGCCGCGCCTCAAGGTGGTCAAGGTCACCGAACCGCCGAAGCGTTCCGGCGGCATCAAGGTGGAAAGCGCCGCCGACCTCGTCTCCAAACTCAAGACCGAAGCGGGGGTGCTCTGATGGCCGTTCTCGTCATCGCCGACCACGACAATGCGACGCTGAAGGACAACACCGAAAAGACGGTGACCGCGGCGCTCAAGCTCTCCAGCGACGTCGACGTCCTGGTGGCCGGCAAAGGGGCCAAGGGCGTCGCCGACGCCGCCGCCAAGATCACCGGCGTGCGCAAGGTGCTGCTGGCCGAGAGCGACGAGCTGGGCGAGGGCCTGGCCGAAAGCATGGAAGCCCTCGTGGTCCCGCTCATGGCCAACTACGACGCGGTGCTCACCCCGGCGACCAGCCAGGGCAAGAACTTCAGCCCCCGCATCGCCGCCAAGCTGGACGTGGCGCAGATCTCCGAGATCGTCGAGGTGGTGGACGCCAACACCTTCGTGCGGCCGATCTACGCCGGCAACGCGCTGGAGACCGTCCAGTCTTCCGACGCCAAGAAGGTGATCACCGTGCGCCCGACCGTCTTCAAGGCGGCGGCTGACGGCGGCTCGGCCACGGTCGAGACGATCCCCGCGCCGGCGGCCCCGGCCAAGACCCACTTCGTCGACCAGAAGCTGGTGAAGTCGGCGCGCCCGGAGCTCTCGGGGGCGAAGATCGTGGTCTCCGGCGGCCGCGCCATGGGCTCGGCGGAAGAGTTCCAGCGGGTCATCGATCCCCTGGCCGACAAGCTCGGGGCCGCCGTCGGCGCCTCCCGCGCCGCGGTGGACGCCGGCTACGCGCCCAACGACTACCAGGTCGGCCAGACCGGCAAGGTGGTGGCGCCCGAACTCTACATCGCCATCGGCATCTCCGGCGCGATCCAGCACCTGGCCGGCATGAAGGACTCCAAGGTCATCGTGGCGATCAACAAGGACGCCGACGCGCCGATCTTCCAGGTCGCCGACTACGGCCTGGTGGCCGACTACAAGACCGCGGTTCCCGAACTGATGAGCGCGCTGACCGCCGCCGGCAAATAGTACGCCGGGGGCGTGCAGCCCGGGCCCGGCCGCGCAGAGGCGGCGCAAGACAAGGGGCGGCCCCAGCCAGGGGCCGCCCCTTCCGTTCTTCGCCGGGGCCGTCGGGGGAGCCCCCGCGAAAGGCCGCTCGAACTCAGCGCGCGCCCGCCTGGCCGCCGGCGCTGTCGCCGAGCGTCAGCACCACCGAATTGCCGGCCAGCACCGGCGGGGCGTCGGCGACGCTCACCTTCTTGACCGCCGCCTCGATCGCAGCGTCGGTGTCGCGCGAGCCGGTGCTCCGCAGGACGTGAGCCCCGTTCAGCCGGCCGTCGCCGCCGACCGTCGCGCGGATCTCGACCGGCTGACCCTTCAGGTCGACGCCGGCCGCCGCCAGGCTCGCCGAGGCCTGGGCTTCGGCCTGGGTCTGGAACCGCTGCAGCGCGGAGGGCGCGGCCTGAACGGCCGAGGCGGCGAGCAGCAGCGCGCCCGCCAGGAGAAGGCTTTTCATGGTCTCATATCCTTGTTTTGTCAGCGCAATATCGCATCGCCGCAACCGGTAGGTGGGAAGCTGCCCGGCCACTTGCGAACGATAGATTTTCGCCTGGGATGTGAGCCGTCCTGACAAGTGCGGCCGCCGCCAGGACCCATCGCCTTTGCGCGCCGTTGTTACAGGCGCTAACACGTCGCCGCCGTGACCCGCCTGCCGCCCTTCTTCGCCCTGCGCGCCCTGGAGGCCGCCGCGCGGCACCGTAGCTACAGCCGCGCGGCCCGCGAGCTGGCGGTGACCCATGGGGCGGTCAGCCAGCAGGTCCGCCGCCTGGAGGCCGAGCTCGGCGCGCGGCTCTTCGAGCGGCGCGGCAACGGCATGGTTCCGACCCCGGCCGCCGAGCGCCTGGCCAGGCAGGTCGGCAAGGCGCTCGACCTGTTGCGCAACGCCGTCGCCGAGTTCGCGGCCGCCGCCGAACGCGACCCGCTGGTGGTCAGCCTGGACACCCAGTTCGCCAACCGCTGGCTGCCGCCCCGCCTGCCCCGCTTGCTGGCCGATCCGGCGGGGGCGAACCTGGAGCTTCGCGTGGAGGAGCGGCGGGCCGACTTCATCACCGATGGCGTCGACATCGGCGTGCGCTACGGCGCCGGCCGCTGGGACGGCGTCGAGGCTCGCCAATTGTTCACCGAGACCCTGGCGCCGGTCTGCAGCCCAGCCTTCGCCCGGGCCCACCCCATGCGTCGGCCGCAGGACCTCATGGCCCTGCCGCTGATCCATCACCGGCATCGCCCCTGGGGCCTGTGGTTCGAAGCCCTCGGCCTTGCCGCACCGCGGGAAAGCGGCCTGGTCATGGAGGATTCCGTCATGGTGCTGAACGCCGCCGCCGAAGGCCTGGGCGTGGCGCTTGGGCGCAGCAGCCTGATCGAGGCCGACCTGCGCTCCGGCCGGCTGGTGCGGCCGCTGGAAAACGACGTCGCCTCCGACCTCGGCTTCTTCGTGGTCTGGCGCGCCGACAGCCGCAAGCTCGCCCGCATCGAAGCGCTGCGCGACTGGCTGCTCAACGAGACGACGAGCCCCGCGGATCTCTGACCCTGGCGCGCCGGCCAAACAGAAGCCGCGCGGGCCGCCGAGGCCTCACGCTGCGGCGCAGCAAAAGCCTTGCGGCAGGACGGCGCCGGTATGTTAGAACGCCGACAGAAAAATTTCGGCCGCCCCTTCGCGGTCAGCTCATCGAGGCTCTGTGAATGGTTCAGATTAAGTCGGTCGGCGTCATCGGCGCCGGCCAGATGGGGACCGGCATCGCTCATGTGGTGGCGCTCGGCGGCTATGACGTCCTGCTGCATGACGTGAGCGCGGAGCGGCTGCAGGCCGGCATGGGCCTGATCCAGCACAACCTGACCCGCCAGGTGCACCGCGGGATCATCACCCAGGAGGCGATGGACGCCGCGATCGGCCACATCAAGCCGGCCGATGAACTGCAGGCCATCGGCGGCACGGACCTCGCGATCGAGGCCGCCACCGAGAACGAAGACACCAAGAAGAATATCTTCAAGGCGCTGGGGCCGCACCTTTCCGAAAAGACCCTGCTCGCTTCGAACACCTCGTCGATCTCGATCACCCGCCTGGCTGCGGCGACCGACCGGCCGGACCGGTTCATCGGCCTGCATTTCATGAACCCGGCGCCTTTGATGAAGCTCGTGGAGATCATCCGCGGCATCGCCACCGGCCCCGAGACCTATGAGACCGCCGTCCAGTTCGCCCAGAGCCTCGGCAAGACCACCGCCAACGCCGAGGACTTCCCGGCCTTCATCGTCAACCGCGTGCTGGTGCCGATGATCAACGAGGCGATCTACACCCTCTACGAAGGCGTCGGCACGGTGGAGGCTATCGACACCGCCATGAAGCTGGGCGCCAACCACCCCATGGGCCCGCTGGAGCTGGGCGACTTCATCGGCCTCGACACGGTGCTGTCGATCATGAACGTGCTCTACGAGGGCCTGGCGGACCGAAGTACCGGCCCTGTCCGCTGCTGGTGAAATACGTCGAGGCCGGCTGGCTCGGCCGCAAGGCCGGCCGCGGCTTCTACGACTACCGCGGCGAGGTTCCCGTCCCCACGCGGTGAGCCGCTGCCCCGGCGCTAGAGCCTGACCTTCGATCTCTTGAGGGCATGGAAGACCAAACTCCAGAACGTCACGACGCAACTCTCCTCTACGCGCCGGCCTCGGCGTGGCCCGGCGTCCCTTCACAACGCGTCAGGTCTGGAAAGGCGCCTGCGGTTCGCGCTGACCTTGCGGCGGTAGCGCGCGAGCGTCCGAGCCGAGGCGCCAGTCGGGGTCGCACCCAAGCCGCCGCGCCTGGATCGCCTCGACAGCCGCTGTGAACCCGGCGCTCGCCCGAGCGCCGCCTTCACCCCGGCGGGATCGCCCGCCCGATAGGCGAGCCTCATCGCCTTCATTCGCCGATAGGTCTCGCCGCGCTGTTCGTCGGACTCCATGCGCGCCTCCGGTCGGGGAAACCTAACACACCCACCCGCCAGGCGATCCGCTCGGCGCTGGACGGCGATGTCGAACGGATGTCCGATGCAGCTTCACCGTCGATTCCAGCCTTGAGTCGCCTCACGTGGCCGAAGCCGTCGTTCCGTCCGCTCGCGCCGGCATCCCACCGCGCTTGCCGGGCCTCGATCTCGTCCGCGCGATCGCGATCGCCTGGGTCATGCTCTACCACGCCTCCAACTTCGGGCTGGCGTCGCACGGCTCCTGGGTCGTCCGCTTCGGATGGCTGGGCGTCGACCTGTTCTTTGTCCTGAGCGGCTTCCTGATCGCCGGGCAACTGCTCCGGCCCTGGGCGCGGGGCTTGCGGCCAAACTATCCGCGCTTCTACGCGCGGCGCTTACTTCGCACCCTGCCGGCCTACCTGGCGATCGTTGCGCTCTATTTCCTGGTCCCGCCCGTCCGCGACCGTGATGTCATCCAGCCGCTCTGGAAGTTCCTGACCTTCACCCAGAACTTCGGCCTCAGCCCCAGTCCGTCAAAGGCCCTGTCGCAGGCCTGGTCGCTCTGCGTCGAGGAGCAGTTCTACCTCGTCTTCCCGTTCGTGGTCGCGCTCCTGGCGCGGCGGCCCAGCGCCGCGAAGGTCGTGGCGAGCGTGCTCGGCGTCCTTGTCCTGGGCATGGCGCTGCGGGGGTGGTTCTGGCTGCACGATGTGGCGGGCGGCGGCAGCTACATGACGCTGATCTACTATCCGACCTGGACCCGCCTCGACGGCCTGCTGGCCGGCATCGTCGCCGCCGCGATCCAGACCTTCCGGCCGCGCATCTGGCAGGCGGCCATGGCGCGCGCCGACCTGCTGCTGGCCGCCGGGACGGTCGGCATCGCCGGCTCGATAATCTTTTTCCAGTCCCAGATCCCGGGGTTCTGGCCGGCGGTGCTGGGCTATCCGCTGGTCTCCGCCAGCATGGCCCTGGTGGTCGCCGCCGCGAGCGACCGGACCTCCATCATCGGACGTCATGCGATCCCCGGCGTCGGCGCGCTCGCCACAGGCGCCTACAGCCTCTACCTCAGCCACAAGATGGTGTTCCACGCGGTCAAGACCGCGGTCACTGCGCATTCGCCCAACGCACAGTCGGCCATCCCCCAAGGCCTGGCCTTGCCGATCGCATTGCTGGGCGCGCTACTCGTGGGCGCTGCGCTCTACTGGCTTGTGGAACGCCCGTTCCTCAAGCTTCGTGACCGGCTGGAGGGGCCGTCGAGAAGCTCGCTCGCCGGCGCGCCCGCGCCCGCCGCCCCTTAAGCCGCCACCGTCTCCCGCGCCCTGGCGTTGGTCGGCCGCGGGTTGGAGAACTCCAGCTTGCCGTCCTCGAGCTTGGCGTAGCGCAGGCTCATCAGGTCGAGGGCGTAGTTCTGGTGCAGCTTCCAGGGCGCCTTCGAGCCCTGCTTGGGGAAGCGGTCCATGGCGCGGCGGACGTATCCCGAGGAGAAGTCGAGCCAGGGCTGGCGCTCGATGGTCGGGTCGTCGTTGCGCGGCGTGACCTGGCGCAGGCCCGTCCGCTTCATGTGGTTCAGGAGGCGGCAGACGTACTCGCAGGTCAGGTCGCACTTCAACGTCCAGGACGCGTTGGTGTAGCCGAAGGCCGAGGCGAGGTTCGGCACGTCCTCGTACATCATGCCCTTGTAGGACAGCGTCTGGCCGGGATCGATGGCGCGCCCGTCGACGGTGATCGCAAGCCCGTTCATCACCTGCAGGTTCAGGCCGGTGGCCGTGACGATGACGTCGGCGGCAAGCTCGGCGCCCGACTTCAGTTTGACGCCGGTTTCGGTGAAGGTCTCGATGTGGTCGGTGACCACCGAGGCCGAGCCCCGCTTGATGGCTTCGAAAAGGTCGGCGTCGGGCACCAGGCACAGCCGCTGGTCCCAGGGGTTGTAGCTGGGGGTAAAGTGGGTTGCGACGTCGTAGTCGGGCCCGAGCTGCTGGCGGACCATCGCGATGATGTTCTGCTTCACCTGCTCCGGCTTCCTGCGGGCCATGCGGAAGAAGAACATGCCGAACAGCACGTTGCGCCAGCGGATCAGGCTGTAAGCCAGCTTCGCCGGAAGCCGTTCGCGCAGCTTGTTGGCGAAGGCGTCTTCGGCCGGCCGCGAGACCACATAGGTCGGCGAGCGCTGCAGCATGGTCACGTGGGCGGCCGTCTTGGCCATCTCTGGCACCAGGGTCACGGCCGTCGCCCCGGAGCCGATCACCACCACCCGCTTGCCCGCGTAGTCGAGGGCTTCCGGCCACTTCTGCGGATGGACGATCTGGCCTTTGAAGCGTTCCGCGCCCGGGAAGTCCGGCGTGTAGCCGCCCTCGTAGCTGTAGTAGCCGCCGCAGAGGAAAATGAAGTTGGCGGTGAGGCGTACGGTCTGGCCGTCGCTGCGCAGCGCCTCGACAGTCCAGGCCGCGTCCTGGCTGGACCAGGCGGCGGCCTTCACCTGATGGCCGTAGCGGATGTGCCGGTCGATGCCGTTCTCGCGGGCGGTGTCGCGGACGTATTTCAGGATCGAGGGGCCGTCGGCGATCGCCTTGGCCTCGGTCCATGGCTTGAACGAGTAGCCCAGGGTGTACATGTCGCTGTCCGAGCGGATGCCCGGATAACGGAACAGGTCCCAGGTGCCGCCGATCGCCTCGCGACCCTCCAGGATCGCATAGCTGCGCCCAGGCGCCTCCGTTTGCAGGTGCCAGGCCGCACCGACGCCGGAGAGCCCGGCCCCCACGATCAGCACGTCGAAATGCTCGACCGCCGCCTTGCCCGCCGTTCCGTCCGCCATCTCAGGCCCTCGCCGCGATTTAAGTTAACATTGATCACATATTTTGGTGTTCCAGGCCAGCAGGGCAATGCAAGGCGGGGTAGCGGCCCACTTCAAGCCGAAACCACGGAAAGAGCAGGGAGGCGGCGGCCGGAGAGGCGCGGGCGATAGAGCGTGTCCCTACTTTCCAGCCGGCGTTAATCCATTCGACTTGCAGCGACGCCGTAGCGGATACTCAGCCGAGTGATTCGGATTGAGGGACGTTAGGGGGACCATGCGCCGGCTCACCCTCGGGCTCCTTTGCGCAACCTATCTCTGCCTGTCGCTGATCGTCGCCCTGACGCTCTGGCGGAACGGCGGCGGCTGGGGCGCGGGCGTCGCCGCCCTGGTCGGCGGCCTGGGGCTTTGCCTGGCCTTCCACGGGCTGATCGCGCGCGCGCTGGAAACCGGCGCGATCAAGACCGACGTCGCCGACATCCGCGAGGCGCACGCGATCCTGCTCTCGCAGGTGGAGGCGCTGGACGCCAGGCTGGGCGCCGCGCTCGATTCCATCGCCGACGACGCCCAGCGGTCCGAGGAGCTCCTCGACGAGGTGCACATGCTCGAGGGGCTGGTGCAGCGCATGCAGCAGCGCCTGGACGACCCCGGCGCCGCACCGGCGCTGTTCGCCGCCCCGCTCGGGGGCGACGCACGCCAATCGCCGGCCCTGCTCGACACCGTGCGCGAGGCCCTGACGGAGAACCGCGTCGACCTCTTCCTGCAGCCGATCGTGGCCCTGCCGCAGCGACGCACCCAGTATTACGAAAGCTTCTCGCGCCTGCGCGACGCGACCGGCCGGGTGATGATGCCGGCGGAGTACCTCAGCGTCGCCGAGCCCGGCGGCCTGGTCACCGCCATCGACAACCTGCTGCTGTTCCGCTGCGTGCAGATCGTGCGCAGGCTCGCCAAGCAGGACCGCAAGATCGGAATCTTCTGCAATATCTCGACGGCGAGCCTGGCCGACGAGAGCTTCTTCCCGCAGTTCCTGGAACTGCTGACGATCAACCGTGACCTCTCCGGCGCGCTGATCTTCGAGATCGGCCAGGCGGCGTTCGACGCCCGCGGCTCCATCGAGGCGCGCAACATGGGCAAGCTCGCCGACCTCGGCTTCCGCTTCAGCCTCGACAAGATCACCGACCTCGACCTCGACCTGCAGGACCTCGCGCGCTCCGACGTGAAGTTCATCAAGATCGGCGCCCAGATGCTGCTGGACGAACTGACCGAGATCGACGGGCGCATGGTGCTGCGCTCCCTGCCCGACCTCGCGGCCGAGGACTTCACCACGCTGACCCGCCGCTATGGCGTCGAGGTGGTGGCCGAGAAGGTGGAGGCCGAGCGCCAGGTGGTCGACGCCCTGGAGCTCAACATCGGCTTTGGGCAGGGCCACCTGTTCGGCGAACCGCGCGCCATCAAGGAAGCCGTGCTCAGCGAAGCCGGGCCGCCGCCGAACCTGGTCCGTCCGGAATTCCCGCGCCGCGCCGCCTTCGGCTAGCTGTCGTCGCGCGCGCCGCGGTCCCGCGACAGGAAGCCGACCACCGCGAACCAGACGTCCCAACCGAACCACAGCACCAGCAGCGGCGGCGCGATGACAATGGCCGCCTGCTTCGCGACCGTCTTGGCGAGCTTGACGGCCGGCGTGTCCGGCGGATCGGGTATGGGCCCCGTGGGGACGCGCGGCGGTGGCTGGGGGAGCGGCGGCGGAGCGGGCTGGCGCGCCTCGGCGATCGCGGCGCGGATCGGCTGCGCCGACAGGCCGCCGGCGACGCCGACGTAGAGGATCGAGGCGGCCGCCCAGGCTTTCAACAGGCGCGCGCCGCCAGGTTTGCTGGAGTTCATGCGGTCTCATATCGCGGCGCGGCGGCGCGAACACCACCCGCGATCGCGGAGCCGGCGATTGACCCGCGGGGTCGGCGCCGCTACCGCCCGGCGATGACTTCTCCCAAGCTCGCCGGCGGCTTTTCGCAGATCGTCGCCGGCTACGACGCCCTGCTCTGCGACGTCTGGGGCGTGATCCACAACGGCCGCGAGAGCTTCCCCTTGGCCTGCGAGGCGCTCGCCCGGTTCCGCGCCGAGCGTGGGCCGGTGGTGCTGATCTCCAACGCCGCGCGGCCGCATGCGCCGGTGATCGACCAGCTCGACGCCCTGGGCGTGCCGCGCGCCGCCTGGAGCGAGATCGTCACCTCCGGGGACGCCACGCGCCTGTTGCTGGCGCAACGGGCGCCGGGCCCGGCCTGGCTGGTCGGCGTCGAGCGCGACGCGCCGCTCTACGAAGGCCTCGGCCTGGAAACCTCCGACCTGGAGCACGCCGCCTTCATCTCGGTCACCGGCCCCTACGACGACGAGAACGACGAACCCGCCGACTACCGCGAGCGCTTCTGCCGCGGCGTCGAGCGCGGACTTGAAATGATCTGCGCGAATCCGGACCTGGTCGTCCAGCGCGGCGCCAAGCTGATCTACTGCGGCGGCGCGCTCGCCCAGCTCTATGAGAGCCTGGGCGGCAAGGTGACCATGGTCGGCAAGCCCTATGCGCCGATCTACGAGCTGGCGCTGGTCAAGGCGGAGGCGGCGCTCGGCCGACCGCTCGACAGCCGGCGCGTGCTCTGTATCGGCGACGGGCTGCCCACCGACATCCGCGGCGCCAACGCCCGCGGGCTGGACGTGCTGTTCGTGGCGAGCGGCATCCACGGGGCGGAAACCATCGGGCCCGATGGCCTGAATGTCGCGGCCGTGCAGGACCTGCTGCGCCAGGATGGCCTGTCGGCGACCTACGCCATCGCCGACCTGGTCTGGTGAGCCGGCGCTTTCGTCGCTAAGTGAACCAGCAAGGCCAGAAGGATCGACGGGTGCAGGGGCTCTATTTCGACGAACTGAGCGTGGGCCAGACGGCGGAAACCACCCACGTGGTGGGCGCGGCCGACATCGAGGCCTTCGCCGCGGTGTCCGGCGACGTCAATCCGGTCCACATGGACGAGGTCTACGCCAGCACGACGCCTTTCGGCGGGCGCATCGCCCACGGCA
>Ga0207652_10004624_pt1 | contig 11155 bp, 5 predicted proteins | sample KBSC63BmetaG_FD_184334 | JGI IMG/M metagenome (GOLD analysis project Ga0207652, IMG submission 184334) | Corn rhizosphere microbial communities from Kellogg Biological Station, Michigan, USA - KBS C6-3B metaG (SPAdes) (version 2) | ecosystem: Host-associated > Plants > Roots > Rhizosphere ... | reverse complement strand
GTTCACGCCGCTCACGCACAACGCCTACATCGCCGCGCGCGCGGCGGCGAACTGCGCGATGTCGGGCGCGGAGCTGATTCTGCGCGGCGAGCAGCTCGTGTATGCGCTCTGCCGGCCGCCGGGACATCATGCGGAGTCCGCGGTGTATGGCGGCTTCTGCTATTTCAACAACACGGCCATTGCCGCGCACGCGCTGAGCGCCCAGGGCCGGGTGGCCACGCTCGACATCGACTTCCATCACGGGAACGGGACGCAGGAAATCTTCGCCCGTCGGCGCGACGTGCTCACGATCTCCATTCACGGCGATCCGAGCTATGCCTATCCATACTTTGCCGGTTTCGCCGATGAGCGCGGCGAGGGCGAGGGAGAGGGGTGCAATCACAACTTCCCGCTGCCGGAGAACGTGGGTGACGACGACTATCTGCGCACGCTGGAGCAGGCACTCGAGCTGATCGTGCGGTTCGCGCCGCGCTATCTGGTGGTGTCGGTGGGACTGGACATCGCCAAGGGCGATCCCACCGGTGCGTGGGCCATCACGACGGATGGATTCGAGCGCATCGGCGCCGCCATTGGTGCGCTGGGCCTGCCGACGCTGGCCGTGCAGGAAGGTGGCTACGATACGCGCGTGATCGGGCGGAACGCGCGGGCGCTGTTAGCTGGAATGCAGATGCTGGTAGCTGGTAGCTCGTTTAACGACGGTAGCCGGTAGCTGGTTGCTGGTCGCTGGTAGTTGGTCGCTGGTAGCTGGTACCAGCGACCGTGCTTAAACCAGCAACCAGCGACCAGCTACCAGCTACTGTTTCTTCTCAACTCCCCCGCACCAACCAGCCTTCCGATAACCGCAGAACGTGCATTCATGGGGGAAGCGAGTGAGAGGGGGATCGGGCTGGACCGCGGCGGCGGCGCGCTGGACGAACCGTTCGCGTGCGTGCGCACGATCCTCCTCCGTGAGAGCGGAGCCAAGCTGAATGTCTGACGCCGTGAACTGAAACGCGAAGCGCTCCACCGGGAGTCCACTGATGCCTTCCGCGGCGGCTACGTACACGTCGCGCTGCGGGGAGTATTCCTCGGCTTTGCGCGCCGAGACATCCGCGTCGCCGCGCGAGGTCTTCACGTCGAGAATCACCAGGCCGTCGGGCGTGGCGGCAGCGAGGTCCATGGCGCCTTCGGCAACGGCGTGCTCGTTCGCGATGTACAGGAAGCGCAGCTCGCGGTGCGCCGTCGGCAGGTTGGCAATGGCCCGATAGGCGGGGCTCTGCTCCGCGCGGAGGATCTCCGCGCGCGCGTCGTCACGATAGCGGCGGCGCTGCGCGACGGTGAGCGGTGTGTCGGAGCTCACGCGCTCCAGCGCGTCGTCGAGCAGCGCGTCCAGGTCCGAGGCGTCGTCGTAGAACTCGAGCACGTCGTGCACGATCTGGCCGCGCACGATCGCGTCGTTGTATGCCGCGCCGTCACGGTCCACCGCCGGCTCCTGCAGGCCGGCGACGTATTTGAACCAATGCTTTCTGGGGCAGCGTTCCCAGGCGAGCAACTCCGTAGCGGAGAAGCGCCCGCGACCGGCAGGAACGGCGATGGGCGTGCGGGGTCGTGCCAGCGTCTCGATTGGAAGCACGACGCCCATCTCCACCGGCGCCCGCGGATCGGGCTCGGCGACCAGCGGTGCGACGTGCACCGCTGCCTCGAACGTCGCGCCCAATCCCGCATAGGAGATGGCCTCGCTCGACGCCGATTCGAGAATCGGACGCCACGCCCGCAGCGCCGCGGCGACAGAGTTCGAGTTCCTCCATGCTCCTTGCGGAATGCCGCTCAGAATGAGCCGGTCCTTCGCGCGCGTGCTGGCGACGTACCACACGCGCTTGCTCTCGGCGGCGTCTTCGGCGGCGAGCACGTCGTGCAGCGCCCGCCAGTCGTCGGGCTGCTTCGCGGCGGCGACGTCCGGGCGGCCGAGCACCATGGTGTCGCGTCCGATCAGGAGCTTGCCGGTGTCGTTGCGCATGCTCCGGCCCCGCGCGAGATCGCACCAGAATACGATGTTCCATTCCAGTCCCTTGGCGCTGTGAATGGAGGTGATGGTGACGACGTCGTCCGTACTGCCGTACAGGCGCGCATCGCCCTCGTGCGATCCGGCGGCGCGCAGCTCCTGGACGCGGCGCAGGAAGTCACCGAGATTCTCGTCCCCGTGCGCATCGAGCAGGTGCAGGAACTGGCGCACGTTGGCAAAGGGCTGGAGTCCGTCGTGTCCGAGCAGCGCGAGATGCGCGAGATATCCGGTTTCGTCGAGCAGGCGTCGCAGCAGCTCGGCGGCCGGAAGGCGATCGCGAAGCGCGGCGTAGCGCGCGATCAGCGCGAAGGCGTCCGCCACGAGGCCGTGCTCGGGGCAGTCGGGCGGAGGCACGGCGTCGAAGAGCGGTGGCGTGGCGTCGAGCGCGAGTGCGAGCAGTGTTTCATCCTTCACGCCGACGAACGGACTCCGCAGGAAACCCAGCAGCGAGGTGTCGTTCCGCGGATCGCGCATGACCTGGAGCGCGAGGCTGAGATCGAGAACTTCGCGCCGCTCGTAGAATCCCTGCTCGCGGAGCGCGTAGCTGGGGATGCCGGCGCGGCGCAGCGCGGATTGATAGATCTCGAGGTCGGTCCAGGCGTTGAGCAGGATCGCCATGTCGCACCAGTTCGCGCGCTCATGCTCGTGCAGCTCGAGCATGCGGCGGGCGACGCCATCCGCCTCGCACGCGCGCCTGCGGTCGACGGGCGGCGCGCCGCCTTCCTCCGCCGGCACGAGGATGAATTCCACGGCGCGATCCGTGGGCCCGTCGGTGCGCGTGGGCTGCACCGCCTGGAACCTCACCTCGAAATCCTGGAGCTCGGAACCCTGCACGGGGACATCGAGCATCTCTCCGATGGTCGCTTCCACGAAGGCGAGGATCGGGGCGACGCTGCGGAAGTTGTCTTCGAGGTTGAGCACCACGCCGCCGCCGCGATCTACGAAGTCGCGATGAACCTGATTCCACACCGTGACATCGGCGCCTCTGAACCTGTAGATGCTCTGCTTGGGATCGCCCACCAGCATGAGGCGAGGCGTGTCGGCACGATGGGAGAGCGGATCGGCCAGCAGATACGCGATCTCCTGTTGCACCGGATCCACATCCTGGAACTCATCCACGATGAGCACGCGGATGCGGCGGCGCAGCGCCGCGCAAACACCGGGTGCATCACGGATGAGATCGCGCGCCCAGGCAATCATCCGATGGAAGTCCATGGACGACTCCTGGCGCAGCCGTTCCTGCAGCGCGCGATGTGTCGCGGCGGCGAGGTCGAGCAGCGCGCTCTCGCCCGGACCGAGCGCCGACCGGCGAGTCACGAGTCGCTCGAGCCGGTGCGCATCGGCCGCGAGCTCGGCCACCCACTGGGTGATGTCCGTGAGCGGAAATCGGACGACGAGTTGATCCACGTTCGGCACCGACTCGAGCTCGATCGCCGCGACGACGATGTCGCGCGCGATGTCGTCGACCAGCGTGCGAGACTCGTCTTCGGTGAGCACGTGCAGCGACGGGGGGAGGCCGCCGCGAAGCGCGAACTCGCGGAGCATGTCGCCGCAGAATGCGTGAATGGTACCGATGCGGGCGTCGTCCACCTGGCGGGCGAGATCCGGACGCTTCGCCGCGCGCAGTTCCTCGCGGAGCTTGCGTTTGAGATCCGCCGCCGCCCGGTTGGTGTACGTGATGGCCGCGATGTCCGAAAGGTCAATCGGCGCCGCGCAGGTCTCTCCCCCCACCGGAATGCCCAGCAGATACAGCACCTTGCCGACGACGGTGAATGTTTTTCCGGTTCCGGCTCCAGCGGTGACGAGGAGGTGATGTTCCGTATCACGAATCGCCGCCCACTGCGAGGCCCGTGGCGGGTGCTTCATCGCGACCGCCTGAGCGGCGTCGGACCATCCTTCACGCGACAGATGTCTCGCGCATGGCAGAACGGCGGGCAGCCGCACGAGCGGGCCGGCGCTGCGGGAAAGCAGCCATCGCGCGCGCCGCGCACGTGCAGCGCGGCCGCGTCGAGCGCGGCGTCGAGCAGCGCCACTGCCCTGGCGTTCTCCTCCGGCGCCGTTGTGCCCTTCGCCACGGAGTACAGGTTGAGTGAATGAATGATCTCCGGGCTGCGCAACGCCCGGTATTCCACGCGCACCGGCATGTCGCCCGCGTGCACCTGCTGCAGCGCGTGCAGGTAGAGCGGCACCTGCAGCACCACGCCGTCGTCCCATGCCTGCGCCTTTCCTGCACCCGGCGTGGAGGCGGACGAACGCTTGTAGTCCACCGCGGCGATGAACCGTTGGCTCGGGAACCGGTCGTCCATGCCACGCTCCACCCGATCCACCGTGCCGCGATAGCGAATCCGCACGCCGCCACGCTCGAGCAACACGGCATCCAGATACACCTCGTGCCGTTCGACACCGGTGCGCACGATGCAAGGGCGATTGCCCCGCGAACCGAAGCACGCTTCGTTCGCGTCGATCTCGAAGTCGAGGAACCTCTGGAGCGTGCGCAGCAGCTCCGCGCGTTCCACGGCCCGCAGCGCCGGGTGCTCCGCCCAGGGGAGATGATCGATCCGGGCCATCTCCGCATCGAGCACGGCTGGAATTGTCTGCCGTGCCCACTCGCGATGCGCATCACGCAGCATCACCGGCATACCGAACGTCGCGCACGCCGCATCGTAGAATCGCTGCAGTGTTGCATGCAGGACCGAGCCCTCCGCGGCGGCGTCGAGATCCGCGTCGGGGTCCGCGCGCGCCTCCATCCCAAGCAGCCGCGCGGAGAAGTGTGCCCAGGGACACTTGGCGTAGGACTCGAGCTGCGTCGGGCTCCACAGGTAGTCCTCGTCGTACCGCGCGGCGAGCCGGGCGCGCAGCGCCGGGCGCTGGATCAGGCCGTTGTATACCGAGATCTCACCAGTGGCGCGGGTTCGCTCCATGCGCGCGACGCGTCGTGCGCGAGCCGGCACCGCGATGTCGCGGTAGAGCGCGACGCGCCGGGTGATGACCTCGGCCGTCCTGACCCGCTTCACCCGCAGGATGGCGGCGTCGTCGATGGCATCGACGAGCGATGAGCGAAGCACCTCGTTGCCCATGTCGTCCAGACTCGCATGACTCAGCGTGAGGCGACGGCATGAACTGGCAACGAGCATGCGCAGCAACTCGTGTTCGCGCGTGTCCCAGTGCGTGCGCAGCTCCAGCGGCAGTCCCGACTCCGCGAGCGCGCCGCGATCCGCGTCGTCGAGAATCGCCGAGCTCGGCTGCCGGCGCGGGACACTCGCGGCGTCGCAGCCGGTGAGGAACACGTAGTCGAACTGGCGATACTCGGCCGCGGACGCCTCGAGCAGCTGGACGCCCCAGGCGGTACCGGTGCGAAGCGCCAGATCGCCCGCGAGCATGGCGCACAGCGCGGCGTGAAATTCCTCGGCGTTCACGAGGGCGTGGCCATCGCCCCAGCGGCGGGATGCGGCGCGCCATTCGCCAACGACCGCACCAAGCCTGGCCCACCCCGCCACGTCCGCGCGCGCCAGGCGAAATTCCGCGCCGGGTACGGCATAGAGGCGCGACTCGATGTGCCAGGGATCGTCCGAGATCAGATGCTCCAGCCACTCGAGCCAGGCATCGAGTGGGCGCCCCTCGGCGAGCGCCGTGGCGCGAGCGGCGAACTCCGTGAAGGCCGTGCGTGCCGCGCGCACACGCGCGAGCGGTGGTGGCGGCGTGCGCGACCGGCTGGCGGATTGTCCGGCGCCGTTCTCTGCGGCCGCGGCAGCGATGGCTTCCTGCTCGAGCGCCTCGAACGCCCGGGCCCAGGCGGCCAGGCCGCGTACGGGCCGCTGATAGCCGATGTGGTTGATGACGTCCGCATTGATGCCGCTGCCGATGTACGGCTGCTCCGCCAGCTCGGCCAGCCCGTGTCGCGTGAATCCGTCCGCCGCTGCCGCAAGCAGCGCGAGTACGGCGCGTACCACGGGGATGTGCGTGTACGCGACGCGCGCCCGCGCCGTCGCGGGAACTCCCACGCCCGCGAGCGCCTGCAGCGCGAGGTCGAGATACGGGCGCGCATCACGGGCGATGATCGCGATGCGGTGCGGCGGCACGCCGCGCTCCACGAGCGCGCGGACGCGAACGGCAACGTGCTCGACTTCACGCGACTCATCAGGAGCGGAGAGCAAGGTTACGCGGCTGGTGCTGCGCGCCACATTCGGTTCGAAGAGGCGATCGGCGAGCGCGTCGCGACTGTCGAGTTGCGTGACGGTGCTGTCGAGCGGCGCGAGATCCAGCTCGGTCGCTGTGTAGATGCCGATGGTGTCCAGCGCGCCCGATGCGGCGAGCACGGCGAGGAGCCGCCGCCAGCCACGCCGCAGATCGCCGAGCCCCAGAATGCGGAGTTCGCGGCGGCCACCCAATCGTTCGCGCAGCGCTTCAGGATTGCACTCGATAAACGCGGCGCAGTCCACGAGTGCGTCGCGCCCATCACGGAGGCCTTCGCGCTCGAGCTGCTGCAGGTAGCTCGTGTACAGCGCAAGAAGCCCCGCGTCGCGCGTGCGCTCGAAGTCGTCGCGGCGCTGGACCGTTCCCGCCTCCTCTGATTCCGAGAGACGCGTGAGCGCGGTCCCGAACTGCTCCGCCGATATGCCTTCGCCCGCCAGCTCGCCGAAGAGCCGGTCCAGCGCCGCGACGTACGCCGTGGGATGCCGCAGCGTGGAGAAGAGGTGATGTCGTGAGGTGCGCAACACGGATTCCACCAGCACGAGCCGTTCAAACTCACCGCAAGGTTTGCGATTTGTGGCGCCCAGCCTCTCCGGCAGCTCCTTGAACACGCAGAGCGGCGGATCGAACCAGCCGCGCACGGGCGGTGTGGCGCGGGCCGCGAGACGAATGAGATCGTCGCGCAATCCACCCTGGCGCAGCGCGAGCAGATAGGGTGGCGAGGGAAACGGATCCTCGGCGGTGCCCTGCGGCGGCGCGAGGAATCCGCTCGCCGCGGCGCGCAGGAGCAGCTCCGGATTACGGGAGGTGAACTGGTGGAGAACGGTCACGCAGAGAATGGCAAGTGATGAAGCGGCGAGCAGGTGGCGCGGCGGGCGAGTGCGGCGAGCGTGGCGCGGCGAGCGTGGAGCAGCTCTGCCCAAAGTACCGCCAATCTCTGACAGCGGAAGGTTGCCGGGCGGGCAGGGCCCGCTTCATCATTGGCGGCACGGATCGCTGTCAGGCGCCGGCCCTATCGTGGCGTCACCCTCAGTCCCGGTTCATTCGATGGCGCGTGCAGGCAACAGGAAGACGATCAGGACAGCGAGTGCTCCCGGCCCGTCCAAACTTCAGCGCTGGCTGGATGTGCTCGCGGCACTGCTGTCACACCGGTATCCCATCGCGCTCGACCGGCTGCGCCGGGAGGTTCCGGCCTATCAGCGCGCGGGAAACGAGGCCACGTTCAATCGGATGTTCGAACGGGACAAGGACGAGATGCGCGCCTTTGGCATTCCGATCGAGACCGTGCAGTCGGGCGATCCGCCGGAGGCGGCGTACCAGCTTCGCGCGGCTGATTTCTATCTGCCCTTCATGGAGCTGGCCGCAGCGGGCGGGAGCGCGCGACGGCCAACGACTCGCCGCGCGCCGTTCACCGCACTGCAGACGCTCACGTTCTCGCCGGACGAGCTGAGTCTCATTGCGCAGGCCGCGGCGCGCGTGCGCGCGCTGGGCGATCCGCTGCTGGCCGCGGATGCCGACTCGGCCCTGCGCAAGCTTGCCTTCGACCTTCCGGTGGATGCGCTGGCACGCGACGCGGAGCGGGATGAGCGCGTGGTGGCGGATCAGTCGCCGGCCAGCCGCGCCACCTTCGCGCTGCTGGGCCAGGCGCTGCTTGCCCGCAAGCGCGTGTCATTCACCTACCACGCGATGGGTGTGGACTCCGTGCGCGAACGCGAGGCGGAGCCGTATGGACTGGTGTTCCTCGGCTCGCACTGGTATCTCGCGGCCGCGGAGCGCGGCGATGATGTCGTTCGCAACTTTCGCCTGAACCGCATGAGCAACGTGTCGATGAACCACGCGAAGATGCGGACTCCGGATTTTGCGGTGCCGGATGACTTCCGGCTCTCGGAGCATGCGCGATCGCGGCAGGCGTGGGAGCTCGGCGATCAGGAAGTGGAGGAGATCCTCGTCGAGGTTCGTGCGCCGACAGGCGCCGCCACCGCGGCGGCGCAGTTGGGCGAGCCGGTCGCGGGTCATCCGGAGCGCCGCTGCTTTCGCGTGCGTCGCGCGGACACGTTTGCCCGATGGCTCCTCGGCTTCGCGGGTGATCTGGTTCCGGTGGCACCGCCGGACATGGTGCGGAAATATCGCGAGCTGGCTCGCGAGACGCTGCGCCGGTACGAGGAGGGCGCATGACCCAGGACGCCGCGCAGCAACTGCGCCGGCTGCTGCATCTGATTCCAATGCTCGCGGACGGTGAAGCGCACTCGCTGCACGAAGTGGCCGAGTTGACCGGAGAGGATGCCGACGACGTGCTCAAGGACATGCGGTCGCTCTCCCTGCGCTACGGCGACCCGGGAGGATTCGTCCCGGATCTGGAGATCTACCTCGAGGCGACGCAGGTGAGCATGCGCACGAACCACTTCACGCGTCCGATGCGGCTCACCGCGCCGGAACTGTGTGCGCTGCAACTCGGTCTTGCCATGCTGCGACGGGAGCAGGTGCCGGAGGAACAGGACACGGCTGACGCCGCACGCCGGCGCCTGAGCGCCGCGCTCGCGAAGCTGCCCGCGGAAGGGCCGGGGGCGGGGCCGGTGGCGGCGCCGATGGATCGCGTGCACCATCTGGATTTCGCCGCGCCCGGCGACCGGGCGCAACTGGCGGCGCTGCGGCGCGGCGTGCGCGAGCGGCGCAAGCTCCGACTGACGTATCGCCGCGCCGATGCGGTCGAGTCCACCACGCGCGTGATCTGCCCGTACGGCCTCGTCGCATCACACGGTGCCTGGTACGTCGTGGCGCACTGCGACGATCGCAACGCGATACGCATTTTCCGGCTGGATCGCATAGAGCGGAGCGAGTTGCTCGACGCGCGCTTCGAGGTACCGGCGTCGTTCTCGCTGGATGACATGGTGCACGACGGGAAGGTGATTGACGTGGACGAGCCGGCAACGCTTCGGGTGCGCTATTCGCCGCGTGTGGCGCGGTGGATCGCCGAACGAGAACACATGGCGCTGGACGCCGACGGATCGTTGACGCTCGACCATCCGCTCGCGGATACGGCGTGGGCGGTGCGACATGTCCTGCAGTACGGCGCGGACGCGGAAGTGCTGGAGCCGGAGCGCACGCGCCGGGAGGTCGAGCGCCGGTTGCGCGACATTGTCGCGTCATGACGTGGTGAGAGGTTCATCGCGCGGCATCGGCTGGTCGAGTCCGGCACACTGGTACGCGCTGTGCAGCCACGCGCGCCCGTAGCGGAGCGCACCAGGACACGCCATCTTGTTGCTTCCGCTCGGCTGGAATCCTGATGAGCGGGCGTCTTCAGGCAGGGACGGCAGGCATGCAATCATATCGCACATCGCTTGGCCATGCGCATCTGCGCGTGCGCGACCTGGATCGCGCGGTTGAATTCTACACCCGATTCCTGAAGCTCGAGCTCATCGAGCGACTGGGTGGACAGTTCGCGTTTCTTTCCGGGAGCGGGGCGCATCACGATCTCGCGCTTCAGGCGCTGGGCGCCGCGGCCCCGAAGCCGCCGCGTTTCGCTACGGGTCTCCAGCACGTGGCGTTCGAGGTGGCGGACCACGGCGCGTTCGCGGCGGCGTTCCACGAACTCGATGGCGCCGGTGTTCCGGTGGCCGCGGTGGATCACGGCATCAGCTGGGCAATGTACTTCGCCGATCCGGATGGCAATGGACTCGAGATCTTCTGGGACACGCGCCGGGAATCGCACGGCGCATGCTCGTGGGCTGGCCGCGCGGAGCCCCTGACGGTGGATCGCATTGACGCAGGGTCGATGAGCAGCGCGTTGTCGTGACTGCGCGCCGCGGTCTGTCGACCGCGGGCGTGCTGGCGATCGCGTTTGCCGGCTTCTGCACCTTCTTCGATCTGTACGCCACGCAGCCGCTGCTCCCGATGTTCGGGCGGCTCTTTCACGCATCCGAGGCGCATGTCGGGCTCACCGTGAGCGCGTCGACGGCGGCCGTGGCGCTCGCCGCGCCGTTCGTTGGCCTGCTCGCGGACCGCGCGAGCCGGAAGCGCGTGATCGTCGTCTCCATCGTGGCGTTGTCGCTGCCGACATTCTTTTCCGCCGCCGCGAACGGACTCGGTGAGCTGATTGCGTGGCGCTTTCTCGCGGGGCTGGCGGTACCCGGCGTGTACGTGCTCGCGATCGCGTATGTCACGGAAGAAGCTGGTGCACGCGGCGCCGGAAGCGGAATGGCCGCGTTCGTGGCCGGGAGCGCACTCGGTGGACTGACCGGGCGCGTGCTCGCGGGCTTCGTCACGGAGCTCGCCGGCTGGCGCACGGCCTTCGTGCTGCTGGGCGCGGTGACGCTTGCCGGTGCGCTGGTCATCGAGCGCTGGCTGCCGCCGTCGGCGCACTTCACCCCGCGGCGTCCTGATGCCGGCGCGCGAGTCGGTCGCCGCGCGGCCATGCGCGATCCGCGACTCATCGCCACGTACGTCATTGGCTTCAACCTGCTGTTCGTGCTGGTGGCGGCGTTCACGTACGTCACCTTCTATCTGTCCGCCGCGCCGTTTCTGCTGGGGACGGGCGCCCTGAGCGCGATCTTTCTCGTATATCTGGTGGGCGCGACCATTACGCCGTTCGCGGGCCGCTGGATTGACCAGGCCGGCTCGCGCGTCGTGCTGCTCGTGTCGCTGGGCGCGGGTGCCGCGGGGATGATGCTCACGATGATTCCGCTCCTGCCGGCGGTCGTGTTCGGCCTCGCGACCCTGTGTACCGCGGCGTTCGTCTCGCAGTCGTGTGCCACGAGCTACCTGCGTGTGGCGGCGCCGGCGCCGCTCCGGTCGCTGGCGTCAGGGCTCTACATCACCTTGTACTACGCCGGCGGCAGCGCGGGCGCGGTGGTGCCGGGGCTGACGTGGGTGCGCACGGGATGGGGCGGCTGCGTCGCGCTGGTGGTCGTGGCGCAACTGGTGGCA
>Ga0207652_10004623_pt1 | contig 11155 bp, 9 predicted proteins | sample KBSC63BmetaG_FD_184334 | JGI IMG/M metagenome (GOLD analysis project Ga0207652, IMG submission 184334) | Corn rhizosphere microbial communities from Kellogg Biological Station, Michigan, USA - KBS C6-3B metaG (SPAdes) (version 2) | ecosystem: Host-associated > Plants > Roots > Rhizosphere ... | reverse complement strand
CTGTTCAGGAATGTATTCCGCTATTTTATCAATTTTTTCCTGGCGAAATCTTACCATTAATTGATGGTTCTCCGGATCGTAGCTAACATTACCAGTGATATTTTGTTTTTCAAGACCACCAACTCTGTGTTCAAGGCCAGCAAAACCAGGTATTGCCCATGGTCTCACTAATTTTTCATCTCTCAAATAAGGTTGAAAAGCTTCTTCATGATGGCCCAATTCATTTTTGAATTTTACCTCAATAGGTTGTAAGTCTTTGCTTTCAGGATATTTCCATGGCTCTGCGCCATTGGCAATATAACCATCGCTCAAGAAGATTACAGGTGTCATGTGTTGTACAGCTATACGAACAGCTTCATATATTGCCTGGAAGCAATCGCTTGGTGTAGAGGCCGATATTATAGGCATTGGGCATTCGCCATTTCTTCCGTAATAAGATTGTAACAAGTCACTTTGTTCCGTCTTAGTCGGTAATCCCGTAGAAGGGCCACCACGCTGAATATTACAAATGATTAAGGGAATTTCAAGCATTACAGCAAGCCCCATCGCTTCAGATTTTAAAGCCATGCCGGGGCCACTTGTAGTAGTAACTCCGAGGCTGCCGCCATAAGACGCACCAATGGCCGAGGAAATTGCTGCAATCTCATCCTCAGCCTGGAATGTTTTTATGCCGAATGATTTATGTCTGCTTAATTCGTGCAAAATATCACTTGCCGGAGTTATTGGGTAAGAGCCTAAAAATAATTGAAGGCCGCTTTTTTGTGAAGCCGCTATTAAACCATATGCAAGTGCCTGGTTACCCATAATACTTCTATAGTTTCCCACAGGCATTTTTGCTTTTTCAACAGAATACCTCGTAGAAAAAGTTTCGGTAGTATCGCCATAATTATATCCAGCCTGTAATACTTTGATATTGCTATTTAGAATATCCGGTTTTTTAGAAAATTTTTCATTTAAAAAACGAATTGTATTATCCATACTTCTATTGTACATCCAATACAAGAATCCAAGAACGAACATATTTTTTGCCCTGTCCTTTTCTTTAGTGCCCATCTCAAATTCTTTTAGGGCTTCCCGTGTTATTTTAGTAACATCAATTTTTATAACTTCATAACCTTCAAGGCTTCCGTTTTCAAGAGGATTGATTCCGTCCGGGTAATTTGAAAGACGAAGATTTTTTGCATCAAACCCATCAACGTTCGCAATAATTTTGCCGCCCTTCTTTAAGCTGTTTAAATTGTTTTTAAGGGCAGCCGCATTCATGGCAACCAATACATCGCAAGTGTCGCCTGGCGTAAATATCCTATCGCTTGAAAATCTTAATTGAAAGCCACTTACACCCGGTAACGTGCCTTGAGGTGCTCTTATCTCAGCGGGAAAATCAGGAAAGGTTGCGAGGTCAATTCCCATCAATGCCGTGTTATTTGTAAACTGTGTACCAGTAAGCTGCATTCCATCTCCGCTATCACCTGCAAACTTTATTACAACATCTTGTAAAACTTCTTCTTTAATCATATTCTTGTCCGATAAACGGATTACAAATTTAAAAGTTTACAAGCGAAATATTATCAATTGTTTTTAATAATGAAGATTATTCAATAACTCCACTTTTCAATAAAACCTATTTCAATTTTGAAAGATAGTTATAGTTAGAAATCCTTTATTATTTAATCTCTTAATTTTGCTAAATGAAATTTATTCTTGCACAGCAAAATTATCACATTGGCAATTTTGAAGCTAACACTCAAAAGATTATTGAGGCTATAAAATTTGCCAAAACCAAACACGCTGATATTATCGTTTTTAGTGAAATGTGTATTTGTGGATATCCCGCCAGGGATTTTGTTGACTTTAAAGATTTTATAAATAAGTGTTATGAAAGTATTGATATAATAAAGGAATATGCTGATGATATTGCTGTAATTGTTGGAGCGCCCGACCGCAATCCTGTAAGAGAAGGGAAGGATCTTTTTAATGCTGCATTTTTTTTATATAAAAAAGAAATAAAAAATATTTCTCATAAAACCTGCCTTCCCAATTATGATGTGTTTGATGAATACCGTTATTTTGAGCCTGCTTATAATTGGAATGTGATAGAATTCAAAGGAAAGAAAATTGCGCTTACTATTTGTGAAGACATCTGGAACCTGGGCGATAACCCATTATACCGCATTTGCCCAATGGATATTTTAATGCAACAGCAACCCGATGTAATGATAAATATTTCTGCTTCTCCGTTTGACTATACACATGCTGAAGATAGGAAAGCGATTATAAAAGCAAATGTTGTAAAATATAAACTACCCCTTATTTATTGCAATGCAGTAGGGAGTCAAACAGAAATTATTTTTGATGGAGCTTCTTTGGCTTTTGATAAGGATGCGAATTTATGTTGCCAGCTTCCGCAGTTTAAGGAAGAAATAAAGGATTTGATTTTAAATGATGACGGCACTCTTGATTCACCGGTAATAGAACCAGCAGAAGCTTTGCCGAATCAGCTTTTAGAACCCTTGTATTTTCTGCCCGAATTAAATATTTCGCAAGTGTATGAAGCAATTATTTTAGGTATAAAAGATTATTTCACAAAAATGAATTTTACCAAAGCAATTATAGGCAGCAGCGGCGGTATTGATAGCGCTGTAACAATTGTGCTTGCATGCGCTGCATTAGGTAAAGAAAATGTGAGAGCTATTTTAATGCCGTCTGAATATTCAACATCTCATTCAATTGATGATGCGGAAAAGCTCAGTAAAAATCTGGGAAACCCCTATGACATTATTCCTATAAAGAAAATATACAATCAATTCTTGAGTGAACTAAAAACTGTTTTTGCAAATACTCCATTTGGTATAGCTGAAGAAAATATTCAAAGCAGAACAAGAGGAAATTTATTAATGGCGATCGCTAATAAATTCGGATATATTCTTTTAAATACTTCTAATAAAAGTGAGCTTGCAACCGGCTATGGAACACTGTATGGAGACATGGCGGGTGGTCTTGGCGTGCTGGGTGATTGTTATAAACAACAAGTGTATGAACTGGCAAAATACATTAATTCTGAGAAAGAAATAATTCCTGCAAATATTATCGTCAAAGCGCCTTCAGCCGAATTGAAACCCGAACAAAAAGATAGCGATAGCCTTCCTGAATATGATATTCTTGATAAAATTTTATATCAATATATTGAACGTGTACAGGGCCCTGCTGAAATTAAATCGCAGGGATTTGATGCTTCCCTTGTTGATAAGATTTTAAGTATGGTAAATAAGAATGAGTATAAAAGAAACCAGTTTTGTCCCATCATTCGTATTTCTTCAAAAGCATTTGGCGTAGGAAGAAGGGTGCCTATTGTTGGAAATTATTTGAATTAATGATTGCTGTGCCTTTGGAACGTTCAGATCTTTCAAATTTTTTTTAAAATATTTTTTGAAGCATAAGAAGTAAATTGCTCAACTCATTTATAATTAAATTTTTATGGAAGCATATATAATAGCAGGCTTTAGAACAGCGGTTACAAAAGCAAAACGCGGTGGCTTTAGATTTTACCGCCCCGATGATTTAGCTGTTGATGTTATTAAAGGATTATTAGCAAGTGTTCCTGAATTGGATAGTAAAAGAGTTGACGATCTTATTGTGGGAAACGCTGTACCAGAGGCTGAGCAAGGATTACAGGTTGGAAGAATGATAAGCTTAAGGGCTTTGGGCATCGAAATTCCAGGCATGACCGTTAACCGTTATTGTGCAAGTGGACTTGAAACCATTGCAATTGCAACCGCGAAAATTAGAACCGGTATGGCGGATTGCATAATTGCCGGGGGCACAGAAAGTATGAGTATGGTGCCGACATCAGGATGGAAAACTGTTCCTTCTTATGCCGTTGCATCAGAAACCCCGGATTATTATCTGGGAATGGGACTTACTGCCGAAGCCGTTTCCAAAGAATATAATGTAACCCGTGAGCAACAGGACGAGTTTAGTTTGCATTCGCATCAGAAAGCAATGAACGCAATTAATAGTGGTTATTTCAAAAGCGGCATACTTCCCATGCCGGTTGAAGAAATTTATGTCGATGAAAATAATAAGAAGCAAAAAAGAACTTTTGTAGTGGACGTAGATGAAGGTGTTCGTGCGGATACTTCTATGGAAGCTCTTGCAAAATTGAAACCTGCATTTGCATTAAACGGAACTGTAACTGCAGGTAATTCTTCACAAACCAGTGATGGCGCTGCTTTTGTAATTGTTATGAGTGAAAGAATGATGAACGAATTAAAATTAAACCCCATTGCACGTTTGGTTCAATGTGTGAGCGCAGGAGTACATCCGCGAGTTATGGGAATTGGGCCTGTTGAAGCTGTTCCAAAAGTATTGAAACGTGCAGGAATGAATTTATCCCAAATAGATCTGATAGAATTAAATGAAGCTTTTGCATCACAATCACTGGCTGTTATCAAAACATTAGAGTTAGATCCTGAAAAAGTAAATATCAATGGTGGCGCTATTGCTTTGGGTCACCCGCTTGGATGTACAGGCGCTAAACTTACCATCCAGATTATAAATGATATGAAAAGGCTTAATAAAAAGTATGGAATTGTAACTGCGTGTGTTGGCGGCGGCCAGGGTATAGCCGGCATTATTGAAAATTTATAATTTTAAATTTATCTCTTCGTTTAGCCCACGCTGTTAGTAATTAAAATTTTATGCCAAGTCCAACTGCTATCAGCGATTTTAATTGTAAGCCCGGGGAATCATGATTAGGCCCAAAAAGTTTTACGTCGTCATCATAAATAAGGTCCAGGCCTAGGCTTGCAGTAAGTATTTTTGAAACTTTAGCAGTAAACATGTTATTCATTGATACATCTACATTTTGCGGATTATGCTCGTAATTTGAAAACAAATCAAGCCTTCCATTGTAGGTAATTGTTTTACTTAAGTTTGTTATGTAAGTGATACTTGCAAATGCGCCAATTTCATTTTTTACTTTTTTTCCCGGGATTACGCCATAAGCACCTTTTGCTGATAAGCTATCATTGGTTACAAAAGTCCAGCGTGAAGTAATGGGCGATACAAATATTGATAAGCCTTTTGCAGGTTTATAATCTAGCCCAAGACTAAACAGCAAATAACCTGGAGAAAGAAAGTTTGATAAAAGATCTTTGCTGCCATCACTATTGTAATTGTATCCTTTTGAAAATTGAGAGTGGAAATTTACTAATCCGGCCAAATCTAATTTAGGTGTAAGGGAATAGCCTAATTTCGACAAGAGATCTATCCGGTCATCATTTTTACGCGTCCCTTGGCTGGTAGTATTTACAAGACCGTAATTAAGGTCCAATGTATTATCCCAACTATACCTGTCCTTTTTATAAAATGCATAAAATCCCAGGTATGAGGCTATAGACAAAGAGAAATCATCACCGCCTGCAGCCCAATTACTTTGGCTACCCTGTCCAAAATTTAAATTAAAAACACCGCCGGTTTTCCATGTTTTGCCGCTATCAATTTTTTGTCTTTTAATTTCTTTTGTTGCATTCGCCTGCATATCTTTTACGCTTTCATCCTGTGCTGATACATCGTTATTAAAGCTTAATAAATAAAGAATACTAAATATTGTAAATAAACAAAAGCGATAATTTTTTTTCATTGGATAGTGTTTAAATTATTAAAAAAATTTTGGCAAAATTAATCAACTATTTAAAGTTGGTGTTAAGAGACAAAAAGTAAGTTTAAGTAGAAATAAAAACATAATTTGTGTTTGTAAATAATTATATAACCATTAAACACTTTACCATGGAAGAATTAATTCAAAAACTACAAAATATTCATGGGCTTAGTGCAGAACAATCGCACGGCATTTTAAATACTATAACAAGTTTTATAAAAGAAAAATTTCCTATGGTAGGTGGCGCTGTAGATAATCTTTTTCAATCAGGTACTACGCCATCAGCGCCTGGTACAACTCCGGCAAATACGCAGGTAACAACAGCAGGAAACGGGGACTTCTTAGATAAGATTTCAGATTTTATTCCCGGAGCAACGGGCGAAAAAATTGAGGAATTTGCAAAAGATAAATTAGGTGGATTCTTTGGAGAGAATAAGCCAGACTAATAAGATAGTATTATGAATATTAATGTCGGCCTTATAATCCGGCATTGTGTTTTTTATAAAAATTATTTTAACGTTTCTCTGGCAATAACTATTTTTTGAATTTCACTGGTACCCTCGCCAATGGTACATAATTTACTGTCCCGGTAAAATTTTTCTACCGGGAAATCTTTTGTGTAGCCATAACCGCCAAAAATTTGAACAGCATCAGTAGCCACTTTTACTGCAATTTCGCTCGCATAATATTTAGCCATTGCAGATTCCTTTGTAACATTTTCACCATGGATTTTAAGATCGCAAGCCTGTGCAATTAATAACTCAGCAGCCATAATCTCAGTAGCCATATCAGCGATTTTAAATGAAACTCCCTGAAACTCGGCGATTGGCTTCCCAAACTGATGCCTTTCTTTTGCATATTGTACCGATGCTTTGTAAGCGCCCTTTGCTATACCAAGCGCAAGGGAAGCTATTGAAATACGGCCTCCATCCAATACATACATCGCCTGTTTGAAGCCGTCGCCTACATCTCCCATTCGTGCTGTATCCGGAATCCGGCAATCATTAAAGATCATTTCCGCTGTTTCACTGGCACGCATTCCTAACTTATTTTCTTTCTTCCCACCCATAAATCCTTTGGTCTCACGGGAAACTATAAACGCAGTTGAGTTATCTCTTGTATGAGGCTCTGCTGTTCTGCATATCACCACCGCCACATCTCCACTTTTGCCATGAGTAATCCAATTTTTTGTTCCGTTGATAACCCATTCATCGCCATCTTTTTCTGCTATACATTTCATATTTCCAGCATCGCTTCCGGTTTGCGGCTCTGTTAAACCCCAGGCGCCAATGTATTCCGCTGAAGCCAATTTTGGTAAATATTGCTCTTTCTGTTCTTCATTGGCAAAGGCAAGTATATGACCTGTACATAATGAGTTATGCGCGGCTAATGATAATCCTATTGATCCGCAAACTTTTGAAATTTCCTGTATTATGGCGCTATATTCATAATAGCTTAATCCTGCGCCACCGTATTTTTCCGGCACTAAAACTCCCATCATGCCAAGCTTTCCTAACTCTTTAAATATATGAACGGGAAATTCCTGGGTTTCATCCCATTCCATTACATGCGGTTTTATGTATTGTTGTGCAAAATCTCTTGCGGTTTGAGCAACCTGTTCGGTAAGCTCAGTACTTTTAAAATCCATATTATTTTTTTAACTATTGCAAGATAATTTAAATTAATAAAGTACTAACAGTCGTTAGTTTTCTTTAGAAGAGCAATAAAATTTTTGCAATTTATTGCACCATTAGATAAGGCGATATTTTTTCAAAAACAGCGTCTGTAACCAGCATAATTTTTTTGATATCTTCTACAGAATTAAAATTGCCATGTTGTTGCCTGTACTGAAAAATGGCATTGGCTAAGTTATATCTTATGTAAGGATGTATTTTCATTTCATCGATGGAAGCATTGTTGATATTTATTTGCCTTACACGCATTTTATTGAGTACTAACCGTGGTTTAATTTTTTGAAAAGTTGAATCAGGAAGAAGATAAGTTTCGCCTACTTGTTCAATAGAATAAAATCCACCTAGTTTTTCCCGAAAGGCAATAATTCTGTTAGATAATTTACTTCCTATACCAGGTAAATTAATGAATGCAGAAGTGTCGGCAAGGTTAATATCAATAGACTGAATTGTTTTTACTGTATAAGACGATATTGGTTTTTTATATTCCCTTTTCTCAAAAGAAGTATACTGAGCGGCAACATTTTTTATACTAACGTAAGGGATTAAACGCTTGGCATCTACAGCAGAAAGGCCCCATATTTTGCTGATATCTTCGGGCTTATAAAATTTTCCTCCTTTGGAAATAAAGTTTTGAACAGTATGTATTGTTTTATCCCGTAAGCCCAACCTTTTCCAATCTGTTGCAGAAGTTGTATTTGGATCAAAATAAAATACTTCTGATTTTATGGCTTGATAATTTTTATTTTCTTTAAGTGTATAATCATCATGAAGTTCGTTATTATATTTTTGTGAGAAATATTTGGCTGAATCATTTTTTTCAACTTCTAACTTTGCAATTTCATTTTCAAATTTACTGTGGCTGAAGGTTTCATTTTTTATAAATAACGGGTAAAAAAATTGCAGCGCTACCCAAATAAAAATTAAAATAACTATTATAACTGCGCCTTTTCTTTCCTTTAACGTAAAAATAAAGTAGGCTTTCGAAAACTGCTTCCACATTTATTATTTTTTGCTTTAAAATAATAAAATAAATGTATTAAACAAATCAGCAAATAGATTAATAAGGAAAGCCTTCAAACTCAAGCTGCAAGCCATCCCACGCAAGCTGTTTGCCAGGCGGCAATTCTTTATTTATTTCTTCGTGTGTTCCTAATTGATGGCTTACGTGAGTGAAGTAAGTATTTGGAATTTCCAATTCATCAGCGAGGTTAATAGCTTCCTGCAAGGTAAAATGAGAAATATGAGATTTTTTGCGAAGTGCATTTATAACAATTGTATTACTGCCAATAATCTTTTGCTTTTCCTGTTCATCAATTCTGTTAGCATCAGTAATGTAAGTAAAGTTTCCAAACCGAAAAGCAAGAACTGGTAATTTTAAATGATGAACCAAAATAGGTGTTACGGGAATATCGCCCACCATAAAAGTTTTATCAGAAATTGTATGCATGTTTACGCTGGGAACTCCGGGATATTTTTTATCAGCAAAAATATACGTGAACTCTCTTTTTAAGCCCTCTTGAGTAATTTCATTTGCATAAATGTCCATAGGTTTCTGCTGAAAAAAATTAAATGCTTTTATATCATCAAGCCCTGCAATATGGTCTTTGTGCGGATGTGTAAAAATAACTGCGTCAAGTTTTTTTACATTTGCTCTAAGCATTTGCGAGCGAAAGTCTGGCGTGGTATCCACAATAAGCGTTGTCGCTTTGCTTTGTACTAAAATACTGCTTCGGAAGCGCTTGTCTTTCTCATCATGCGAAATACATACATGGCAGCCACAGGCTATCATTGGAACGCCGCCGCTGGTGCCTGTACCAAGAAAAGTAATTTTTATTTTGGGATAATTCACTTCCTCAAAACTAAAACATATAAAATAGAAAATGACAAAGATGGAGTCCGCTTCTACAATAGTTCATTTTTTGCGAAGAGTTCTTCATATAACTTTTGAGAATCTTTAGTAAGGAGATCGTAGTTAATGTTTACCGAAGGAATCAAATCAATTAATGTATTTATTCTTCCTTCCGGGTTTAAGAATTTATTGAGCACCACCACTTTTTTATCTTCTAAAATACAATAACCACTTTGAAAGGAACCTCTTTCGTAACGGACAATATAACCGCATTCATCCAAAATATTTTCTAACTTTTTTAAGGTAGCTTGATTGTATTTCATGAAGGCAAATCTAATAAATTAAACTGTTTATTTAGGCTATACTTTAGTGCTCATGCGTATTACCGGTATTATCATTTCTTCAAGGCTTACGCCGCCATGCTGAAAAGTATTGCGGTAATAATTTGCAAAATGATTATAATTATTCGGATAGCATAAATAACCATCTTGCTTTGCAAAAATAAAAGATGAATTTACGTTGGGCACCGGCAAGCCCGCTTGTCGCGGATCACGAAATGCCAAAACTTCTTTTGCTTCATAATTGAGATTGCGCCCATGTTTATAACGAAGGTTAGCCGTAGTTTGCTTATCGCCTACTACTTTTTGAGGAGTATTTACCCGTACGCTTCCATGATCAGTTGCGAGTATGAGGTTCCATTTTTTATCTGCGATTTTTTTTAATGCCTGGTGTAATGGAGAGTGCTCAAACCATGATGCCGTAAGGCTTCTGTAGCTTATTTCATCTGCAGCAAGTTCTTTAAGTACTTCCATTTCTGTTCGTGCATGACTAAGCATGTCTACAAAATTGTAAACAATAATATTAATATCATTGCTCAAAAAATTATGCATATTATCTACAAGTTTCTGTGCGTCCTGGTGATTAGTAATTTTTGTATAAGAGTATTTAAGGTCATCCTTACGAAGCCTTTTTAATTGTGCTTTAAAAAATGTTTCTTCAAATAGGTTTTTGCCACCTTCTTCGTCATCATTTTTCCATTCTGTTGGAAACTGTTTTTCAATATCGATTGGCAGCAAGCCTGCAAAAATTGCATTACGGCTGTATTGCGTTGCTGTTGGTAAAATGGAATAAAAAGTTTCTTCTTCGTGTATCCGAAAGTTTTCAGAAAAAATTGGCTGGATTGTTTTCCATTGATCGAACCGAAGATTATCAATTAATAAAAAGAAGGTGGGTGTGCTGTTTTTTTCAACATGAGGAAATACTTTATACTTCATTAAGTTGTGGCTCATCACAGGAGCGTTAGCTGATGGATTAGTAACCCAATTGGAATAATTTTTTGAAATGAATTTAAAAAATTCTGTATTGGCTTCATTTTTTTGAGATTGAAAAACTTCCTGCATTTCCGGGCTATCGCTTTTTTTCATTTCAAGTTCCCAATAAATTAATTTTTTATAAATTTCCATCCATCCGTTATAATCAGGATTGTCGTTCAACGCCATAAACAAGTCTCTGAATTGTTGCTGATACGCAGATGTAGTTTTTTCAGCAACCAATCTCCTGTTATCAATAATTTTTTTGAGGGAAAGCCATACTTGGTTTGGATTTACTGGTTTTATTAAATAATCAGTTATCTGTGAACCAATAGCCTCATCCATCAGGTTTTCTGTTTCATTTTTTGTAATGAGAACTATAGGTACATGCGTGTTGATTTCTTTTATTTTCTGCAAGGTTTCAAGCCCGGTAATTCCCGGCATACTTTCGTCAAGTAATACCACATCCACCACATTATCTTTTACAAAATCAATAGCATCAAATCCGTTGCTCAAAGATTTTACCTCGTAACCTTTATTTTCCAAAAACATAATTTGAGATTTTAAACTTTCCATCTCATCATCTACCCATAAAATTTTTGCTGCGTTCATTTAAGTTTTTTTTTACCACAAGAAATATAAA
>Ga0207652_10004616_pt1 | contig 11161 bp, 13 predicted proteins | sample KBSC63BmetaG_FD_184334 | JGI IMG/M metagenome (GOLD analysis project Ga0207652, IMG submission 184334) | Corn rhizosphere microbial communities from Kellogg Biological Station, Michigan, USA - KBS C6-3B metaG (SPAdes) (version 2) | ecosystem: Host-associated > Plants > Roots > Rhizosphere ... | reverse complement strand
CCCGCGTGATCCACGTCGCTGTAGTACAGCGTGACGAAGGACATCCGCTCGGGTGTCGGCAGCGTGAGCCATGTGAGAACGCTGTCCACTCGTGGGGCCTCCGGGAAGCGATCGTCGAACTTCATGTATCTGCTCGGCCGAACGCCTTCGACGGCTGCTTCCGAACCCGGCCAGAAGAAGGACGCCGCGTGCTGCCCCTGCTTCTCGGCGGTCACCCACAGCGGCTCGCCGCCCCACCAGGCGGCGTTGCGCACGGCGGCCGTGTCGGAGATGTGAAACCAGCCGAGCGTCGAATCGCGAATTGTGTTTGCGATGATGCCGTGATGCTCGGGGTACAGGCCCGTGACGATGCTGTAGTGGTTGGGGAACGTGACCGATGGATACGACGGAACCATCCGCTGCGCGTGGACGCCTTCGGCGGCGAGACGGCGCAGGTTGCGCGCTTGGGGACGATTGAAGTAGTCCCAGCGAAATCCGTCGAGCGACACGAGGAGCACTTGCTGCGCGGGTGCCCGTTGTGCCTGTGTCGCCGCTGTGGGCTGCGTGGCCGCGATGGGGTGCGTCGGGCGGGCGAAGCCCACGGCGGTCGCGGCGAGCGCCGCGGCGGCCAGGAGGCGTGGAGCACGGTTCATTTAAGCGGGCCTCGCGATGTGGGAAGCGTCGCGCAACGTTTCAGACGTTGAAGCGGAAGAGCATCACATCGCCATCCTGCACGACGTACTCCTTGCCCTCGGACCGGACGACGCCTTTTTCGCGCGCGACCTTCCAGCCGTTATGCGCGACGAAGTCGTCGAAGCTCACAGTCTCCGCGCGGATGAACCCGCGCTCGAAGTCCGTGTGGATGACGCCGGCAGCGACGGGGGCCGTGTCGCCGCGGTGGATGGTCCAGGCGCGGACCTCCTGCTCGCCGGCGGTGAAGTAGGTCTGGAGTCCGAGCAGGTGATAACCGGCACGAATCAGCCGATCGAGGCCGGCGGACGTGAGACCCAGTGTCTCGAGGAAGCCCGCGCGGTCTTCAGGAGGCAGCTCCGCGAGCTCGGATTCGATCTTGGCGGAGAAGGGAACCACCTCGGCGATCTCGCCACTCTTCGCGACAGTCTCACGGAGGAGCTTGAGGTATGGGCCTTCGTGCCCCGCGAGCTCGGAGTCGGACACGTTCGCCGCGTAGAGAATCGGCTTGAGCGTGAGCAGCGAGAGGGGCTTGAGCACGGCGCGCTCGTCGGCCGAGAGGCCTGCATGCCAGAGCGCGCGTCCCTCGGCGAGCGAGGCGTGCGCGCGCTCGAGCGACGGAAGCTCGGCGAGGGCTTCCTTGTCGCCCGTTTTGGAGGCGCGCTTCACTCGGTCCAGTCGCTTCTCCACGACGGTGAGATCGGCCAGGGCGAGCTCGAACTCGATGACTTCTCGGTCCCGCGTGGGATCCACGGCGCCCATCACGTGGAGCACATCGTCGTCGTCGAAGCAGCGGACCACGTGTACGATCGCGTCCGTCTCGCGGATGTTGGCCAGGAACTGGTTGCCGAGTCCTTCGCCCTGGGAGGCGCCCTTGACCAGGCCCGCGATGTCCACGAACTCCACGGCGGCGGGCACGAGGCTCTTAGGGTGGACGATGTCCGCGAGGACGTCGAGCCGCGGGTCGGGCACATTCACCCGGCCAACGTTCGGGTCCTTGGTGGCGAACGGGTAGTTGGCGGCGAGGACGCCGGCGGAGGTCAACGCGTTGAAGAGAGTGGACTTGCCGACGTTCGGCAGGCCGGCGATTCCGAGTCTGAGCATGGGGGAAAGGTAAGGCGCGAGGGGGGCGTGGGCGATCCGCAAGGCCGATGACAGCGCGGCCACAGGGCAGATCACAGGGTCAGAGCACTTGATCAGCTAGACCTCCGCCATACCGGGCACGCGGTGATCAAGTGCTCTGACCCTCTGATCGCAGTTGTGACGCGGGCGACCGACGCCAGAGTTTGCACATCGAGGTTCACAATCTCCTCATTCACTTCGGGGGCTACCGATGCGTATGCCGCTTCGTCACACCATGTTCGCTCTGGGTCTGCTGTCGTCTGCCTCGCCGCTGCTCGCGCAGCAGGCTGCCACGCGATGGACGCCGAGCATCAATGTCGGGGCGGCGCTGCCGCGGGGCGACGTGCGCAGCTTCACGAACACGGGGTACACGGACGGAGTCGCGTTGGACGTCGCAGGGGCGTTTCCCGTTGGGCTGCGCGCCGAGGCCGGCTATACACACTTCTCGTTCACCTATCCTGATCGGTACACCCAGGGCACGCACTTCGACGGCAAGCGGAACCAGTACAACGGCGGCCTGGATCTCGTGCTGCCGGTGCACACGCGGTTCGTGACGCCGTACCTGATCGGCGGGGCTGGCTTCTACCATTTGTCGGTCCACGAGAACTGTGAGGCCCTCATGCTGCCCGACGCGTCAGCGGCCACCACGCCCACCTGCGCGGGCGACGAGTCGGCGCACCTCGGCTGGAGCGGCGGTGTGGGGTTCGATCTTCCGGGCGGTTTCCTCGGCTCGAGGATCGAAGCGCGGTACACGAAGATCCCGATTCCCGGTGGCGCGTACTCGTATGTCCCGCTGACTTTCGCGCTTCGGTTCTAAGCGCCGTTCAAGGCGTTTCAAGGCGTTTCAAGGGGACGGAGCACTTGAAACGTGTTTCAAGTGCTCCGTCCCCTTGAAACGCCGGGAACTTTCGGATCAAGTGCTCTGACCGTGTGATCGCGACCCTTTGATTCTTGCTCGGCAGCCTTCAGCTCGCGTGACCTTTTTCCGCGCGTCCCGGGTTTCTCAGACGAGGACAACGGGCACCGCGCACACCTTCCGGTCCTCCGCCGGGGTCAGACGAGTTGGCCGGAGATCTGTAGCGGGGGGTTTGGATCCACGCTCAGCGACTTTGGCCCCGGTGCTTGGGCGCCGTAGCTGTGAGTTCGCCCGAACGCAGTCGGTTGGCGAGCCGCGACCGGTCGCCGTATGCTTGACGTCCAACTCACTTCGGAGCGTCCCGTGTACTGCATCCGCGAAGTCATGTACTGCAAGCCGGGCAAGGTCCGGGAGCTTGTGGAGAAGTTCAAGGCGATGTCCGCCGTCGGCGAGCGCTCGGGCATGCCCCGAATGCGCATCATGACGGACTTCTGCGCCGAGCGGTACTGGACCGTCGTGGCCGAGATGGACGTGCCGACGGTGGACGCCTTCGAGAAGATGATGTCGCCCGGCTCGGCGCCTGAGGCCGACATGAAGGAGATGGAGAAGATCATGAAGGGCTACCATGATCTCGTCGATCACGGCAAGCGCGAGATCTACAGAATCGAGGCCTGATTTTGGGGTCAGGCACCAAATCGGAGCCTGACCCCAATCCGGTGCCTGACCCCAATCCGGTGCCTGACCCCAAATCGGTGCCTGACCCCAATCCGGTGCCTGACCCCAAATCGGGGTCAGGCTCCAAAAGGTCAGCCGGGGTAGCGGTTCATGACTGGGGTGATGCCGTCGGCGATCCAGAGCTCCACGGCCTGCGTCACGGTCGGCAACAGCTCGCGCACCGTCTGCGCTTCGGCCTTTCCGAAATCATCCAGCACGAAGTCGGCGAGGTTGCCTATCTGCCGGCGCTCGTCTTCCGGCTTGATGCCGATGCGCAGCCGCGAGTAGTTCTGCGACTTGAGCGTCGCCTCGACGCTCTTGAGGCCATTGTGCCCGCCCGCGCTGCCCTGCGCGCGAAAGCGGTAGCGGCCGATGGGTAGCGCGACCTCGTCCACGACGATCATGAGATCGGTCGCCGCCGCCCAGAACGGGCGACGCAGGTACGGCCTCAGCACCGCGCCGCTCAGGTTCATGTAGGTCAGCGGCTTCACCAGCCTGACCTTCGCGCCGTTCACCGTGCCGCTGGCGACGCGCGCGTCGCCGTCCTTTTTCCAGTTGTCGAAATGCCAAACGTCGGCCAGGTGGTCAATGACCCACCAGCCGACGTTGTGGCGTGTGTGCTCGTACTCCGCGCCCGGGTTCCCGAGTCCGACAATGATTTTCATGGGGCGATCGTCCGCTGCATCATCGCGCCGGCGGAGCAGGAACCCGAACACAAGAGAATTTCCTTACTTGGCCTCGCCCTCTTCAGGCTTCGGCTTGCGAATGAGCTCCGGCTCCGGTCCGCCTTCAGCAGCCGCGGCACCCGGCGTCTCTTCAGCCGCCTTCGGAGCGGCCACGACGCACACGGTCGCCGACGCTTCGTCGAGCGCGACCGCGCCCTCGGGCAGCTTGAGGTCGCGAACGTGGACGCTGTGTCCGATACCGAGGTTGGTGATGTCCACCGAGATGTGATCCGGAATGGACGACGGATCCACGCGCACGTGCACCTGGTGCAGCACTTCCTCGAGCACGCCGCCGCCAACGCGCACGCCTTCCGGAATGCCCACGAAGCGAATCGGCACGTTCACCGTGATCTTCTCGCCGGCCACGAGCTCGAGGAAATCCACGTGCATCAGATGCCGCTTGAACGGATGGCGCTGGATCTCGCGGATGAGCGTGCGCGCCGTCTTCCCCTCGATCGCGAGCTCGAACACGGTGCTCTCGGCGGGGACCTGCGTCAGGAGCTTGTCGAGGTCGCGCGCGACGATGCTCAGCGACTGCGGCTCACGGCCATGCCCGTAGATGATGGCCGGGACTTCTCCCGCCTGACGCGCCTTGCGAGCGGCGCCCTTGCCGGAGGTGGTGCGTGGCTTTGCAGCCAGATTTACGCTTGCCATTGTGGTGCTACCTGGTCTCGATGTCCCGCAGCGAACCCTCGGCGTCCGGATCTACTCTCAGGGGGCTGCGTTCCCCCCTACCATGACGGATGCCCAGGCGAAAAACCTGCCGTACTACTTCAATAACTCTCGAATCAATCGAACAACGAGCTCACGCTCTGCTCGCTGTGCGTGAATCGTATTGCTTTGGAGAGGAGCTCTCCGACGGAGAGAATCGCGAGCTTGTCGATCCGCCGCTCCGGTGGAATCGCGATCGTGTCCGTCACAGCCACTTCCTTGATCGGCGCGTCGCTCAGCCGCTGCACGGCGGGGCCGGACAGCAAAGCGTGCGTCGCGCAGATGTAGATGTCGAGCGCTCCCAAACCCTTCAATGCGCGCGCGGCTTCCGACACCGTGCCCGCCGTATCGATCATGTCGTCCACGAGAATACAATCGTGGCCCTCCACGTCACCCACCACGTTCACCACCTCTGACACGTTCGCCCGGGGGCGCCGCTTGTCGATGATGGCGAGCGTTGCGTTCAACCGCTTGGCGAAGCCTCTCGCCATTTTTGCCGAGCCCACATCAGGCGCCACGACCACAGGATCGTTCAGGTTCATCTTCCTGTAATGCGCCGTGAACACGGGCATTGCGTAGAGATGATCCACCGGCACGTCGAAGAAGCCCTGCAACTGATGCTGGTGAAAATCCACACCCAGCACCCGATCCACTCCCGCCGCCGTGATCATGTTGGCCATGAGCTTGGCGCCGATCGGCACGCGAGGCTGGTCCTTCCGGTCCTGCCGCGCGTAGCCGTAGTACGGCATGACGCAGGTGATACGCGCCGCCGACGCGCGCTTCGCGGCGTCGATCAGCAGCAACAGCTCCATCAGATTCTCCGCCGGCGGATTCGTCGGCTGGAGAATGAACACGTCGTTCCCGCGAACGTTCTCTTCGATGCGGACTGAGATCTCCCCGTCGGCGAACCGGCCCAGGTGCAGCCGGCAGAGGTCTACGCCGAGGTTTCGTGCGATCTCTTCGGCCAACTCGGGGTTGGCCGAGCCCGACAACAGCTTGAGCCCGTGACTGGGTACGGCAAGTCCGTCCATGGAGCTGAGCCTTGTAAGTTGCGCTGTGGTCGGGAGTTAGTCAACCGGCGACACAGGAATGCATCGCCGATTGCCCCCGGTGGATTCGAACCACCATTCTCGGATCCAAAGTCCGATGTCCTGCCATTGGACGAGGGGGCAGACAGCCCCTGAAGGTAACGGAGCCGGGACTACCGGGACAACGCGCGAGGCGGGCTGGACGCTGAGAAACGGGCCGGACCTGGCGGTCAGGCGCGCAGAAGGTCAGGCGCTGAGCTCGACATCGAACACCTTCGCCGCCGACCGGGTCAGGATCTCGCGCGCCGCGCCTGACGAGTGGGTTCGCGGCGGCTCGGCAAACACGCCGAAGACAGCTGACCCGGATCCGCTCAGCATCGCGATCGAAGCTCCACGCGCCGCCAGGTCTTCCGCGATCGAGGCGACCGATGGCTGCCGGGCGGCGATCACCGCCTCGAAGTCGTTGTGCGCGAGGGCGGCGATTGTCGGCCACGCGCCCAACGATTCGAGCGCGACAGCAGTGCCCCGAGGGGCATAGGCGCCTCGGCTCGACGCGAGCCAAGCGTATGCCTCCGCGGTTGGCACTGCGAATTGTGGAATCACGAGTACGATGTCGCGCGCTTCGAGCGGCGGCAGTGCGAGAAGTCGTTCTCCGCGGCCCCACGCGAGACTGAGCGCGTTGGAGCTCGTGAGAAAAGGAACGTCAGCGCCCAGCGGTGTGGCCAACTCGATCAACCGCGCTTCGCCTAGACGATTCGGCGACAGTGCGTCGAGCGCGCGGAGCACAGCGCCAGCATCGGCGCTGCCGCCACCGAGACCACCGCCGACGGGAATCCGCTTCTCGATCTCGATCTGAAAGCCGCTCGGCCACCCGGTCGCGGCCGCGTACGACTCGGCCGCGCGGAACGCCAGGTTCGACTCGGTCGCTCCGAGCCCACCGCTCGGCATCGCGGGACCGGCGCAATCGAGCGATCGGATCGCACCGCCGACGCGCACAACGACATCGTCAGCCAGGTCGATTCGCTGGAACAGGGTTTCCAGCGAGTGATATCCGCTCTCTTCGCGCGCGAGGATGCGCAGGAACAGGTTGATCTTGGCCTGCGCAGCAACCCTCGCTGTACCAACCCGCGCCACGCGGAGCGGCGCGCTCACGACGCGGGCGCCTCGGCGGCCGGCGCCGCGGCGGAAAGGTCGCTCAAGTGCAGCCCGAGGCGCGCCAGGTACACGGCGCCGATCACCGTGATCGGGATGAACGACACTATGTGGAACGCGAACGCCCACGTCACCGCCATCTGCTTGTTGATGCCGTAGAAGCCGAGCGCTATCTGCGAGGCCAGCTCCCATCCGCCGAAGTAGCCGGGCGATGAAGGGATGGAGACGCCAGCCACGATCACCGCCTGCAAAAAGAACAGGGCGGACCACGGCGCGCTGATGCCAAAGGCCTTGAGCCCGATCCAGAATGCGAGCGGCTGCAGCAGCCAATGCGCGAGCGTCCAGGCGAACACGGCGAGAAAGTGGCGCGGCGTCTTGAGTACGCTCAACCCCGAGGCGAACCGCTCCAGCGCCGCGCGCCCACGCGCTTCCAGCGTCGGCGAGAGTCGCCGCGCGACGAGCTCGAACAAGCGGATCGCGGTGCCCGGCGCGAAAACCAGTGCGTAGAGCGCGATCAAACCGACCACCGGAAGCACCGCGAACCCCGCCGCGTAGCGTCCGGCGGAGACTCCGAAGACAGTCTGCCCCTTCGGAAAGTCGGGCGCCAGGACCGCCGCCGCGAGCAGCACGAAGATCACTATCGCGTCGAACACCCGGTCCACCACGAGCGACGCGAGCCCCGTCGAGAAAGGCACCTGCGGACATTCGCGCGACAGCGCGTACGGGCGCGCGATCTCGCCCACGCGGCCGCTCGGCAGCGTGTTGTTCGCCATCTGTCCGATCGCGGTGGCGCGCCAGAGCGGGCCAAACGGGAGCTTGGGCGCGACGGGCTCGAGGATCACGCGCCAGCGGATCGCTCGCAGCGGAAACATCCCGGTGGTCAGCACGCCGCCAAAGAGCAGCAGCCAGATGTTCGCCGCGCGGACGTGATGTACGACGTCGGTCCAGTTGATCGGACGGAACACGTACACGAGCATCGCGGCGCTGAGGATGATGCCAAGCGCGCCGCGCCAACGGATCTTCACGTGGCGGTTATCCGACGCGCGCGAGCGCGATCAGGTCATACAGCTCGTCGAGCGCGGCGGGATCGGGCGGGCCGCCAGCCTCGCGCAGCTCATCGCGCACTTCGATCGCGCGGTCCAGCGCGGCGCGGCCGCGATAAACAAGATCTTCGACAGGAACTACGTCCTTGTCGCCCGCCGACTTCGAGGCGCCCGTTGACATGCCGCCAACGAGGCCAGTGAGCGCCTCGCTGAGCGCGCCCATAGCGCTGATGCTCGTGTCGAGCAGGGAAGCCGCCATCTCGATGGGCGACTTCTGCTCCGTATAGAACAGCGACTCGATGGGGACGATGGGCCGGGGATCGTCACCGGGATCTTTCAAGTCCCCCGTCCCCTTGAAGCCGGTTTTCAAGTCCCCCGTCCCCTTGAAACCGGGTTTCAAGTCCCCCGTCCCCTTGAAACTCGGGGCGGGGGCATAGGCGCTCAGATCGGCGGCGGAGGCACGCGCACGCGCATCGTCGTCGCCTGACCAGCGGGCGGCGTTGCCCACGAGCGTCGTGAGCTCGTCCACGCCGGCCATGAGCGCGCCGCCCAGTGAAGGCTCCCAGTGCAGCGCTCCGTCGGCCACGGCGACGCACACCCGCTCGACAGCGCCCGCGAGCTCCGAGAGCGACGGCAGCTCCGCGCCAGCCGCCGCGTCGCGCAATTCACTCGCGAGCTGCTTCGCCGTCGCGCTGGCGGGTCCCGCAGCGTCGAGCAGCAGGTCGCTCAACCGCTCGGCGCGGACGCGCGATTCCCGAACGAACTGCTCGAGCATTTCCGGCGTGGCGGTCATGCGCTCGAACTTAGGATGCGCCGCGAGCCTCGTCCATGGCGGCGCGCAGCTCGCGGACCGCCTCAGCTAGCCCCACGAACACGGCCCGCCCGATCACAGCGTGGCCGATGTTCAGCTCTTCGATCTCAGGGATGGCCGCGATGGGACGCACATTCGCGACATTGAGTCCGTGACCTGCGTGGACAGCCAGGCCGAGCTTCGCGGCCCGCTCGGACGCCGCTCGGAGTGCGGAGACTGTCGCGAGGTTCTGCGGCGAGTGCGCGTACTGGCCCGTATGCAGCTCCACGGCGGCTGCCCCAAGGGCGTGCGACTGGTCCACCGATGCGTCGTCGGGGTCGATGAAGAGGCTCGTCCGGATACCGGCCGCCTTCAGACGCGCCACGCCGTCGCGGAGCTGGCTGGCGCCCCGCACGACGTCGAGGCCGCCCTCGGTCGTGACCTCCTCGCGCTTCTCCGGGACCAGCGTCACCTGGTGCGGCCGCAGCCGCTCGGCGAGCGCCAGCATCCCCGGCGTGCACGCCATTTCCAGATTGAAGACTGTCTTCACGGCGACCGCCAGACGCTCGATGTCGTCATCCTGGATGTGCCGCCGGTCCTCGCGCAGGTGCGCCGTGATCCCGTCGGCGCCGGCGCGCTCGCATTCCACGGCCGCCGCGACGGGGTCAGGCTCCGCGATGCGCCGCGCCTGACGGATCGTCGCCACGTGATCCACGTTGATGTAGAGCCGCTGGTAGCGCATGGCGTCCATTCGCTGTGGTCGGAAGTTTGCCGGTCGTTCGGCGCGCCGCTAAGGTTGCACGCATGGGAAGCTCGTGCGCGGCGCCCATCGGCCGCCCGTTCGCAACCCCACTCACGAAGCGGAGAACCGGATGAAAAAAGTAATCTGCGCCGTCGCGCTTCTCGCCGCCGCGAGCGCCTGTCGCGGCGGCAGCATGACTCCAGCCTCGACGGCAACTCCCACACGCAGCGCCCCCTCTGTGAGCGGGTCGACGACAGGCGCGGCGACGTCGCAGGCCGCTGTACTGGGGTTTCTCGCGGCGGTGAAGAATCAGGATCTCCAGGCCATGTCGAACTACTGGGGCGACAAGCAGGGGCTCGCGCGCGACAGATACCCCATGGAAGAGCTCAACAAGCGCGAGCTGCTGATGATGTGCTACCTGAAGCACGATTCCGCGCAGATCCTGAGCGACGCGCCGAGCCCCGGCGGTGGACGCACACTCGCCGTGGAGCTCACGCTCGGGAGCTTGACCGGCTCAACTAACTTTCAGACGGTTACAGGACCGGAAGGGCGATGGTACGTGTTGTCGGTGCCAGACATCGCACAGTTGCAGCGCAACTGCTCGGGCCGGTAGCCGCGCTCTCAGTATTCCGAAAGTTCCACCAGCACCCCGGAGGTGGAGGCCGGATGTAGGAACGCGATGCGCTTGCCCTCGGCGCCAAGCCGGGGTGTCTCGTCGATCAGTCGCACGCCGGCCGCGCGACAGCGCTCCAGGGTCAGGTCCAGATCGTCCACGGCAAAGCACACGTGATGGATGCCCGGCCCTCGCTTTTCGACAAAGCGGGAAATGGGCGAGGCCGGATCGGCTCCCTCGAGGAGCTCGATGAGCGAAGCGCCCGCGGCGAATCCCTGGATGCGGGCGCCATCCGAGTCATCGAGCGGCGAATCGGGCAGTCCGAGGATGTCGCGGTAGAACGAAACGCTCTCGTCCATGGTACGGACGGCGATGCCTATATGAGCGATTGAGGTTCCGCGTCGAGTACTATTTATGGGATGCGGAGTAGATGACATGATTGACCGTTCGGCGTTTCTGGCGCCGGAAACTTACACATACAGGCCCGCCCGCCGCGGCGGCGCCACGAGGATCCCATGTCGAATGCACTGGCGGTGACGGACGCGAACTTCGAGCAGGAAGTCGAGAAGAGCGGCAGCCTGACGATCGTGGATTTCTGGGCGACCTGGTGCGGTCCGTGCCGCATGGTGGCGCCGATCCTCGAGCAGCTCGCGACGGAGTACGAGGGCAAGGTGAAGATCACCAAGCTCGACGTGGACGCGAACATCAAGACCGCGTCGCGCTTCAACGTGCGCTCGATCCCCACGCTGCTGTTCTTCAAGGACGGCAAGGTGGTGGACCAGATCATCGGCGCCGTGCCCAAGCCGCACATCGAAGCCAAGCTCCAGCAGCACGCGGCCTAGCGCGCCCGGCGCGCACTGGCAGCCAACTAGATAGATCGAACATGCGTGCCGCCACGCCTCCCGACGGAAGCGTGCGCGGCACGTTGTACGTGGTGAGCACGCCCATCGGCAACCTGGGCGATCTGTCGCACCGCGCCATCGAAGTGCTCGGCCA
>Ga0207652_10004603_pt1 | contig 11179 bp, 4 predicted proteins | sample KBSC63BmetaG_FD_184334 | JGI IMG/M metagenome (GOLD analysis project Ga0207652, IMG submission 184334) | Corn rhizosphere microbial communities from Kellogg Biological Station, Michigan, USA - KBS C6-3B metaG (SPAdes) (version 2) | ecosystem: Host-associated > Plants > Roots > Rhizosphere ... | reverse complement strand
CTCGTCGTCGATCGTCAGGCCACCGAGGTTGCCAGAGTCGCCATTGAGGAAGATAGCTGCCCCATTGGCGGCCGGAGCCGATACCGTGGCTTCAAACGTCACGGTATTGCCGGGGTGTGCACCCAGAGCCGACTGGGTCAGGGTGAAGTTGATGGTGTCGGCGAGAGCGGCCGGCATCAATCCGATGGTCAGCAGCAGCGTCATTACAGCAAGAGTCAATTTCAATTTGGTCACGATCTTATCTCCGTACAAAGTTTGTGGTTATGTTGCTGGCTGCGAGTTAGGGAAGTTGTGCTCTGAAAGACCCAGTAAAGGTGCCGCCGGTAAAGGTGCCTGCCAGCTTCTCAGCTACCGCGGCTCCATCGGAGCCGGTCGAACCGGGGAAGCTGACCGTGACGGATGCCGATCCGCCGCCGGGGATGGATCCAAGCGACTTCGGCAGGCCGGAGCCGGTCGTCGTGCCCAGAGTTGCTGTTGTCAGTTGGACGTTCGCCGCAGTACCGGTGCCGGTGTTCTTCACCGTTACCAGCAGGGAGTAGCCCGTCGAGGAGTTGCCACTGATGACACCGGTCGCCGTCAACTGGAGCGTGCCGACAATAATCGTGGCCGTTGCGGTGGCTGCGTTGTAGTTGCTGTTACCAGCCTGCGTGGCCGTCACAACGACCGTACCTGGACCGGTAAGCGTGAGGGTCGAGCCCGACAACGTTGCCGGTCCAGAGACCGAAAGCGTTACCGGCAGACCGGAGGTCGATGTTGCCGTCACCGTGAACGGTCCACTGGAACCGAAGTTCGCCGTGGCCGGAACGCCGGTGATGGTGATCGTCTGGTTCGCCTTGCTGATGACCAGCGTGGCAATGTTCGAAGTGGAAGGACCGTAGCTCGCGTCACCCGGATAAGAAGCGACGATCTGGTGTGTTCCGGCGCTCAGGTTCGGAATATCGACCGCTGCCGCAAAGTTGGCATAGCCCGATGTCGAACCGAAGATCGGAACCGCAGAACCCAGGAGGGTGCCGCTGGTGCTTCCTTCGTAGAAGTTCACAACGCCTGTAATCGCTACAGCCGGCGGGGTCGTCGAGGTTCCGACGGCGCGTGTGAGGGTTCCGTTGTAGGAGACAGTCTGACCGTAAACCGCAGTCTGCGCTCCGCCGATGGCCATGGTCGTTCCGTTGCGTGCAACGGTCAGAGCCAGGGACCCTGTGCTGGTAAGGTGCGTGGCGTTGCCACCGTAGACAGCAGTCAGGTTATGCACTCCGCCAGTGAAGTTAGCCACTGAGAGGGTCGCCTTACCTGTGGTGGTAGACGCCGCGCTGGAACCCAGAAGCACACCCGCATCGTAGAAGAACACGGTGGAAGCGGTGCCGAGGTTGGTCGGTGTAACCGCTGCCGAGAGGACAACGGCAGCTCCGACAGTCGGGCTGGTCGTGGTGGTGGTCAGGACGGTGGTCGTTGAGGCGGTCGACGTGACGGTGACCGTTACCGCAGCAGGTGTCGCTCCGCTGTAGTTCGAGTCTCCGCTATACGTCGCGCTGATGCTGTGGGCGCCGGCGGTGGTGAGAGCGTTTGTGGTCAGGAGCGCTTTGCCGTTGACCATGGTAGCAGTGCCCAGCGAGGTGCTGGTGGTGGTGTCGGTAAAGGTCACCGTGCCGGTGGCTCCCTGTGCTGCCGTGGGAGTATTCGTCACGCTGAAGTTCAGGACAACCGGGTCGCCGGACGCGATATCGGCCGTCGCCAGGAAGCTGACTGTGGGGGTCAACGGCGCGATGGTAAAGCTGGTGGTCGCGGAGTTCGAGGTGAAGTTGCTGTCACCCGAGTAGTTTGCAGTAACGGAATAGGTGCCGCCCGGCAGTGTCGCGTAGTTCGGAACCAGGAGGAAGTTTGCGTACGGCGGACCGGCGAGTAAATAACCCGTTCCGAGGGTGTCCACTTTGGTGGTCAGGGAAGGCATCGGCGTACCGTTGCGCAGGATGGTGAAGGTCACCGTGCCGCTGGGCGTACCGTTGCCTGAGGCGGCCCCGAATTCCGCGTCAATGTAAGACTCGCCTGAGCCATACACCATGCTGCCGAGTGCGCTGAGCGAACCTGCCGAGGTGAGCTTGTACGCCTGTAAGGACAGAACCGCGCTGGCTTCCTTGCCGATGGTAACGGAGACGGGGGCCGAGTTGCTGGGAGCGAATACGCCATCGCCATCGTAATGAGCATAGACGTTGTACGTACCTGCCGGCAGGCTGTTGACGATTCCGTTGACAGCGCCACCGGACAAGGTGAAGACCTGAGGCGTGCCGGTAGCCGTTTGGAGCGAAGCGATGACACTGACGTCACCGGTCGGGGTGCCGCTTCCGGAAGTGACCTGGATCGCGCCGATCATGGTGTCGCCGTGAGTGCCAGTAGTGGGGGTCAGGGACAGTGTGGTCGTCGTGGAGCGGAAGTTGACCGAGCTCCAGTTGGCCGCAACGTTGGCGATGTTGACGGAACCGAGGCCGGTCGCCGCGTCGTAACCGGTACCAGCGTTGAAGCCGATGCCGGCGGTGCCGCTGGTCGCGGTGGGAACGATGATCGAGCCCGCCACGATGTCGTGGAAGTTGCAGTTGGATGCGGGCAGTACTACTGTCGGGTTTGCTGCCGTTCCATTGAGGGACTTGCAGGCTGTGCTGGACGTCGCGTACTGCTGGCTGGCAAGCGCGTAGTAGTAGTAGTTCGCGTTGCCCTGACGACCGCCGTTGGCGGCGTCGATCAGCGCCTGGGCGCTGGCCATCGCAGGAGCGGCGACGGAAGTGCCGCCAACGATGCCGGCGTTCGTCAGTTGACCTGCGGCGTTCTGGCTGCAAATACCTTCAGCGCAGAACAGTGTGCCATCGTGGCCGTTAGCCGAGATGAAGGAAACGTCCGGCACCAGGCGGTGAGGCCCGTTGATCGGGGAACCGGTCGCGATACCCGTTCCGCTTGCGGCCGCGGGATCGCTGGTGGCGGAAATTCCCGAACCGGTCTGCCATGAAGGACGAGCGGTGTAGATGCTGATACCGCCGCCACCGGCGAAGATGCCTGTACCGGCCGTGGTGCCCGTGGCAGAGCTGTTGAGAAGGGTGGTGGTGAGACGTCCCTGGTTCAGGGCCGCTTCAGGGATGTATCCGAGTGCCGTTCCATTCGGGACGACGTTGGTACCGCCATTCTGCCAGTAAGCAGTCGGGCCATAGTCCACAAACATGCTGCCGCCGACGGCGACGTTGTAGTTGGAAGAACCGAGCGCATTGACGCCGTAGCCGGTCGTGCCTGCGCTGGTCGCACTGGAGCTGGCGCAACCTGCCGCGCCGCTGTCGCCGGACGAGACGAATACCGTTTGCCCCTGCGCTGCTGCCTGTTCCCAGAGGATATTCCAGAACGCTGTGCCGCTGGCGCCGTTGCCGCCTTCGCAACCGCCGTAGCTCAACGTGATGATGTCGCCGATATTGTTGTCCACGGCGTAGAGGCTGGCCGTGTCGATGCCCTCACCCACCAGCGATGCACTGCTGACGATGAACTTTACGCTCGCGCCCGAGGCCAGCGAGCCGGCCATTTCCGCGTCGAGATAGGCTTCGATGTCGTCGCTGTTCTGGCCGGGGTCCTGGCCGACGACGATGATCTCCGGGTCGTTCTGCGGCAGGCCAAAGAACGAGCGGTAGGTCTGCACATCGGCAATCTTGATGTTGCTGCGCGCGATGACGGAGATGGTGATGCCTTTGCCGTCGATACCGGCATTGGTCAGAGGTTTGGAGTTGTAGATGGTGGCCAGATCGGCAGCGCCGATGTAGTGCGTGCCCGCGGGGTTGACGCCGTAGTCGGGGCTAACACCGTTGGCGCTCGCATTCATAGAAACCTTCTTCCAGTCGGTCACGCCGGACTTGGGGAAGAAGTTGTTCAGACGGGCCAGACCCTTCACAACGGGCGACAACGCCGCGGGGATCGCGACGTCCGTGGTGTTGGAGATGTGTACTTCGCCATCAACGGTCACGTGGTGCATTTCGGTGTTGAACGCTGCCTCCACCGCCTGCACTGAACCCGAAAAGGTGATGAAACGGCCGCTGCGCGACACGCTCTCTACCGGCAGGCCGCTATCGGCGAGCCACGCCGATACCTGGGCGATGTCCGAAGGCGCAACGCCGAAATTCGTCGCGAAGGTATCGGGGGTCAGCCATTTGTGAAAGTTGCTGGAATTCTTGTCCTGCTGAGCGTCAAGCAGTGACGTAAGCGCATTTTCCTGCTCGTCGGAAGGCTTCAGGACCAGCACCATGTGCTGCAGCTGGGTGTTCGCGTTGAGACGCTGACCGATGGTGGCGCGGGCCAGGGCATCAGGATGCGTTCCATGCAGAGTCGCCAGAACCTTACGATCGACTTTTGCCGTGATGCGGGCGGAGCGATGGGCCGATATCTGCGGTTGAAGCTGCGCACTGGCAAGTGGCGCGGCAACTGCGGATGCAAGAAGAAGGGGCAGAATGATCGTGCGGAATTTAAGGGTCACACTATCTCCGAGTACAGAAGTAATAACGGGGTAACACTTTTTGGTGATTGCGGATAATCCTGACAGCTAATTTGGTTACTGTCAACAGCAAATATGTTCGCCCTAACTTATCCACAGTTCGGCCCTTTTCGGCCGACACTCGTCCCTGCGCACGAAAATCGAAATCACCCCGTCATTCTTGATTTTTCTCGTGTCTCATCAAGTCTCGGTAACGTTACCAATCCCGCGTCGTATCGCGACCTAAAATACGCGCCGCCGCGTAACACTTCGATTACCAACTTGCCAATAACCCAATCGGTGCACCGCCGCCGTCGCCTTCCTGCCCGGCACCACAGGTAACCATGGGCTGTCTTCTTCGCCGCAAGACTTTTCCCGCCAACTTTCGTCTACTGGACTAGCGCGCAGGTAAAACAAAAGGAGACCATGATTCGGCAGCGATCTTCTTCCGCCCGGCAAACCGCGCTCCTCCTGCTCTGCCTCGCCGCCGCAACCGTCTGCCCCGCGCAGTCCACCGCGGGCGACACCGTCTACCATCTTCGCGGCAGCGTCGTCGATGGCATCACCGGCAAACCGCTGCCCCGGGCCCTCGTGAAGTCCGGCGACCAACGCCTCGCCACCATGACCGGCACCGACGGCAAATTCGCCATCGACATCAGCGTCCCCGAACGCCCAGCCAGTAATGGGAACTCCTTTCGCGGTTCCGCCAGCGGTGTCTTCCTCATGGCGCAAAAGCCCGGCTACCTCATCCTGCAGAACCGCCCCACGCTCATCCCGCTCAACGACGCCCTTTCCTCTACGCCCGTCGAAATCAAGCTGATGCCCGCCGCCGTCGTCACCGGCCACGTCTCGTCCGCCGCCAGCGACTCCGCCTCCGGCGTCCGTGTCCTTCTCCTCTGGCACCGTGTCCAGGACGGACGCCGATTCTGGACACAGGCCGGCGCCACCAACACCAACGCCCACGGCGATTTCCGCTTCCCCGATCTCAACCCCGGTGAGTACGCTCTCCTCACAGCGCAATGGGCCGGGGAACAGCCCCAGCTCACCCAGCGCGGCACGATCACCCAGCAGTACCCACCGACGTTCTACGGTGACGTTCGCAACCTCCCCGGTTCAACCAAGCTTCACCTACACTACGGAGATACCACTCCCACCGACATTCATCTTCACCTCGTCAGCTTCTACCCCATCACAGTCCCCGTCACAACCGGATCGTCCAACTCTCCAGTAAACGCTCGCCTCGTGGGCCCGGAAAACTTCACCAATATCACGCTCCGCTACAACCGCACCGAAAACGCCATTGAAGGCTCCCTCCCCAGCGGGGACTACACCTTGATGCTCTCGAACGCCATCGCCGGTTCCCAGCAGCTCTTTGCCCAGCTCCCTCTCCATGTCGAGTCGGAACCAGTCCGCACCGGGCCCATCGCCCTTGCACCTCCTGCCAGCGTTCAGGTCCATGTGCATACGCAATTCACAAAGCAGGACGACTCCTCGAACACCTCTTTGGCAATTTCCGGTGGGCGGCAATCTGCCAGCTCCTCCCGCATATCGGTCCGGCCCCCACCGCTCCAGATCCTCCTTCGCTCCGAGGACGGCAACGGCGGATTCAGCGTCAGTCATCCCACCCCCGATGGCGACCTGATCATCGAAAACCTCCAGCCCGGCCGCTACTACGTGCAAGAGCAGATTTTTCGCGGATACGCCTCTTCCCTCACCTCCGGCGGCGTCGACCTGCGCGACCATCCTCTCATCGTCAACGCCTCCAACCCACCCGACCCCATCGACGTTACCCTCCGCGACGATACGGCTACCTTCAACGGCTCCGTCCTCCCCGGCGACGGCCCTCTGCCGCAGATGAGCTTCGTCGTTCTTCTCCCCACCGACACCGCCGGCCGCTACACTCAGGCGTTCGCCGGTCCCGACGGAAAGTTCACCGCCCCGAATATCCCTCCGGGCGGCTACCACGTACTCGCCTTCCGTGGCCAGCCCGTCCAGCTCCCTTACCGGGACGCTGAAGCGATGCACCATTATGACGACAAGGGGGTTGCGGTCACTGTCACTGCCGGCGGGTCGCAACAGCTCGACGTCCCTCTGATCGACCCACCCGAGGAAGAGTGACCATGCCTCGGAAGCTCCTCCTCACCCTTCTCGTCGCTTTTCTGATTCCGGCCTCACCCCTTCCTCTACATGCGCAGCCGTCGAACGACCGTGTGGCCGGACGAATCGTCAGTTCGCTCGACCAGCATCCCATCCCCCACGCCACCGTCACGCTGCTGGAGACCCGGCCCGGCGCCAAGGCCCTTACCACTACCTCCACCGACGAGGGCGACTTCAGCTTTGCCGCCGTCCCTCGCGGCAAATACCGCCTCACCGGAACCGCGCCCGGGTACATCAGTCTGCCTTACCAGAGCCACGATGGTTTTTTCACCGCCATCGTCACCGGCGCCGGCCTCGCCACGAACTCCCTGGTCCTCCAGATCGACCCCGCCTCCACCATCTCCGGCCACATCGTCGACGAAGCCGGCGACCCGGTACAGCGTGCGCAACTCACTCTTTATCGCGAAATCTCCGGACGCATCACCCGCACACGGAACGCCGCAACGGACTCGAACGGCGAGTACGACTTTGACAGACTCGCCCCGGGAACTTACTTCCTCACGGTCACCGCCACGCCCTGGTACGCCGTTCATCCCCGCACCGACCAGCCGCAGGACGTCCCCCAGTACCGCATCGCGGTCGACCCCGCACTCGACGTGGCCTATCCCCTCACCTTCTATCCCCGTGCCCTCGACTCCGACGGCGCGTCCCCCATTGTGCTCAAAGGCGGCAATCAGGTCACCGCCGATATGCAGCTATCGCCGACGCCGGCCGTGTCACTCTCGTTGCGCACTCCACCTGGGAGCCTCAACAACCAACGCATCCCTACCGTCACCCACTCCGTGTTCGGTACGGACGAACCAGTGCAGCTCCAGATGGTTGAAACCGTCAACGGCACGATGAGGATTCCCGGCTTTGCGCCCGGCCGGTACAAGGTGATGGAGTTCACGCAGGACGGTCGCTTTCAATCCGGTTCCGGTACAGCCGATCTCACCACCGGCTCCATCGCGCTGGATATCGGAGGCAACGTGGATGTTGCTGATGCCACCATCAATCTCCACGCAGCCAATGGCGAATCGCTCCCCGCGCATCTGCAACTCTCCTTCCACAATCCCGGCTCAAACGCCTTTGCACAGGCACTTTCAAGTGACAAAAACATCGTCGAGGTGCATAACGTCCCTCTTGCCAGCTACCGGATCAGCGTCAGCGGCGGTGGACATGCATGGAATGTCATCGCTCTCAGCGCCAATGGCAAGCCGGCAACGGACAAACTCCTCCACATCTCCGCCGGTGGCAACGTCTCTGTTGACCTCACCATTTCTTCCAGCACCTCCACCATCGAAGGGATTGCCCGACGCAACGGCAAACCTGCGGACGGCTCGATGATCGTCCTCGTCCCGGCCAGCGGAGATACCAGCGAAGAGCTCTTCCGCCGCGACCAGAGCAACCTCGACGGAAGCTTCACCTTCAGCAACGTCGTCCCCGGGAACTATCTGGTAGTCGCCATCGATGACGGCTGGTCTCTCCGGTGGAATGATCCTACGGCACTCACCCCTTACCTGATGCATGCCATCCCCATCAGCGTCCCCTCCACCGGCTCAACCACTATCCACCTCCCCGAACCCCTGCCCACCCAACCCCGATAGCCGCGGCGGCGAAGAACGAGCAACGGCAAAAGCTTTAACGCAAAGGTCGCGAAGAAATGCACCAAGGTTCGCCACGGCTGCCGTGGCGAACTTCGCTACCTTGGCGCCCTTTGCGTTAAGGGATTCCTATCCCAGGCACAATCGCACGCCTCGCACCGGGACGGCATAATCTAGTTCCATGCAACCGCGCTACATTCAAGTCCACCCCACCGACAACGTAGCCATCGTGGTCAACGACAACGGCCTCCCCGCCGGCACGCAATTCGACGACGGACTCACCCTGCTTGAAGCCATCCCGGAAGCACACAAAGTCGCACTCCGCGATATTCCTGAAGGGGAGCCCGTATTGCGCTATGGCATGGTGATCGGCCATGCCAACAGAGACATCGCTGCTGGATCGTGGGTTCACGAGGCCGTCCTCACGCACCCCGACCTGCCTTCGCTCGACCAACTCGCCCCGCCTCTGCCGCAAGCTACCCCAGAACCCCTGAACGGCTTCACCTTCGAGGGCTACGTCAACGACGACGGCACTGTCGGCACCAAAAACATTCTCGGCATCAGCACTTCCGTCCAGTGCGTCGCGGCGACCGTAGACTACGCCGTCAAACGAATCAAGGCGGAGCTTCTTCCCCAATATCCCAACGTTGACGACGTCGTCGCGATCACCCACAACTACGGTTGCGGCATCGCCATCGACGCCCCCGGCTCGGAAATCCCGATCCGCACGTTGCGCAACCTCAGCCTCAACCCCAACCTCGGCGGAGCGCCGATGGTCGTCAGCCTGGGCTGCGAAAAGATGCAACCTGAGCGCATGTTGCCCAGCAGCACGCTGCCTATCCTGTCTGCGCAGCCTTACGTTGTACGACTGCAGGACGAACAGCACCACAGCTTCGGCGACATGGTCTCCGCCATCATGGATATGGCGGACAAGCGCCTTCAGCAGCTCAACCAACGCCGCCGCCAGACCTGCCCGGCATCGAGCCTGGTCGTCGGGCTGCAATGCGGCGGAAGCGACGCCTTCTCGGGAGTCACAGCCAATCCCGCCGTGGGCTATGCGGCCGATCTTCTGGTCCGGGCCGGCGCTACCGTCATGTTTTCCGAAGTCACCGAAGTCCGCGATGGAATTCACTTGCTCACAGCTCGTGCGGCCTCACAGGAAGTCGCCGACGGCCTGATTCGCGAGATGGCCTGGTACGACAACTACCTCAGCAACGGAGCCGTCGACCGCAGCGCCAATCCTTCACCCGGCAACAAGCGCGGGGGCCTCACCAACATCGTTGAGAAGGCCCTCGGCTCGATTGCCAAATCCGGCACCAGCCCCATAAGCGGAGTCTTCGGCCACGGCGAGCGCGTCACGACCAAAGGCCTGGTCTTTGCCGCTACTCCAGCCAGCGATTTTGTGTGTGGAACGCTGCAACTCGCCGCCGCGATGAACATGCACGTCTTCACCACCGGCCGCGGAACGCCCTATGGCCTGGCGATGGTGCCGGTCATCAAAGTCTCCTCGCGCACCACGCTCGCCAACCGCTGGTCCGACCTCATCGACCTCGACGCCGGCACAATTGCTACCGGCGACGCCACGATAGACCAAGTCGGCGAAGCGCTCTTTCGCCTCATCCTCGAAGTAGCCAGCGGCCGGCACCAAACCCACGCCGACCACTACGGTCTGCATAACGAGTTCGCGCTGTTTAATCCTTCGCCCATCACCTGAAACCATGTGCCTGGGATAGGAGTACCTTAACGCAAAGTTCGCAAAGGAAGCGCCAAGTTTCGCCACGGCATCCTTGGCGAAACTTGGCTAACTTGGCGAACTTTGCGTCAAGGCTTTTGCCGTTGCCTGTTTTCCTGGTCACTCCAGCGACTAACAGAGACAAGCCCTCTTCGGATCAAACTTCCAACCCGGCCTCAAATATTGCATCGCCATCGCATCATCCCGCGCCCCCAACCCCACCTGCAGGTAGAGCCGATGTGCCGCTTCCACCTGCTGCATATCCAACACAACGCCCAGTCCGGGAGCATCCGGCACCGTCAACATCCCACCCTCGATCTTTAGCGGCTCGCGGGTCAGCCGCTGTCCATCCTGCCAGATCCAATGCGTGTCGATCGCTGTCACCTTCCCCGGCGCAGCAGCGGCCACATGCGTAAACATCGCCAGCGAGACATCGAAGTGGTTGTTGGAGTGCGACCCCCAGGTCATTCCGTGTTCCTGGCAGAACTTCGCGACATCGACCGATCCCTGCATCGTCCAGAAGTGCGGATCGGCCAGCGGAATATCCACCGCATGCAACTCTGCCGCGTGCCGTAGCTGCCGCCAGTCCGTAGCGACCATATTCGTCGCCGTCGGCATCCCCGTCGCCGCGCGAAACTCCGCCAGAATCTCCCGCCCCGAGAACCCACTCTCCGCACCGCACGGGTCTTCGGCATACGCCAAAACCTCCTGCCGCCCGCTGCATAACCGCACTGCCTCGTCGAGCGACCACGCACCATTGGGGTCAAGCGTAATCCGAGCTTCCGGAAACCGCTCCGCCAAGGCAGTCACCACCTCCATTTCCTGATCGCCCGACAGCACACCGCCTTTGAGCTTGAAGTCTCTAAAGCCATAGCGGGCCTCAGCCGCTTCGGCCAGCCGCAGCACGGCATCCACCGTCAGCGCCTCCTCATGCCGCAGTCGCAGCCACGCATCCTCGGCACCCTCCTCACCGGCATAAGGCAGGTCTGTCTTCCCGCGATCGCCGACAAAGAACAGGTAACCCAACACCTCGACGCGACTCCGCTGCTGCCCCAGCAACGCAGCCACCGGCAAGCCGACGAACTGACCCACCAGATCCAGCAGCGCGGCCTCAATCGCTGTCACCGCATGGATGGTCGTCCGCAGGTCGAATGTTTGCAGGCCTCGGCCACCAGCATCTCGATCCGCAAATCTTTCCGAAACTGCGTGCATGATTTG
>Ga0207652_10004600_pt1 | contig 11185 bp, 7 predicted proteins | sample KBSC63BmetaG_FD_184334 | JGI IMG/M metagenome (GOLD analysis project Ga0207652, IMG submission 184334) | Corn rhizosphere microbial communities from Kellogg Biological Station, Michigan, USA - KBS C6-3B metaG (SPAdes) (version 2) | ecosystem: Host-associated > Plants > Roots > Rhizosphere ... | reverse complement strand
GGTCGCTGAGCTCGCCGGCGGCCGGCTGCGCGGCGGCATCGAAATCGTCACGCGGCGGATCGAGGGCATCGATGTCGTTCCCTGATCTCGGCGTCGGGCCCGGCGACACTCGCAGGCGGCTCTCCGCCCTCGCCTCGAAAGGCCTGAACTTCGACCCGGCAACCGCCGGCGGCGCGGGCTGGCGGCTCGACGACCATCGCCGGGCCCTCCCGGCCGAGGGGGCCGGCCCGCCGGAGCCGGGTGGGACCTGGCAGATCGCGAGCCGTCTCAGCCGTGAGTACGCCTTCGCCGATCCCTCCCTCGTCGAGGCGCACTTCGACGGGGACGTCGCGGTGGAGGGACAGGACATGCTCCTCGTGCTGCACGCGTTCGGCCTGCGAATCTACGCCGGCGTGCGCGTGGGCGAGGTGAGCGACCGGCTGCACGAGGTGGGCGGACGCACGGCCGCCGTCTCCGCGTGGAGCTACCGGACGCTCGAGGGCCACGTCGAGGCGGGCCAGCGACACTACGAGGTGTGGAAGTGGCTCGACACGGGAGACGTCGAGTTCCGGACCCACGCCGTCTCCCGTCCGGCGGCAGCCAACCCCGTCATCCAGCTGGGCTATTACGTCCTCGGTCGCCACAAGCAGGCCGAGTTCGGCCGCACGGCGGGCGCACGGATGTCGGTCTTGACCGCCGCCGCTCGGAATCGTGGCGGAGCCACCGCCGACGGGCGCGTCATCGACGGCCGCCTGCTCGGCATCTACTTGCGCGACCACCACGCCCTCCTCGTCGCCCTACGCGAGCTAGGCGCCAGGATCGGCACCGGCTCGCCGCGAGAAGAGGAGCGGTCGTTCGGCAGCCGGCTTCACGCTGCGACCCGAGACGACATCTCGGCCCTCGACGCAGCGCTTGCGCACCTCGACCTCGCGCGCTCGCGGGTGAAGGATGCATCGGTGTGGGTGGGCGAGAAGCTCGCGCGCGGCAAGCTCAACGGTCGGATCGCGACGAGGTCTCCGCTCTCGTCGGTGAGCGAGCTCGAAGGCTGCCGGCTGCTGCTCGAGAGCGCGCGCCAGCTCTGGTCCGGTCTGTCGGAGCTCGGCCTCGGCCCCACCGATGCACGCGCGCGTGCTGCCCGCGCGGCCCGAGACGCCGCCGAGGCCGAGCTTTTGCGACTCGCCGCGATCGCGGACGCCACCCGGCCGGACGCGGGCGTCGGACGTACACGCGCTCAGAAGTAGAACGAGGACCAGGCGTCCCACCAGTCGTCGCCGCGCGAGACGATCGTGTGGGTGTCCGTGACCTCGACGCCGCGCCGGTGGCGGTATTCCTCGAGCCGGTCGGTCGTCGTGAAGCGCACCTCGATCTCGCAGGGACGTCCGGGGTCGTACGGCTGCACGGCGGCCAGATCCTGAAGGGCTCGGCGTGCGCCGGCCTCGATCACCTCGCGCGCCTTGAGCGCCGGCAGCGAGCGCGCGCTGTAGCGGCCGATGCCGATCTTCACCTCGACCGTCGTCAACCCTTCGCCGAGCAGCGCGGTCGCCTCGCGGCAGGTTGCGCGGTCGCCGGTGACGAGCAGCACCGGGCAGCCCCAGTGACCGCACAGCGCGGCATTGATGCCGGTCTCGCCCACGAGCGTGCCGTTGAACTTGAGGCTCTGCCAGGCCTGGCCCGACACCGTGTGCGCCATGACGCCGTCGGGCGTTCCCGCCATCGCGTGCATGCCGACGAAGAGCGCGGCGTCGCAACCCTGTTCGAGGAACTCCGTGTACTGCGTCCACTCGCTCTGGACGACGAACTCGCAGTCCGCGTCGAGCAGCTCCGGCAGCAGCGAGTTGAAGTCGTAGTCGCCGCCGGCGCCGTGACAGTCCATCACGACGATCTCGGTCGCACCGGCAGCCTTCGCACCTCTGACCGCGGCGTTGATCTCCTCCGTGTAGAGGCGGCGCCCCTCGTGGTAGAGCGTCTGGTCGCCTCCCGCCTGCGCCCATCTGACGATTCCCGCGACTCCTTCGATGTCGCTGATGACGTGGACGCGCACGGCCGAACCCTACTGCGGTACCGTCACGACGTGCTGCTCGCACCCCCGACGCCGGCCGTCGCCGTCACGCCGACGCGCGAGATCCGCACCGTCGCCGCTGTGAACGAGGTCGCGGTCGACGGCGGCCGCGCGGCGACGCTCGTCGGTGCGGTGCAGTCGTGGGAGTACATGCTCGTGTGGTCTCCGAAGGGGATCGTCGTGCGTGCGTCGCTCGCCTGCGACGCCCAGGAGAGCAACGTCGTGCTTGCGGGCAACCGGTTCGGTCACGTCTGCTTCCAGGATCGCAACTACGTCGTCACCGGCACGATTCGTCCGCTCGCCGGCGGGGTCGCTCTGCGCACGGCCGGCACCACGCAGGTTGCACTTGCGGCGCAGGGCTCGCTCATGGCGGGCTCGGCGGGCCGGGTCGTCTGGCGCTTCGATCGCGGCTCGCGGAAGCGGATCCGTTCCTATGCGAGGAACGCGATCGTGACGGCCGTCGACGCCGGCCGGCTGCTCGTCGACCGGAGCAAAGGTGCGCTCGACGTCCTCTCGAGGAGCGGCGCGCTCGTCGCGACGGTCGCGCGGCCGCACGAAGGCGGGTCGCTCATGCGCGGCGGCCGGATCGCGACGCTCGCCGGGCGGACGCTCGTCGTCTCTGACCGTCACGGGCGCACGGCGGTTCGGCGCACCCTCGCCGCGGGTGCTCATCTCGAGGACATGGACGGCGGCCTGATCGTGTACGCCGTCGAGACACAGCTGCACCTCTTGCGCCTGAGCGACGGGCGCGACGTGCGACTCCGGTTCGCAAAGCAGTTCGGCTACGCACACGCCCGCCTGTCTGCGGGTGCGCTCTTCTACGCGTACGACCAGCGGTCGGGCAAGCTCGGTCATGCCGGGTACGTCGACGCGAAGCACGTGCGAGCGTTGCTCGCCGGCTGATGGAAGCGGGGCTCGCCGGCAAGGGCGTCGTCGTGACCGGCGGGTCGGGCGGCATCGGCTCGGCCGTGGCGCGTGCGTTCGCGGCGGAAGGCGCACACGTCGTCGTCCACTACCGCACCGGCCGTGAGCGCGCCGAAGCGCTCGCCGCAGAATTGCCTCAAGCGCACGCGCTCGGGGCGGATCTCACCGTGGAGTCCGAGGTGGAGGCGCTCTTCGCGGCGGCACGCGACGCGCTCGGGCGCGTCGATATCTGCGCCGCAGTCGCCGGAGTGTGGCCGCGCGACGACGAGCCGGTGTGGTCGCTCCCGCTCGAGCGCTGGGAGGCGACGCTGCGGGCGAACCTCACGGCGACGTTCCTGACCGCGAAGCACTATCTGCGGGAGGTCGAACGGAGCGGTCACGGCAACCTCGTCCTCGTCGGCTCGACCGCGGGCCGGTTCGGCGAGGCGGGCCATGCGGACTACGCGGCGGCGAAGTCCGCACTGCAGGGCGGATTGCTCCTCAGCCTGAAGAACGAGATCGTCCGCATCGCCCCCCGCGGTCGCGTCAACGCGGTCGCGCCCGGGTGGACGTATTCGCCGATGACCCGCGGCGCCCTCGACCAGGAGGTCGTCGACGGCGTCACCCGCACGATGGCGCTCCGCAAGGTTGCGGTCGCCGACGACATCGCGCGCGCCGTCGTCGTGCTGGCATCCGACGAGCTCTCCGGCCACGTGACCGGCGAGCTCGTGACGGTCGCCGGCGGCATGGAAGGCCGGACGCTCCACCCCTGAGAGGGGCTGATATAGGGGCGGCGCCCGTGAGGGCGCCGCGAGGATCCTGCCGCAGGGTGATTGCCGTCAGCCCCCGGAGGTCCGTTCCCTGGATCGGCAACGCGAGCGCGCGGCTTGAGCATCGACCAGCCGCGTCGACCGGGCCCCGTCGACCGGGCCCCGTCGACCGGGCCCCGGGGATGGATGAAGTCCTGCCGCCGAGCGATACTCACGGGGCAGCCGTCGACAGAGCCCCGATGCGGCGGGGGCTGCTCGGAGGCTCGAAGCACGGGAGCGGGGCTGGCGGCGGCCCCGCTCTCCTACACTCGCTCGCGTGAGCAGGTTCCTCGAGCGGCTGGCCGCGGGACCGCCGATCGTCGCCGACGGCGGCATGGGCGCGGTGCTCGCGAGCGCCGTCCCCGGGCTTCGCTGCCCGGAGGAGGCGAACGTGCGCGCACCGGAAAGCGTGGTCGACGTGCACCTCGGGTACATCCGGGCGGGCGCCGAGCTGATCGAGACGAACACCTTCGGGGCGAACCGCCCGAAGCTCGCGCAGCACTTCCTCGAGGACGAGCTCGAGCGGCTCAACAGCGCCGGAGTGAGGCTTGCGCGCGAGGCGCGGGAGGTCTCGGGCCGCAACGTCTTCATCGCCGGCTCGATCGGGCCGCTCGGCGACGCGGAGCTGCAGGGCGGGGAGCCGTCCGCTCTGTACGCCGAGCAGGCGAGGATTCTCGAGGGGCGCGGCGTCGATCTCTTCATGGTCGAGACCTTCTACGACGACGATGACCTCGCGATCGCGGTCGGCGCCGTGCGCTCGGTGTCGCAGCTGCCGGTGGTCGCGCTGATGACGTTCGACGGAGACCGGCAGACGCTCGCCGGCGTCTCGGCGCGCCGGGCCGCGGCCCGCGCACGCGAGCTCGGCGTCGCCGCGTTCGGCGCGAATCATGGCGCGGGGCCGGCTGCGGCGCTCGGCGCGCTCGCCGACATGGCGGACGCCGGCGTGCCGCTCGCGGCGCTGCCGAACGTCGGGCTCGCGAGCATGTCGGGCCAGCGAATCGTGTTCCCGCACGCGACGCCCGCGTACTTCGGCCAGTTCGCCGCACAGGCGCGCGCGCTCGGCGCCGGCATCGTGGGCGGCTGCTGCGGCACGACGCCGTCGCAGATCGCGGCGATCCGCGAGGCGATCGACGAAGGTACGCAACCCGCCGCGTCGCTGCTGCTGGGCGAGCGGATCGCGGTCGAGCCGGTGCCTGCCGCCGATGAGCCGACGCTCCTCGAGCGGCTGCTCGACGCGGGCGAGTTCGTCGTCTCCGTACAGCTCGACCCGCCCCTCGGCGCGAACCCGGAGGCGCTGCTCGCGACGGCGCGCGCAGTGCGCGAGTCCGGCAAGGCGCAGTTCGTCGACGTGAATGACAACCCGCGTGCCCGCGCACGGATGAGCGGACTGATGGCGAGCGTCGCGATCGAGCGCCTGACGGGCGTCGAGACGATCCCGCACCTCACGCCGCGTGACACGACGGTCAACGGTCTCGAGTCGCAGCTCCTCGGAGCGCACGCCGAGGGCGTGCGGAACATCCTCGCCGTCACCGGCGACCCGCCCGAGGCCGGCGACTATCCCGGGACGCACGGCGTCTACGAAGTCGATTCGATCGGTCTCGTCGAGCTGATGGCGAGGCTGAACCGCGGCGAGGACTTCCACGGCCGCGCGATCGATGCGCCGACGTCGTTCTATCCCGGTGTCGCCGTCAATCCGACGGCCGACGACCTCGAGCGGGAGGTCGACCGGTTCCACCGCAAGGTCGACGCCGGCGCGCGCTTCGCGATGACGCAGATCCTCTTCGATCTAGCCGCGCTCGACGCGTTTCGCGAGCGCATCGGCGGCACGTGGCCGATTCCGCTCCTCGTCGGCGTCTGGCCGATTCGCACGCTCGAGCTGCTCGTCCGCGTCCAGAACGAGGTGCCCGGCATGGTCGTGCCCGAGCACGTGCAGGAGCGCTACCGCCGTGCAGGCGCGGGCGCGCGGGAGGTCGGCGGCGAGCTCGGGCTCGAGCTGATCGCGGACGCACGCGTGCTCGCGTCGGGCGTCTACGTCGTCGCGCCGTTCCGGCAGCCGCTCAACGTCGTCGACTTCCTGCCGGCGCTTCAGCCCGCCGCGCAGCCGCGCGTCGACACCGGGGCCTGAGCGGTGCGTGCTGCGTGCACGACGATGTCGACGGGCACGCCGTAGCCGACCGGCGCGCCGACGCGCGCGGCGAAGATCATCGTCTGGACGTAGCCCTGCGCGTCGACGGCGGGGCCGCCGGAGTCGCCGTGCCGCACCTCGGCGCCGACGGCGGTGATCGTGCGCGAAACGGGGCCGTTCCCGTACGCGTCGCGGGTGAGGACGCGTGACGTCTCGCCGATGCGGCCGGGCGTGATCGTGAGCGGACCGTTGTCGGGGAAGCCGAGGACGGCCACGGCGCGGCCCGGCTGTGCGGCGGCGCGTGCGCGCAGCGGGTTGCGCCCGGTCCTGCGGATGCGCAGGATCGCAACGTCGTTCGACGGATCGAAGGCGACGACGGCGGCCGGAACGAGCGCCTGCTCGCCGGTCAGCTGAACGTGTGTGTCGTGCTCGCCCGCGACGACGTGGGCGGCAGTCGCGACGAGCCGCGGCGCGACGAACCAGCCGCTGCCCTGGACGCCCACGCCGCACGCGGTGCCGAGTACGCGCACGACCGATCGCTCCGCCGCGCGGACTGCGGGTCTGCCTGCGATCGCCGCGGACGGCGCCTCCGCGGGCGCCGGCGGGCCTGCGATCGACTGCAGCGGGTCGATCCGCGCGAGCACGTGCAGGAGACGGCGCGGCGGCACGTGCTCGTTTAGACGCCGGAGGATCGCGGAGCTCTGCGCCTCGCGGCGGAGGCCGGTCTGCCCAGGCAGGAGCAGCGCGGTCGCGCCGAGCACCCAGACGAGCACGATTCCGGTCGCAGCGCCGACGACGACGCCCCCGGCGGAGTCGAGGAGCCGGAGCGGCGTCAGCCGCAGTCCGCCGCGCAGGAACGAGCCGGCGATGGCAGCGAGAGCCTGGAGGAGACCGGCCCCGGCAAGCGCGAGCACGAGGCTGACGACGGGCGACCAGCGCGACGCCGCGCCGCCGGTCAACAGGTGCGGCGCGAGCCGCGACCCGAGGTAGGCGCCCGCGACGAGCCCACAGAGCGAGAGCGCGCTCGCCAGAAGCCCGCGCCGCCAGCCGCCGAGCGCGAAGAGGAGGACGACCGCGAGCGCGATCCAGTCGACGGCCGCCACCCCGCCAGTGTCGCAGCACGGCCTGCGCGGCGGCGCGGCTACAATGCCGCTCCCACGGGGGCGTAGTTCAGCTGGTTAGAACGCCGGCCTGTCACGCCGGAGGTCGCGGGTTCGAGTCCCGTCGCTCCCGTTTTAGACGTGCCTGCAAACGAGCGATGGTTGTCTTGATTTGCAACAGCCTCGGCTACCGTTTGCTGCCCTACCGCTGCCCGGGGCGGCGTTCCAGCAGTGCCACGCTTTCGCGGATAACGCCCCTGCAAATCCGGGAACGTCGCAGTCGACTCGGCGAATTGACCTCCAGCCTGACGGAACGGTCGTCAGCCCACGTTGACGCGGCTTCGCGATAGGCCTCGTCGGGAGGCACGTGTCCCGGCTGGCCAAGTGTCCGTCCGCCTCGTCCGGGTCTGGGCGCCTCAGGAACGGTGGCCTAGACTCAGCCGATGACAACCTGCCAGAGCTGCGGCAAGGAGCTGCAGGAGGCATTTCCCTTCTGCCCTTTCTGCCGGGCGCCGCTCGCGGAGGAGCCAGCCGGCCGCGCTCGCGAGGAGCGGAAGCTGGTCACTGTTGTGTTCGCCGATCTGGTTGGCTTCACGGCGCGAGCGGAGCGGCTGGATCCCGAGGACGTCCGCTCGCTGCTGACCGGCTACCACACGCGCCTTCGCGCCGATCTCGAGCGGTTCGGCGGCACGGTAGAGAAGTTCATCGGCGACGCCGTCATGGCCGTCTTCGGCGCGCCGGTGGCGCACGAGGACGATCCGGAGCGGGCCGTCCGGGCGGCGCTGGCGATCCGCGAGTGGGCGACCGACCAGGGTGACGAGCTCCAGGTTCGTGTCGCGGTGAACACGGGTGAGGCGCTGGTCACGCTTGACGCCCGGCCGAGCGAGGGCGAGGCGATGGTGGCGGGAGACGTCGTCAACGCCGCCGCGCGGCTCCAGTCGGCGGCGCCGCTGAATGGGGTGCTCGTCGGCACCCAGACACATCGCGCGACGGCCGACGTCTTCGACTACCGAGAGGTCGAGCCGGTCGTCGTGAAGGGTAAGCGCGAGCCGGTGCCCGCGTGGGAGGCGCTGCAGGCACGCGCCCGCTTCGGCGTCGATGTCACCCGCCGCGCGACCACGCGGCTCGTCGGGCGGACCCGCGAGGTCGACTTCCTCGTCTCGGCACTGGCCCGAGTGCGCGCGGAGCGCTCGGCGCAGCTGGTCAGCCTCGTCGGCGTACCAGGCATCGGCAAGAGCCGGCTCGTCTTCGAGCTCTTCCGCGCGGTGGAAGAGGAGACCGAGGTCGTCACCTGGCGGCAGGGCCGCTCGCTCCCCTACGGCGACGGGGTCACCTTCTGGGCCCTCGCGGAGATCGTCAAGGCGCAGGCCGGCATCCTCGAGAGCGATCGCCCTGAACAGGCCGAGGAGAAGGTGCGGCACGCGGCTGCGTCAGTCGCCGTCGACGAGGCGGAGGCGGCGTGGCTCGAGCGGCACCTGCGCCCGCTCGCCGGTATCGGCGAGCAGGGAATGTCCGGGCCGGAGGAGGCGGCGGCCGCCTGGCGTCGCTACCTGGAGGCGCTCGCCGACGAGCGGCCGCTCGTGCTCGTGTTCGAAGACCTGCACTGGGCGGACGACGCGCTGCTCGACTTCGTCGACGCGCTCGTCGACCGCGTTGCGCAGGTGCCCCTGCTTGTTGTCGGCACCGCACGCCCCGAGCTGCTCGAGCGCCGGCAGGCCTGGGGCGGCGGCAAGCCGAACGCGTTCACGCTCTCGCTCTCGCCGCTCGCCGACGACGAGGCCGCGCTTCTCGTCGCCGACGTGCTGGGCAGCCCGGTGCTCGAGGCGGACGTGCAGCAGGCGCTCCTCGCACGGGCAGGCGGGAATCCGCTCTACGCGGAGCAGTACGCGAGGGCGCTCGCCGAGGGCGGCGACCTCGACATGCTGCCCGAGACCGTGCAGGGGATCATCGCAGCGCGGCTCGACGCGCTCCCCGAGGAGGAGAAACGGCTGCTCCAGGACGCCGCCGTGGTCGGGAAGGTCTTCTGGCTTGGTTCGGTCGAGGCGGTCGGAAGTGTCAGCCGCTGGGAGGCCGAGGAGCTCTTGCACCGGCTCGAGCGGAAGGAGTTCGTCCAGCGCTCGCGCACCTCGTCCGTCGCGAGCGAGGCGGAATACGCCTTCCGCCACGTCCTGATCAGGGACGTCGCCTACGCGCAGATCCCTCGCGCGGCGCGGGTCGAGCGGCACCGGCAGACGGCGGCCTGGATCGAGTCACTCGGTCGCCAGGACGACCAGGCCGAGCTGCTCGCGCACCACTACCTGCAGGCGCTCGAGCTCGCGAAGGCCGCGGGGCTCGACGCGTCCGAGCTGGCAGAGCGGGCGCGGATTGCGTTGCGGAACGCCGGCGATCGCGCCGCGTCCCTCTACGCGATCGTGACAGCCGAGCGGTTCTACGATGCCGCTCTGCAGCTGTGGCCGGAGGGCGACCCGGAGCGGGCGGAGCTCCTCTTTCGCCGCGCCGCTCCCGCGTACACCCAGGAAGGGGGAGATCCGGAGCTCCTCACGGAGGCCAGCCTGGCGCTGGAAGCCGCCGGCGACCGGCGTCGTGCAGCCGTGGCGGAAGTCCTGCTCGTGAAGAATGTCTGGAACCGCGGACGACTCGAGCTCAGAGCCGAGCACATGGAACGCGCCGAAAGGCTCCTGGCGGACGAGCCCCCCTGCCGCGAGCAGGTCTTCGCCCTGGCCAGCCGCGCATCGTACGCGGGTCTCGAGGGCGACAACACAAGAGAGCTCGAACTTGCGAAGCAGGCGTACGACCTCGCCGAGCGGTTCGGCTGGCGCGCCGAGATGATCATGGCGCTGACGCAAGTCGGATCGGCCCGGACGACCCTCGGAGACGCGGGCGGTCTCGACGACCTCTCGCGCGCAGCCGAGCTCGCAGAGGCGGCTGGGCTGCTCGGGCTCGTTTCCCGGGCCCTCAACAACCTCGCGGTCGCGAAGGAGATCCTCGGCGACGTCCGCGGGTCAACCGAGTCGCGACTGGCCGCCGGTGCCGTCGCCGAGCGAATCGGCTCGGAGGGGGAGCGGCGCTGGTCGCGCGGTGTCCTCACGGACCACCGCTACCGCTCGGGGCACTGGGATGAGGCGCTGCAGCTGTGCGACGACTTCCTCGCCGGGCCGCCGCACTACCTGAACGGCCAGGCCTGGATGGTGCGTGGCGCGATCCGCTCCGCGCGCGGAGACGCCGCCGGCGCGCTCGCCGACACCGAAGAGGCTCTCGCCTACGCCCGGCGGATCGGGCAACCACAGGTGCTCCACTACATGCTCTCGTTCGGCTCCTCTGTCTTCGCCGGCGCCGGGGCGTCGGAGCGCGCGGAGCCGCTCGCCCGGGAGTATCTCGACATCCTGGCGAGCGGCCGGGAGCTGCAGTTCGGCGTGATCGCGATCGGGGCGTTCGCGGCCGCGGCACGCCTACTCGGTTTCGACGCCGAGCTCGAGCAGGCGCTCGCGGGCCGGGCGCTCTCGCCCTGGATCGACGCGGCGCGCTCCTACGCCCGTGGGGAATACGTCGAGGCCGCCGCCGGGCTCGACCGGATCGGCACGCTCCCGGAAGAGGCCGAGGCGCGTCTTCGTGCAGGGGAGCAGCTCGAGGCGGAGGGCCGAGCGGGCGAGGCGGAGGAGCAGCTCCAACGCGCGCGGACGTTCTACGAAAGCGTCGGCGCGAAGGTGCATCTGCGCTCCGCCGAGCGACCATTGCCGAGTGATCAGAGCCCATCTGTCGCTACCTCGCAAGGCGAGCTCCGCACCTGACCACGCAGCTACGGCGCAACGCGGCAGCAATAGGGCGCCAGGCGAGTGAGCCTCGCCCGACCACCGTCGCTCCTTTCAAGCGTGCCCCCGCGATCCTGTCGCGGCTACCGCACCCTTGCTCGGAGCATGTCCGATGCGAGCTCGTCCAGTGCGAGGCCGGCAGCCGCCTGACGCGCCGCCGCCAGCTCTTCGGGATCGAGCCTTTCCCGTAGCTCGTCGAGGGTCGGCTGCGCCACGAGTCTGTACGTAGCGGGCATTGCCTCGTGCTCGAGGGAGAACATCAACATCGCCGCCGCACGTGCCTCCGCGCCTTCACGACAAAGAAGGACGCCGATGCCGCTCAGCGCGTGCAGCAGAAGCGACGTCGCCTGCATCTCCTGCGCGAGCTCGAGCGCGCGGCGAAAATGCTCGCGAGCCTCGTC
>Ga0207652_10004592_pt1 | contig 11199 bp, 5 predicted proteins | sample KBSC63BmetaG_FD_184334 | JGI IMG/M metagenome (GOLD analysis project Ga0207652, IMG submission 184334) | Corn rhizosphere microbial communities from Kellogg Biological Station, Michigan, USA - KBS C6-3B metaG (SPAdes) (version 2) | ecosystem: Host-associated > Plants > Roots > Rhizosphere ... | reverse complement strand
TGTGGCGCGCCGAGCTGGCCGAGCGGGGCGAAATCGACGCCGCGAAGCGGCGCAATCGCCTGTTCGCTCGCGCGGCCGAGAAGTGGCGCGCCGAGCCGCCGGCGACTCCGATCGTCGCCGCGGGCGTGACCAGCGCGGCGCCCGCGCTCGCCGAGCTGCTGCGGGTGGTGTCCGAGCTGCCGCAAGGCGCGGTGATCCTGCCCGACCTCGACCTGGCGATGCCGGCGGAGGTGTGGGAAGAGCTGGGCAGCGCCGGCGCGCCGGACACCGACCCGCCGCTGGCGCGCGGCGATGCGGTGACGCACCCGCAATACCATCTCAAGCTGCTGCTCAACCGCATGGGCGTGGCGCGCGGCGAAGTCGAGCCGTGGCACCGCGCGGGCCTCGGCGCGGGGCCGCCGGAGCGCAGCCACGCGATCTCCAACCTGTTCCTGCCTCCGCAAGCCAGCAAGACCTGGGTCGGCTTGCCGGCCGACAAGCGACGCCTGAGCGGCGTGCGGCTGCTCGAAACCGCCAACCCCGAGGAAGAGGCGCAAGCCATCGCGCTGCTGGTGCGCCAGGCGCTCGAGGAGCCCGAGAGGCGCGTCGCGGTGGTCACGCCCGACCGCGGCCTGGCCCGGCGGGTCGTCCATCACTTGCGCCGGTGGAATATCGACGCCGACGATTCCGCCGGCCGACCCCTGGCGCAGACCGCCGCGGGGCGGCTCTTGCTGCTTCTCGCCGAAGTCGCTGCCGCGGATGCCGCGCCCGTGCCGCTGGTCGCGCTGCTCGAGCACCCGCTGGTTCGCACGGGTGAGGAGCGCGCCGCGTGGCTCGATGCCGTGCGCAAGTTCGAGCGCAAGCTGCGCGGGCCTCGCCCGGCGCCGGGGCTCGAGGCTCTGGACGAGGTTGCCGCCGAAGCCGGCGTCGAGCGCTGGTGGAGCGGAGCGTCTGCGATTCTCGTGCCCCTCGCGATCACCGGGCAACACCCGCTGGCGGAGTTGCTCGACACGCTTGCCGCTGCCGCTGAAGCGCTGTGCGGCACCGCAGTCTGGGCGCGCGAGGACGGGCGGGCGCTGGCGGCGCTGGTCGAGGACTTGCGCTTCCACGCGGCCGAGACCGGGTTCGCAATCGCTGTGGACGAGCTCCCCGCCGCGCTGCGCGATGCGATGGAACGCGTGGCCGTGCGCCCGCCTTATGGCGGACATCCGCGCGTGGCGATCTACGGCTTGCTCGAGGCGCGCATGACGCGGGCCGAGCTGGTGATCTGCGCGGGCCTCAACGAAGGCGCCTGGCCCGCGACGCCCGCGCTCGATCCGCTGCTGCCGCCGGCGGTGCTGCGCGCGCTCGGGGTGCCGGGGTCGGACTTCCGCATCGGCCTTTCGGCGCACGATCTCGCTGGGCTTCTCGGCGCGCCCGAAGTGGTGCTGAGCCGCTCGGCGCGCGATTTGCAGGGGCCGACGATCCCCTCGCGCTTCCTGCTGCGGGTCAAGGCGCTGCTTGGACACAAGTCCGCGGAGGAGAGCGCCGATACCGCGACGCTGGCGCTCGCCCGCGCGCTCGACGATGCCGCGCCGGCACCGGCCTACCCGCGTCCCGAGCCGCGCCCGAGCCAGGAACAGCGCCTGGTGCGCGTCAGCGTCACGGGGCTCGACCGCCTGCGCTCCGACCCGTACCAATTCTACGCCTCCGAAGTGCTCCAGCTGAGCGAGCTGGACCCGCTCGACGCCGAGCCGACGCCGCAATGGCGCGGCACCGCGGCGCACAAGGTGCTGGAAACCTGGCACAAGACCGGCCGGCCGATGCGCGAGATCGCCGACGAAGTGCTCGCCGAGATGAACCACCACCCGCTGATGCGCGCGCTCTGGCGGCCGCGGCTGATGAAGGCGCTGGAGTGGGTCGAGGAGCAGATCGCCGCCGACCCCGCGCGCATCCCGACGCTGATCGAGCAGAAGGGCCAGTGGACGTATCGCGGCGTGCGCCTGACCGGCAAGGCCGACCGGATCGACCGGCTGGCCGACGGCACGCTCGCGGTCGTCGATTACAAGACCGGCCAGCCGCCGACCGGCAAGCAGGTCCAGAACGGTTACGCGCTGCAGCTCGGCACGACCGGCCTGATGCTGCGCGCCGGCGCGTTCGAGGGGCTGCAAGGCGAGCCCGGCGTGTTCGAGTACTGGTCGCTCGCCAAGTCGAAGGACAGCGACACCGGGTTCGGCTCTGTTCGTACGCCACTCCTCACCGGCAACAAGCGCACCGGCGTTCCGCTGGCCGATTTCCTGCGCGAAGCGCAGCGGTTTCTCGACGACGCGCTCGACCGATGGATTCTCGGCGACGAGCCGTTCACCGCCCGGCTCAACCCCGACGCGCCCGGCTATTCGACGTTCGACCAGCTGATGCGCCTCGACGAATGGCTCGGGCGCGAATGAGCGGGGAAGTCCATCCGCTCAAGGGCCAGCAGGCCGAAGCTGTCGACCCGCGCGACAGCGTCTGGCTGTCCGCCTCGGCCGGCACCGGCAAGACGCAAGTCCTGTCCGCCCGCGTGCTGCGCCTGCTGCTGCGCGAGGACGTCTCGCCCGACCAGATCCTTTGCCTCACCTTCACCAAGGCCGGCGCGGCCGAGATGGCGACGCGGGTCAACGAAGTGCTCGCAAGCTGGGTGCGCCTGCCCGACACCGAACTGGCGGCAGACCTCGCCAACATCGGCGAACGGCCGTCGCCCGAGGTTCTCGCTCGCGCTCGCGCGCTGTTTACCCGGGTGCTCGATTGCCCCGGCGGCGGCTTGCGCATCGATACGATCCACGCCTTCGCCCAATGGCTCCTGGCCGCGTTTCCCGAGGAAGCCGGGCTGATCCCGGGCACGCGGCCGATGGAGGACCGCGACCGCGAGCTTCTCGCCCACCAGATCCTCGCCGAGCTGCTCGTCGACTGGGAACAGCGCGGCGAGAGCGCGCTGATCGAAGCGCTCGAAATGCTCAGCTTGCGCTGGGGCCCGGACGGCGCGCGCAAATGGCTGATGCGTTGCGCCGAGGCGCGCGAGATGTGGCTCGGGACCGGAAGCTGGCAAGAGCCGCTCGGTGACCGCGTCCGGGCGCTGATCGGGCTCGACCTCGACGCCGGGCCGGAGAGCCTGGCGAACCTGTGTCACGACGATGTCTTCGATTGCGCCGCGCTCAAGCGCTGCATCGAGGTCAACCACGCGTGGGGCACCGCCACCGCCGACAAGTGCATCGAGGCAGTCGGCGAATGGCTCGCTGGCGATCCCGCGGCGCGGGCCGAAGACCACGCGCTGCTCGCCAAGGCGCTGTTCACCGGCGAAGGCAACATCCGCTCGCTGCGCTATCTCGAAAAGCTCGACGCCAATTACGCCGGCATGGCGGAACGGGTGCGTGAATGCCTCGAGAAGGTGCGCGAACACGCGGCGCTCCTGACGCTGAGCGGCTTGCTGGCCGAGGCGCTCACCGTCGGCCGCCGCTTCGCCCTCGCGTGGGACGAAGCCAAACGGCGCGAGGGGCTGATCGATTTCGACGACCTGATCCGTCAAGCCGCCACGCTGCTCACCGGCCGCGGGCTCGGCGAGTGGATCCGCTATAAGCTGGACCGCCAGTTCGACCACATCCTGATCGACGAGGCGCAAGACACCAACGAAGCGCAGTGGGATATCATCTACGCGCTGACCGAGGAGTTCTTCGCCGGCCTCGGCCAGCGCGACGGCAAGCTGCGCACGGTGTTCGCAGTCGGCGACTACAAGCAGGCCATCTTCCGCTTCCAGGGCACCAGCCCGGAGAACTTCGAGGCCGCGCGCGAGCGCTTCGCCCGGGCAATGGGCGACGCGGCGCTGAACAACCTCGACGCGCGCGAGCTGCGCAAGCTCGGCCTCGGCCGATCGTACCGCACCGCGCAGCCGGTGCTCGATTTCGTCGACGAGGCGATCGAAGCCATCGGCGCCGAGGCGTTCGGGCTGAAGGAGAGCCCGGAGCGCCACATCGGCGACGAACGGCCAGGGCTGGTCGGCCTCTGGCATCCGATCGGCGGCGAAAGCGAGGAAGAAGCCGAGGAGCCCGAAGGACAGGACGGCTGGCTCCCCGGCCCCGAACGCGAGATGGCCGACCGCATCGCCGCGCAAGTGAAGACTTGGCTCCGCGACGGCTTCCCGCTGGTGAAAGGCGGCGAACGCCACGCCGGGCCGGGCGACATCATGGTGCTGGTGCGCAAGCGGCGGGAGCTCGCCGGGCTGATCGTCGCGCGCCTCCACGCCGCGGGCGTGCCGGTCGCCGGCGTCGACCGCCTGCGCCTCGGCGCGCCGCTGACGGTCAAGGACTTGATGGCCGCGCTGCGCTTCGCCGCGCAGCCGCTCGACGACCTCAGCCTCGCCTGCTTGCTTGTCTCGCCGCTGATCGGCTGGAGCCAGGAGCAGTTGCTCGAACTCGGCTATCGTCCCGCCCGGATGCGCCTGTGGGAGCATTTGCGGCGCCACTCCGCGCCCGAGGCCATGCGGGTGGCCGCGCAACTGCGCGAACTCCTCGCCCGCGCCGATTTCGAGCCGCCGCAAGCGCTGCTCCACTGGCTGCTTGTCGGCCCGTGGCAGGGGCGGCGCAAGCTCGTCGCGCGGCTCGGGCGCGAGGCCAACGATCCGATCGACGAACTCCTTAACGCCGCGCTCGCTTATGCCGGCACGCACACGCCGAGCCTCGCCGGGTTCATCCAGTGGTTCGACGCCGGCGAGGGCGAGCTGAAGCGCGAGGCCGGCGGCAGCGGCGGCGTTGTGCGGGTGATGACGGTGCACGGATCGAAAGGCCTGCAGGCGCCGATCGTGATCCTCGCCGACGCGACAGGCGACCCCGACCGCTCGCCGCCGCGGGGGGTCAAGCTGGTCGAGGAGGTGCCGGGGGACGGGGGACGCACAGTGCCGCTGCCGGAGCTGGCCAAGGAGGAGAAAGTCGGCCGAGTCGCCGCCGCCGAATCCGAAGCTGCGCGGGCCGAGCGCGAGGAGCACTGGCGGCTTCTCTACGTCGCGATGACTCGCGCGGAGGAAGCACTGTTCATCGGCGGCGCGCTGCTCGGCCGCGAGAAGGAGCCCGCCGAGCACAGCTGGTATGCGCGCCTCAAGCCGCTGTTCGAAGAGGAGCCGCTGGCGGACGACATCTGGGGCGGCCGCCATGAGCGCGGCCAGCGCGCGCAGGCCATCCCGCGCCGGAGCGAGGCTGCAAACGACGACCGCGCCGCGCTCCCCGCCTGGGCGACGACACCGATCGGTCCCGAGCCGCGGCCGCCGAGACCGCTCGCACCATCGTCCGCCGGGCAGGACGAAAGCGCCGATCCGCCCTTTCCCCCCGGCGCCGACAGCTTCGCCGCGCGGCGCGGGGTGCTGATGCACAAGCTGCTCGAGCGGTTGCCCGAGCTTGAGCCGTCCGCCCGCGAAACGACCGCGCGCGAGTGGCTGGCGCGTCAGGCCAGCGAGGTCGCGGCCGAAGAGCGGGAGGGCATGGTGGCCGCGGTGCTGGCGGTGCTCGCGCAGCCTGACTGGGCGCCCATCTTCTCCCCCGCCGCGTTGGCGGAGGTGCCGCTAGCGGCAACCGTCGGCGGCCAGGTCATTGCCGGCACCGCCGACCGCTTGCTGGTCGAGCGCGAGCGGGTGCTTGTGGTCGACTTCAAGACCGCGCGCCGACCCCCTTCGAACCTCGCCGAAGTCCCGCCGGGCACGCTCCGGCAGATGGCCGCCTATGCCGCGGCCCTCGGGGCCATTTATCCCGGCCGCCGGATCGAGGCGGCGGTGCTCTACACGCAGACGCCCCTTCTGGTGCCGATCCCGCCCGAAGTGCTTGCCGAGCAGAAGGCCGCGTTGGCGACGCGCGAGGAAAGCTTTGCCCGCTGAGCCGTTGCAACCGCAGTCCTCCGGCCTAGATTGACGGGACTTACGAAGGAGCGTTTCCGATGCCCACCAAAGCCGTGACCGATGCCAGCTTCCAGTCCGACGTGCTCGATTCCTCGACGCCGGTGCTGGTGGATTTCTGGGCCGAGTGGTGCGGCCCATGCAAGATGATCGCTCCCGCGCTCGAAGAGATCGCCGAGGAACTGGGCGACCGGGTGACCATCGCCAAGATGGACATCATGGAAAACCCCGACATTCCCGGGCAGATCGGCGTCCAGTCAATCCCGCTGATGGTGCTGTTCAAGGACGGCAAGCCGGTCGCGCAAAAGCTCGGCGCCGCGCCGAAGAGCCAGCTCAAGGGCTGGCTGGAGAGCGTGATCTGATCCTTCGAGATCCGATCCTTCGAGACGAAGCCGGGCCTTCGACAAGCTCAGTCCCGACTTCTCCTCAGGATGAGCGGTTTCATCAAAATTCGCTCATCCTGAGGAGGGACTGAGCGAAGTCGAAGGCCCGTCTCCAACGACGCTATCCGGCACCCCTGCCAGCCGCTCCGCCAGCTCATCCCACAGCCGCGGGCTCGATGCGCCGATCAGGCCGGGGCGGGCCGATTCATCGACGCGGTAGGGTGAGCCGTCGGGCCGCGCGGCCTTGCCGCCCGCTTCGTTGACGAACAGCACCCCCGCCGCGTGGTCCCACGCGTGGGTGCGCTCGAAGATCGACACGTCGTTCTGGCCCAGCACCAGCCGCGGATACTGCTCGGCGGCGCAGCGGGGGATGTCGACCAGCGTGTAGTGCGGGGCGATGTGCCGGCGGATGGCCTCGCGGCGCGCTTGCTCGAGGAATACCAGCGAGATCGCCGCGATCGGCGGCTCGGCTCCGCTCGGCCGCGCGTGGACTTTCTCGCCGTTGATGAAGGCGCCTTTGCCGCGATGAGTAACGCAGAAGCGGTCGCTCAGCGGATCGTACAGCCAGCCGGTATGCGCCTCGCCTCCCGAGGCCATCGCGATGAGGATGCCGAAAGGAGGCTTGCCCTTGGCGAAGTTATTGGTCCCGTCGAGCGGGTCGACGATCCAGCAATCGCCTCTCAGCCGATCGAGCACCGTGGGGTCGGCGTGCGCCGCTTCCTCGCCGACGATCGGCAGGCCGGGGATAATCTTGGGCAGGCCTTCGCCGAGCATCTCCTCTGCGAGGTTGTCGGCCACGGTGACGACATCGTCCGCGGCCTTGTCGCTGACCTGCTCGGCCGTCAGTGTCTGGTAATGCGGCAGGATCGCCTTGCCCGAAACTTCCCGCAGCAAGTCGTGCATCGCCTGGTGGAAGGCGTCGATATCGCTCACGAGCGGTAGTCTGCGTTGATCGCGATGTAGCCATGCGTCAGGTCGCAGGTCCACACCGTTGCGCGGCCGTCGCCGAGGCCGAGATCGACCTCGATGCGAACCTCGCGTCCCTTGAGATGCGCGGCCACCGGCGCTTCGTCGTAATCGGCCAGCGGCTGCCCGTCGCGCGCGGCCCACACGCCGCCGAAACCGATCGACAGCTTGTCGCGGTCCGCCGGCTCGCCCGCCTTGCCGACGGCCATGACCACGCGGCCCCAGTTGGCGTCTTCCCCGGCGATGGCGGTCTTGACCAGCGGCGAGTTGGCGACGGCGAGGCCGATCCTGCGGGCGCTGTCGTCGCTCGTGGCTCCGGTCACCTGAACCTCGATGAACTTCTGCGCGCCTTCGCCGTCTCGCACGACGAGATGGGCGAGCTGGCGGCAGACGTCGTGCAGCGCCGCCGCGAAAGCATCGGCGCCCGGGTCATCGACCGAGGCCAGTGTCGTGTTGCCGGCTTGGCCGGTCGCGAAGGCGAGCACCGTGTCGCTGGTCGAGGTGTCGCTGTCGACCGTGATGCAGTTGAAGGTGTCGGCCGAGGATGTGGTGAGCAGACGCTGGAGGAATTCGGCTTCCACCGCCGCGTCGGTGACGATGTAGCCGAGCATCGTCGCCATGTCGGGCGCGATCATCCCGCTGCCCTTGATGATCCCGCCGACGGTAACCTTGCGGCCATCGGCGATAGCCGTGGCCACGGCGCCTTTGGCGAAGGTGTCGGTCGTGCCGATGGTTAGGGCCGCGTCTTCCCACGTGCACTCGGGCGCATCGAGCGCCGCGGCGACGCCGGCTTGCGCCTTGTCCTTGGGCAGCGGCACGCCGATCACCCCGGTCGAGGAGACGAACACGTCGCTCGGTTCGCAACGGAGATGGTGCGCCACTTGCGCCATGATCTGTTCGACTGCCTCGCGCCCGCGATAGCCGGTGAAAGCATTGGCGTTGCCCGCGTTGACGATCAGGGCGCGCGCCCGCCCCAGGCGGACCTGCTCGCGGCCCATCTCGACCTCGGAAGAGCAGCAGACGTTCCTGGTGAACACGCCGGCCACAGTGGTGCCCTCGGCGAATTCGACGAAGGTCAGATCGCAGCGGTCCCACGCCTTATAGTGCGCCCGGGCGACGCGCGGCGTTGCGCCGGCGATAGGCGGAATCGCGGGAAACGGCAGAGCGAGAGGCGAGGGGGCGAGGTCCATGGCCAAGCGCATAGGCAATCGCGGCGCGCGGGACAATCGGAGGCGCGCTTTGGTACGTCTCGGGTTGAAAACACGCGCCTCTTGCATGGACATTCCGGCCCGTGCCGCTATCTAGCCAGGCTAAGATGCTGCGCAAACTGCTCACCGTCCTTGCGATCCTGACCGGGCTGGCTGCCGCCGGCGCTCCGGCGCAGGCAGCGCGGCCAAGCGAGATCGCTGCGGTGCGGCTCGTGGCCGCGGCGGAGCTCGGCGCGAAGTGCACTATCCCGAGCAGCGGAGCGGCCTTGGCCCCTCTGGCGCCGCTGCGCGACAGCGTGAAGGCTCCGTGCCCCAGGCCGCGGCCGCCGATCGTGCTGCCGCCGGTGATGCTACGCTCCGATCGCTCGCTCGAATAGCCGGAAGCCTTCGTCGATCGTTTAGCTACGGCCGCGCCAAGCCGCGCGGCCGCTTATCTCGTTTAAGCATCAGGAAATCGCCATGCTGGCAGCCATCGCCAAATCCATCTTCGGGTCGGCCAACGACCGTTACGTCCGCTCGCTCGATCGGACCATCGCGACGATCAACGCGCTCGAGCCGCAAATCCAGGCGCTCAGCGACGCCGAGCTGCAGGCCCAGACGCAGAAATTCCGCGACCAGCTCGCGGCCGGCAAGGCCCTCGACGACATTCTGCCCGAAGCCTTCGCGACCGTCCGCGAAGCTTCGGTCCGCGTGCTCGGCATGCGCCACTTCGACGTCCAGCTGGTCGGCGGCATCGTGCTCCACCGCGGCGAGATCGCCGAAATGCGGACGGGCGAGGGCAAGACCCTCGTCGCCACCCTCGCGACTTATCTCAACGCGATCGAGGGCAAGGGCGTCCACGTCGTTACGGTCAACGATTACCTCGCCAGCCGCGACTCCGAATGGATGGGCCGCATCCACAAATTCCTCGGCCTTAGCGTGGGCGTCATCGTCCCCAACATCGGCGAGGCCGAGCGGCGTGAAGCTTACGCCGCGGACATCACATACGGCACCAACAACGAGTTCGGTTTCGATTACCTGCGCGACAACATGAAGCATGAGCGCGCGCAGCAAGTGCAGCGGCCGTTCAACTTCGCGATCGTCGACGAAGTCGATTCGATCCTGATCGACGAAGCGCGCACGCCGCTGATCATTTCCGGGCCGACCGAAGACAAGGCCGACCTCTACATCCAGCTCGACCAGGTCGTGAAGGGCTTCGAGGCGGAATATTACGAAGTTGACGAGAAGGCCCGCAACGTCACCCTGACCGAGCCCGGCAACGAAGAGATCGAGCGGCGCATCGCGGCTGCCGGCCTCCTGGTGACCGACAATCTCTACGACGTCGAGAACACCCAGGTCGTCCACCATCTCGACCAGGCGCTGAAGGCCAACATAATCTTCAAGCGCGACATCGACTACATCGTCAAGGACGGCAAGGTCATCATCATCGACGAGTTCACCGGTCGCATGATGGACGGGCGCCGCTGGTCGAACGGCCTGCACCAAGCGGTCGAGGCCAAGGAAGGGGTCCAGATCGAGCCCGAAAACCAGACGATGGCGACGATCACCTTCCAGAACTACTTCCGCATGTACCCCAAGCTTTCCGGCATGACCGGCACAGCCGCCACGGAGGCGGCCGAGTTTTGGGAGATTTACAAGCTCAACGTAGTCGAAATCCCGACCAACGTGCCGGTCGCGCGGATCGACGAGGAAGACGAGTTCTACAAGAACACGCAGGACAAGTTTCAGGCGATCGCCAAGACGATCAAGGAGAAGAGCGGCCAGGGCCAGCCAGTGCTGGTCGGCACCGTGTCGATCGAAAAGTCGGAGCTGCTTTCGGGCTTCCTCGACGAGGAAGGTGTCAAGCACGCGGTGCTCAACGCCCGCTTTCACGAACAGGAAGCGCACATTGTCGCCCAGGCCGGCCGCTCCGGCGCGGTGACCATCGCCACCAACATGGCCGGCCGCGGTACCGACATTCAGTTGGGCGGCAACCTCGACTTCCGCATCGAGGACGAGCTCGGCGGGATGGAAGAGGGGCCCGAGCGAGACACGGCGATCGCCCGCATCAAGGACGAGATCGCGGCCGAGAAGCAGAGGGTGCTCGAAGCCGGCGGTCTGTTCGTGCTCGGCACCGAGCGGCATGAAAGCCGCCGCATCGATAACCAGCTGCGCGGCCGCTCCGGCCGTCAGGGCGATCCCGGCCTGAGCAAGTTCTATCTGTGCCTCGAGGACGACCTGCTGCGCATCTTCGGTCCGGACACGCTGTTCGCCCGGATGATGAACTCGAACCTGGCCGACGGTGAAGCGATCGGCAGCAAGTGGCTGTCGAAGGCCATCGAGACCGCGCAGAAGAAGGTCGAGGCGCGCAACTACGAAGTCCGCAAGCAGGTCGTGGAATACGACAACGTGATGAACGACCAGCGCAAGGTGATCTACGAGCAGCGCGAAGAAGTGATGGACGCCGAGGCCGTCGACGATGTCGTCGTCGACATGCGCCACGACGCGATCAACTCGCTGGTCGGCACCGCCTGCCCGCCGGGCTCGTACCCTGAACAGTGGGACATCGAAGGGCTCAAGGCGAGAGTGCGGGACGTGCTCGGCATCGAGGCGCCGATCGACGAATGGCTCACCGAGCATGCGGTCGAGCCGGACATGTTCGAAGAGCGGCTGGTTGAGATGACCGACAAGCTGATGGCCGACAAGATGGCCGAGAACGATGCGTCGATCTGGCGCCAGGTCGAGAAGCAGATCCTGCTCGACCGGCTCGACTACCACTGGAAGGAACACCTCG
>Ga0207652_10004590_pt1 | contig 11202 bp, 8 predicted proteins | sample KBSC63BmetaG_FD_184334 | JGI IMG/M metagenome (GOLD analysis project Ga0207652, IMG submission 184334) | Corn rhizosphere microbial communities from Kellogg Biological Station, Michigan, USA - KBS C6-3B metaG (SPAdes) (version 2) | ecosystem: Host-associated > Plants > Roots > Rhizosphere ... | reverse complement strand
CCTCGACGGGTACGTTGCCGCTCCAGATCACTATGAGCTGCGCATAGCCTATGTACGCCCAGAACAACAAGAACGTGATGGTCAGCTTCGCTATCGCGTGGATGTGATCGGGCTCGACGACGGCGCCAAGCCGATCGTCTTCTCGCGCGCGCGCGCGCCAGGCAACCAACGCGAGCAGACCCATCGCCGCGACCATCCCGCTCGCGTAGTAGTACACGCCGAACACTGTCGAATACCAGGAAGGCGTGAGCGACATCAGCCAGTCGAAGGACGCGAAGCTCAGCGTGAGCGCGAAAATCGGCAGTCCAACAGCGCTGACTACGCGCATCCGATTCACAAGAGCGGCCGACGGCTGGCGGTCGTTCCGCAACGACGCACGCCTGAGCAACTCGGCGAGCACGATCCAGGCGATCCAATAGACGACCGCGCGCGCAATGAAGAACGGCACGTTCAGGTACGCTGTTTTCGCCGCGACGAGTGATTGAAAGTGCGCGTCGCCGCGGGCCGCGATGCCCGTCCCGCCGTGCACCCAGGGGAAGACGAGTGGCAACGCGACGGCGACGGGCACGAACAGCACAGCCAGCACAGGCAGCGTGGACGCGATCTGCTCCGCACGCCGGCGCAGCACCACGAACCAGTTCGCCGCCGTCACCTGCGCGATCATGATCATGCACAGCGCGCCGAGCACCGCCGCGACGACAGTGGCGTACGCCGCGAGATACGAGAACGCGGCGCGCCGCGGATCGAGCACCGCGCCGACGATACATCCAACGGCGCCGACACCCGTCGCCGCTATAGCGCGGCGCGACAACCCGCCCGCGCCGCCCGCCCGAACGCCGGACTCGTACGTACTCATGGCCTGAACGCCGCCGAGTCGCGCGAGAACGCACTCGCGCGCAACGAGTCAGCGATGGACACGCTGTCCGTCGCCGGCGTCGCCTGCAGCCGCTGGAGATACGCCACGACGGCCCACCGCTCCGAGCTGGGTAGCTGTGCCGCGTACCCAGGCATCCGACCCAACCCCATAGTCGCGATCCGGAAAATCGAGCCGGACGACAGAGCACGCGCCGCCGCCGACCGAAGCGACGGCGGATGCAACGCTCCCATGTTGGCCGCCACCGCACTCCCGCCGAAGCCGGCCGGGCCATGGCACGCAGCGCAGTACACGCCGAACGCTCGCCGCCCCGTCTCGAGCACCTGCGGCGTAACGGCAATCGGCACCGCCGCAACCGGCTGTCCCCCGGCACCAGCGAGCCCGCTCCCAAGCACTCCCGAATCGCCGACGCTCTCGAGCGACACTGTATGCGCCGGCGGCGACTGCATCGCCGCGCCGTTCGCGAACCCGCTGCTCGACGAATACGGATCCAGCCGGTGCTGCACACGCATCCGCTCGAAGTCGCCGAACGGCTTGCGGCTGTCGCAGCCGCTGAGCCCTAGCAGCACTGTAGTCACGAGAGCGATCGCGATCAAAAGCCGTTGCCAGCTCATCGCGCGCCCTCGAGACCGACGCCGCCAGCGGCTCCCGCATCCTCAGCCCCGTCGAGCACGACAACCCGCAACGCGCCAAGCGCGCGCAGCTCGTTCGGCGTCACCTCCGCGCCGGCACGAGCATCTTCGCCGCTCACAGCCACCCAGTACCGGTCCACAGTCGCCCGCTCGAAGCCAGGCAGGTCGAACACTGAGTGCCAGTACGTCGGCAGCCGCAGCACGAACCACAGCCCGAAGAACGCCACGAGCGCCGCGCCGAGTATCGTCCCCTCGAACGTCGGAATGATGAACGCGGTCACAGCATTCACAGGCCGCCCGCCGAGGTTGAGCGGATACGCGTACACGTCAGCATACCACTGGATGAAGTAGCTGATCGCGCCCCCGGCCACGCCGCCAACGAAAACCAACGCGGGCAGCCGCGACTTCCGGAAGCGAAGCGTCGCATCGAGCTCCGGCAGCGGCATCGGCGAGTACGTCTCGATGCCCGAGTACCCCCGCGCCCGCAGCGAGCGCACAGCGGCAACCAGCGCATTCGCGTCGGCGAATTCAGCCGCAAACGACCCGGCCGGCCAGTCGCGGTCACGCACCGGCAACCTCTCCAGCCGCCTCGTTCGCGAGCTCGAGCCGGAGCCGCTTCACTTCACTCAGCGCGACTGTCGGCACGTATCTGATGAAGAGCAGAAAGAGCATCCCGAACAATCCGATGCTCCCCGCCAGCAACCCGAAATCCACCCAGCTCGGCGCGTAGAAGTGCCAGCTCGACGGCAAAAAATCGCGGTTGAGCGACGTCACGATGATCGCGAAGCGCTCGAGCCACATGCCGATGAGAATGCCGAACGAAGCGATGAACAGCGCCGGCGTGCTGCGGCGGAGCCGGCGGGACCAGAAGATGTTCGGCGTCAGGACGTTGAGCGCGGTCATGATCCAGTAGAGCACCGCGTACGGCCCGAACGGTCGCGAGAACAGATACGTGTACCGCTCGAAGTGATCGCCGCTGTACCACGCCATGAACGTCTCCATGGCGTAGCTGTAGGCGAGCATCAGCCCCATCGCGAGCATCAGCTTGGCGATGCGGTCGAGGTGCGCCTCGGTGATCACGTCCTCGAAGTGGAACGCGCGGCGCAGCGGGATGAGCAGCATCAGCACCATCGCCAGCCCGGAGTAGATCGCGCCAACAACGAAGTACGGCGGGAAGATCGTCGAATGCCATCCGGGCAATTGCGCGATCGCGAAGTCGAGGCTCACCACGCTGTGCACCGAGATCACGAGCGGCGTCGCGAGCGCCGCGAGCAGCACGTACGCAATGCGATACCGCTGCCACTGATACCCGGAGCCGCGCCAGCCGAGCGCGAAAATGCCATACGCCAGCTTCCGCGCGCGGGACACGGCGCGGTCGCGCGCGCTCGCCAGATCCGGCACGAGTCCCATGTACCAGAAGAGCAGCGAGACGGTGAAGTACGTGGTGACAGCCGCGACGTCCCACGGCAGCGAGCTCTTGAAGTTGGGCCACACGCCCATCGTCGCCGGGTAGGGCGCCAGCCAGTAAAAGAACCACGGACGCCCCAGATGCAGCAGCGGGAACATGGCCGCGTTCACAAGCGCGAAGATCGTCATCGCCTCAGCGACGCGGTTCACCGAGCCGCGCCACTTCTGGTTCAGCAGAAGCAGGAAGGCCGAGATGAACGTGCCCGCATGGCCGATTCCGATCCACCACACGAAGTCGGTGATGGCGAACGCCCACGCCACAGGGATGTTGTTGCCCCACGTGCCGATGCCCTTGGCGATCGTCCAGTAGATCGAGAACACGAAGAGCACAGTTCCCGCGCACGACACGACGAACAGCATCCACCACAGCGACGGCGTCCGCCACAGCGGCGCGAGAAGCGAATCCGTGAGCGCCGCGTCGCCCGCGTTCCCGTGGAGCAACACGCGGTCGTTCATGCCTGCTCCTCGGCGGCACGCGCGTTCCGGATGCGCGCGAGATACTGCACCCGCGGCTCGGTGCCGAGCTCCTCGAGCACCTGGTACGCGCGCGCGTCGGCCCGGCTCGTCACGACTTCCGAGCCCGGATCCGTGAGCGATCCGAACACGATCGCCCGCGTCGGACACGCCTGCGCGCAGGCTGTCACCACTTCCGACCCTCGCAGCGCCCGCCCATCCACCTGCGACGAAATCTCGGCCTCGCGGATGCGCTGCACGCAGAACGTGCACTTCTCCATGACGCCGCGCTCGCGCACTGTCACGTCCGGATTCTTCGCCATCCGCTCAGTCTCGGCGAGCTCCGCGTTGTAGTCGAACCAGTTGAACCGGCGAACCTTGTACGGGCAGTTGTTGCTACAGAACCGCGTCCCCACGCAGCGATTGTACACCATCTCGTTCAGGCCGTCAGCGCTGTGCGTGGCCGCGCCCACGGGGCAGACGTACTCGCACGGCGCCTTCTCGCACTGCTGGCAGAGCATGGGCTGAAGCGAAACAGCCGGGTCGTTCTCCGCGCCGTCTAGATATCGATCTATCCGCAGCCAGTGCATCTCGCGGCTCTTGCGCACATCGTCCGGTCCCACGACGGGAATGTTGTTCTCCGCCTGGCAGGCGACGACGCACGCGCTGCAGCCAATGCAGTTGCCCAGGTCGATCGTCATCGCCCATTGCTGCGCCGCGACGCCATTCGGCGCGTCGGGCTGGTAGAGCGAGAGCTGTCGCTTCCGAGCCGGAGCCGGCGTCTTGCGCTGATACTCGGCGAGCGACAGCGACTGCGCCGGGTCGCGCGCATCCATGCTCCAGTGCGACTGCGTGATCGCTAGCTGGCGATGCGCGCCAGCTGAACGAACAGTGGCATCCGTCGCGACGAACGTTCCGACGGCCGGCCAGATCTCGTACGCGTTGGCGCCGATACCGCGCGCGACGGACTCTGCCCCCGCGCGGCCGTAGCCGAAGCTGAGCGCCAGGACATTGTCCGCATGCCCCGGCGAGACGATCACAGGAATCCGCATGGAGCCGCCAGCGCGCTCGATGGCGACTACATCGCCCGTCGCCACGCCGAGTCGCCTGGCCGTCGCTGGCGAGAGAAGGCCAGCATTGCCCCAGGTCAGCTTCGTGATCGGGTCAGGCAGCTCCTGGAGCCACGCTGTGTTGCTGAAGCGGCCGTCGTGAACGCGAGCGTCGGCGGCGAAGATCACGTCAATGCCGTCGGGATGATCCTCGACAGGGCGGAGCCCCGGCCCGCCGGTCCGCCCAACCGCACTAGCGACGGAATCTGACCTGCCGCTCGCACCGCGCGGGTACGCGCTCCCTTCGAGCACCCCTTTCCGCAGAACCTCGCTCCACGCATCGTCGCTGGCCGCGTGCCCGGCACTCTGCCAGTTGGAGCGCACGACGGTGAACGGATCAGCCGCCGCCTCGCCAGCGAGCGCCGACAGCACCTCGACCTCCTGCCGCGCACCGAACAACGGCTGCACGAGCGGCTGCACCACGGACAACGTGCCGTCGTACGCGCGCGCGTCACCCCAACTCTCCAGATAATGCGCGAGCGGGACGTACCAGTGGGACGCCTGCGACGTCTCGTCAGCATGCAACCCGACATATGTGCTGTGCGCCACGCGACGAATCCCGTCGCCGAGTCTCAAGGAGCCAGGCGAGCGATACACAGCGTTGCCGCCGATGCATACGAGTGAGCTCACCGCATTCGCGTCGAGCGCCTCCTTCAGCTTCGCGAGATTCGACCCGGCATCGCCCGCGCCGAGCAGCGGCGACGGCGTGGTCCACACGAGCGACCCCGTGGCGCCAATGGCACCATTGATCGCCGCGGCGAGTGCCTGGCCCTGAGGTCCGAGCCTGTCTCCGGCGATGACGACCACGCGGCCGCGATGCGATTCGATGTCAGCGAGCACGTTCGTGAGCCACGCGTCAGCGCCGTCGCCAAATCCGGAGCTCACCGCGCCCGCGCCCGACGCGCCACCATGGCTCACGGACGCGTACACCCGCTCCAACAGGCCCTGCACCACGGCGGGCCTGCAGCGGAGCCGATCGTCGGCCGCCATCCCCGTGCACGTGTAAGCAGGCTCCGCGACGTACAGGCGATTCATGCGCGTCGCGGGATGCCGGCGCCCATCGGCGAACTGCCGCGCGTAGGCGAGACTCATCGGCCCGGTCGCGAGCGGATCGGCGTCGAAGCACACGATCACGTCCGCCGCGCTCAGATCGTACTGCGCGAGGCTCGCGCCGCCCGGCATCGTCGCGGGACCCGCGGGCGAGTAGAAATACACGCCCATCCCCGGGTACATCCCACGCAGCTTGTCGAGCAGCGACGCCACTGTCGGCGACGAAGTCGGCTCGAGCAGCAGATGCAGTCCCTCACCGCGGCTGCCGACCCGACTCCGCGCGACACTCGGCGTCCACTCAGCCGCCCACGCATCCCACGAGCTCGCCCGCCCATCCTGCACAATGCGCCGCCCGCGATCCGGATCGTACAACTGGAGCAGCGACGCCTGCTGTTGCGCGGTGCTCGCGCCGAGACTCGCGGGATGCAGGGGATTGCCCTCGATCTTCGTCGGCCGCCCCTCGTGCGAATCCACGACGAGGCCCGTCGCATAACCGTCCATGGAGAACGCAGTCGCGTAGTGCGACGCGACGCCCGGCGTGACCTCCGGCGGCTGCTCCACGTACTGCAGGATCTTCTCGGCGGGCATCCGCGTGCAGCCGTCCACGCCCGCGAGCGCCATGCTCGCGCCGAGCAGCTTGAGAAAGCTGCGGCGCGACACCTCGTCCATCTCCTGCGCGCTCGTGAAGAGCGCGGCGTAGTCAGTCACGCGCGCTCCTCATCTGTGACAGGTGGTGCAGTCGGTTGGGGCCTTCACGTGGTTCATCACAAGCAACTGCTTGCCAAGCACCGCCTGCGATACAGGCGGCCGCCAACCCATTGTCGTCACCTGGTCCACTGGCCGCAGGATCGGCGTCGGATCGCGATGGCAGCTCACGCACCATCCCATCGTGAGCGGCTGCGCCTGTCGCACCTGGTGCATCTGATCGATGCGGCCGTGGCACGTCTCGCAGCCAACGCCTTTGGCTACGTGAATCGAGTGATTGAAGTAGACGAAGTCCGGCAGCGCGTTCACGCGGTTCCACTGCACGGGCGTTCCGCGCGCGAGGCTGACGCGCACAGGCGCGAACGCGGCGCTCTTCCGCCACGTGTCGCTGTGGCAGGGCATGCAGGTCTGCGTCGAAGGCAGGCTCGCCTGCGCCGTGCGCATCACAGTCGCGTGGCAATACTCGCAGTTGATCTGGAGATCGTGCGCGTGCACCACGTGATCGAAGGGCACCGGTTGAGACACAGGCGCGCCCAGCGACGTGACGTTAGGCGAGCGCACCCAGGCCATGAGGCCGAGCGGCACACCCACGACGAGGCAGAGCAGCGCGAGCAGGATCGCTCGCGCCGCAACATTCGCCCAGCGCGGGAAGAGTTGCGCCATCGCGGCTATGCCTTACGCCGCATATAGCTCGGCGTCCCGCGTCTTGAGCGCGATGCCAAGCCCTGGTTCACCGCGATTCGGCACGAGCATCCCTTGGCGCGGTTCCACAGCGCCGTCGAAGAGCATGCGCTCAATGCGGGCGTGGTCGTAGAAGTACTCGACGTTGATCGCGGGGGCCGCCGCGCACGCGAGCGTCGCATGGAGCGTCGGAGCCGTGTGCGCGGAGAGCGGCACGTTGAACGCCTCGCAGAGCGCGGCCGCGCGCATGAAGCCGCACGGTCCGCCGCATCGCGTCGCGTCTGCCTGAAGAACGTCGACCGCGTTCGCCTCGAGCATGCGACGCTGATCGTGCAGCGTGTAGCCGTATTCGCCGGCGGCAATGCGCATCCCCGAGGGCCCGCGATCGCGCACGAGCCGCATCCCCGCGAGATCGCCCGAAGACACGGGCTCCTCGAACCACGAAACGCCGAGCTCCGCGAATGCATCGGCGTAGCGCAGCGCTTCCTTGGCGTGGAACGCACCGTTCGCATCCACGTACAGCTCGACTCCGTCGCCGATCGCGCGCCGCGCTTGCGTCACACGCTCCACGTCGGCATCGGGATGCTCGCCGATCTTCATCTTCACGGCGGTGAGCCCTTCTCCAGCCCACCGCGAGAACTGTTCGCGCAGCCGCTCATCCGAGTAGGAAGTGAATCCACCGCTGCCGTACGCGGCGACTTCGTCGCGCGCCGCGCCGAGCAGATCGAGCAGCGATTGGCCGGCGAGCTTCGCCTTGAGATCCCACAGCGCTGTGTCCACGGCGGCGATCGCCGACGAAGCGATGCCCGGTTTGCCGACGTTGCGAACGGCGACGCCCATCGCGACCCACGCGCGCGTAACGTCGCGCGCATCCATGCCCGTCACGACATTGGCCAGCATATCGGTGATGACCTGCACGGCCGCGCCGCTGGCGTAGGCATACCCGATCCCCGACATGCCACCGGCTTCCACCTGCGCGATGACGATCGTGGTGGAATGCCAGTGGATCGTGCCGTCGGCTTCCTCGCCGTCCGTGGGAATCGTGTAGGCGCGCGCCGTGACGCGCTGTACTGGCGCGTCGGAGCCGAGCGTTTTCATAATGAGCGGTCGAACATGGGCGCCGATGCGGGTTGCATTTCTTGCACCGATGCCGCGGCGCGGCAAGACAGCGTTATGTCAGCCGGCTGCCGGCGGCTCCGTCAGTTGCTGGCGAGCTCGGCGGCGTGATTTGCCCAATCGGGACAGGGCTACTCCGCCGATCAAGCCGCCCGCGAGCATCAGCCAGTCCCTGTGCAGCCTCACCTCGAGCTCGGCGCTGTCGCCGTGCGCGCGCGCATCGAAGCGACCGTGCGCCGCGTAGTCGCCGGGCACGGGCTCGAACAGGTTGTTGGGCCGGTTCGGGTCCTCGGGCTCGTCAGTCTGCTGCGATGAATAGCCATCGCGCGCGAGCACCTGGTCTATGTAGCCGGGGACGAACTTCTCGCCGAAGACAGCCTTCACCGTCGGCCAGGCAACGAGCAACTCGCGGCCCACGTCGTTGTCCACCGCGTGCAACACGGCGTGTGCGCCGACTTCGGGCTGAAAGATGGGCGGCACTGGCTGTCCGCGGTCCTTCAGCCTGCTCTTGACCCAGTCGAACTGCGGCGTGTTCATCGCCGGCATCTGCACCATCGTCACGCGCACCTTGCTCTTGTCGTGCAGCAGCTCGGTGATCAGGGATTCGGTGAACCCTTTCATGGCATGCTTCGAGGCGCAGTAGGCTGACTGCAGCGGAATGGCCCTGTGCGCGAGCGCTGAGCCCACCTGGATGATCACTCCGCGATCGCGCGGCAGCATGTGCTCGAGCGCCGCGAGCGTTCCGTGCACGTAGCCGAGGTACGTCACCTCGGTTACTCGGCGGTACTCGGCGGCTTCCATCTTCTTGACCGGCGAGAAGACTGACACCATCGCGTTGTTGATCCAGACGTCGATGGGGCCGAGCTCCTGCTCGACGCGCCTCGCGGCCTGCATCACTGCGTCCGCGTCGGCGACATCGAGCGGCAGCGCGAGCGCGCGTCCACCAGCCTCGCGGACAGCGGCGCAGGCTGCTTCGACACGTTCCTCGCCGCGCGCAATGACAGCCACGGCGGCTTTGCGTTCGGCGATTTTATTGACGATGGCGCGGCCGAGCCCGGCGGAGCCGCCGGTGACCACGAAGACCTGATCCTGATTCACGATATGCGTTCCTGTGTCTGGAAAAACTCATGGGACACAGGGCATATCGTGGGCCCATCAAGCTGTCGTCGCGCGCTCCGCCTTCACGTAGGTGAGCCAGCCGTGCGTGTCCTCGGCCCGGCCGTTCACGATGTCCAAAAAGCGCTGCTGAATCTGCTGCGTGATCGGACCGCGCTTGCCGGCGCCCACCACGAGCCGGTCAACGCTGCGCACAGGGGTGACTTCCGACGCCGTGCCGCTCACGAAGATCTCGTCGGCGCCATACAGCATCTCGCGGGCGATGGGGCCATCGCCCACCGGGATGTCCAGGTCGCGCGCGATGGAGAGCACGCTGTCGCGCGTGATGCCTGAGAGCAGCGTGCCGTTGAGCGGCGGCGTGTAGAGCGTGCCGCGCGAGACGACGAACACGTTCTGGCCGGAGCCCTCGCTCACGAGGCCGTCAGGGTCGAGCGCGATCGCTTCGCCAAAGCCGTTCGCCAGCGCTTCCATCTTGATGAGCTGTCCGCTCAGATAGTTGCCGGCGATCTTGGCCATGGACGGAATCGTGTTCGGCGCCATGCGGTGCCAGCTCGACACGCCGGCGTCCACCCCGTTCTCCAGCGCGCCTTCGCCAAGGTAGGTGCCCCACGGCCAACAGGGGAGATAGACCTCGGTCGGGCTCTCGAAGGGCACCATGCCGGCGGCGCCGTAGCCGCGCAGCACCATGGGGCGGATGTAGCACGACTCGATCTGATTCTTCTCGACCAGCTCGCAGCAGGCGGCGAGCAGCTCGTCAACGCTGTACTTGAGCTCGAGCCTGTAGATCTTGCACGAGGTCACGAGCCGCTGGAGATGGTCCTCGAGCCTGAAGATCGCCGGACCGCGGGTCGTCTTGTAGCAGCGGATGCCTTCGAAGGCGGCCGAGCCGAATTGCATCGAGTGGCTGAGCACGTGGACCGTCGCATCGGCCCAACGAATGAATTCTCCGTCGCGCCAGATCCACTGCGTTTCACTGATCTTTGCCATGCTCTCCCCGTAACTGTGGTGCCATAAAGGTAGGCGGCCCGCGACGGCTCAGTAGCCCACGGCGTGGCCGTGGCTGCGCGGCTCGACGACTCCCACCCAACCGCGCGGGGTGGCCATGACAGCATTCGCGGTGGCCAGCGACCGAATCGTGTGCAGGCGGTGCCCCATGGCTGTAAGGCTGTCGACAGTTGCCTGATTCAGCCCGCCTGTCTCATACTCGAGTGAATCCGGCCAGGCCTGATGATGCACCCGCGGGGCGTTCATCGCGTCGGCGAGCGACATGTGCTGGTCGAGGACGTTGAGCACCACCTGCGTCACTGCGGTGATGATGGTCGGGCCGCCCGCGGCGCCGACGATGAGCAGCACCTTGCCATCCCTGTCGAGGACGATGGTCGGCGCCATGGCGCTCAGCATCCGCTTGCCGGGCTGGATCGCGTTCACCTCACCCTGCACGAGGCCGAACTGGTTCGGCTTGCCCGGCTCGGAGGCGAAATCGTCCATCTCGTCGTTCATGAAGAAGCCCGCGCCGCGCACGTACACGCCCGACCCATAGCTGCTATTGAGCGTCGTGGTGGTCGCCACTGCATTGCCCTTGTCGTCGGCCACGGAGAAGTGCGTCGTGTGCATCGGCTCCGCGCCGTTGAACACGGGCGAGACGGACGCGTGCAGCGGATCTATCGTCGATGCGAGCGATCGTGCGTAGGCCTTGCTCGTGAGCTGATCCACAGGAACGTGCACGAATGCCGGATCGCCGAGCTTCGTGTTGCGATCCACGAACGCACGCCTGAATGTTTCCGCCAGCAGATGTACGTACTCGGCGCTGCCGAACGCCGGCATCGAGGGAAATGTCTCGAGCTGGTTCAGCACCTCGAGCATCGTGATGCCGCCAGATGACGAAGGCGGCATCGTGAGGAGCGAATAGCCCCTGTAGGTCCCGGCGATGGGATCACGCCACAGTGCCTGATACCGAGCGAGATCCTGCCTGGTGATGATGCCGCCGTCGCGATGGATG
>Ga0207652_10004586_pt1 | contig 11210 bp, 9 predicted proteins | sample KBSC63BmetaG_FD_184334 | JGI IMG/M metagenome (GOLD analysis project Ga0207652, IMG submission 184334) | Corn rhizosphere microbial communities from Kellogg Biological Station, Michigan, USA - KBS C6-3B metaG (SPAdes) (version 2) | ecosystem: Host-associated > Plants > Roots > Rhizosphere ... | reverse complement strand
CACGTTGCCCGACTTATCGCGGCTGCGGAACGGGCGCTGGCCGGCCGCGTGGCAGATCGAGTTGATCGACCAGGTGACGTGATGCAGCAGCGACACGCGCACCAACGCTCCCCAGAAGAATCCTGTGACGGCGCCGGCGATCGACATGCTCCACAGCCCGCCGACCAGCGGTGGCACCAGCAGCGAAAGCAACGCCTGCAGCCAGAACAGCCGGGAGACCCGCACGATGTCGCGGTCGGCGACGAGGTCGGGCGCGTAGCGCTTCGCGTCGGTCTGCTCGGGGTCGAACAGCCAGCCGATGTGGGCGTAGAGCAATCCCTTGACCAGCGCGCCGAATGTGTTGCCGAAGCGCCACGGCGAGTGCGGGTCGCCGTCGCGGTCGGAGAACGCGTGGTGTCGACGGTGGTCGGCGACCCAGCGCACGACCGGACCCTCGATTGCCATGCCGCCGGCGAAGGCGAGCGCGATGCGCAGCCAGCGGTTGGCCTTGAACGACCTGTGGGTGAACAACCGGTGGTACCCGACCGTCACGCCGTGGCCCGAGATCGCGTACATAACGAACGTGATGAGCATGTCGTGCCAACCGAGCCCCCAGCCCCACATCACCGGGATGGCGGCGATGAGCGCCGCGAATGGCACGAAGACGAACAGCCCGAGCGCGAACTGCTCCCACCCCGACTTGCGATCGCCGCCAAGCGTCGCCTGCAGGTTCTCGACGCCCGCGCCGGGGCTTGCGGTCGGCTCCGCCGACACGGTCAGGTCGGCTTGCTCGACGGTTTGCTGGACGGCGGTCGGCCCGGGCGGCGGCGTCATGGCGGCTCCTTGCTTTGATCGGGCGGTGGGGGAAAGCTACGGGACCGTAACTTCGCGTCGAACCTATTTCTCGGCGAAGACCGGTGTCCAGCCGGCGCGACGTTGCAATCCCGTGACTGGTGGCTAGCGTTAGGCGACCGTGCCGGACCGCGAGCCAAAACGACACAGACCCAAGAGGAGCGCCGCGTGCCACACGTGACCCGGCAGGTGACGGTGGTGATCGCGGCGCACAACGAGTCCGCGGTCATCGGGCGCGGCCTCGCCGCACTGTTGAAGGACGCCGAGCCGGGCGAGATCGGCGTGCTCGTCGTGAGCAACGGCAGCACGGACGACACCTCGGGGGTTGCGCGCCGCGCGGGCGCGGCGCTCGGCCAGCCGGTCGAGACGATCGACATCGCACAGGCGTCGAAGATCGCCGCGTTGCGCGCGGCCGAGGAAGCGCTCGCCGCCCGGCCGGCCACGACCCGGCTGTACGTCGACGCCGACGTGCTGCTTGAGACCGCGGTCGTGCGCAAGCTCGCCGCCGCCGTCGCCTCCGACCAGCCGCGGCTCGGAGTCGTCACCGCGCTCGTCGACACCTCAGGAGCCGGAGCGTTGGTCCGGCGCTATTACGGGGTCTGGGAGGCGCTCGCCCGCAAGCGGGTACAGGGCTCGGGCACCGGCGTGCTGGCGGTCAACGAGGCGGCCGTCTCCAGAATCGCCAGCTGGCCGGACGTCGTGAGCGACGACGAGTGGGTGGTCCGGCAGTTCGCCGCCGACGAGCTCGTGGTGGTCGACGCGCGGGCGCGCCAGTTCGCGGCGCGGACGCTCTCAGCGCTGGTGCGTCGGCGCGCCAGGGTGGTGAACGGCAACAAGCAGCTCGACCAGCGCTGGCCAAAGCCGGCCGGCACCGCAGGAGCAGGCGTGCGGCTCGGCGAGCTGCGCGCCGCGCTGAGGCGTCGCGACGTTTCTCCTGTCGGCGTGGTCATCTACGTCGCGGTCACGGTGGCGGCGCGTGCACTGGCCGCCTGGCGGCGCCGCGCGGGCACGGCGACGTCGTGGTCGCGCGACGCCAGCAGCCGCGCCAACCCAGACGCGCCACGCTCATGACCGACACCGTTCGCGCGATCGTCGTCACCTACAACACCAAGGACCTTGCCCTCGCGCTGCTCACCGACCTGCGCCGCGAGCTGACGGCGTTGCCGGGATCGCAGATCGTCGTCGTCGACAACGCGTCGGCCGACGGCACGCCCGACGCGATCGAACATGCGTTCTCGGACGTCGAAGTGCGCCGCTCACCGACCAACCTCGGCTTCGGCGCGGCGGTCAACGCTGGCGCGACCGGCACGTCGTCCAGGTGGTTGTTGCTTGTGAATCCCGACGCGCGCGTCGACGACGGCGCGGTCGCGCGGCTGGTGGCCGCGGCGGCCGACAACCCCGGACATGGGCTGTACGGCGGCCGGTTCATCGACGTCGTGCGCGGTACGAACGAGGACTCCGTCGCCGTGCTGCCGACGCTTGCAAACCTGCTCGCGTTCGCGACCGGCATCGCGCCGGTGCTGCGCCGGCTCGGCTATCGCAGCCCGCCGCGGCGCAAAGCGAACTCCGACCGCGAGATCGAGGTCGACGCGCTGCCCGGCACGTTTTTGCTCGCGGAGACCGACGCGTGGCGCGCGGTCGACGGCTTCGACGAGACGTACTTCATGTACTCCGAAGACCTGGACCTGTGCGTTCGGGTAGTCGCGACCGGTCGCCGTCCGCTTTACGTGCCTCAGGCCAGCATCCGACACATCGGCGGCGCGTCGTCAACGAGCGGCGCCAAAGAGGTGATGAAGAACCGGTCGTTGGTGACGTTTCTGCGCACGCACTGGCCGGCCAGCCGCGCGCGCGTCGGGTGCGGGCTTCTGGTGGCGGGCGTGGGGTTACGGCGGCTGGCTCGGGCGCCGTTGCGCACGCCGACCGGTCGTTGGGAGACGGCGTGGCGGGAACGGCGTAGCTGGTTGCGCGGATGGTGAGCCTTCGTGAGCGCGGCCACGACCGCACTGCGTACGCTAGGGCGCGCGGATTGAACGCGATCGAAGGGCAGTCCCGGGTCGTCTAATGGCAGGACAGCGGGTTTTGGTCCCGTCAATGGGGGTTCGAATCCTCCCCCGGGAGCTGATCGCACGTCGTGAGGAGTCGCCGTCGTGACGCAGATGCAGCCGCCGACGCGCACACCGGTCGCGGCGGCGATCGTCCTCGCGGCGGGTGAGGGCACCCGCATGAAGTCGGCGACCCCGAAGGTGCTGCACGAGATCTGCGGGCGAGCCATGCTCGGCCACGTGCTCGCGGCGGTGCGTGGCTGTGACCCGCAGCGGGTGGCGGTCGTCACCGGCAGTCAGCGCGAGGCGGTCGAGGCCCACCTGGCGTCGTCCGCGCCTGATGCGCTCGCCGTTTTCCAACCTTCGCAAGACGGCACCGGTCACGCCGTGCGACTGGCGCTCGAGGCGCTCGACGCCGCGGGCACGCGGCTGACCGGCACGGTCGTGATCGTGCCTGGCGACACGCCTTTGTTGTCGCCGAGCTCGGTGCGCGCACTTGCCGAGCATCGCAACACCACCGGAGCTGCGGGCGTCGTCCTCACCGCCCAAGTTCCTGATCCGACCGGGTATGGGCGCGTGATCCGCGACAGGTGGGGGCGGGTGAAGGCGATCGTCGAGCACGCTGACGCGAGTGAGGCCGAACGCGGTATCGCCGAGATCAACTCATCGGTGTACGCGTTCGACGCCGCGAAATTGCGCGCGGCGCTTGGGGAAATCGGCTCCGACAACGCGCAAGGGGAGCAGTACCTGCCCGACGTCGTCCGGATTCTCGTGAAGGCCGGCGATCCCGTTGGCGCGGCGCTCATCGACGACTGGCGCGAGGTCGCCGGCGTCAACGATCGCGCGCAGCTCGCGCAGGCGACGGCGCTTCTGCGCGACCGACTCACATTGCGCTTCATGCGAGACGGGGTCACGTTCGTCGATCCGTCGAGTGTGTGGCTCGACGTCGACGTCGAGATCGAGCCAGACGCCGTGGTGCTGCCGAACACCTTGCTGCTAGGCAAGACCCGCATCGAACACGACGCCAAAGTCGGGCCGAACTGCTCGCTCACCGACACCGTGGTCGGCTCTGGCGCAGTGGTGCGCGACGCGACATGCGAACGGGCCGAGATTGGGCCCGAAGCGAATGTCGGGCCATACACCTATTTGCGGCCGGGAACCAAGCTGGCGCGCGGCGCGAAGGCCGGCGGCTTCGTCGAGATGAAGAACGCGGTCGTCGGCGAGGAATCCAAGGTGCCGCATTTGTCGTACGTTGGCGACGCGACCATCGGCGAGCGCACAAACATCGGTGCTGCAACGGTTTTCGTCAACTACGACGGCGTCGACAAGCATCACTCCGTCATCGGCGACGACGTGCGAATCGGTAGCGATAACATGATCGTGGCGCCGGTGCGCATCGGCGACGGTGCGGCATCCGGGGCCGGCACTGTGATTCGTGAAGACGTTCCCCCTGGCGCGTTGGCGGTGAGCATGGGCCCGCAGCGCAACATCGACGGCTGGACATTGCGCCGTCGTCCGGGCACACAGATGGCTAGATCGGCTGCGGCCGCGCTAGACGCCCGCGCTCCCGAACCGGCCGCAGACGGCCACCATGCCAACCGCGACAATGAAGCTAGCGACGACGACTCAGGAGAACCGCGGTGACCGGCATCAAGCGCCAAGGCCAGAAGACCCTCATGCTTTTCGCGGGCCGGGCCTACCCGGAGCTTGCCGAGGAAGTTGGCCGCTGCCTAGGAATTGAGCCCACCCCGACGTCGGCGTACGAGTTCGCGAACGGCGAGATCTTCGTGCGGTTCGACGAGTCGGTGCGCGGGAGCGACGCGTTCGTGATCCAAAGCCACACCTCCCCGATCAACAAGTGGATCATGGAGCAGCTCATCATGATCGACGCGTTGAAGCGCGCGTCGGCCAAGCGGATCACCGTCGTCATCCCGTTCTACGGATACGCCCGGCAAGACAAGAAGCACCGCGGCCGCGAACCGATCTCCGCGCGACTGCTGGCCGACCTGTTCAAGACGGCGGGCGCCAACCGATTGATGGCGGTTGACCTGCACACGTCGCAGATCCAAGGCTTCTTCGACGGGCCGGTCGACCACCTCTTCGCGCTGCCGCTGCTCGCCGACTATCTCGAGGGAAAGCTCGACACGTCGCGCACCACGGTGGTCTCGCCGGACGCAGGCCGGGTTCGCGTCGCGGAGCGCTGGACCGATCGGCTGAACTCCCCGCTCGCGATCATTCACAAGCGGCGCGACCCGATGGTGGCCAACGAGGTCAAGGTGCACGAGGTCGTCGGTGACGTCGCGGGTCGCACCTGCATCTTGGTCGACGACATGATCGACACCGCCGGCACCATCACCAAGGCGGCCGAGGCGCTGTTCGAGAACGGCGCCGCAGAGGTCGTGGTGGCCGCCACGCACGCGGTCTTCAGCGGGCCGGCGGTCGACCGGCTGAAGAACTCGCCGATTACCGAAGTCGTCGTCACCAACACTCTTCCGGTGCCGCAGGATCGCCGCTTCGACAAGCTCACCGTGCTCACCATCGCGCCGCTGATCGCGCGGGCGATCAACGAGGTTTTCGAGGACGGCTCTGTCACCAGTCTTTTCAACGGGGCGAGCTAGTAATGATCATCGCGCTAGCATGCTGAGGCGACGGGGAGGGTCCTCGGCTCTAGACGGGATTGACAATGACCACCGCTGACCTCACTCGGTTTAGCCGGTCGGGCAAGCGCGCGGTCGTCACAGGAGGCGCCGGGTTTCTCGGCTCGCATCTGTGCGAGCGGCTACTGCTCGAGGGCTACCAAGTGGTGTGCCTCGACAACTTCTTGACCGGCAGCCCGGCCAACGTCGAACACCTCATCGGTGATCCGGCGTTCGCGCTGGTCCGGGTTGATGTGGCCGAGTACATACACGTGCCAGGCCCGGTCGATGCGGTGTTGCACTTCGCCTCGCCGGCCTCGCCGATCGACTACCTGCAACTGCCGATCGAGACGATGAAGGTCGGCTCTATCGGTACCTTGCACTCTCTCGGCCTGGCGAAGGAGAAGCGCGCTCGATTTCTTCTTGCCAGCACCAGCGAGGCGTACGGTGACCCGCAGGTTCATCCACAGCCGGAGACGTACTGGGGCCACGTCAACCCGGTAGGGCCGCGTGGCGTCTACGACGAAGCGAAACGCTTCTCCGAGGCGCTGACCATGGCTTACCGACGCACGCACGGCGTTGATACGAAGATCGTGCGAATCTTCAACACGCACGGTCCGCGCATGCGGCCGAATGACGGCCGGGCAATTCCCGCCTTCGCGAGTCAAGCGCTGACCGGGCGCCCGATTACGGTGGCGGGCGACGGGAGTCAGACCCGTTCGATCATCTATGTCGACGATCTCGTCGAGGGCATCTTCCGGCTACTGAACTCCGATCTTGCAGGGCCGGTCAATATCGGCAATCCCTACGAGACCTCGGTTCTGCACATCGCGGAGACAGTGCGGCGGCTCGCCGGTTCTAGTAGCGAAATCGTGTTCATCCCCCGGCCCGAGGATGATCCGACGGTGCGGCAGCCCGACATAACCCTGGCGCGCGAGACGCTTGGCTGGGAGCCCAAGGTCGAATACGAAGATGGTTTGAGCCGCACGATCGCGTGGTTCCAGGAGCACTCAGACCTGATCGGCGGGTGACCGCCCTCGCTCCGGCGGGTGGTCGTTCCGCCCGATAGCTGACCTCGTTTCGCGCCCGCGCGAGCCGGCGATTAGACTTGCCGACCGCTGCCCGTAACAACCCGTCAGCGGCGGGCATCACGTTGCCAGATGATGTTCCGCACATTGCGTTTCTTAGGAGAGTTCCGTCGTGGCCGAGGTCCGCATCAGCGCCGAACCGCGTTCCGAGTTCGGCAAGGGCGCCGCGCGTCGGGTGCGTCGGAGTCATCGGGTTCCTGCCGTGCTCTACGGGCACGGCACCCCACCGCGGCACGTCAGCCTGCCCGGCCACGAGTTGATGCTCGCGCTCAAGACCGCGAACGTCCTGCTGCTTCTCGAGGGCCTGGAGGGCGGCGACGAGCTCGCGCTCCCGAAGGCGGTCCAGCGCGACGCCGTGAGCGGCCTGCTCGAGCACGTCGATCTGTTGCTCGTGCGGCGCGGCGAGAAGGTCACGATCGAGATTCCCGTGCACGTCACGGGCGCGCTCGCTGCCGACGGTTTCCTCGACCAGCAGCTCGTGACGCTGGCCGTCGAGGCGGAGGCCACCCACATTCCGCAGCAGGTCGAGCTGTCGATCGAGGGTCTGGAGGTCGGCCAGTCGGTGCACGCGAAGGACGTTGCGCTACCGACCGGCTGCACGCTGCAGACCGATCCCGAGGCGGTCGTCGTGCATATCGGCACCGCCACGACCGCACAACTTGAGGCCGAGCTCGCCGAGGCGGAGGCCGAGGTGGGTATCACGACCCCGGCGTCCGAGGAGGCGGCTGCGGAGCAGCCCGCCGAGACCGCCGGCGCCGAAGCGTAAGCGCCGACATCCCGCCCGAGCCACTGTGCCCGATTCCTGGCTGATTGTCGGGCTAGGCAACCCTGGACCCGGCTATGCCGGCAATCGGCACAACGCCGGCTTTATGGTCGTCGACACGCTCGCTACTCGCGAGGGTGGGCGTTTCAAGAGCCACAAGAGTAGGGCGGACGTCATCGAGGGCCGGGTGGCCGGCGCTCGTGCGGTGCTCGCGAAACCCCGCAGCTACATGAACGAGTCCGGCGGCCCGGTGGCCGCGCTGCGCTCGTTCTTCGACGTCCCGCTTGACCGCGTCGTCGTCGTCCACGACGAGCTCGACATCGACTTCGGTGCGATCCGGGTCAAGCAAGGCGGCGGCGACGGTGGGCACAACGGCCTGCGCTCGGTCACCAAGTCCCTCGGCTCAAACGACTACCTCCGCGTACGCTTCGGTATCGGCCGCCCGCCAGGGCGGATGGACCCCGCGGATTTCGTGTTGCGAGACTTTTCGGCGGCCGAGCGCAAGGAACTGCCGACCTTCTTGGCCGCCAGCGCCGACGCGGTCGCGAGCCTTGTCGCGCGCGGGCTCGGCGCGACGCAAGACGAGTTCCACTAGTTCGCCGCCACGACCCGCTATTCGCCGGTCGGCCATCGTGGCGCGTGGCTACCGGCGAAGCGCTGGGTAAGAGCCGCACGTGGGTCGAGGCCTGATGCGCCAGTTGCGCCTTGACATACGAGTGCCGCTGCTATTTATATGCATTCATCCCTTAATGTCTACTGTCGCCGGAAGGGCGGTACCGTCAAGAGTGAACGTGACGCTGCTGGATCGGCGCCCGTGCTGACGCGCGCGCGCGGTGGGGTGGCGTAGTTGTCTGGCGAACCGCCCGGTGGGCTCGCGACAGCCAACGCTGTCGCCTCGCCGCGCGATCCTTCGCGATCTCGCGAGAACGTCGTGCGCAACGGCGCGTACCTGATCGCCCGCGAGACGGCAGGGCTTGTCGTCCGCTCCCTCGGACTCGTGCTCTTGGTACGCACCATCGGCGCCGACGCGTACGGGGTTTACGCCGGTCCGCTTGTCATCGTGGGATTCCTTGCGGCGGCCTCGACGTGCGGCACCGACCTGTTCTTGCTACGACGTGGCGCCGACGACGAACGTTGGTTCTCGGTCGCCTACGCCTGGTTGCTCACATCGAGTGTCACCGTCGCTTTCGTGTGCGTGGGTCTCGCGCAGTTGATAAAGCCGCACCTCGGCGACCCGCGGTTTATCCCTGTGTTCCAGGTGCTCGTGCTCAGCCTTCCAGTGAATGTGCTGTGGGTGCCGGGCAAATGCCGACTCGAGCGTTCGATGGCGTTCGTGAAGATCGCCATCATCGAGGTCGCGGGCGACATCACGCTGTACGGAGTCTCTCTGCCGCTCGCGTATCTCGGGCTGAAGCAATGGGCCGCCGTGGGCGGCTACGTCGCGTGGCAAACCATGCTGCTCGTGTTGTCGGTCGCGCTCGCGGGTCATCGTCCGCGGCTGTACTGGTCGATCCGGTCATGCAAGCAAATGCTCGGCTTCGGCTCAACGGCCGCAGCGGGAACAGTTCTGGACCGCGCCCGCGACGCCGCCATCCCGCTCATCGTCGGGCATTTCGGCGGAGCGAGCGGGATCGGCGTGGTTACCCTCGCGATGCGCCTGGCCGACACGATGGGATTCGCGCGCCGGGCGACCTGGCGGCTCGCTGTCGTCGCCGTCGGTTGGTTGCACACGGAACCCGCGCGATTACGCCGCGCGCTACAAGAGTCGACTGCCCTGCAGGTACTTGCAGTCGGACCAGTTCTCGCGGTGTTCGCAGTCGTCTCGCCTTGGCTGGTCCCGGGCCTGTTCGGCTCGCGCTGGAATCAACTCATCGAAATCTTTCCGTACTTCGCCTTGGCGCAGTTGGCCGCATCGTTATTCACAATGCACGGCAGCACGTTGCTTGCTATCGGCAACGCGCGGGCGGTCGCGTTGTCGAACCTCATACGGATGGCACTTGTGGTCGCCGGCGCCTTCGCGTTCGGTCCGCGCTTCGGAATCCCGGGCGCCAGTGCGGCCGTCGCGATCAGCATCCTCGGTTTCGTGCCGTTGCACGCCGCACTGCGAACGTTCGTGCCGGTGTCGTATCGGGCGGCGGTTCCGCTGCTGGTGATGTTCGTGCCACTGATTTGCGCGCCGTTCGCGCGCCCGCAGTACACGCCGTTGTTCGCCATTCCGCTCGCGGTGTCCTTTGCAATGCCGGCTACGCGGCGCGATTTCGCAAAGACGTCGCGCGTCGTCCTGACGGCTTTTGCGAAGCAGACGGCGCATCGACACGCGCGGCGTGACGACAACGCCCGGGTAGCCGGCCCAACACCGGCGCGCCCGTCGCAGTCCGGGTCGGGCGTGTCGGCTTCGGCGGCGACCAGTTCAGCGGTCGCGGGAGACACTGTCACCACGGGCAAGTCGTCTGCACGCGGAGAGGTACCCCTGCTGCTGCTCGACGCGCCGCAGGAGCCGAGCAGCGGTCGTCTGAACGCCGAAACGGCGCGCACGGCCAGCTCCCCACGCCACCGCCGTCATCGTTGACGCGACCGGTTTGTAGACCACGCGCGGCGCTGTGAATGCGACGAGGGCGCGGAGGATCGAGGGCAGGCCGGCCCGGTAGCGCCCCGCTCTGGCGTCGGTCAGGGCACCCGGGTGGCTGCGTTCGATCAAGTATTGGCCGACACCGGCGAACCACGACTCGCTGCGGAAACTGGCCAGGTTGCGCCGATGCTCGTGCGTTGCGAGTAACGAGCGGTCAAACACGGCGGTCGCGCCGACCTTGAGTAGCCGAAGGCCGATGTGCTGGTCCTCGTGCCGGCCGATCGGCAGCGGCTCGGGCCATCGCTTGGTGACGTCGAGGAACAGTTCACGGGAAACCGACACGTTGCCCATCCACAAGTGGCGCAGAATGGTCGTCGGGTCTTCCTCGTAGTGGCGGCAGCGCCCCTCGTACTCCTGTGCGTACAACGCTGTGACGAACGTGTCGGCCGACCAGTCCGCCGGTACCGTCGTCGGCATGTAGCCGACGACGACGAGTCCGCGCGGGTCGGCTTGGCCGGGGTCTTCGAGATGGCGGCGCAGATGGTTTGAGACGAGGCCCGCCTTCGGTATCACATCGTCGTCAAGGAACAGGATGATGTCGGCGGTCGTCGCCAGCGTGCCGGCGAGGCGGGCAGCTGCCGCGCCGCCGCCGGTTGACCGCCGTACGCACTTGATGCGCTGGTCGGCGGTGGCGTGCGACGCGATCGCCTCTGCGGTGGTGTCAGTCGACCCGTCGTCGACGACGACGATCTCGGTGGCGCTGTCCGCGCGAAGCGCCGTCAGCAGGCGATCCAGACGGTCTCGCCGGTTGCGCGTGGGGATCACCACCGCGATCTCAGCCGCTCGCCGCTGACGGCTCGCTGCGTCGGTGGACATGTCGAGACTCCCGGTGGGTAAGGACCACTCACGTGCTTTCTAGCATCACCGGCAAGATCACTCCATAACCGTTGAATACTGAAATTCCACGACACGCACGTTTGACTCCGGTGTCGACGGGGACGACATTTTCGCTGCGTTGGCCGCGCTTGGCGGCGGGCGGCGTCCCAGATGTGCGAGCTGGGGGGGTGCGATGAGGGACCGAGCCGAACCATGGGGGTGGGGCTCGAGCCCGCTTCGCCGACCTCACGGCCGGTGAGTCGGAGGGTTCGAGTCAGATGACGACGATCAACAGGCGCGCGCGACAGGCGCGCGCGATCACTTCACGTACCAGCACGTCACGCGCAAGCGCTTCGCGCTCCGACGTGTCGACGCCGAACAGGTTCGTGGGCCGCGCGACTGTCG
>Ga0207652_10004585_pt1 | contig 11210 bp, 9 predicted proteins | sample KBSC63BmetaG_FD_184334 | JGI IMG/M metagenome (GOLD analysis project Ga0207652, IMG submission 184334) | Corn rhizosphere microbial communities from Kellogg Biological Station, Michigan, USA - KBS C6-3B metaG (SPAdes) (version 2) | ecosystem: Host-associated > Plants > Roots > Rhizosphere ... | reverse complement strand
TGTTAACAGCCAAGGCTCGGTGTGGAACAATTCACTGCCAATTTTGGGTTATCGAATCTCGAAACTTTGATAGCAGAAGGCGAGGCGGATCAGATATTGGACTTTGGTCCAATAGGGTAAAAGAAAAGCCAAACGTGTGAGTTCACAGTGACCGCTGATCACGCCAACACCCTAGGCGCGTCAGTTCTAAAGCTCGCGCGTCGTGGTTGCGCTAGCGTCGGTTACCCGCGACCTCTTGCGGATCAGGCGTCTTGTCGCTTTGCACGTCGCCATCGATCCACGCCATGAGCAGCTTGTGGGCCACGGCGAGTATGACGGGGCCAACAAAAATGCCGATGAGGCCGAAGGAGAGAAGACCTCCGACCACACCGGCGAAGATCAAAAGCAACGGTAGGTCCGCGCCCCTTCTTATGAGGATCGGACGCAAAAAATTATCCATGGCGCCGGCGATGACGGTCCAGACAAGCATGAAGGTTCCCCATCCTGATTCCCCGCTCCAATAGAGCCAAGCCACTACGCCAGCAAGAACCGGCACAACGCCGATCTGCGCGATGGCCATAAGCAGCATCACCGCCGTGAGCACGCCGGTGAAAGGAACACCGGCGATCACCAGGCCGAGAGCGGCAAAGACGGTTTGCGCAAACGCGGTGACCACGATGCCCAAGGCAACGCCGCGGATCGTCTGACCGGCAAGATGGACCGCGTTTTCCCCGCCGCTCCCTGCCAGACGTTGGCCGAAGCGCAAGAGGCGCTGTGTGACTCGCTCACCGTTGGCATACATCGCAGCGGCGAGAATCACCGTCAACAAGAATTCCACCAACAAGACGCCGACATTGCCCAACTGGGCAACCAACCAACCGATAAAGATGCCGACATAGGGCGCCGCTTTAACCGTAACTCCCTGGACCCCCGCAGCCGCAATGCTTTCCCACAACTCCACCGCTTTTGCTCCCACCAACGGAAGATTGGCGAGCCACTCCGGACGAGCAGGGAGCTGGATTTCCGCTAGTGATTTTGCCCATGCGACGATTTCATCGGCGTTCGAGACGAGGGCGCCAATGGCAAATGTCAGCGGCACCACTAACACACATAAGAGCAGCAGGGTCATCACCGTAACCGCCAATGCCCGCTTGCCCCAAAACTTTGACTGCAGGGCAATCATCAGCGGCCATGTGGCCACCACGATCGTGGCTGCCCAGACGATGGCTCCGAGGAAGGGCCGCAAAATCCAGATGGAGGACCCGATCAGCGCCATGATGAAGAGCACTGCGAGCACGCCGCGCGCGATGTCGACCCGCGTATCATTCATGATCTCGAACCTCCGCAGGTTGTATTCCTATTTCTCGGTGTAACCGCGCTGCGAAACCGCGAGCGATGCTTCACCACGGGCAATCCCGATTGCCGCCGCGGCGCGACCGTTTTGTCCATGGTCTGCATGCTTCTCAAGTCCTTAGCCGGCAGGAATCGTGATTACCGGGGCGTTCTGCTTGCCTTCGGTCTCGGTCAGAGAAAAGAGAAACATGATAAAAGAAAAAAGCCTTTTGGAAGCAAAATCTTTGTCATCGATCCAATACCAATCCTGACGATAAGCTACCGCGGCAAACGTATCGGCAGGGCTCTGGCCGGAGCTGTGAATCCTCATCAGCGGCGGCACCGGAGAGCCGCTCGCCATCTCCTGAGGTGGCGTTGCGAAGGTGCGCCGCTCTGCCACACTCGCAGCGGGAACCTCGATGTAAGAAGACAGATCGACGAGGATTTCGAGCATGGACCGGGTAAGCATCGCGATCTCTTTATCATTCGCCGCCACCGAACCGTAAACGATGTTGAATTCCCCGGCCCGGGGATCGAGACCGAGCAGTTTTCGCACCTCGGCCCGATCCGCGTCTACTTCCGGACTCGGCTTCTTGCTGAACACAATCATAGTCGCGGTGCGCTCGCCGGTTTTCTGGACTCGCATACCTAGATCTCCCGAAAGCTGGATCCGGCGCAATCTTTCCACCAACGGAAAAAATTCGGGATCCGCCTCGCGTGCGCGCGCTGAACCCCCGTATCGGCTGTTGATGCCGTTAATGCTATGGACGCAAAGGCGCAACACGACATCGACCGGATATCCGGCCTGGAGCAGATTGAGAATCGCTGCGGGGGGAATCGGCGTCATCAAATTACGAGCAAACTTCTCGCCGCTGAGAGGCGCATAAGTAATCGTCGGCCGGTCCGTGTACTTCCCCAAGGTTGCCCAGCTGTGCAGCGCGTTATAGGGCCAAGGGAGTTGATTGTTCTGCGCCCAGTTGCCCGAGTATCCGATCGATCCTTCGATGGCATATTGGTTGATCACCGACGCCACATCGAGAAACACCGGCGCGTCGCCATAGCGAATCTTGACCAGATTGAGCAACATCTGCGATTTCCACGATTCGGAGATCGCCGCGATGTAATCAAAGCGATCCCGCGCCACCGTTCCAGGGCCGATACTCGCGCAGCCGCTCAAAGTGACCAGGAGTAGCATTAGATTTGCGCGTATTTTACATCGCATGTTTTTCGTCCCCGCTTAATTCTGAAACGATTGACGCGTCCAGATGCGACCGTCGAGCCAGTAGTGACAGAAAAGCCCGCCCACGCCGAGCGGAGCCAACCATTTAACTTCGAGCCCACTGCCGACAACGGCTCCGACAAAACCAATGACAGGCCAGAGTAGAAAAGACGCGGCCAATTTCGCCTCCGACCGAGAAACATTGCACGAAGCTGCAGGGACGCGCTTATGCCTAAACCCCTCCGCAACTATTTTTTTGGCCGCCAAAGGCGCTGACCGCCGCGCCATGGCGTAGGTGAAGTAAAGATATTGAACTTCATGATGTACGGCGAGAACCAATAGAAAGGAGGCATTCGATGCGCCGAGCACATAACCGCTGCCAAGGGCGACAGCGTGAGCGACAGTCACCCACCACTCACCTGGATGAATTCGCGTCGCCTCGCCGGCTGCCCGAGTTCGCCAAACCGTCCAGCCAAGATAAGTGATCACCCACAACAGTGCGACCACGCCGACGGACGAAGTAATTTCCGTATCTGCGCTCAGCGCCAGATAGGGCTCTCCTTCGTATTGCTCCGGAGCCAAATGAGTGTAAGCAAGCACAGAGGCCAACATCGGCAAATAGATGGCCCCACGAAACAAGCATGCGTGCAGCCGCGACAGTGGCCCGCCTGCGTCTCTCTGGTAAAACCGCGCCACCCCTAAACTCTGCCGGCCGCGGTGCCAGACGGCAGCGTACATGGTGATCGATGTGAGCAAGAGCGTTTGGCCGCATGTCGAGAGAACGTAAGTCAGCGCGAGGATGACGAACGGCACCAAAAGAATATCGACCCGGCGCTGACGCCAGAGTCGCCGCCGTATGACTGCACCATAGGTCGCTCCGAGATGAAATTCCGAGAGCACGAAGTCCAGTGCGTCGAGTTCCCGGTCGCCATGCCAGAAGACGACAAGACCTGCGGCGAGCAGTCCAAGCGCCGCTCCAGCAGAGGCCAACCAGAAATCCGCGCGACGCGAAAAGAACCACGCGCGCTGCTGAGGGACGGGCACTGTTTCCGGAGGTGTCGCAAGACGCGATCGATCGACTAACTCGATCGCAGGTAGGAACTCCGGGTTTAGGCTTACTGGTTCCAACGAAAGCATCGTCAACTTAAATTCAAACCTGCGTGTTCGAAACCTTAAGGCGCACCAGCGATCGTTTCGGTCTGAACGCGTGCCGACTGCGGAGCGACAAGCTGCGATTATCGCAGGGCCCACACCTTTGAATTTTCGTCGCCTTAACAGTCGCGATCATGGTTTGTGTCCGTCATTGACCGAAGCCTCGGCTGTTTGTGCCGGCGCGCTAAACCAGTCCTCCTTCCGAACCAGTTTCGGCTTTTCGGGATCGCCCTCGTAATACGGTGTCATGATCTGTACGCCGTATTCATTGAACACATCGAGGATGTTGCGGCGCAGCGCCGTGTAAGTCGCGCCCATGGACTGCGCATTGTCGCAGTAAACGTTGAGCTCGTAGGTAACCGCAAAGCCGCCCAGCGCCTGCTGGAGAATAAAAGGCGAAGGTTCTCTTTTGATGAGCCCGGAAGTTCGCTGCGCCGCCATGAGCAGCATCGCCTCCACCTGTCGCCAGGGCGTCCCATAGCCGATGTCCACCGTGGCGTGCAGGATCAGGCCTTCACGGCGCGCCAGCGAGCTGTAGTTCACCACCTCGTTGTTGAGGATCGTCGAGTTGGGAATGATCACCTCTTCGTTCTTGATCGTCTTCAGGTGCGTTACCTGTAAGCGGGTCTCGATCACGTCGCCCATGGTCTCACCGATCTTCACGCGGTCACCGACACGAAACGCTCGCCGGTAGGTCATCATATATCCGGCGATCAGATTGGCGATGGCGGAGGATGAACCGAGCGAGAATATGATACCGACGAAGATTGAAATGCCCTTGAAAGCTTCCGAGCCGGAACCGGGGATGTAAGGATAGGCTACTACAAGGGTAAAGACGACGGCGACGACGCGCACCAGCTTGTAGGTCGATTCCGCCCACTCCGGATCGAAACCGGAGAGGGTGACTTCACCACGTCCCACAGCGGCGAAAAACAAATGGACCAGCTTGAGCAAATACCGGGTTATGAAGAAAAGGATCGCCAAGAAAAACATATTGGGAATCTCATTTGCGATTCCCCGTCCCATGACGCTGAGAGGATCCAGAATATAGCCAAGCAGCCTGTTGGCGCCGCCTCGCGTCCAGGGAAGCAATGTCAGCACGTACTGCAGGTAGATGAAGCTGATAATCAAGAACACGATCACCCGCGCGCCGCTGACCAATCGCTGTAGCGCATCCCAGATCTGCTCCGCACGGACGAGCTGGAAGGATTGGATCCCGACCGAGTGCACGCGCTTGCGGTAACGACTCTCGAGAGCCGCAAGCAATCGTCGCGAGAGCCAGAGGACGAGGGCGAAGAATACCGCCAAGATCGTGCTGGCGATGATTGCGCGCGCAGCTTTGGCGATCAATGCCTCCCGGCTGCGCTCCTGGCGGTAGAACGTAATTGCTTCCTGGATGCTGTGAACAATCGTGTTCGCGAGAACTTTTCGATCCACTGACTCCAATTGGGCATCGGCGTCCAAGACCGCCAGGACACGCTGATTGCCGACAAAAATGCCGGTGCCGCTTTCGAACTCAACCGGGTGCACTGCCTCAACGGCCACGTTCACGTCGGCGGCGAGCGTTTCGATGCGTCCAACAATCGCCGCTGCGCGCTTTTCTGCGGGGAGCACCGAGGTGCCGCGCACGCGGAACAAAACATGGCCGTCGATTTCCACTGGAGCGGAGGGAAGATCCGCGTCGGTATCCGCCACTCCGTCCTTTGGCGCCTGAGTTTCCGCGCCGACCGCCGGCAGCGCAAAGCCGAGTGCACCCGCCAGTAACGCAACGGCTATGGCCCTGACAAAAGACCGATGATTCAAATCACCCATGGCTGTCTCCTCGGTGGTGCGGTACATGCCCCTCAGACGTTGAAGCAAAAAATTCATCTGCTTTCCGGGCGGCGGATCCCTCAGCACAATACTGGGCCTGTTTGGGTTCAGCTATTGGACTTTCGTCCAACATCGAGAGTCGTGGTGGAGTCGGGTTGACGCCAGTCACGGCGGTCAGCGTCGAAGAAGCGGAACACTGGCCAGGGAGTCTAGTCATGCCCTTAGCAAGTCCTGTGTCGGTGAGAACTGAACACCGCATCAATTGTGAACGGCGAAAACTGCGGACGTAGCTGATCTTCTAAATCGCGGGTACGGCCAACACCGGACAGGGGGCGACCCGGATCACACGCTCAGTTACGCTTCCGCGCATCGCATCAACGACCCCATTCCGGCCTTCGGTCGCCATTACAATCAAGTCGGCGTCCGCAGCGGCGTCGAGAATTACTGTCGCAACGTCACCTTCGCGCTGCCGCACTTCCCACCTACAGGCCGTACTTTGGGGGCGTGTGAACTGCGGATGAGTGCCGCCGTTCACATGAAGCAGCACGAGTTGAACGACTCCGTCGCCGAGTGCCTCGGCCGCACGCACGGCGCGAATTACGCCTTCTTGCGCATCGGGCCGGTGGTCGACCGGCAGCAGAATACGGCGCAGACGAATGACGCCATCCAGCGACACAATGCCTTGGCAACCGCGCGGGACAAAAAGCGTCATTGCGTCGCTGCGCCGCGCGATCGCCTGAGAAACCGAAGGCTTGAGCCAAAGCGGCAGCCCGTGCTTGCCGCGAGTCGCCAGCACGACGAGATCCGGTTTTTGTTTCTCTATATGCGCAATGCTCGCCTGGACCGGATTGCCGCGCGCGCGCTCACTTTCGTGACCCGGACCGCCAACTTCTCGAAAACGGCCGAGCGCGGACTTCCGGGAGCAAGCACCTGCCAACGTTCGAGAGTCTTGCGCACGGGTGGAAAGCGCGCCCAATCGCCGATATTCACGCGGCCCGCGTGCATGATCACCAACTCCGTCCTTCGAATCAGCGCAATCGCAAGCGCGTGAGCGAAAGCCAGTTTGCTTGTCTTGGAGAAATCCGAAGGATGAAAAATTGACTTAACGAATGGAGCGATTGACAACGATGCTTTCACCTATTTCCGTTCCTTTCATTCCCCTTGCTGACTGACCGGCGCTGCGTTGCTCAAGGCAATTCCCCTATCCTGAAAAGGTGATTGCGCCACGGCCCGATATCCAGATAGAGGCCGCCCGATTCGAGATCGCTTCCGTCACGTTCATACTGCGCGTCACCGAGCAGGTCTTCCAATCGCCAGCGCCGACCCCGGAGCCCGGCAAAGCGAAGCTGAAGATAGCACTGGCTCTGATTCGCCGCGTAGTTAACAACGACCAAAAAACGTTCCTCGTCGCCCTTTTCCCATCCGAAAGCTATGAAACAATCGGAGGTCCAGTTTCCGTCCCAGGCCGGCACGCACTCGAGCAATTGCCAGTCCCCATCCCGCAACGCCGGCTCGCGCAGTGCCACAAGCAGTCGCTCGTAGAAAGATTGGACCTGTTCGATTCTCGGCTCTTCGGGAGCGCGTACCAGATGCGGCGAAATGCGTTTTTTTCGGCCTTCGAATTGTCCTTGGTGAAAGAAGCGCAGGCCCGGCGAAAGGAAACTAACGACGGCGGCGGCCTGATGGTTCTCCGATGAAAAAGACGCTGCAGCCCGCGGCTCGTCGTGATTTTCCAGAAAGCGCGCGAGTTTATTTTGGTAATCCAGGCCCGCGTGAAAATGCCCACGGACCGGCCGCGCATGACCTTCGCGCAGCCGATCGTAAAGCAGTTTGTCGTAGGCATAATCGAAGCCTTGCTGCTGCATGGTCCATTCGAGGTCCCAATAGACCTCCGCCATGAATGTGAATTCTGGTGATTTCGTCCGCACGCGCGGGATTGCTTTAGGCCAGAAAGAATCCACCTGAATGCCCCACGTGCGCTCGAAGATTTCCGGCAGGATGAGCATCGCCATGTCGCAGCGCACACCGTCACACTGTCCGGCAATCCGCATCAGCTCGCCGATCATCGCCTCCTGCAAAGCGACATTGCCGTAGTTGAGCTGCAGGGTATCCGGCCAGCCGTCGAAGTACGGATCGCGACCGTAGGCAAGTATCACCGGACCGTTTCTAGTTTGCGCCCGGGAGTAGTTCTGTGGCGCCCGCTGTAAATCTTCTTCGGTGCCAGGGACGAAAAAATCCGTATGCTCATCGACCCACGCATGGTCCGGCGCCATGTGGTTGGGGACGAAGTCGAGCATCAGTTTGAGACCTCGCTGCCGCAGCCGCTGTCGCAATCGAGCCAGCGCCGCATCGCCGCCAAGGTCGCGGTGTGCCGAATAGTCTTGGATGGCGAATCCCGAGCCGCCGATATCCTCTTCGCGCAGGTCCGGCAAGGTCGCCTCGAAGTCTTCACGCCACTCTGAATGTGTTCGGGAAATCTTTTGTGCCGCCGGCCCGGTTTGCCAGACGCTCAGCAACCAGATCCAGTCAAAGCCCATTTCAGCGATGCAATCGAGTTCGGCATCTGGAAGGTCATCCAAAGTGCCGCAACGGTCGAGCTTTCGCGACAATTCGGTCAGCCAGACGCGGGTGTTGATTTGATACAGCGCGGGATAGCGGGGGGTGGCCATGGTTGCGCGTTGGGACTTTCCGGCGAGAAAAGGCAACGTTTCATTTGTCGTAACAGCTTTTCACCGCCATTTCGTTCCCCGCGCTTACCGCTTTAAATTTCTCCCAGAACGCCTCGTCGACTTTTTTCCATGTTGGACTTTGGCGCACTCCCCGGTAGCGCGCCACTGCGCCGGGACCGCCGTTGTAAGCGGAGTAAGTTGCCCTTGCCAGATTTCCACTCGGCTGTTTGTCCTCGCTCTTCTTGATGGCATGCCGAGTCAAGTAATAATACAAAATCTCTCCGCCGGCGTTGCCGTTGTACGAGATATCGCCGCCCAGGCCTTTAAGATCGTAAACCCCGCGCCAGGTGTTTCGATTCACCTGCATCAAACCGAGATCGCCCGTCGCTGAGGCGAGCGGGGTTCCTTTTTTGATGTATTGGCGCCAGCAGCTCTCCTGCCACGCTGCCGCGAAAACAATCTGCCGGTAAATTGGCTTGTATTGATCAGTCAGCTTGGATTTGGTCGCGATCTTGTCGCTCAAGCTCAGCAGCAACTCTCTGACTTGTGTCAGATAGCGCTGCAACTCCTTTGGCTCAGGCAACATTTGGTTGAGGTCAGTTGCCGTCGGTTCCGCTGCAATCGCCGCGCGACCCAGCCAAAAAGAAAGAATCGTTGACCCGTCTCGTTCCGGCGAAAAACGATTATCCAGCCGGCTCTGCCTGCCTGGGATGGGCGATGATGCGCCGAAGCCGAGCAGACTGCGCAGACCGGAATCGACATTGGTGTTGAACGCGAGCGGATCCACCGTACTGGTTGGCGCAATCAGACGCGCCATTCCTTTCAGCGCATCGGGAGTCAGGTTGAGGCCGGCACCTCCAGTGAGAGCGAGCTTATCCGCGGCACCGATAAAACTGGAATACAGACTCGCGGTTTGTTTGGGCAATGCCGGCAGCGCTTGATTCATAATGGGCGACAATCGTTTCCAGCCGTTGATAAACAATTCCGGCACCGGATTGCCGCCTCTGCCGGGAGCTACGGCGCTCGTCAGTTCGTAACGTGAATCCAAGAATGCGTCCCCCAAGGAGTCTTTCAGATTGCCAGGGACGTCGTCGCCGAAGCGCTTCACGACAAAGGTAAAAAATGAATCGAACTGGCGCCAGTCCGCCGACGGCCCCGTCAGCGAAGGTAGCGCGGGTACCTTGGGCAACTGAGGTAATTCAAACGCAGCAGCGAGTCTGCGGTCCGGTGCAGTTTTCTGATCTGCGAGCCCGTCCCGCGCGACCAGAAACAATAGCATCGCCGCCTGAAGTGCGCCGCAGAAGAGCAGTCCGATAGCCGTTCTATGCATCGTGTCGTCGAAGCGTACTATGCCAAGTCCAGCAGCGTGCCTTAGGACTGAAGGATGGTTTCTCCTTGCCCGTTGTTGGATTCTTTATTCCGGATTGACTTAATGATTTCTTCGACCTCTCGCCCAGCAACGTCACGAGCGCCCAAACCGACCGCCAGCGCCACCGCGAGCGCGACGGCGCCGAGCAAAAGTCCAAACGCCATATTGATGATATCGTTGGCCATCCCCATTTGACGCAATGCCATCGCGCCCGCCAGTACGATAATGGAAACACGAGCGGCCAGACCGAGCCACCCTCGATGAGCAGCGCCGCTGGTTTCGATCGCAGCCGAAGCGAGATTGGCCAGGTAAAGACCGATAGCGAAGACGATCAAGCCCAGGACTACATCGCCGGCAAACAGCAGGAACCGGTTCACCAGATCCGCGAGGACTGAGAAGCCAAGTTGCCGCGAAGCCTCGGTGGCGCCGACCAGTATGATTGCGAGGAAGACCACATAGCCGATCATCTCCGCCGGCGTCCGTTGCCCTGAAGAAGTTATTCCGGCGGAAAATCCTAGTCGATGCAAAATCGTATTAAAGCCGATGCCGCTCAGCAGGTTGTTCGTCAGGTTCCCAGCAAGCCGGCCGATCACGAAGGCAAACAAGAAGATCAAGGAGGCCGCAAGTATATCCGGAATCGCGGCGAGAATTTTGTTGAGCATATTGCTGGTCGGCAATGTCACCGCTTGCAGCTGCAAAGCATCGAGCGCGGCCAGCACCACAGGGATGAGAATGAGGACATACGATATCAATCCCAGGAGTCCGGCGAGAGACTGCGCCCCGAGAATCTGGTTTAACCCCACCGTTTGCGTCAGTCTTTCCGCACCCACGGCGACCAAGAAATTGGTCACGATGCCTCGCACGATTCGGGCGAGAAACCAGCCGATGAGCAGGATCAGTCCGGCAGTCAGTATGTTCGGGAGAAAATCCAGGATCTTGTTTATCATTCCCTGCACCGGACCGAGCAGTCCCTGCAGAGACAATGTGCTCAAAAGAGCAGGAAGGAACAACAGAAAAACCAACCAATAGGCGGTATCGGCAATCGTTTGAGCCAGCGACACCTGAGCATATTCCGTCTGTTCCGCAAGTCGTTGATCGACCTTAACTGCCCTGAGGACGCGCGAGATAATCGCGCTCAATAGACTGGCAAGCACCCACGCGATCAGCAACAACGCCGCCGCGCCGAACAACTGCGGCGCGTACTGAAAAAATTGGTTTAGCAGCCGGTTGAGCGGTTCGGTTACCAGAGTGAGTCCCAGGGTCTGAAAAAAACCGACCAAAACAAGGATCATCAGCAGATAAAATACCGCCTTGCCTACCCACTGCTCTAAATGGATCGCGGCCGCCGAACGGTCCCCGGCAATGAAACGGGCTAGCCGGTTATCGAGCTCAGTTCGGCGGAGCGCGGCGGCAACCACCGCACCGATGATGCGCGCCACCAGCCACCCGAAGATCAGGATCGCCAGCGCACCTAAAAGGGTCGGAACGTACGAGGTGACAATCTTGCCAACGTCTTCTACCGCTAGCTCCATGATTTCGCTCCTCCTTGTTTACCCGTTGCGGATACGGCACCTGACCCCACACGCCGCTCACGGAATTTTTTTTCGGTTATTTCTTGACGATCTTGTATCCCTGCCTGTCAAGAACATTGAAAATCTGAATCACCTGATTGGTCGGC
>Ga0207652_10004581_pt1 | contig 11214 bp, 10 predicted proteins | sample KBSC63BmetaG_FD_184334 | JGI IMG/M metagenome (GOLD analysis project Ga0207652, IMG submission 184334) | Corn rhizosphere microbial communities from Kellogg Biological Station, Michigan, USA - KBS C6-3B metaG (SPAdes) (version 2) | ecosystem: Host-associated > Plants > Roots > Rhizosphere ... | reverse complement strand
GATGGTGTTGATGAGCGGATTGCCGGGCAGCAGCAAAAGCTCGGCGTAGATCCGCGGCACCGCGAGAAGAATGAGCAGAAGGCCGAGCGAGGCCGAAACGCCGATCACGGCGAAACGCGCACGCATACCAAGGCGCAAGGCGGCGGGCGCCGGCATGTCATCGGCAAGGCTGGTGCTGCGGGATTGCGGCAAAGCTGAGACCTCCGCGCTCATTCTAGCGCGAAACGGCGATTTCACTGCAACCCGTGCGGCGCTTCAGCGTCATGCGTGGGCCGCCTGGGCAAGGCTTTGATAACCATTCCTTGCCACAATCCCTGCCGCGCGGAGGCAATTTCGAGGGTCCATCGTGCCGTCGCTTTTCCATCGCCGTTCTGCCTCCGCCGTGCGAAGCGCACCGGCCATCTGATCCGTCATGCGCTCGCTCTTGCTGCCGGTTGCCGGCGCGGTCCTTCTCTCCTTGGCGCCAATCGCCCGTGCCCTGCCATCGGGCGAGCGGGTGTGGCTTCAATCCTATCTCGACTTTCCGATCGAGAATCTGCGCTTCACCGCCGGCGCCATGGGCTATCTCGGCCCCGTGAAAGAGGTCGTCGCGCGTTTCGATATCGGCGATGCGCGCGGCGCCGCGGCGAGCAGCCGCGAGACGGTGGTGCGCTTCTATCCCGATGGGCGCGCCGCCGAGGAGACCGATCGCGATCTTCTCGCCAAGACGACCGTCTTTCACGCCGTCTATTCCTACAACACACGCAACCAGATCGCCGAAATCCGGCGCAGCGACTATGTCGCGGGAACGGTCGAGACAATCGGTTTCCAATATGACGCGCAGGGATTCCTTGTCGGCGCGACAATGGAGCGGAACGGACGCGCGGAGCAGTCGGTTGCGATCGCCAATACCAACGCGGGCAAGCCGCTGCTCGTGACCACCCGCCTCGCCGATGGGCGCGAGGTCTCGCGCATCGCCTATACCTACACGGAGCACGGCGTGCGGATCGCCTATACGGCGGCGGGCGGCGCCGAGCGCGTCGTTTCGGCCTTCACCCTCGATGCCGATGGCCGGCCGGTCGCCGCGACGACCGAGCGGCGCGACACGGCGAGCGTCGTCGATTACGACGGGGTCTATCGCTACACCTATCGCGCCGACGGTGACACGCTCTTCCACGGCGTCGAGGATCATCCGCATGCGCTGCCGCAGCCGACGCGCTGTGTGATCGATCGCGAATTCTTCAAGAATGGCGCGCTGCGTCACGCCGAGAGCGTCGGCGACGACATCACCTGCGATCGTCCGGGTCCCGATCCCGAAATCGCCTTCGATGCGGAAGGCAATGTCACGCGCTCGCGGCTCGGCGCTTACGAGCATGCTTACGCGATTACCTATTATACGACGCCGTCGATGTAACGGGCGGCCGCCGCCGGCTCAGATCGAATGGCGCTCGCGCGGTTGGGGCTGCGCCGGCGAATAGGGAGCGGCGGGAGTCTTCTCGGCCATTTTGAGCGCGGCCAGCGCCACGACGTTCAGCATGTCGAGCAGCTGCGGCGAGAGCTTCACGCCGGGCCAATCGAGCGCGCGGCGCCCGGTCGGGGCATAGGCTGCGCTGTCGCCCGGCGTCGCGTCGGCGACATCCGGTCCGGTGCCGAGGCTGGCGAGCGCGCCTGCCTCGCGGTCGATTTTGCTCGAGAAGCTTTGATAGATTTCGGCGACGCTGCGCGGCTTGCCGCTCTGCGGATCGTAGAAGACCGCGGGGTTTGCCGCCGCTGCCTCGGGCAGAAGATCGGCGGCGGGCGTGTTGCCGCTGGTCGCAAGGGTCTTGAGAAAAGCCGTCGCGCCCGAGGCGCCGAGAAAATGCGCCATATAGAGATCGGCGCGCTGGAGCCTATGCCCCAAGGCCTGCTCGACCGTCGCGCGGTTGAGCTTCATCGATTCGCCCGCGAGCGCCGCCGAGAGCGACGGGTCGCTGCGCAGATCGAGGATTTTCTTGCGCAGGGCGGGATCGCTCACGCTGGGCTTGCCGCTGCCATCGATTGCGATGTGCTGCGCCAGCGCGCCGACGCCGTATTTCGCGCCGAAGCGTTTGACGAGGCCGAGCCAGGTGCTGTCGATGAACTGGAAGAGGCCGGCGGCGCTGCTGGTCGAGGATTTGGCGTCGGCGTGAAAGCCGCTTTCCTGCGCGGCTTGGGCCATGAGAAGGCCGAAATCCGTCGCGGTCGCGGCGCTCGCGCGGCGGATGCTGTGCAGAATTTCGGGATCGATCGCCCGCGCCAGCGCGGGAAGAGGATTGCTCGGGGCCGTCATGGCCGGGAGGCTAAGCCGATATGGTTAACCGATCGTAACCCCGGCGCGCGCTGCCTTCACGGCCCCAGCGTCCACAGCGCCCAGCTCAGCAAGACCAGCGCCGTGATGAAAAGCAGGAACCGGACCAGCCGGTGCCCGAGCCGCGTGGGATTGTCGTTGGCCGCGCGGGAGGGACGCGACGCGCCGCGGAGGATCGTCGCGCGCCGTAGCGCGCCCGCACCGCCGCCGCCGCGATCGGGACGCGGGCTAGCCACGTTGCCCCATCGCCACATAGTCGCGCTTGGTGGGACCCGTGTAGAGCTGGCGCGGTCGCCCGATCTTCTGGTTGGGATCCTCGATCATCTCGTTCCATTGCGCGACCCAGCCGACCGTGCGGGCGATCGCGAACAGCACGGTGAACATCGAGGTCGGGAAGCCCATCGCCTTCAGAATGATGCCGGAATAGAAATCGACGTTGGGATAGAGCTTCTTCTCGATGAAATAATCGTCCTTCAAGGCGATCTTCTCGAGCTCCATCGCGAGATCGAGGAGCGGCTCGTCGCGCACGCCCAACTCGTCGAGCACTTCGTGGCACGAGGCGCGCAGCACCGCGGCGCGCGGATCGTAATTCTTGTAGACGCGATGGCCGAAGCCCATCAGCTTGAAGGTATCGTCCTTGTTCTTGGCGCGCTTGATGAATTCTGGGATGCGGTCCTTGTGGCCGATCTCCATCAGCATCTTCAAGACCGCCTCATTGGCGCCGCCATGCGCCGGCCCCCACAGCGAGGCGATGCCGGCGGCGATGCAGGCGAAAGGATTGGCGCCCGAGGAGCCGGCGAGCCGCACCGTCGAGGTCGATGCATTCTGCTCGTGATCGGCATGGAGGATGAATATCTTGTCCATCGCCTTGGCGAGCACCCGGCTGACCTTGTACTCCTCGCAGGGGACGCCGAAGGTCATGTAGAGGAAGTTCTCGGCATAGCTCAGCTCGTTCTTCGGGTACATGAAGGGCTGGCCGAGCGTGTATTTATAGGCCATCGCTGCGATGGTCGGCATTTTCGCGATCATGCGATGCGAGGCGACCATGCGTTGATGCGGATCGGAGATGTCGGTCGAATCGTGATAGAAGGCGGACAAGGCGCCGACGACGCCGCACATCACCGCCATCGGATGCGCGTCGCGGCGGAAGCCCTGGAAGAAGCGCGTCAGCTGCTCGTGCACCATCGTGTGGTGCGTGATCGCGTAATCGAAGGCTTCTTTCTGGTCGCGGGTCGGCAATTCGCCATAGAGCAGAAGATAGGAGACTTCCGAGAAATCGCTCTTCTCCGCGAGCTGCTCGATCGGATAGCCGCGATACATCAGCTCGCCGACATCGCCGTCGATATAGGTGATCTTTGATTCGCAGCTTCCGGTCGCGGTGTAGCCGGGATCGAAGGTGAAATGCCCGAGATCCGAATACAATCGCCTCACATCGACGACTTGCGGCCCGATCGTCCCCGATAACAACGGCAGCTCGGTGGATTTGCCCGTGACATTGTCGGTGATCGACACCGTCTGCCGGTTCGAGGACTTTTTATCCATTGTCTGCCTCCTGCTGCGCCGATGCTGCAGCGCAAAATCACTCGATGCCGCGAGAATAGAGCGGCATGATGCGTTTGGCAATTCGCGGCTCAGCGCGCCGACGCATCTGCGAGACGGGCGAGCGTCTCGTCGCGTCCCAGCACCTCCATCACGGAAAAGATCGGCGGTGAGGCAAGGCTGCCGGTCAAGGCCGCGCGCAAAGGCTGCGCCGCCGCGCCGAGCTTCACGCCGTGCGCCTCGGCAAAATCGCGAGTCGCGGTCTCGAGCGCGCCAGCCTCCCAGGCCACGCTTTGCAAAGCCTCCGCCAATTCAGGCAGGAGAGATTTCGCCGATGCCAGTGCCGCATTTGCCTTGTCGTCGATCGGGATCGGCCGCTTCGCCACGTAAAATTTTGCGATGTCAGCAAGTTCGACGAGCGTCTTCGCGCGCGGCTTCAGCCCGGACATGGCCGAGACAAGCCGCGCCGTCTCGCCAATGTCCAGCGCGGCGCCGAGCGCGCGTTCAAGGAAAGGCGCGACCAGCGCGGCGAGTCGCGCATCCGCGGTCTCGCGCAGGTAATGCGCGTTGAGGCTGCCGAGCTTGGCAAAGTCGAAGCGCGCGGGCGCGCGGCCGATCGCGTCGAGCTCGAACCATTCTATCGCCTGCGCGGTCGAGATGATCTCGGCGTCGCCATGGCTCCAACCCAGCCGCAGCAGATAATTGCGCAGCGCCTCGGGCAAATAGCCCATGTCGCGATAGGCATCGACTCCCAAGGCGCCGTGGCGCTTCGACAGCTTGGCGCCGTCGGGCCCATGGATCAGCGGCACATGCGCGAATTGCGGGATGTCCCAAAGGAAAGCGCGATAGATTTGCGTTTGGCGAAACGCGTTGTTCAGATGATCGTCGCCGCGGATGACATGGGTGATCGCCATATCGTGATCGTCGACCACGACCGAGAAATTATAGGTCGGCGTGCCGTCGGCGCGCAGGATGATGAGATCGTCGAGCTGCGCATTGGCGACGACGACGCGGCCCTGCACGCGATCCTCGATCACGGTGTCGCCGTCCTGCTGCGCCTTGAGGCGGATGACCGGTGGAATGCCGGGCGGCGCTTCCTTGGGATCGCGGTTGCGCCAGGTTCCGTCATAGCGGGCCGAGCGGCCTTCGGCGCGCGCCTTCTCGCGCATCGCCTCGAGCTCCTGCGGCGTGCAATAGCAATAATAGGCCTTGCCCTCCGCGAGCAATTGGCGCGCAAGCGCCGCGTGACGCTCGGCGCGCGCCGACTGCATGACGATCTCGCCGTCCCATTGCAGGCCGAGCCATTGGAGCCCGTCGATGATCGCATCGACCGCTTCCTTGGTCGAGCGGACGCGATCGGTATCCTCGATGCGCAGCAGGAATTTGCCGCCATGATGGCGGGCGAAGAGCCAGTTGAAGAGGGCCGTGCGCGCGCCGCCGATATGGAGAAAACCCGTGGGCGAGGGGGCAAAGCGAACCGTAACGCTCATGGCCGCGCGGTTTAGCACATCCATCGGAAGCCGTCATGGCGGCTCTCTCGCATAAGGCGCTGCATTGATGGTTTGCGCCCTTCGACTTCGCTTCGCTCCACTCAGGGTGAGGCGAGAGGGTTGATGGCATTAAGAAAAACGCTTCATCCTGAGCGCGAGCGCCGATATGGCTCGAGCTGTCGAAGGACGCGGGACCGATGTCCAGCAATATGCGATAATTCTGCCCTTGCCGCCGGGGCGAGCATTCGCCCTCGGGACGGGCTAGACTGAGTTCCCATGTCCGTTTCCGCCGAACTTTCGGGCGAAGCACGGCCCGGCCTCCTGACGCCGCTCTATGAGCGCTTCCTCGCCGAGCGCGAGCGCTGGCCGCTCTGGTTTCCGGTGCTGATGGGCGTCGGCGTCGGCGGTTACTTCTCGCTGACGAGCGAGCCTCTTTGGTGGATCGGGGCGGGTGCCTTGATCGCGGCCTCGGCCGCGATGATCGCGGCGTGGCGGGCACGCATCGATGTGACCGCGGTAGGCGCGGTGCTTGCGCTCGCGCTCGGCTTTGCCGCCGCGCAATTCGAATGCTGGAATGTTGCGGCGCCGGTGCTGACCCATCGCATGGGACCGGCTCTCGTCACCGGCCGGCTCCTATCGGTCGATCCGCTGCCCCAAGGCGCGCGGCTGGTCATCGCGCCCGCGGAAATTCGTGATGGCAAATCGGGCGCGCTCGATGCGCGGCATCTGCCGGCGCGGTTGCGCGTGCGGCTGCGGCGTGGCGATCCCGGCGTTGCGCCCGGCGATTGGCTGAGGCTGCGTGCGATGCTGATGCCGCCGCCCGCGCCGTCGATGCCCGGCGCTTATGATTTCGAGCGCCGTGCCTGGTTCGACCGGCTGGGCGCAGTCGGCTACGCGTTGGGCGGCGTCGAGCCGGCCGCACCGCCCGCGGGCGAAGCGCCGGGCGCTTGGCATCATGCGATCGAAGCCTTGCGCAATGGCGTGACGGCGCGCATCCGCATGGCCTTGCCCGACCGCTCGGGCGCCATCGCCTCGGCGATCCTCGCCGGCGAGACGCATGCGATCGCGCCCGACGATGCGGGCGCGTTTCGCGATGCGGGGTTGGCGCATATTCTCGTCATTGCCGGCCTTCATATGGGCATGGTCGCGGGCATCGCGTTTTTCGCTTTGCGCGCGCTCTTGGCCCTCATCCCGCGTTTGGCGCTCAACTACCCGACCAAGAAATTCGCCGCTGCCGGCGCGCTGCTCTTCATCTTCTTTTATCTGCTGCTGTCGGGCGCGACCGTGTCCTCGCGCCGCGCCTTCGTCATGGTGGGGCTGGCGCTTTTGGCCGTGCTGGTCGACCGCATCAGCGTCTCGCCGCGCGCTATTGCCGTCGCTGCGGTGGTGGTGATGCTGATGACGCCCGACGCGGCGGCGGGGCCGAGCTTCCAGATGTCCTTTGCTTCGGTCGCCTGTCTCATCGCCTTTTACGAGGCGATGCGGCCGAGGCTCTCGGCCTGGCATCGCGATTCCGGCGCGCTGCGCCGCTTGGGTCTTTATGTCTTGGGGCTCGCTTTCACGACGATGGTCACGACGGTCGCGACCGCGCCCTTCACCATCTATCACTTCAATCGCTTTCCGCTTTATTCCGTCATCGCCAATGCGATCGCGGTGCCGATCACCGGGTTCTGGGTGATGCCCTGGGGCATTCTCGCGGTGTTGCTCATGCCCTTGGGTCTCGAGAAGCTGGCGCTCGTGCCGATGGGCAAGGGGATCGACGCGATTTCCTGGATCGGCCACCAGGTCACGTCCTGGCCCGGCGCGGTCATGCATGTGCCGAGCCTTTCCGCGACCGGCCTCGGTCTCATCGCGCTCGGCGGCGTGTGGCTATGCATCTGGCTCGGCCGCTGGCGCTGGTGGGGATTGGCGCCGGTCGCGCTCGGGCTTTTGACGCTCGCGGCGGTGCGGCCGCCCGATCTCTTGATTTCAGGCGATATGCGCCTCATCGCCGTGCGCGCGCCCGATGGCAGCTACGTCCCCTCGACGGCGCGCGGCGAGGCAATGATCGAGGATGTGTGGACGCGGCGCGCGGCGACGACGCTCGCCGCGCCCTGGCCGGAAAACGGTGCTGCCGCCGACGGCGCGCTTACTTGCGATGCTGAGGGTTGCTTTTACCGCGTGCATGAAAAGACCATCGCGCTTATCCGCGATGGCGCGGCGCTCGCCGAGGATTGCCGCGCCGCCGATCTCGTCGTCAGCCCGGTGCCGGCGCGTCGCTCCTGCCGCGGCGCGCGGGTGATCGACCGTATCGACACCTATCGCGAGGGCGGGCACGCGGTGTGGATCGACGCCTCGGGTTTCACGATCGAAACGGTGCGCGCCTGGCAAGGCAATCGGCCCTGGTCGCCGCGTTATTCCGAGCGGACGAGCGAATAGAGGCGGCGCGAGGCGCCGCGCCGCGTCTCAATAGCGCCGCATCAGTCCGACGAGCTTGCCCTGCACCTTGACGCGGTCGGGACCGAAGATCCGCGTCTCATAGGCTTTGTTCGCGGGCTCGAGCGCGATCGAATCGCCGCGCTTGCGCAGCCGCTTCAAAGTGACTTCGTTATTGTCGACGAGGGCCACGACGATCGCGCCGTTCTCGGCGACCTCGCATTTCTGGATCAGCACCGTGTCGCCATCCATGATGCCGGCTTCGATCATGCTGTCGCCCGCGACTTCCAGCGCGTAATGATCGCCGCTGCCGATGAGGCTCGGCGGCACGGCAACGGAAGCGCTTTGATCGCGCAGCGCCTCGATCGGCGTGCCGGCGGCGATCCGGCCGTAAAGCGGCAGCTCGACCGCCTCATTGGCATTGGCGGGCGCGGCGCCCGCCAAGCCGGTTTTGAAATCGCCGCGGATGACGGTGGGCGAGAAGCGGCTGCGATCGCCCGGCGCCGCGGCGCGCCGCGGCGCGACCGAGGTTTCCTCGGGCAGCTTGATCACTTCGAGCGCGCGGGCCCGGTGCGCCAGGCGCCGGATGAAGCCGCGCTCCTCGAGGCCGCTGATGAGCCGGTGGATGCCGGATTTCGATTTGAGGCTCAAAGCGTCCTTCATCTCCTCGAAAGAGGGCGAAACACCGTTCTCCCCCAGGCGACGATTGATGAAGAGCAAGAGCTCGTATTGTTTGCGCGTCAGCATGCCCGACCCCGCGGCTGATAAGGAAACCGGCCAAGTCGGCCGGAACAAAACCAAAACTTCTGTGGATGTTCTAGTTTAGTTCCGGCTTGGAAGTCAAGCGCCTTTCGGAATCGCCGCCGTATAGAGGCAGTCAGAGGACGCCGAGTGGCAGGATTTCGACCCAGTCGCCGGCTTTGGCGGGCGGGGCGTGAGGCGCGCGGATAACGAGGCAATCGGCGCGCGCCAGAAGCGAGATCATCGAGCTGTCCTGCTTCTTGAAGGGCTCGGCTTCGAGCGTGCCGTCGGCCGCACGGCTCAAGGTGGAGCGCAGGTAATCCTGACGCCGGTCATTCTCCGTGAGCGGGATTTTGAGCCGGGCGCGGATCGGCGGCTCGAAGACTTGCGCGAGGCCCGACATTTTCGCCATGGCGGGCTTGGCAAAGAGCAGGCCGCAGACAAGGGTCGAGACGGGATTGCCGGGGAGCCCGATCATCGGCGTGTCTTTGTAGCGCCCGACCATCAGCGGCTTGCCCGGGCGCATGGCGACGGTCCAGAAATCGAGCGTCAGGCCCGAGGCACCGAGCGCACCGCGCACCAAATCATGATCGCCGACCGAGGCGCCGCCGGTCGTCAGAAGCAGATCGGCGCCGGCCGCGCCCGTCGCGATGCGCTGCAAGGCGCTGTTGTCGTCGGGCGCGATCGCCAGATGCACGGGTACGCCGCCGCACGCTTCGACGAGAGCGGCAAGCGCGATGCCGTTCGAGGAGACGATCTGATTGGGTCCGACCGGATCGCCCGGCATCACCACCTCATCGCCCGTCGGCAGGATGGCGACGCGCGGGCGGCGATGCACCAAGAGCCAGGGCCGGTTCATCGCCGCGGCAAAGCCGATATCCGACGGCGAGAGCCGCCGCCCGGCCTTCAAGCCCACTTCGCCTTCGCGGAAATCGAGGCCCGCGGGCCGGACGTAGCGGCCCTTGGGTGCGCCTTCGCGCACCTCGACCTGATCGCCTTGGCGCTCGGTGTCTTCCTGGATGACGATCGCATCGGCGCCTTGCGGCACGGGCGCACCGGTGAAGATGCGCACGGCCTCGCCTGGCTTGACCGTGCCGTCATAGGCCTTGCCCGCCGGCACCGTGCCCGCAACTTTGAGCGTCACCGGAACCTTCGCGACATCCGCCGCACGCACGGCATAGCCGTCCATCGCCGAGACGTCCCAGGGCGGCTGCGTGCGGCGCGCGACCACGTCTTCGGCCAAGACGCGGCCCAGCGCATCGGCGAGCGAGACTTGCTCGGCGCCCAAAGGCGCGATCATGGCGATAAGGCGCTCTTGCGCTTCGGCAACGGGAATCATCGCGCTGCCTCATAGGTGCCGGACTTGCCGCCGGATTTGTGCAAGAGCCGGATCTCTGTCAAGCGCATGCCGCGATCGATCGATTTGCACATGTCGTAGACCGTCAAGGCCGCGACCGCCACCGCGGTCAGCGCCTCCATCTCGACGCCGGTGCGGCCGGTGATCTTGCAAGTGGCGGTGATGTCGACCGCCGAGCGCTTGGCATCGCAGGAGAGGTCGAGCGCGACCGAGCTCAGATTGAGCGGATGGCACAGCGGGATGAGATCGGGCGTGCGCTTGGCGCCCATGATGCCGGCGAGCCGCGCCACGCCCAGCACGTCGCCCTTGCTCATGCCGCCCGCCATGATCTTCGCGAGCGTTTCCTGTTCCATCAGCACGCTGCCGGTCGCGACGGCGACACGCTCGCTCTCGCCTTTCGACGAGACATCGACCATCGCGGCGTTGCCCTCTTTGTCGAAATGCGTGAGCTCGCTCATGCGCGCGCCATGTCCTTGCCGAGCAGCGCCGCGGTCGCGGCCGCCACGTCCTTTTGCCGCATCAGTGCCTCGCCGATCAAAAAGCACGACACGCCCGCGCGGCGCATGCGTGCGAGATCGGCGGGCGCGGCAAGGCCGCTTTCGCTGACGAGGCGGCGATCCTTGGGCACGCGCGCGGCCAGCGCCTCGGTCGTGGCGATGTCGGTCTTGAGCGTTTTCAAATTGCGGTTGTTGATGCCGATGAGCCTTGTCTTGAGATTCAGCGCGCGATCGAGCTCTGCAGTGTTGTGAACCTCGACCAGCACATCCATGCCCCAATCGAACGCCAAGCCTTCGAGCGCGGCCGCTTCCTCATCCGTCAACGCCGCCATGATAAGAAGGATGCAATCGGCGCCCATCGCGCGCGCCTCGATCACCTGATAGGGATCGAGCATGAAATCCTTGCGCAGCACGGGGAGGGCGCAGGCGGCGCGCGCCGCGGTCAAATGCGCGGCCTCGCCCTGGAAATCCGTCGCGTCCGTCAAGACCGAGAGGCAGCTTGCGCCGCCTTGCGCATAGGCGCGGGCGAGGCTCGGCGGATCGAAATCCGGGCGGATCAGCCCCGCGCTGGGCGAGGCTTTCTTGATCTCGGCGATGAGCCCATAGCGCCCGGACGCGACCGCGCGCTCGAGCGCCTCAAGAAATCCGCGCGGCGTCTTGGCTGCCTTGGCCGCGCGCTCAAGCTCATTGACGGGACGCGTCGCCTTGGCGCGCGCGATCTCGCGGCGCTTGCCCTCGCAAATGCGCGCGAGCACGTCGCTCACGGCATCTCCGGCGTGTTGGTGATGGCGACGAGCTTGTCGAGCGCGGTCTTGGCGGCGCCCGACTGGATCGCTTTGGCGGCGAGCGCGACGCCCGCGCGGAGATCCG
>Ga0207652_10004578_pt1 | contig 11216 bp, 10 predicted proteins | sample KBSC63BmetaG_FD_184334 | JGI IMG/M metagenome (GOLD analysis project Ga0207652, IMG submission 184334) | Corn rhizosphere microbial communities from Kellogg Biological Station, Michigan, USA - KBS C6-3B metaG (SPAdes) (version 2) | ecosystem: Host-associated > Plants > Roots > Rhizosphere ... | reverse complement strand
AACGGTTAAACCAGCTGACGGAGCGAACGCTAGGCTTTGACGACGTTGCCGTCGACGACCTTGACGGGGTCGAGGAAGGGCATGGCCGCGCGCAATTCGGCCCCGACTTTTTCGATCTGGTGAGCAGCTTCTTCTTTGCGGATGCGGGCGAACTCGTGGCGTCCGGTCTCGTTTTCTTCGATGAACTTCTTGGCGAAGGAGCCGTCCTGAATGTCGTTGAGCAGGCCCTTCATCGCGGCCTTCACATCGGCGGTGACGATGCGGGGGCCGGCGACGTAATCGCCCCACTCTGCGGTGTCGGAGATGGAGTGGCGCATGTAGGCGAGGCCGCCGCGGTACATGAGGTCGACGATGAGCTTGAGCTCGTGGAGAACTTCGAAGTAGGCGAGCTCGGGCTGGTAGCCGGCTTCAACGAGGGTCTCAAAGCCTGCCTTGACGAGAGCGGATGTGCCGCCGCAGAGCACGGCCTGTTCGCCGAAGAGGTCCGTCTCGGTCTCTTCGGTGAAGGTGGTGGCGAGCACGCCGGCGCGGGTGCAACCGATGCCCTTGGCGTAGCTGAGCGCAAGCGCGAGAGCGTTGCCGGAGGCATCCTGCTCTACGGCGACGAGCGCGGGTACACCGCCGCCTTCGGTGAAGACTTCGCGGACGCGATGACCCGGAGACTTCGGCGCAACGAGCGATACGTCCACGGTTGGTGGAGGCGTGATCGTGCGGAAGCGGATGTTGAAGCCGTGCGCGAACATGAGTGTGACGTCGGGTTTCATGTTCGGCTCGATCTCAGCGTGGTAGACCTTCGCGGCGGTCTGGTCGGGCGTGAGGTTCATGATGACATCGGCCCATGCGGAAACTTCGGCGACGGTACCAACCTGCAAGCCGACAAGTTCAGCCTTCTTGGCGCTGGGCGAGCCGGCGCGAAGGCCGACGCGGACATCGACGCCGGAGTCCTTGAGGTTGAGCGCGTGGGCGTGGCCCTGTGAGCCGTAGCCGATGATGGCGACTTTTTTCGCCTGGATGAGGGAGAGGTCTGCGTCTGCGTCGTGGTAAGTCTTTGCCATGGTGAAGGTGCCTTTCGTTTGTTAGATCTTCGTTGTCGGTTATTAGTGTAAAAGCTTGCTGCCGGTTTGTTGTTCGCAGCGATGCTGTATCACTTCGAGGATGCTGGTCTGGAGGTTCTGCATGACGGCATCGGTCCAGAGACCGGCGTATGGGTTGAAGTCGGTGGAGAGACGTTGGTGGCTTGTGAGGTGAAGAAGAATGTCGCCGTTGGCGAGGGGTTCGAGTCGATACTCGCCGTCGAGTACGTCGAAGTAGCGGCCACCGATGGTGACGTGCTCGTCGAGGGTAGTGGAGGAAATATGAGCGGAGTCGGCGCGGATACCGAAGGCCAGGCGGTGTTCGGGCTCCCATGCGGTGACGATCTCGATGAACATGAGGCCGCGCTCGAAGCTGGCGTGACGGACGCCACCGACGCCTTCATAGGAGAGTGTGGCTTCGATGGGGCGTGGGAAGCCGATGCGGTGGGTCCAATCGGGGCGAAGCTCACTTGGGGAGATTGCGGGAACACGTTCGATGTTTTGCCAGACCGTTTGCGCAGAAGCGTGGATGAGGATTTGGCTGGCGACTGTGCGGGTGGAGGGTGGCGCGGTAAGACGTGCCTCGGCGGGCGCAAGGAAGAAAGGTAGAGCAGCTACGCAGGTGAGTGTGCGGCCGGAAGGTTTGCCGAACCTTCCCCAAAGGCCGCCGATGAGACCTCCTATGCTGGAGGCGACGAGAGCGACGGGCGACGCCATGAGGATGCAGATTCCACCTTCGATCAGGAAGAGCCACATGACTACGAGCATGATGCAGACGGAGATCCACGGGGTCAGGAGCCACTGCCAAACGCTGACAGGTTCAATGGCTTCAGCGCGGCGAACGGTGAGGATGCCGATGACGATCGGGCCAAGAAGAAGAAAGGCGATGGTCATGATCGACGACGGACTGGACCATGCGAAGTGGGTCTGAAGACGCAGGAGTATGCCGTAGAAAGCGCCTGCACATATGCCCTCGACGAGCATACGCTTGTTGGTCCACGGGTCTCTTGCGGGTGGATCGGTGCTGGTCCAACTCGGCACGGTTCAGGCCTCGTCTTCGAACTGGTTGGGAAGCTTGTCGTCGTTAGGCAGAGCGTCGGGATCGAGGTCTTCGGGCATCATGTCGAGCAGGTCGGGGCTGGCGTCGGTCTCGGGCTCGGCTTCGGTGGGAGTGCCGAGAGCTTTGAGGACTCGGCTGGTGTGGTGGCCGCGCCGCATCGCCATGCGGCCGGTGCGCGAGACTTCGAGGATGGTGTAGCCGGACTCGCGGAGGACTTGCAGTAGCCCCTCGATCTTCGAAGCGGAGCCGGTCATCTCCATCATGATGGATTCGGGCGCGAGGTCGACGACGCGGGCGCGGAAGACGGTGGCGAGCTCGAATATCTGCGAGCGCGAATGCAGACCGTGCGGTGCGTTGGGGCCGGCCGCGACCTTCACCAGACAAAGCTCGCGCACCACTGCTTCGGAGCGGTTGACTTCGTCCACGTCAACGGTGGTTTCGAGCTTGTAGAGAGAAGCGCGAATGCGATGTGCGGCGTGCTCGTGCGCGTCGCAGACGATGGTCATGCGCGAGGTGTCGGGACGCTCGGATTCGCCAACGGTGAGCGAGACGATGTTAATGTTCAGGCGGCGGAAGAGCGAGGCGACACGGGTGAGGACGCCGGGCTTGTCTTCGACTAGGGCTACGAAAGTGTGGAGCATGTTTGCCTCAGGGAACTGGGATTAGGGAGCAAGGATTAGGGCTTAGGTGATGGGGTGATTTGATTTGAAAAGCGCTGAAGGCGCGGCGCCATACCAGCCCAGGGCGTAGCCCTGGGAAAATGATGGCGAAACATCCTGAGGGCTGAAAGCCCGACCTATAATCTGTGCGATGGCACAATCGCTTGCATTCATTCTGCTTCATGTGATCTTTAGTACGAAGGATCGTGTCGCGGTTCTTGACGAGCCACTGCGCCCGGAATTGTTTGCTTATCTCGCGACCGTGATTCGCAACGGTGGCTCGGAATGCTATCGCGTTGGCGGGGTCGCCGATCATGTTCACCTTGCGATTCGGTTGCACCGCACGAGCAATGTGTCTGATCTCGTGAAAGAGATTAAGGCTTCGTCTTCCAAGTTGTTGAAGACGAAGTCGCCGAGTTTGGAGAGGTTCGAATGGCAGAAGGGTTATGGCGCGTTCTCGGTTGGCCCGAAGGATTTGAACGCGTTGATTGCATACATCGATGCGCAGCAGGCTCATCATGCGAAACAGAGTTTTAAGGATGAGTTCCGAGCGTTCCTTCGACAGTATGGTGTTGAATTCGACGAGCGATACCTGTGGGATTGAGGCTGGTATAGGGCGCGCCTTCAGCGCTCCGTTCTTTTGATGCCGTAAACCCAGGGCTGCGCCCTGGGCTGGTATAGGGCGCGCCGTTGGCGCTCTTTGGGCGGCGGTGAATCGGGCTTTCTCAGACGACGGCGGGACGACGCGTGAGAGATAGCGGAGACTGTAGTGAGGCGGACGGATAAGCGCGTGAAGCATGTCTACTGCACCTCCGCGATGAGAGAAGCGTAAGGCGGCAACGTGAATTCAGAAACTGTCGTAAGGCTGGTGAGAGAGGCCGCGTCGCCCAGCAATGTTTTGACCCGCGCGCTCTTGATACCTGCTGCAGAAAGATCAAGATGCACCACTTGCGCCTGCGCTGTCATGTTGAGCGAGACGACCAACGGATGCGCGCCTGTGCGGACGTAGCTCAGCACCGACGGGTTGGTGGTGTCGAGCATGACGATGCCGCCATCGTGCATGGTGGGGTTATCGCGGCGAATGGCGATGAGGGTGCGGTACCAGTTGAGCAGCGAGTTGGGGTCGGCGATTTCGGTCGCGGCATTGACCGTGGTGTAGGCAGGCTCTACCGGTAGCCAGGTGCGCGGGTTGGTGCTGAAGCCGGCTTGTGCGTCGGGGCTCCATTGCATGGGCGTGCGCTCGCCGTCGCGGCCTTTTTCCCTGGGCCAGCCGGTGATGCCGATGGGGTCGCGGACGTCTTCGCGGCGTGTGGGGACCTGCGTGGTCATGCCGAGCTCTTCGCCGTAGTACATCAGCGCCGAGGAGCGCGTGGTCAGCAGCATCGTCGCGATGATGCGGGCAATGTCGGCGTTGTGGACGCCGTCGCCGAAGCGGTCCCACGAGCGTGTGTTGTCGTGGTTGTCGAAGACGATGAGCGGCGTGTGGCCGTCGAGTTGCGTCTCCATCTCGGTGATGGTCTGGCGGAAGTGCTGCAAGTTGAGAGCGACGTTTTTTGCGCCGGTGATGCCGTTGCCTTCTTCGTGGAAGCCGACGAGCGTGTCCATTGGAAGGTGCAGTTCGGGTGCGCTGGGCGTGCCGTACCACTGGCGCAGTTCGGCGGTCGCGGGCACATAGATTTCGCCGACGAGGACGCGGTTGTCACTGTAACTATCCATCATTGCGCGCAGGCGCTTCAGCACATCGTTGACTTCAGGCAGGCCGCTGGTCAGCGTGTGATTGGACTCAGGGAAACCGCTGGCGTCGAGCTTGCCGGTGAGGGGTTCGTTGCGCAGGTCGGGAACTTCGTAAAGCGTAGTGATAGCGTCGAGGCGGAAGCCGGCCACTCCCCGGTCGAGCCAGAAACGCATCGCGTCGAACATGGCTTTTTCGACAGCGGGGTTGCTCCAGTTGAGGTCAGGCTGCTGCTTATAGAAGAAGTGGTAGTAGAACTGTCCGCGCGCCGGAACCCACTCCCACGCGGAACCCTGGAAGAGCGATGACCAGTTGTTGGGCGGCACCACCCAGCCATGCGGTCCCTGGTGCGCATTGAGCGCCTTGCCGTTGGTGGGGTCGGGCTTGCCATCGTTCCAGATGTACCAGTCGGCCTTGGGGTTGGTGCGCGAACTCGCCGACTCGACGAACCAGCGGTGCTTGTCGGAGCTGTGGTTGAGCACCATGTCGAGCAGGATGCGGATGTGGTGCTTCTTCGCTTCAACAAGCAGGCGGTCGAAGTCGGCGAGCGTGCCGTACTGCGGGTCGACGGCGGTGTAATCGGCGACGTCGTAGCCGAAGTCGACCTGTGGCGAGGGATACATCGGTGCGATCCAGATGGCATCGACGCCGAGATGCTGGAGATAGTCGAGGCGCTGCGTAATGCCGTTGAGGTCGCCGACGCCGTCGCCGTTGGTGTCCTGAAAACTGCGCGGGTAGATCTCGTAGATGACGGCGTGCTTCCACCAGACATCTCCGTTCGCATTGGTGGCGGGCGTCTGTGCGTGGGCGGCTGCGGCGAGCAGCGTGGCGGAGAAGAGGAGAGCGCGGGTCAGGTTAGAGAGCATGAAGGCCTCGTGGAAAGGTTAGGGAGCGGCGGTGTAGGGAGCGTCGGGGTTCCAGAGTTGGGTTTCGGAATCATCGGTGTGGCGGAGAACACCCTTGTCCCAGTTATGGCTGCTGTCGAAGGTGTAGTCACCGGCTGAGTGGTAGCTGCCGCCGCAAGGTAGCTTGCCGTCGGTGTACTTCTCGCTCGCGCACTTTGCACCGCGGTAAATGTGGAACCAGATCGGCGGTTTGCCGGCGTCGACGAACTTCTGGTTGATGTGGAGCTTGTCGAAAGTGTGGCTGTGCGCGGCGTCGCGAAGCTGCCAGAGGATCGCTTCGATTTCTTCATCCGTGGCGGCTTCTTTGGTGACGAGAGTGAGAGTGTCTGCCGTTTGATGGAAGACTTTGAACGTCGGTGGCGCGACGGTGGGTCGCGGAGGAGTCGTGGGCTGCGCCGGCTTCGGCGCCGGAGCAGGCGCCGGCGCGGAGTTGCAGCCAAGGCCGAGCGTGAGTGCAAGCGTGATGAGAGCGCAGTTTAGAGCTGGGCGAATCATGCGGCCTCCTGATGGAGAGGATTTGTGAGCGCGTAGAGCACGTGGCGTTGGTGCGGATGTCCGGCGGGGACGAGGGGATGATCGAAGTCGAGGTCGGGGCGATGGGTCATGTTGAGTTTTTCCATGACGTGTCGAGACTCAGTGTTGCCAACGGCGGTGATGGCGACGACTTCGGGGAGACGGAGCTGCTCGAAAGCGAAATCGACAATGGCGCGCGCGCCTTCGGTTGCTAGACCCTGGCCTTGAAATTCGCGGGCAAGACGCCAGCCGATTTCGACGGCAGGCTGCGGAAGGTTGGGCACGATGGTACGCATGGTTTGCATCCCGATGATGCCCGCGAGGGTACCCGTTTCGCGATGCTCGGCGGCGAACATGGTGAAGCCGTCGCGGTCGAGCTGCATGTTGTAGCGGGCGATGGCTTCGTCGGTTTCGGCAGCGGTCATGGAAGCGGCGAAGTAGGTCATGACGACCGGGTCGGCGTTGATGGCGGTGAAAGCCGTGCGGTCGCGGTCCTGCCAGGGGCGGAGGATGAGACGTGCGGTGGCGAGTTGGAAGGTGGTGGTCACGATTTGCTTTTGTGGGAAGGCGCAAGGAGTGTAAGAAGCATCTAGACTCCGTTGAGGTGATGCGCGAAGTAGGTGAATGAAAAAAGGAGAGCGGCACCGAGAATCCACATGCCGCGTTGCTGTGTGAACCGCCTCATGAAGGATTTTTCGCTATTCCGAAACATTGAGGCGCCTGCAACGTAAATACCAAGTCCCGCGAGGCAGGTCGATAACCCAATGATCGATAGAGGTCCTGCGAAGGGGTCGATGCCACCCGACGACGCCGGACGAAAAGTCGTAAGCAGATGCCAGATACCGTATGCGCCCCAGCTCGATGCGAGTACAACTGCGCCCGTGTAAGTGATTGCAACGAGCCTTGACCTGTAGCCTTTCAAAGCGACGATAGCGAACAAGATGCTCCCAAAGACAGAAGTCCAGGTGCAAACGACCGCGTTCATAAGTCGAGTTTGCAATGCAGCGGTTGCGAAGATGGCCGCTGCGATCGCAAAGAGAATGTTCGACTGAATCATCGTTAATGGCGGAACCTTCACTCGTCCTCCGCGGTTTCAAGGAGTGGGTCGTGGACGGGGCGGCGGACCATTTCGTGGAGGGCAGCGCCTGGCGCGATCATGGGATAAACGCCATCTTCTTTTTCGACCTGGAAGTTTATGAGGAAGGCCTTGCCCGATGTTCGGGCGAGCGTCACTGTCGGCGTAACGTCGGGCCGTTTTGAGACGTGCGCGCCGGCGATGCCGTGGGCGGCGGCGAGCATCACGAAGTCCGGCGACAGAATCGGGGAGGCCGAGTAGTTCTTGTCGTAGAACGTCTCCTGCCACTGACGCACCATGCCGAGGAAGCCGTTGTTGATGACCGCGATGTTGATTGCGAGGCCTTCCTGCACGATGGTTGAAAGCTCAGAGGCCGTCATTTGGAAGCCGCCGTCGCCGGCGATCACCCAGACGTCTTTTTCAGGGCAAGCGACCTTTGCGCCAATCGCCGCAGGCAGCGCGAAGCCCATCGTCCCCAGGCCGCCGGAAGTGACCAGCGAGCGCGGCGCTTCGTGCTTGAAGTATTGCGCTTCCCACATCTGGTGCTGACCGACGTCGGTGACGATGATGGTGTCGTTGAGCCGGCCGGCGGCTTGCGCCTCACGCCAGATGTCGTGGATGACGTGTGCCGCGTAAAGGTGGCCGTTGTCGGGCAGGTTGATGATGTCGCGGACCGCTGCGGTGCCTTTGCTGGCGTTGATTTCGGCGAGCCAGGAAGAAGAGGTTGTTAGTTGTGGGTTGTTAGTTGTTAGTAAGGGCAAGAGCAACTGCAAGACTTCTTTGAGGTCGCCGATAAGGGCTACGTCGACGCGGACGTTCTTGTTGATTTCGCTGGGATCGATTTCGATGTGGATCTTCTTCGAGTTCGGCGAGTAGCTGGCGAGGTTGCCGGTGACGCGGTCGTCGAAACGCATACCGAAGGCCAGCAGAAGATCGGCCTGCTGAATGGCGTTGTTCACCCACGACTCGCCGTGCATGCCCATCATGCCGAGTTGCAGAGGATGTGCCGCAGGCACGCAGCCTAACCCTAAAAGTGTCGTGGCAATCGGAATACCCTGCGACTCGGCGAAAGCGATCACCTCGCGCTCGGCGCCGGATTCGACGACGCCATGACCGGCGAGGATGATGGGCTTCTTCGCCTGCTTGATGAGCGCGATCGCTTCGCGGATGCTGTGCGACTCGGCGCGGAGCATGGGGTGCGGGCGCGCGGGCGCGGGCTTTGCGGCTTCGAAGCTGAAGGGTGCGGTCGCCTGCTGTGCGTCCTTGGTGATGTCGATCAGCACGGGCCCGGGGCGGCCGGAGGTTGCAATCTGGAAGGCAAGACGGACAGCCGGCGCAATGTCTTCCGCGCGCGTGACGAGGAAGTTATGCTTCGTGACCGGCAGCGTGATGCCCGTGATATCGACTTCCTGGAAGGCGTCGGAGCCGAGGACTTTGGACGACACCTGGCCGGTGATCGCGATCAGCGGAATGCTGTCGAGCATCGCCGTAGCAAGGCCGGTGACGAGGTTGGTCGCACCAGGGCCGGACGTGGCCATGCACACGCCGGGACGACCGGAGGCGCGTGCGTAGCCGTCGGCCATGTGCGATGCACCTTGCTCGTGGCGGACGAGGATGTGGTGGATCGTCGGAAACTTGCGGAGCGCGTCGTAGATGGGCAGGATGGCGCCGCCGGGGTAGCCAAAAACCGTAGTCGTGCCTTCGCCGGCGAGTGTGGCCCAGAGGATTTCGGCGCCAGTCAGTTGCGGGTGTTGATTTTTTGTAGCCATAAATAACTCCGTAATGTTCTATCGAGAAATGTGGCAGTAAATCGTCAGCTCGTCTTGCCGGCAACAGCGCTTGAAGTGTCGGCTTCCTCGTCAGTGTTAGTTCCCGGTCGAACGCCTACGACGATCTTTCGGGCGGAGGTGCTGGACAGGTCCTTATGCTGGAGCCGGTCGAGGTGGCGGTTGGCTTCATCAACACCGGCCCCGATGTGCGCACCGGCATAGAGCCCGCGGGCTTCACGCCACGAGGCCTCAGCCTCGCGCTCATCATTCAGTGCCGAGACCCGGAGGGAGTTGGCGAGTCCGAGAGGGTCGGCGACATCGAGAGAACGATAGAGGCGGATAGCTTCCTGAATATGGTTCGCGGCGACGGCGAATTCGTTGAGCTCGGAACGGACCTCGGCGGCGTGGCGCAGAGCGTAGGCGAGTCGTTCGTTGTTCTCCGCCGCCCGCAGCAGGGTGATGGCCTCGGAATAGTAGATGGCCGCGCCGATGCGGTCGCCCTTGTCGCGTCGGGCCTGCGCGACACCCATGAGGCCTTCGGCGCGGGCGATAGCGTCGTCGTTGGCGGCTTCTGAGGCAGCCTGCTTGAAGAGGCGCTCGGCGTCAGCGGCCTCGCCGGACTGGCGGGCCTGGGCGGCGCGGGAGAGAAGAGATTTCAGAGCTTCAATCATTGGGGGACCCGGGTGGTGAATGTGGAAGAGGCGAAGAAGCGAGGGCCAAGGGCCCGACCTATACCAGCCTGGGGCAACACCCCAGGTTCAAGTTGCGACAACAATTTGGGGACACGTGTCTTGCAGGTAGATGCGAAGACCAGCGTTGTCGGGGATACCGGAGAAGGTGGTGTTGCCTTGGCCGACGAATGTGTCCGAGACAATTTAGAGGCCTGCCAAGGTGTGGTTTGCCTTGTTGTTTCCATTCGCTCGAGAACGGTTGCTGTCTGCAACGGGGCTGCTCTATGAGGACCGTAGGTCCGACGACATACCAGCCTAGGCCGAAGGCCTAGGTGACGAATCGCCAGATCCGACGAGGGCTGAAAGCCCGAAACATAATCGCGGGCATGTCGCAGACCTTGAGCTTCAGCCACCGCAAGCGGAGTTTCGAGGACGAGATGCGCGCGTTTTTTGCGAAGTATCATGTGGAGTTCGATGAGCGTACGTCTGGGATTGAGCCTGCGTTTATGTGTCGGGCTTTCAGCCCTCTGCTGTTTGTTTGTCCTTTACCTAGGCCTCCGGCCTAGGCTGGTATGTTGTCGGGCCTTTGGCCCTCAAGAGCTACGGCAAGAGCAAGAGCAAGAGCAACGGCAAGAGCAACGGCAAGAGCAACAGCAAAAGAAGAAGCAACAGCAAAAGAAGAAGCAGATCCCTACGGGATGACAACTCAAAAAGGCGAGTGCATATCTAGGTGGTCACCGCTCCTTCGCTGGCGCTGCTGACGGAGTTGGCGTACTTGAAAAAGACGCCGCGTTTGTAGCGGGGTGCAGGGGCGGCGAAGTTCGCGAGGCGTGCGGCGATTTCTTCATCGGGGACGTTGAGCGTGAGTTTGCGGTTGGGGATGTCGAAGGTGATGGTGTCGCCTTCGCGGACCGCGGCGATGGGGCCGCCGAGCTGGGCTTCGGGGGCGACGTGGCCGGCCATCAGGCCGCGCGTCGCGCCGGAAAAACGGCCATCGGTCAGCAGGGCAACGGTTTCAGATAGTTCAGGGATGCCCTTGATGGCTGCCGTAACGGCGAGCATCTCGCGCATGCCAGGGCCGCCGCGCGGACCTTCGTAGCGGATGACGAGGACGTCGCTGGGTTTGATTTCGCCACGATTGATGGCGGCGAAGCAGAGGTCTTCGGAGTCGAACACACGCGCAGGGCCGGTATGGTTCAAGCGCTCGTGGCCGGCAACCTTGATCACGCAGCCTTCGGGCGCGAGATTGCCCTTCAGAATCACCAGTCCGCCGGTTTGCTTCAGAGGATTTTCCCAGGTACGGATGACGGGCTGGCCGGGTGTTTCTACCGCGGCGTCTGCTTCCTCGAAGAGCGTCTTTCCGCTGACGGTCGGTGAATCGTGGAGTTGGCCGCGCTCGCGCAGGCGGGCGGCGAGGACGCGTGACCCGCCAGCATCCTGGTAGTCCTTGGCAACGTATTTGCCGCCGGGCGAGAGGTCGCAGATGAACGGCGTGCGCTCGGAGATTTCGTCGAAGTCGTGCATGTCGAGCGGTATGTCGAGTTCGCGCGCGATGGCGATGAGGTGCAGCACGGCGTTGGTCGAGCCGCCCGACGCGCAAACGGCAGATATAGCGTTTTCCAGAGACTGTCGCGTGAGTATCTGGCGCGGGGTGACGCCTTTGCGGGCGAGCTCCATGACGAGGCGGCCCGCCTGGCGGCTGGCTTCGTGCTTCTCGGCGGACATGGCGGGGACGCCGGTAATCATCATCGGCGAGATG
>Ga0207652_10004575_pt1 | contig 11219 bp, 8 predicted proteins | sample KBSC63BmetaG_FD_184334 | JGI IMG/M metagenome (GOLD analysis project Ga0207652, IMG submission 184334) | Corn rhizosphere microbial communities from Kellogg Biological Station, Michigan, USA - KBS C6-3B metaG (SPAdes) (version 2) | ecosystem: Host-associated > Plants > Roots > Rhizosphere ... | reverse complement strand
GCAGCGCCATGCAGGTGTCGTCGACGTCGGGATAGAACTCGTTCCGGTACTCGAAGTACCAGCCGCCCGGCGGCGCGCTGTTGCGGTGCTGCCAGTCGCCGGGCTTCTGGCACTGCTTCGACAGCAACCACGAGGCCGTCTTGCGCAGGGCCGCATGGTCCCGCCCCAGGCCCGCCTGCGCCAGCGCGTAGCCCGACAGCACCGTGTCCCAGACCGGCGACAGGCAGGGCTGCATGCGCAGCGTGCCGTCGCCGTCGCTCAGCAGCAGGCCGTCGAGATAACCGAGCTGCTCCTTCAACAGGGGATGGCTCTCCGCGTAGCCCAGCACCTTCAGCGCCATCACCGAGTTCGCCATCGCCGGCAAGATCGCGCTCAATCCGTCGGAGTCCTCGAAGCGCGCGATCATCCACTCGGCCGCCTTCGCCACCGCCGACTCGCGCACCATGCTCACGCCCGGCACGCGCTCGAAGGTCTTCAGCGCGGCGTCGACGCCCCCGAACAGGCGCTTCCAGGGACCGGGCTTCTCGCCCGAGAGCGGCGTCCCCGGGGCCCGGTCGAACAGCTCCCGTACCCCCGCCTCCGGGGGCAACGCGCACACCGGCTTCTTCGCGTAGAGGATCGACAGCGGGACGAAGATCGTCCGCGACCAGGCGGACATATCGTAGACGGTGAACGGCGACCGGCGCGGCAAGAACACCATCTCGGGCGGGATGGCCGGCACCGCCGACCACGGGTACTCCCCGAACATGGCCAGGTGGTATTTCGTGTACGTGTTCGCACGCTCGACGCCGCCGGCGCGCGCGATGGCCGTGCGCGCCCGCTGCATGTGGGGGGCGTCACGATCTTCTCCCGCCACCTTCAGCGCGAAGTAGCTCAGGCACGAGACGCTGACCTCGGCCGGTCCGCCCGCGTACTGGCTCCAGCCGCCATCGGGCAGCGCCTCGGCGACGATGGTCCGCGCCAGGCGGCGCGACTTCTCGCTGCCGCGGCGGCCAAAGAACGCCTCCAGCAGGATCATGTAGCTCTCGAGGGTGGTGTCGCCCTCCAGTTCAGCGCACCAGAAGCCGGCCGGATCCTGTCGCGCCAGCAGCCAATCGCGCGCGTGCGCGATGGCGTCGTCGATGCGCGCCCCGCCGGGCGCCGTCAATCTGATCGAATACTCCATGAAATTTTCTTCAGTTAGAGTAGACCAACGGGGCCCAGCCGAACCAGACGAGGACACATGAGATTCCCTCTCCATATCACGACCGACATGGTCGGTTACCAGATCCGCAAGACGATCGCGGGGCAGCAGCGCTATCCCTTCGTGCTGATGCTGGAACCGCTGTACACCTGCAACCTGGCCTGCATCGGCTGCTCGATCGAGCGCCACACCGGGAAGCTGGCCGACCGCCTGCCCGTCGAGACCTGCCTGAAGGCGGTCGAGGAGTGCGGCGCCCCCTCGGTGTCGATCTGCGGGGGTGAACCGACGCTGTACCCGGAGCTGAAAGAGCTGGTCGACGGGATCATCGATCGCAAGCGCCACATCTACCTGTGCACGAACGGGCTGGTGCTGGACACGAAGGTGTTCGGCAAGGTGGCGCCGCACAAGCGGCTGACCATCAACGTCCACCTGGACGGCATGCGCAAGACGCACGACGAGGTCTGCGCGCGCGAGGGCGTGTTCGACAAGGCCATCGAGATGATCCGCGAGGCGAAGAAGCTGGGCTACCACGTGATGACGAACACGACCGTGTTCAAGCACACGCCCATCGAGGAGATCGAGGAGCTGTGCGCGTTCGTCACCTCGCTGGGCGTGGATGGTCTGCTGCTGTCGCCCGGCTATCACTACGAGTCGGTGAAGGAGGACATCTTCCTGACCCGGCAAGAGATCCGGAAGAAGTTCCGCCGCGTCGTCGAGCTGGCGAAGCAGTACCCGGTGAACTCGACGCCGATGTACCTGGAGTTCGCCGCCGGCGATCGCGACTACGACTGCTCGCCCTGGAGCACGGTCACGTTCACGCCGCTGGGATGGAAGGGTCCCTGCTACCTCATCGGCGAGAAGTTCAGCCAGGACTGGGGCGAGTTCTGGAACAAGACGAACTGGGCCTACTGGGAGTCGCGCAAGGACGACAAGTGCCAGAACTGCGCGATGCACTCCGGCTTCGAGGCCTCGGCGGTGCGCGACCTGCGCAAGAGCCCGAAGGACATGTTGCGCATGGCCGCATGGAACTTCCTGGGGTGAGCACCGGGCGGTGCCATCCGTGAGCCAGACGACGACGCTGATCGTATCGGCGATGGCGGAGGAGATGGCCGTCCTGCGCGCGCGCCTGGCCGGTGCGACAGCGGTCACTGTCCCCGGCGGCAAGGTCCGCGACACCGTCAGCGGCCGCCTGGGCAGCCAGCCGGTCGTGCTGGCCACCACCGGCGACGGCGCGCGAAATGCCCGCGAAGGGATCGCGGCGCTGCTGGCGGCGGTGCCCGCCGGCCACTTGCTGGTGCTGGGGATCTCCGGCGGCCTGACCGCCGACCTGCGCGAGGGGGACGTGGTCGTCGCCACGCGCGTGCTGGACGAAGCCGCCGGCACGTCCGTTGCCGCGCCCGGACCCGCGATGGAGGCGGTGGCGCGCGCGAGCGGCGCCCGACCCGCGGCCGTGGTGACCGCGCGCCACATCGCCGACAGCGTCGCCGAGAAGCGGCGGCTGTCAGAGCTGGCCGGCGCGCCCACCTCCGTCGTCGATCTGGAGACCGCGGGCTACGTGGCCGCCGCCCAGGGCACAGGTCTGTCCTGGACGGTCCTGCGGGCTGTCAGCGACACCGCGGATCAGGCGCTGCCCGCGCTGTTGAACCGCGCCCGTGACGAGGGGGGCGCCGTCCGGCGCGGCAGCGTGGTGCGCGGCCTGCTCGGCGATCCAGGCGCCCTGCCCGCCCTGATGTCTTTGCGCCGGCGCCTGAAGCTGTGCGCCGAGGCGCTGGCCCGGGCGGCTACCGCCGTGGTCACCGGGGGCGCCCTGCCCGCCGCGAACGCCTTCGTTTCACCCCTGCCCGGGACAAAGGATCGTCCGGAGGCGAAACTCTTGCCGGGAGCACCCCAGACATGACCGCAATGCCTTCGAGCGATGCGGACGCGCTGCAAGCGCTGCTGCAGAAGACCAGCCGCACGTTCGCGCTCACCATCCCCATGCTGCCGCAGCCGCTGCGCGGCGAGATCGGCGTGGCGTACCTGCTGTTCCGCATCATCGACACGTTCGAGGACGCCACCGCCTGGCCGCCGGCCGAGCGACAGAAGGCGCTGCGCGACTTCGTGGCGCTGATGGATGACGCCAGCGACGAACAAACGGCCCGCGCCGCCGCGGACGCCTGGTTGCGCCGCCCGCCTCTCCAGCACGATGGCTACCGCGAGCTGCTGGGCGAGACGTCGCGCGTGCTCGGCTGGTATCGCCGCCTGTCCGCGCCGGCGCGCGCCCAGATGCGCACCCACGTCGCGCGCAGCGCGGAGGGCATGGGCCGCTTCGTCGACCGCACCGACGGAAGCGGCACGTTGCGCCTGGAGACGATGGCCGACCTGCACGACTACTGCTACGTCGTGGCCGGGATCGTGGGAGAGATGCTGACGGAGCTGTTCGTGCTGGGTGACAGCCACCTGGCGAACATCGCGGGCGAGCTGCGGGCGCGCGCCGTCGCCTTCGGCGAAGGGCTGCAGCTGGTGAACATCCTGAAGGACGCCGGCTCGGACGCGGTCGAGGGTCGCACGTACCTGCCGCGGCAGGTGCAGCTGGCAGAGGTGTTCGTGCTGGCGCGCGCCGACCTGCGCAAGGCGACCGAGTACATCGAGATGCTGCGCGCCGCCGGCGCCGATCGCGGGCTGGTGGCGTTCAACGCGCTGAACGCCAGCCTGGCCATCGCCACGCTGCGCCTGCTGCGCGACAAGGGACTGGGGTCGAAGCTGACCCGCCCGCAGGTGGCTGGCCTGGCGGCGCAGGTCGCGCACGCGCTGGACGTGGGGCTGCCCCTGTTCGACGTGCAGGGGCTGGGGCCGGTCCGGGTGGCGACCTCGGAATCGGACCACGCCTGACATGACGTTCGATCTGGCGACCGAGCTGGCGGACCGCGCGGGTGAGAGCTTCAGCCTGCACGAGAAGTACCTGAACCCCGCCATGGTGCGGATGCTGAAGACGATCGGCTTCGATCGCACGTACGTCCGCGCGCAGGGGCAGTACCTGTTCGACGTGAACGGCGATCGCTACCTGGATCTGCTGTCGGGCTTCGGCGTCTTCGCGCTGGGCCGCAGCCACCCGGTCATCAAGAAGGCGCTGCGTGACGTGCTGGATGCCGACCTGCCCAACCTGGTCCAGCTGGATGTGTCGCTGCTGGCGGGGCTGCTGGCCGAGCGCTTGCTGTCGCACATGCCGGGACAGGAGAAGGTGTTCTTCTGCAACTCGGGCACCGAGGCGGTCGAGGCGGCCATCAAGATGGCGCGCGTCGCCACCGGGCGCGCGAAGCTGATCTTCTGCGACCACGCCTTTCACGGACTGACCATGGGGTCGCTGTCGCTGAACGGCGACCACAGCTTCCGCGACGGCTTCGGCCCGCTGCTGGCCGACAGCGTGCGCGTCCCCTTCAACGACCTGCCCGCCCTGGAGGCGGCGCTGGCGGGCGGCGACGTGGCGGCGTTCTTCGTCGAACCGATCCAGGGCAAAGGCGTCAACGTCCCTTCGCCGACTTACCTGGCAGAGGCTGCGCGCCTGTGCCGCGCGCAGGGCACGCTGTTCGTGGCCGACGAGATCCAGACCGGCATCGGCCGAACGGGCAAATTTCTCAGCATCGGCCACGCCGAGAACGTCGATCCGGATCTGGTGCTGGTCGCCAAGGCCCTGTCGGGCGGCTACGTCCCGGTGGGCGCGGTGGCCGGCAAGCGCTGGATCTTCGACAAGCTGTTCAACCGGATGGACCGCGCCGTCGTGCACGGCTCGACGTTCGGGAAGAACAACCTGGCCATGGCGGCCGGCCTGGCCACCCTGGCTGTGCTGGAGGATGAGGGCCTGATCGCCAACGCCGCCCTGCGCGGGGGCAACCTGTTGCGGCGGCTGGGCGCGCTGAAGAGCAAGTACGAGATGCTGGCCGACGTGCGCGGCCAGGGGCTGATGCTGGCGCTGGAGTTCGGCCCCCCGAAGTCCCTGGCCCTGCGCGCGGCGTGGTCGCTGCTGGAGAAGGCCACCAAGGGCCTGTTCTGCCAGACGGTGATCATCCCCCTGTTCACGCGGCACCGCATCCTGTCGCAGGTGGCGGGCCACGAGATGTACGTGATCAAGCTGCTGCCGCCGCTCTGCCTCACGCAGGCCGACGAGGACTGGATCGTGCGGGCCTTCGACGACGTGATCGCGGATTGCCATCGCATGCCCAGCTCGATCTGGGATCTCGCCACCACGCTGGCCGGCAACACGCTGAAGCGAAAAGCGGGCACCTAGCCCGGAGGGGCATCGTGCGGCCAGGCCGGTTCTGTCGCAGCGCTGCGGCGCTCTCGCTCGCCCTCGCCTGTTCGGCGGTCCGGCCTGCGCATGGCGCCTGCCCGTCGCAGTTCGGGGGCGGCACGTCCGTGGACGCTGGCCAGGCCCGCGCCCACGTCGAATGGATCGACGCCCATCTGGCGGTCACCGGCCGCCGCGCGCGGATCTGGGCCTGGTCCTGGGGCGGGGGCATCGCGGCCAGCGGCGTGGCCAGCCTGGCGGTGGTCCCCTTCGTCGCCAGGGCCGAGCGCATCGACTGGTACACCAGCGCCGGCAGCGCGGCCATCGGCGTGCTGCCGTTCGCCGTCACCCCCCTGGCCGTCATGCACGACGCGAGGGAGCTGCACCAGCGGCTGGCCGCGCTGCCGGCGGGCGCGCCCGAGGACGACGTGTGCCGCCTGCTGGCCGACGCCGAGACCAAGCTGGTGCACGACGCCGAGGACGAACGCTCCCAGCAACGCTGGTACGTCCATGTCGGGAACCTGGCCTTCAACACCGGCGTGCTGCTGTTCCTGGGGCTCGGCTACCACCGCTGGGAGAGCGGCTGGATCAATGGCCTGGCCGGCGCCGCCGTCGGCGAGGCCTTGATCCTCACCCAGCCGAACGCCACCATCGACGAGGCGGCGGGCTACCGTGCGGGCCGCGAACCGTCCCCGGGTGGGGCCCGCACCGTCGGGTACGGCGGACGGTTCTGACGCGCGGCAGGCATTCTCCAGATTGATGGACGGGTCGATCCCCGCGCCCCCGACGGGGACGGTCCATGCTAGGGTCTGGCCCGTGACGGTCGACGGTCGGGAGCGCCTGCAGAACCTGGAGGATCGGCTCAGGTTGTTGCTGGGGACGCTGCGGGACTTCGCGGAAGCGACGACAAACTACGAGCGCCTTCTGGACGTGGTGGCCAGCGGTCTGGCCCGCGTCGTCAAGGACGGGTGTGTGGTCCGGCTGCTCGCGAAAGACGGCGGACTGGACGCGGCGGCGATCCACATGCCGGTGCAGGACCGGATCGCGGATCCTGCCGTGGCGGCGCGGATGCGCGAGCACGTGAGCGGCCGCCGCAGCCTGTCCGAACACGCCGAGGGACGGCGGGTGATCGAGACGGGCGAGGCGCTGCTGGTCCCCAAGCTGGACTACGACCAGATGCGGCTGACGACGGCGCCCAACGTCGTCGAGGCGTATGAGACCTTCGGCATCCACAGCGCGCTGCTCGTGGCCCTGCGGGTGCGCGGCCAGTCGATCGGACTGCTGTCGCTGGTGCGCTTCGATCCGGCGTCTCCCCCGTTCGGTGAAGAGGACCAGGCGCTGGCACAGGCGCTGGCCGACCACGCCGCCCTGGCCATCGACAACGCGCGCCTCTTTCATTCGGCGACCGAGGAGGTGTCGGAGCGGCGGCGCGCCGAGCTGGCTTTGCGCCGCACCGAGGAGCAGCTGCGCCACGCCCAGAAGATGGAGGCGGTGGGCCGCCTGGCCGGCAGCGTGGCGCACGACTTCAACAACCTGCTGTCGGTGATCATCAGCTACGCCTCGATGGTGCTGTCCGACCTGAAGGAGGTCGACCCGCTGCGGACCGACATCGACTCCATCCTGAAGGCGGGCGAGAAGGCGGCCGACCTGACGCGCCAGCTGCTGGCCTTCAGCCGCCAGCAGGTGCTGGCGCCGCGGCTGGTCGACCTGAACAAGATCGTGCGCGAGTCCGAGAAGATGCTGCGGCGCCTGATCGGTGAGGACGTGACGCTGCTGATCCACTGCGCGAAGGCGCTGTCCAAGGTGAAGGTCGACCCGAACCAGATCGATCAGGTGATCCTGAACCTGGCCATCAACGCCCGCGACGCCATGCCGAACGGCGGCAAGCTGTCCATCGAGACCAAGGACGTGATGCTGGACGGCCCCTACACGAACGACCACTTCGGGGTCGTTCCGGGACCGCACGTGATGCTGGCCGTGACCGACACCGGCGTGGGCATGGACAGGGAGACCCAGGCCCGCATCTTCGAGCCGTTCTTCACCACCAAGGAGCTGGGCAAGGGCACCGGCCTGGGCCTGTCGACGGTGTTCGGCATCGTCCAGCAGAGCGGCGGCAACGTCTGGGTTTACAGCGAGCTGGGCGGCGGCACGACGTTCAAGGTCTACCTGCCGGTGGCCGAGGGCGTGGAGGCGGAGTTCCCCGAGATCGTCGAGCCGACGACCCTGCAAGGCACCGAGACGGTGCTGCTGGTCGAGGACCAGGACGAGGTCCGCCAGGTCACCCACGAGATCCTGCGCCGCTACGGCTACCACGTGATCGAGGCGCGCAACGCCGGCGAGGCGCTGCTGACGTGCGAGCAGCATCCGCGCACCATCCACCTGTTGCTGACCGACGTGGTGATGCCCCAGATGAGCGGGCGCGAGCTGGCCAACCGACTGGGCCGCATCCGCGGCGACATGAAGGTCCTGTACATGTCGGGCTACACCGACAACGCCATCCTCCACCACGGCATCCTCGACTCCGGCATCCACTACCTCCAAAAACCGATCGTCCCGGAAACCCTGGCCCGCCGCGTCCGCGAAGTCCTGGATACGCCATCACGGCGGACGTCGCAGTAGGTCGACCTCGCAGTAGGTCGACGTCGCAGTCGGTCGCGTCGCTCCATTACGCTTACGCTCGAGGGCGGTCGGGGCCACCGGGTGTCCCCCCCGAGGGTCGCTCGACTACGTCGGCGGTGCTCGGGTGCCTGCGGCACCCTGCGCTCCGGCGACGCGTCTCTCGCTCGGGCTCCGGCTGGCAAGCTTCCCCGCAGACGGGGAAGCAGCGCCTGCGCACGCCCCTCGGGAGGGACACCCGCTGTCCCCGCCCGCCGTCGATGCTGGCGCTCCACTACGCTCCTTCGTTCATCAAGCAACAAAGAACGCCGCGACCAAATCGATCGCTGCGACAAGCAGGTCCGGCTATCTTTTTTTTAAACCCTGCGCCCCTTCCAGCACGCTATTTGACGCCTGAAGACCGTAGGAGCGTAGTGGAGCGCTAGCCCCGAGCGCGGGCGGGGACGGAGGGGGTCGTTCCCGAGGGGCCTATGAGGGCGCTGCGTCCCCGTCTGCGGGGACGCTTGCCAGCCCGAATAGGAGGGCGAGACGTGTCGCCGGAGCGGAGGGTCCCACCGAAGGTGGGAGCCGAGCACCGCCGACGTAGGAGCCCGACCCGACGATCGCGTCGGGGACGGACGAGCATTGCTCGGCCGGCCCCATCGCGGGAGGCGTGGAACCCTCTCAGGGTTCCACACTGCAACTGTCGGACCCCCTCCGTCCCCGCCCGCCCTCGAGCGTAAGCGTAACGGAGCGACGCGCCCCCACCGCATCCCCCCCGGGAACCAAGCGGCGCCCACGGGCATCGGATACGGGTTCGAGGTGCTACCCATGAGTCAGACCAGTACATTGACGAGGCCGATCCCGGAGAGCAGCGACGTCCGTAGCGTGGAGGGCGTCCATAGCAGCACCACGTTTCACTGGGTGGGCAATGGCTTCCACGTGTCGACCTACTTTCCCAGCGAAGGGCTGCCGGCCGAGCGGGTCAGCCCCTTCGTGCTGATGGATTACGGCCCGCCCAAACCGTTCGCGCCGCTGGCGCGGGGCAAGCGGGGTGTCGGCTGGCATCCGCATCGTGGCTTCGAGACCGTCACCCTGGCCTGGCAGGGCGCCGTCGCCCACCGGGACAACGCCGGGCACGCGGGGATCATCGGTCCCGGTGACGTCCAGTGGATGACCGCCGGCAGGGGCATCTTCCACGAGGAGTACCACGAGGAAGAGTTCACGCGGCGCGGCGGGCAGATGCACATGATGCAGCTGTGGGTGAACTTGCCGAAGAAGGACAAGGGTGCGGCGCCCGGCTACCAGCCGATCACGGACGCGGACATTCCCCGCGTTCCGCTGGCCGGTGGCGGCGAGGTGCGCGTCATCGCCGGCGCGTATCAGGACGCGCGCGGGCCCGCCCACACCTTCACGCCCATCACCATGCTGGACGTGACGCTGCAGGCGGGCGCTCGCCTTCCGGTGAGCTTGCCGGCCGCCCACAACGCGCTGGCCGTGGTGGCCGAGGGACGCGTCCAGGCTGGCGGCGCCACCGCGGGCGCCGGTGAGCTGGTCCTGTTCGCGAACGACGCCGACAAGCTGGAGTTGACCGCGACCGAGGCCAGCCACGTCATCATCCTGGCCGGCCAACCGCTGAACGAGCCGGTCGTCGCTTACGGGCCCTTCGTCATGAATACGTTCGACGAGATTCGCCAGGCCTTCGTCGACGTGAACGCCGGCAAGTTCGGGCCCGTGCCCCAGGACTGAGGCTCAGGCGGGCGTCAGCAGGATCTTCCCGCCGGCGCCCTTTTCACCGAGCTTGTGGGCGTCGGCGGCGCCGCTGAACGGAAAGCGGGCGGTGATGGGCACAGCCAGCTTCCCGTCGGCCACGGCGCGGGCCAGGTCGGCCAGCCGATCCGCGCCGGCGTGGGTCATGATGGCGTTCACCTTCAGGCCCTTCGCCTCGGCGCCATCGGGCTTGCCCAGGACCGACCCTATCGTGCCGCCGCTCTTCACCTTGTCGAGCAGCTTCTTGATCGTGTCGCCGTTGACGGTGTCGGCGATGCCGTCCAGCTGCGGCAGCGCGGCCAGCTCGGCGTCGTCGTCCAGGGCGACGATGGCGTCGGCGCCCAGCTCGGCGGCCTTCGACTTCTGCGCCTTGCGGACACCGGCGTAGACAGTCGCCCCGCGCGCCTTGGCGGCGTACACGGCCACGCGGCCCACGCTGCCCAGCGCCCCGGTGACCAGGATCTTCTGACCGGCCCGGGCGTCCGTCGCTTCCTCGACCAGCTGGGCCCCCGTCAGCAGCACCAGCGGCAGCGCGCCCGCCTCGACCAGGTCGAGGTTGGAGGGGACCAGGGCGAACTCTTCGGCCTTCCCCACCGCCAGCTCGGCGTGCGCGGAGCGGGGCCGGCCGAGTACCTTGTCGCCGACCCGGAAGGTCGTGACCCCTTCACCCAGTTGAACGACCGTGCCAGCCGCGTCACGCCCCAGGATCGCAGGGAATGTCAGCGGCATGCGGCTCTTCGCGGCGCCCGAGCGCTGCTTCCAGTCGACCGGGTTCAGGCTGGCCGACGCGACCCGCAGCTGGATCTCGCCGGGCCCCGGCTTGGGCTCGGGAACATCGCGCACTTGCAGCAGCTCTGGGCCGCCATACTCGGGAAGAACCACGGCTTTCATCGCGAAACTCCTCTCTGGCGCAGGCCGCAAGGGCCGCGCAAGCTTGCACTGTCGGACGCTCCTTGTTTAAGGCGGGCAGGTGGATGCGCAAGGCGAACGTCCGCGTAACCGCCGGTGCCGCCGCTTCGTAGGAAAGTTCATGAAGACCACAGTCCTCGCCTCGTTCGCGCTGGCCGTCACGGTTCTGTTCGCCACGTCCGTCCGCGCCCAATCGGCGCCCCCGCAGCCCGCCAAGCCGACCCCATCCGTGGAGACGGCCACCCTGGCGGCCGGCTGCTTCTGGGGCACCGAGGAGTTCTTCCGCAAGGTGCCGGGCGTGCTGGAGACGCGGGTCGGTTACACCGGTGGTCAGACCAAGAATCCCAGCTACGAGGACACCAGCTCGGGCAACACCGGTCACGCGGAGAGCCTGGAGCTGAAGTTCGATCCCAGGAAGGTCAGCTACGAGCAACTGCTGACGCTGTTCTTCAAGATGCACGACCCCACCACGCTGAACCGGCAAGGCAACGACCGGGG
>Ga0207652_10004573_pt1 | contig 11220 bp, 6 predicted proteins | sample KBSC63BmetaG_FD_184334 | JGI IMG/M metagenome (GOLD analysis project Ga0207652, IMG submission 184334) | Corn rhizosphere microbial communities from Kellogg Biological Station, Michigan, USA - KBS C6-3B metaG (SPAdes) (version 2) | ecosystem: Host-associated > Plants > Roots > Rhizosphere ... | reverse complement strand
ACGCCCGTGACAGCGACCGATTCCGTGATGTACTGGACCGAGCTCGCCGAGCGTGCGCTCGCGGGCGAGCTGCTCCCGCGGGAGGATGCGCGCGCAGTGCTCGCGGCGCCGGATGCGAGCCTGCTCGATCAGCTCGCGGCCGCCTATCGCGTGCGACGGAGCTTCTGGGGAAATCGCGTGCGATTGCATTTCCTCGTCAATGCGCAGAGCGGGCTCTGTCCGGAGGACTGTGGCTATTGCTCGCAGTCGAGCGTTTCGACGGCAGAGATCCAGAAGTATCCACTGATTGCGAAGGAGCGGCTGCTCGATGCGGCGGCGCGCGCGGTCGAGCTCCAGGCGGCGACGGTGTGTCTCGTAATTTCGGGGCGCTCGCCGGGGGAGCGAGTGTTCGGACGAATCCTGGACGCAGTACGCGCGATCAAGGAGCGGCATGACATTCGAGTCTGCGCCTGTCTCGGCTTTCTGAACGAGGAGCAGGTGGGCCGTCTCAGGGATGCTGGGGTCACGCAGGTGAACCACAACCTGAACAGCTCCGAGCGCTACTACGAGACGATCTGCGGCACGCACGACTACGAAGACCGGATACGCACGGTGCGGGCGGTGAAGACGATCGGACTCAAGACGTGCTCGGGCGGGATCGTCGGCATGGGAGAGTCGGACGATGACCTCATCGATCTGGCGCTCGCACTGCGTGCGCTCGAGGTGCGGAGTGTGCCGATCAACTTTCTCATTCCGATTCCGGGGACTCCTCTCGGCGAGCGACGGGAGCTCGATCCACGGCGGTGCTTGCGCGCGCTGTGCATGTTCCGGTTTCTGCTGCCATCGCAGGAGATCCGAATCGCCGGGGGGCGCGAGGTACAGTTGCGGTCGATGCAGGTGATGGGCCTCTATCCCGCCAACTCGATCTTCATCGGTGACTATCTGACGACGCCCGGACAGCCCGCATCCACCGACTACGCGATGATCGCGGATGCGGGGTTCGTGCTCGAGGGGCCGGACGGGAAGCCACTGGATGCGGACTGCACGGCGTAGCACGATGCTCACCGCGCGAGCACGGGCTGGCCCTTACGCTCAGTGCCTGATCATGGCGATCCGCTTGTTCGACTCGCTCGTGAGCAGCCCGATCACCGCATCGCGGGTCTTGGGATCCTTCGCGAAGTGCGCGCGCGCCTCCTTCACGAGCGAGTCCCGCTGGGCCGTTCGCTCCGCCTGCGTCTTGCCGTTGAGTCGCGCGTCGAGCTGAGACGAGAAGTTGCTCCTCACGGCGGGCAGCGAGCCGCGCATCGCCCGTGCCTTCGCCCGCACGCCCTCGTACTGCTTGATCTTTGCGCTGAAGTCGTTGAACCGGCCGAGGAAGTCCGACTTCGCCTTGTCGCGGCTGGTGGTGAAGCGCGTCATGACGGCGCCGAAAGCGATGTGATTCGAGCGCATCGTCGTCGCGTGCATCGTGGTGCCGCTCGACGACGGCGCCGCGCCCGGCAAGAGCGCGAGCAGCGCGCTGTGGGCAGCCGTCGTACGACTGTGGTACAGCTGGTCCATCGCGCTGGCGATCGCCTGCGCACGCGCCGACTGCGTCAGCAGGTCGCCGTAGGTCGGCTGCGCCTGCTCGAGCGCCGCCTTCGGTCCATCGACGATCGCGCCGATCACCTTGTCGATGTTCACGCTCAGGTCCGCTACGATCGAATTCGCCATCGACTCGATGATTGACGTGGGGCTCGTGAGGTCGGTGGGATTGGAGAGCATTCCCGTGAGCCGCGACAGCAGCCCCTTGAACGGCGCGTTGATCGCGTCGTTGGCGATCTGCGACGCGGACTTGATCCCGGCGCCCTCGGTGCTTCTGGCCAGATCCATGTACCGGTTCAGGGTGGTGACGTCTCCATCGCCGATGCCCTTCGCCTTGTTGATCTCGGCGAGCCCGCGGTTCATGTCGTCCATGAACGCTCGCGGCGGTGCCTGCACCGATACCGCCCCCTGCGCGGCCGCGGACGACACGGTCGTGGCGGTCTCGTTCGCGTGCGAGGTGGATGTTGCGCTCGTGGCGGTGACGGAGTTGCGCGTCATCGTGTGCGAGCTCGATCCGCCGGCCGCGGGCGTCGCCTGTCGCGCCGCGCCGGGGCGCGGCGTAGCGGCGGGCGGATTCGTCGCGGTGCCTGCCTTCTGCGCGGCGTATACCGGGATCTGCGACTCCTCTTCGGCCAGTCGCTTCGCGTTCGTGGCGGCCTGCGCGAGCTCGGCGTCGGCGCTCTGTGACTGCTGGGCCATGCCGTCTATGGCCTCGGTCACGGCCTGCTGCGCGGCGCGCTGCGCGTTTTCCGCGGCGCCGGACGCGATGTTCATCAGGTTGTTCACCATGTTGATGAGCCCCTTCACCGTGTCGATGAATTCCTGGACGGCGCAGCTCACGCCCTCCGTGACGACGGTGGCGGCGCAATCCCAGAAGCTGTCGCAGCAATCCGCGAAGGCGGGGGAGGCGGCGCCGAGCGACAGGATGGTGGCGAGCGCGGCGACGATCAATTTTTTCCGGTACATGAGATGCCTCGGGTTCGAATGCGAATTGGCGCGGGTTGAATCGCGCCGAACGATCGAGCCGAGGCGTCGTGTGCGCGTTACGCTGCCGTCGCCCGGATGTCTCCTGAGGCCGTGGAGAACGCGCCGGTTGGGCGCGTCGCGCGCACGAGCGCGCTTCGGGCCGATTTGGGGCACTCAACGCCCTTCCGACTGTCAGGGGAACGACAGGTCGAGGCGCGTAAGTTGATGGGCGAACGCGCCGACGTGCCGCTCACCACCGTTTGTTCACCACCTCGAGGATCGCATGACGAAATCGTCGTTGGTTCGCGCAGCACTGTCACTCGCGACGGCCGTCGCGGCACTGTCCGCGGGCGCCGCGCAGGCGCAGAACTTTCACGTTGCCCGCTACAGCATCGGCGGCGACGGCGGCACCGACTATCTCACCGCCGAACCGGGCACGAATCGCGTGTTCGTGTCTCGCGGGACGCACGTGATGGTGATCGACGGCACCACGGGCAAGGTGATCGGCGACATTCCCGATACGCCGCGCACGCACGGCATTGCGCTCGTGCCCGCGACGCATCACGGATTCATCACGAACGGCGGCGACTCGACCGTCACGATGTTCGACCTCCAGACGCTCGCCGTGATCACGAAGATCAAGGTGCCGTCGGGCGGCATGGATGGCATCATGTACGATGCCGCGGACGACCGTGTGATTCTCACGAACCACAGCCGTCCCGTCGGCACGATGACCGCGATCGATCCGCACGACGGAAAGATCGTTGGGCAGGCGGAGCTCGAGGACGACGCCCCCGAGGGCGCGGCGAGCGATGGGCGTGGACGGATCTACGTGAACAACGAGGGGAAGAGCACCATCCAGGTGGTCGACGTGAAGACGATGAAGGCCGTTGCCTCGTGGCCGCTCGCGCCGTGCGAAGGCCCCACTGGCATCGCCTACGACAAGGCGACCAATCGCATCTTTGCCGGGTGCGGCAAGACGTCGGTGGTACTGGATGGGACGACGGGAAAGATCGTCGCGACGATCGCGAACGGTGACGGCGTCGATGCGCTCGGCTGGGATCCGGTGCAAAAGCTGATCTACATTCCCGCGGGGCGCGACGGCAACGTGACCGTGGTGCACCAGGACTCGCCCGACAAGTACACCGTCGTCGCCACGGTGCCCACGATGCGCGGCGCGAAGACGATCGCCGTGGACCCGAAGCGGCACGTCGCCTATCTGTTCCAGCCGGAGTATGGGCCCGCGGCACCGGGTGCTCCGCCGGGACCAGGCGGCCGTCCCGCGCGCGGACCCGTGATCGCGAGCTATTTCTTCGCGATCACGCACTGATTCGTCGGCCGTGGGCGCTACGCCGCGCCCGCCGTCACGCCGCGCCGGGGGATGAGCCGCATCGCCAGGCCGTCACGGGGGCGCAGCGTGACGAGCGGCTGCGGCACCGGCGCCTCGGCCGACTCGTAGCGGAGGCGCCACCGCTGCGCGATCGTCGCCAACACCAGCGTTCCCTCCATCCACGCGAAGTGCTCGCCGATGCAGATGCGCGTGCCGGCGCCGAACGGAAAGTAGGCGAACTTCGGGCGGTCCTTCGCCGGCTCCGCCCACCGTTGCGGGCGGAAGCGCTCGGGCTCGTGCCACCATCGCGGGTCGCGATGCACGAAGTACTGGCACGCCAGCACCACGGTGTTCTTCCGAATGGTGTGGCCGCCGATCTGCACGTCCTCGAGCGCGCGCCGCTCCACCGCCCACGCCGGCGGATACATGCGCATCGACTCGGCCAGCACCTGGCGCGTATAGGGCAGTTGCGGCAGATCCGCCGCTGTGGGCAGCCTGCCGCCCAGCACGCGGTCGAGCTCCGCGTGCAGCGTCGCCTCCGCCGTGGGGTTCTGTGACAGCAGGTACCACGTCCAGGTGAGCGCGTTCGCCGTGGTCTCGTGGGCGGCCATCATGAGCGTGATGAGCTCATCGCGCAGCTGCTTGTCCGACATCCCGGTGTGATCGCCCTCGTCGTCGCGCGCGGCGATGAGCATCGAGAGCAGGTCTCCGCGGTCGCGCGCTTCCGCGCGGCGCTCCTCGATGAGGCGGTGGATGAGCGCGTCCATGCGGTTGCGCGCGCGATGCAGCTGGCGAATCCAGGGGAGCGGCACGTACTCGAGCAGCATGCCGAGCGGGAGGATCGCGTGGTTGAACATGCGCAGCGAGAGCTCGAGCGCCTCGGCCACGTCGTGCGCGTCGCGATCGACATCGGCATCGAAGAGCGTGCGTCCCGCGATCGCGAGCGTCACGCGCATCATCTCCTCGTGCACGTCGAGTCGCGCGTCGGCGCGCCATCCCTGCTGCAGGCGATCGGCGAGCTCGGTCATCGACGCGCCGTAGCTCGTGAGCCGCTCCTTGTGGAACGCCGGCTGGATGAGCCGCCGCTGGCGAAGATGGTGCTCGCCCTCGCTCGTGAGCAGCCCCTCGCCGAGCAGCACCTTCGTCGTTTCGAGTGCGCGGCCCTTCACGAAGGATTTCTGGCGGCCCACGAGCATCACCTGGATGTCGTCGGGGTGATTGAGCAGCGCGACGCGCGCGGGTCCGATCCGGATCTGGCTCACGTCGCCGGTGCGCGCCATTCCGCCGAACAGCGCGAGCTTGTCGGTGGCGAGGGTGACCAGGAACTGGCCCGGGTAGCGGGGCCGCGGTCCGGGCGGCTTGGCGGAAGTCCGCGGGAGAATCCGGGTGCCGAGCGAGGTCGAGGCGGTCATGAGGGGGCCAGTGCCATCATTATAGAGGGGACTTACATAGTGCGGCGGGCCGGCACACGTGAGACAATGCGCCGGACGCCAACCCCTACGGATCGCGTGGCGTCCGGCCCGGTGCCGGAGCCCTGAGTGTGGGCGATCCCCACGGTTCGGGGTCCCCGTTGTATCTTTTTCGCAAAATCCCGCCATCCGGATAGGGGCGTCCCAACGCTCGCCGGTACTACACACGCCGGTTCCGCACGTCATTCCGGGAACCGCGCGTGTCACGGCTCGTCCGCTCTGCGGCGGAGCACCATCGAACACATCCCGGCCCTTGCGTGCGCGCCGAGCGTCGCGGGCTTCGATATATGTCACGCTGCGCGGTCTCCCGGCCGCCTCCGGCGCCTACTTCGTGTTCCGAATGACTCTCGCCTTCGTCGCCGAGCTGGACAGCGGACTCGTCGCGCGTATTCGCGCCGGCGAGGAGGAAGCGTACGCGCAGCTGTTCCGCCGCTACTATCGCGAGCTGTGCGTCTACGCCTCGCGCATCGACCGTGCCGGCGGTTCGGCCGAAGAGATCGTGCAGGAGGTCTTCTTCCGCATCTGGATGCACCGTGAGCGACTGCTCCTCACGGAATCGCTCACCGGCTACCTCTACGCCGTGACGCGGAACGTCTCGCTCAACCGGCTGGCGCGCTCGCAGACCGAGGATCGCTGGCGCGCCGAGGCGGCGGTGGAGGCGCTCGAGCCGCCGGGCGAGGCGGGGAGCGCGGACGTCGCCGTCCGCGAGACCGAAATGGCGATCGCCATCGATCGCGCGGTCGCGAAGCTTCCGCCGCGCTGCCGCGAGGCGTTCCTCCTCAGGCGCCAGCGGCACCTCAGCTACGCCGAGATCTCGCAGGTGATGCACACGTCGCCCAAGACGGTCGAGATCCAGATCGGCAAGGCGCTTCGCCTGTTGCGGGCGTCGCTCTCGGAGTGGCTCTGATGCCGCTCGTAGGGGTGGACCTCCCGGTGCCGGTATTCACGGCATGACGCCTTCGACACCTTCGAACCGGATTCGCCTGATGAGCGCCGAGCCGGATTGGATTCTCGTCGATCGCTATCTGAGCGGCGAGTGCACGCCGGACGAGGCGAAGGCGATCGAGTCATGGGTCGCGGCCGATCCGTCGCACGGCCGGCTGCTCGCATCCATGCGTGTCGTGTGGACCGAGGCCGCGACGCCGCTGCCGGAGGTGGACGAGCAGGCGGCGTGGATGGCGCTGCAGTCGCGCCGTGCCGACGCGCGGCGCGCGGAGCGGCCGTCTATTCCCGTGCCGAGCCTCCGGATGTCGCGGCGGCGTCCGGTGCCGTGGCACTGGCCCGCGATCGCCGCCGGGCTCCTGCTCGCTGCCGGCGCGGCGGGATGGTGGAAGCACACGGAAGACCTTCGGCTCGCCGCGGCGGCGCCGCCGCGCGAGTACGTCACCGCGCGCGGGCAGCGCGCCGAGGTGACGCTCATCGATGGTACACGCGTGTGGCTGAGCACCGACAGCCGGCTGCTGGTGCCGCAGAACTACGGTGCGGCCACTCGCGACGTGACGCTGGATGGCGAGGGGTATTTCGTGGTGGAGCACGATGCGAATCGCCCGTTCCGCGTGCACGCGGGCCCGAGCGTGTCGGAGGATCTCGGCACGGCGTTCGATGTGCGCGCCTATCCCGGCGACTCGGTGGCGGTAGTGATCGTGGAATCGGGGCGCGTCGCGCTTCGGCCGGCGGACGCGCCGGCCGTGCCGACGGCGGTCACCGAGCTGCGTCGCGGACAGATGGGGCGCCTCGACAGGAGCGGCGATGTGCGCGTGGTGGGCGATGTCGACTTCGCGAGCGCGCTCGCGTGGCGGAGTGGGCATCTGACCTTCGAGGAGCGTCCGCTGCGCGACGTCGCGCGAGAGCTCGAGCGGTGGTACGACATCGACATTGCGCTGGACGACACCGCGCTCTCGAGCGCACCGCTCACGGCGTCGTTCACCAATCAGTCCGCGGATCAGGCACTCGCGATCGTCGCCGGAGCGCTCGGCGCTCACTACACGCGCGACGGGCGCACGGTTCACTTCACGACCACACGCCCCTAGTCGAGCGGAAGAGTCGCGGACTTGCGGGACGTCTCACGTCACTCGAATCGGCTGGACTTCAACACCCCCACACGGAGGTCGTACGCGTGCGTCGTTCGGTAATGCTCTGGTGTGTGGCGGGAATCGTCCCCTGGTGCGGCGTGGCGGGCGCGCAGGCGACGGCCGCGAAGGCGCGGGCGACGACCACGGCGGCGGCGAACGAGGCGCCGGCCGCGGCGCAGCCGCTCGAACGGCTGGTGTCGCTCGATCTCACGAACGTGCCGCTGCGCGATGCGCTGCGCGAGATCGACCAGCAGGCTCAGCTCGGACTGGCGTACACACCGCGCATCGTGCCGGTGAACAAGCGGGTGTCGATCAAGGCCGACAGCATCACGGCCGGCGATGCGCTGCAGCGCGTGCTGCGCGGAACCGGCGTGGTGGCGGTGGAGACGACGAGCGAGACGGTGATGCTCGTGAAGGAGAAGGCGAAGCGTGCCGAGCTGCCGATGAGGGACTCCACCGGGTACGCCGCGGTGCTGGTGCACGTCGCCGACACGACGAACAACAGGGAGCTCATGGGTGTGACCGTGAGCATCAAGGGGACCAAGCTCACCGCGACGAGCGGGGATCAGGGCTACGCGCTCATACGATACGTGCCCTCGGGGCTGCGCACGGTGGACATTCGGTATTTCGGCTACGTGCCGGTGGAGCGTACCACGGTCGTTCCGGATTCCGGCTACGTGCGCATCGATGTGCTGATGCACATGGGGATGACGCGGCTGCAGGAGGTCGTGACGACGGCCACCGGACAGCAGCGGCGGTACGAGCTGGCGAACGACATCACGAAGCTCGATGCCGACTCGATCGTGCGCACGCAGCCGATCTCGAGCGTCACCGATTTGCTCGAGGGGAGGGTGCCGGGGCTCACGGTGCAGCACACGTCGGGTGCGCCGGGAGATCCGAGCCGGCTGCGATTGCGCGGGACGAGCAGCATGCTGCGAAACAATGACCCGATCGTCGTGGTGGATGGCGTTCGGGTTTATTCGGCTCAATCGGATTCGACGAGCGCGAACCTGGCGTCGGGGCGGGGTGCCGGCGGCAACGTCCTGGGCGGCGCCGAGTACCGGGCCGCGCCGTCGCCGCTGGATCAGATCGACCCGCATGCGATTCAGACGATCGAGGTGTTGAAGGGTCCGTCGGCGGCGACGCTGTACGGGCCCGACGCCGCGAATGGCGTCATCGTGATCACGATGAAGAAGGGACAGGCCGGGCCGGCGCGATGGTCGGCGAGCGTGGCGCACGGCATCTCGTACATGCCGGGTGCGTATCCGATCGGATTGTACCGCTGGGGCACGGACCTGCGCAGCTTCTCCACGGAGCTGTGTCCGTTGCAGTCGACTGGGTGCCGGGCCGACAGCCTCGTGAAATTCCAGGCGCTCAACGATGACCGCTATACGCTTCTCAAGCACGGCGGAAACTCGAACGTGTCGCTCGGCGTGTCCGGCGGGAGCGAGGCGCTCACCTACGCGATTTCCGGGAGCTACGACAACGACGAAGGGTTGATCGGCCTCCCGGGAGTGGAAGCCACGCGCTTCGAGACCGTTCACGGCACGGCGCCCTTCTCGTGGATGACGCGCCCCGAACAGCTCAGGCGGTGGAGCGGATCGAGCCGGCTCACGGCGAAGCTCGGCGAGAAGGCCGATGCGTCGCTCACCACGTCGCTCACGCGCGAGCGGCAGCAGCGCTCGAGCCTGGAGCAAGGCATCACGACGCTCCTCACGACGTACATCGATCCGGCGACGGGAACGTACTGGCGCGCGTCCGGCACCGGGTTGAGCACCACCGACGAGCTACTCCCCGATTTCTACACGCGCACCACCGACGACGCGACGAACTTCACTAACGCGATCAACGTCAACTGGCGTCCGCTCGGATGGCTCACGACGAGCGCCGACGCCGGCGTGAACGTGATCAATCGCCAGGACGACCAGCTGGTGCCGCGCGGGATGCTGCCGTTTTCCGACAGCGCGGGGAGGCTGTTCACCGGCACGGGCAGCACGGTGGTGAGCACGGTGAATCTCCGCGCCACTGGCACCGCGCCCCTGCCGTGGGGATTTCATCTGCAGCTCTCCAGCGGTGCCAACTACACGAGAACCGCGCTGTCGTCGCTCGAGACGGGAGTGGTCGGGCTCGCCCCCGGCACGAGCTCGGTGAACGGCGCCGAGCAGATCGCGTACTCGCGCCAGAACGGCTCGGACATCACGAGCTTCGGCTGGTACCTCGAGCCGGACTTCACGCACGATCGATTCACGATCACCACCGGACTGCGCCTCGACGGAAGCTCGACGTTCGGCTCGAACGTGAGCGTTCCGATCTTTCCCAAGATCGGCGTGTCGTGGCTCATCTCGCAGGAGCCGTTCTTTCCGTTCAAGCACTTCTTCGACGTCGTTCGCGTGCGCGCCGCGTACGGGCGCGCCGGCGTGTGGCCGGGGCCCGCGGACCGGCTGCGTCTCTACTCGAGCTCGAGGCCATGGGAGGATGGCGGCTTCGTCGACGTGACGCAGGTCTCGACCATCGGAAATTCGCAGATTCGCCCGGAGCGCTCGTCGGAGATGGAGGGCGGATTCGACGCCGACTTCCTGCACGGCCAGCTCTCGGTGGGTTTCAGCGGCTACCGGAAAATGCGCTACGACGCGCTCGAGAATGTGCCGGTGGCGCCGTCGATCTATGGCGATGGGGTGAGCGAGCTTCTCAACATCGGGACCGTACGCAACACGGGCATCGAGGCAACCGTCTCGGCGCAGCTGGTTCGCACCGATCCGGTCACCTGGACGGCAGCCGTGAACGTCACGCGCAATCACAACCTCGTGACCAAGCTGGGCGATGGCGTGCTGCCGTTCGGTACAAGCGATGCACGCATCGTCGCGGGATATCCACTCTTCGGCCGGTGGGCGCGGCCGATTCTCGGGTACAGCGATGCGAATCAGGACGGGATCATCCAGCGAAACGAGGTGCTGCTCGGCGACTCGCTGGTGTTCATGGGCGGGAGCGAGCCGAACTACGAAGCAAACTTTTTTTCGACGCTCTCGCTGCTTCGCGGCGCGGTGACGGTGAGCGGCAGCCTCGCGTACCAGGGCGGGCTCACGCAGATAAATCAGACGATCGGAAGCGCGGGGCAGGACATCTTCTCGCCCGGCGCGAGCGATCCACACTCGTCGTTCGGCGAGCAGGCGGCGATCGTCGTGATCGGCGAGAGCACGTACGGCCTCATGCAAACCGTGAGCACGTGGCGCATCACCAGCCTGTCGGTTGCATACAACCTGTCGTCGAGCTTCGCCTCGCATTTCGGCGCACGCGCGCTGTCCGTGGCGCTGCAGGGGACGAACCTCGGGCTGTTCACGAACTACAAGGGAAAGGATCCGAACGTGAACGCGTTCGCGACGGGAAACAGCACGGTGGACACGGGCGTGCTTCCGCAACCGCGCACGTGGGCGCTCGCGGTCCATGCCACCTACTGAGGTGACGATGCCCATGTCGATCAGGACGATTCGCACACTCGGCGCGGCGGCCATGTTCGTGCTGGCCGCGAGCGCTGCACTCGCGGCGTGCTCGCCGGAGAAGCTCGTGGGAGACGCGCCGCTGCCCCCGGACGTGCCCGATCCCGGCCAGACGCACACGGCGGCCGGCGCGCTCTCGGCGTATCGCGGCTCGCTGCTCCTGTTCAGAGATGCAGTTGGCGGCGATGCGAATTCGCTGATTCCGGTTGCGGGGCTGCTCAGCGACGAGCTCCGGTCGGGCGATCTCGGAGAGGCCGGCAGCGTGTCGACCGCGGATCTCATCGACAGCCGGTTCATGCCGGAATACGGCGGATCGGGCGATGACA
>Ga0207652_10004560_pt1 | contig 11236 bp, 9 predicted proteins | sample KBSC63BmetaG_FD_184334 | JGI IMG/M metagenome (GOLD analysis project Ga0207652, IMG submission 184334) | Corn rhizosphere microbial communities from Kellogg Biological Station, Michigan, USA - KBS C6-3B metaG (SPAdes) (version 2) | ecosystem: Host-associated > Plants > Roots > Rhizosphere ... | reverse complement strand
CACGGACGGCCGTAGCGACGGCATGCTGCACTTGAGCAGCGCTGGGATCATCAGAGCGTTGCAGGGACGACACGAAGAGGGCGTCGGCCCGCAGGGCGCTAACACTCGGATGCTGCATCGCTAGCCACATGATGAGCCTCCTCCGCGAGTAAGTGCCCGGAAGGCAGGTAGGTAGGTCTCGGTTCTCCATGTAGATGAGCCTGCCGTGGAGGCAGCGTTCATCCAATGAAGCGGCCTTCAGTTCCGGGAGTCAGGTTCGTCCGCGTGTGGCATCGGGTTAACCCGAGGTGGCCCCCCCTGGTTACCGCCAAGCTGGGCTGGCCGTAACGGGAGCGGATTGTGGGGTTCACCCGATTGCCACTCAGGCGGCCGCCTACCAGGATGCGTGATGTGGGCAAGCGGATCCTGATTGTTGACGACAACCCGGACTTCCGTGCTGCGGCTGTTGAACTGCTCGTCGAACGTGGTTTCCAGTTCATCGATGAGGCCGCAGACGGTGACGAGGCATTTTCCGCTGCCTCCCGGGCGTGCCCAGACGGAATACTCCTCGACATAAACCTTCCGGGGCAAGACGGATTCGCGGTGGCCACATTGCTTGCCTCCGCCTGCCCCCAGGTCAGGATCGTGCTGACGTCTTCCGAAGCCGATTGGGTTCCCGCCCAGGTAGTGAAGAACTGCGGCGCGGCGGTGTTCGTGCCGAAGGACCAACTGGCCACCGCCCATCTTCACGAGATCTTCGTCGGGTAACCGTGATCGAGGAGGTAGAGATGACTCAGCCCGCAGCGACCGGCCGTCTTGCCGATGAAAGCGGGCCTATGTCGAGGCCCGAAGATATTTCAGGACGGCGAGAACCCGGCGGTGCTGCTCAGGTGACTGGTGAAGTCCGAGCTTGTCGAAGATGCTCGTTACGTGCCGCTCGACCGCTGCCACGGTGATCACGAGTTCCTGAGCTACTCCGGCATTGGAGCGGCCTTCAGCGACCAGCGCGAGAACGTCCAGTTCTCGCGGCGTCAGCTTCTCGAGCGGCCCTGCCTTGCGCTTGCGGCCAAAGAGGCGTGCAACCACATTAGGATCAAGCGCGGACCCTCCGCTGGCTACCCTCCGCACGGCCTCGGTGAACATGCGTAGGTCACCGACGTTCTCCTTGAGGAGGTAACCGACGCCCTCAGCACTGTCGGCGACAAGGTCCATGGCGTAGCGGTCTTCCAGGAACTGGGAAAGCACCAGCACGCCCACACTCGGCACAGTGGCCCGGATCTCAAGCGCCGCGCGGAGCCCATCGTCGGTGTTATCTGGCGGCATCTGGATATCAGTGACAACGACGTCCGGACGTTGGATGCCTGCTATCCGCACAAGGTCGCGGGCATTCTCGGCGGCGCCGACCACCTCGAAGCCGCTGTCTTCCAGGACGTGCACGATCCCTTCCCGGACAATCGGCTGGTCCTCACCGACGACTACGCGGATCGGCCCTGGCGGGCTCACGGCACTAACATATCTGATCACACGGCTGGCATCACGAGGGGAGCGGGATGCTAGCCCGGAGCACTGTCCCGCCTGCGGCCGGGCTTGTGATGTCTACGGTTCCGTTGAGCGCGCCGATGCGGTCGAACAGGCCGTTCAGCCCGCTGGCTTCCGACCGGGGCCGGGCCCCGCCGATCCCGTCATCGCGCACCTCGACATAGCACCGGTCGTTTTCAACGTCTACCCGGACCCAGGCAAACGTAGCGTGGGCGTGCCTGACCACGTTGGTAAGCGCTTCAGAGCAGAAGAAGTACGCGCTCGCCTCGATCGGAGCGGGGAGCCTGCGGTCAGGCACATCGAGCTGAACAGGGATCGGGAGCCGGGCGGCGAGGGCGTCGATGGCCGCGGCTAGACCGCGCTGCGTGAGGATGGCAGGGTGGATCCCCGCGACGATGTCGCGCAGGTCCTCGATCCCGCGCTTGGCGTCGCGGAGGGCCAGGCCGAGCAGTTCTTTGGCGCGCTGCGGCGCGGATTCCCATTTCTGCTCGGCGAGCTGGAGGTTGATGATAGTGGTGACGAACCGCTGCTGGGCGCCATCGTGCAGGTCGCGGGTGACGCGTCGGCGTGTGGTGTCGGACGCGGCGACCAGGCGCGCGCGTGACGCTATCAGCTCTTGCTGAGCGCGTCGGCGTTCGGTGATGTCGCGGACGTAGCCGGTGAACGCTGGCTCTCCGGTTGGCCCGGTACGGGTGACAGTTAGCTCGGCCGGGAACTCGCTCCCGTCGGCGCGCATTGCCGTTATCTCGATCCGCTGGTTGAGGATGCGCGACTGCCCGGACTGCAAGTAGCGGGCGAAACCTTGCCTGTGTGCCTCGCGCAGTGACGGTGGCACAACCAATTGCGCGATTTCCCGGCCGATCACTTCACCAGCCCGGTACCCGAAGGTGCGCTCGAACGCGCTGTTGACATAGGTCAGGCGAGCGTGCCGGTCGACGCTGATGACGGCGTCGATGGCGGCTTCGAGGATTGCGCGCTGGCGGGCCTCGCTCGAGGCGAGTTCTGCCGCCCGGGCCTGGGCAATGTCACGTTCGCGGGCTGCCTGGCTGCGCAGTTCCGCCTCGGCCATGCTCTGCAGACGGCCGAGTTCCACGCTCAGCACGGTGGCGGCGTACTCAAGCGCGGCGAGGTCAATCTCGCTCGCGTTGCGTGCGGGGTCAATCAGCGCTATGACGCCAAGGGCATCGGCGCGCGGGTTGGCCAGGACCACCCAGGCCTGGCGATGGTAGACCGCGCGGTGCACGATCTGGAGTCGGCCGATAAGCTCTCGTTGTTGCTCGGGCGGCTCCTTCATCACAGGGTGATCGCTGGGCATATAGCCAAAGGCGGCACGGGTATTGCCATGCACATCCTGGATGAGGACTGGGAACGTGGTGAGCTGGTGCAGGGTCTCGGCAATGCCCGTCTCCCCCGCTTCAACAACGATCTCATTCAGTCGACGGTGGATCTCCATGACCTTCGTAAGTTTTGAGACCGTTGACTGGAGTTCGGCGTTGAGAGCGGCAACCCGCTGGACGTTCGCTCGCTCGACCCCGATCAGCTCCAGCTTGACGATCACGGTGCCGGCCAGTTGCGCGAGCACCGAGAGCAGGAACGTTTCCTCCTCGGACAACGGCTCAGCGCCCTCGATGATCAGGAAGATCCGGTCATGTGCCGACGGGGGAGCGAGCGGGAACGCGCAGCACGACGAAAGCCCGCCCATGTCGAGCCGGTCGGGTACCGTGAGCCTGCTCAGTGTGTCGGCAATGCCGTCAGGGGCACGCTCGTAATAGTCTCCCGACCTGCTGGGATGCCAGGCAACCGCCTTATGACCGGGCGCGATCGATGGAATCGCGGTGGTGAGAAGGCGCATGACCTGGCCTGGCGAAGTCGCCTGGGTCAGGATCAGCGACAAGGCGAAAACCGCGTTGGCCGACGACAGTTTCGCCTGGACGGTCAGCTCCAGGTCGTTAGTACTCGGTACGCGACGCGCCGTTGACATCATGGACTGCCGAGAAACTGTCTGGGGATGTAGCGCGGATTTGTGATTATCATCCCGTTGACGAAAATCTTGGGATGCGTTTGGAGCACATACATGACCGCTTCACCATCGAACAGGTCAAGATCGTACAGACACATTATGAACTGCGGACGCCGCGTTGCCAGCTCATTCACCCCCGATTCGGCGGCGAACCACGTGTTTATATCGATCGTGCTCCGGACGATCCAGCTCACGTCGCCTAGCACCCAGAGGCGGTCATACCCCCCGGAAACCGCCTCTTCGGCCAGCCCCTCTAGGCCGCCGAGCAGTGCGTCCTTGGAGAAGTGTCCGCCGGGCAGGTACGCCTCATCCTCCGTGAAGAATTGCAGAATATCCTCTCGTGTCATTAGCTCGGCGGGAATCCGATCTCGCACAGATGACGCCCTGTCGATGAAGCAGACGCATTTGTCCTCTGCCTGCAGCCCCTTCAATACGTAGTCCACGACGATATCGTCCAGGGCGTTGCCGCCGTTATAGAAGGCGCAGACGTGGTCGCCGACCTGGAAACCAAGCTCAGCGATGATTGGTGCGTGCGGGCTCATCGGGTGCCTCCCAGCCGCAGATTGTCGGTATATCGCCGCCGGTTCGACCGGTGGCAGTGTAAGCCGCCGCAGGCCGTAGGTAACCGCGCCGGCTGACGATCGGGTACGGCGCCGACGGCACTTCACCTGCCATATGTCTCAGCTCGGAACTTTCCTGCCTGGTCCACCGGGGTGGCGGCCTACCGGCAAGCTCGCGGGCTCCCCCGGCGCGCAGCACCCAGGCCCCGGCCGCCGAAGTTCCATCGGCCACCGCGTCCAGCAGCACCGTCCTGCCGACGCCCGGCTCACCACGCAGCGGTATCGCGCCATCGGCAGCAGCCCGGTCAAGGAATGCGCCGATAAACGCATACTCTCCACGGCGTCCGACCAGGACCGTCGGTTGTCCAAGTCGATCCAACGAGGCTAGTCCAGGAGAGAGGCAGGTCCTCTAGTTATGAGCGTACGCCGACCGCACTAGCGGGGCGATGCCTGGGGGCATCCTCTTCTGGGACCCGGGCACGCACGCATCCCTCCTCTGGCAGACATTGACCGAGGTGATCCGGCTGTCCGGCTGCGCGTGGCCGCCCGGTTGGTTCATCCACAAGTTCACCGCGATCACCACTATGGCCCTGCCAAAGGGAGGGCATAGCCATCGGTCTAGGACCGACGACGCTCCACCACAACCGTGTCATGGCTGGACGGTGGCTGGGCTCACCGGGTGGAGCCTCCTCCCGAGGCTGCCAGTCCGTCTTCGTGCGCGGGCGTGGTCCTCGGGCAGATCCCAAGTATCGGGTCACTCCGCGATTTCAGCCAGCACTAGCAGCTGTGTACTGGGGCAGGTCCTCGCGTGTCGCGAACCCGCACGGTACAGGCCCACTGCTAGTGAGTCGGCAAGATGACAAGTCTCGTGCGTCATCATCAGGCCGACATCGTTGCCCGTCTGGGCCAACGCGCACGACAAATACTGCTCGGCAGATTCCAGTGCAGCGGCAAATGCTGGCTGCCGCTGCCTGAGGAGTTCCCGCACGTAGGCGCGATTCCGCTGAGCCCGTTGGGCTTTCACGACTGACGCGTAGCTCATGGCATGCCTTTCAGACGGTTATGGGTCACAAGGTCGGCCCGTCGGCAGTGGCCGGGGACGACGGCACAGCCACCGGGGAGCAGGTTCCGGGTTGTGAGCGGTGATCGACACGATCACCTTGTAGGCCAAGGCTCGCCTGTTCGCGTGCGCCGCACATCGTTAGATCCAGGTATTTGCCAAGGACACGCTAGTTCCGCCGCGCCCCTCGACCGCGGCCGAGCCGGGGCTGGCGCTCCCGGTCAGTCCACTCAGCGAAGACGCTCTAGGCAGCAAGGCGAGACTTGACCGCTGGTTTTGTGGTGTGGTGGCTGGCCGCGTCCGGTGACCCGCGCCGGGTCGGGGTGTTGCGGTGGATGTGCGAGGCGTACCCGAAGTGAGGATGCGGGGCGGGGCGGCGGCGGCGAGGCTTGCCGGCAGGCAACAGAAAGGAGCGCCTCGACATGAGTGCGCACTGGCTACACCATCGCCCGGAGCAGTCCGGGCAGCAGCAGGCCATTTTCACCGATCAGAAACTGGTGGTGGTCGGCGGCAGCAGCGGGATGGGCCGCGACACCGCGGCCGACGTGGTCGCCGGCGGCGGGTCGGCCGTCATCATCGGCGTTGACCCCGACCGGGTCAACGACACGGTCAAGGAACTGGGCAAGGACGGCCGGGCCTGGGGCATCACCGCCGACCTGGCCGACCGGTCCCAGGTCGAAGCCGTCCAGGCGCAGCTGGCCGCCGAGCACGCCGACGCCACCCTGCTGGTCAACGCGGCCGGGTTCTTCATCCCCAAGCCGTTCCTGGACTACGACGGCGCCTTCTACGACTCCTACCTGGAGCTGGACCGGGCGATCTTCTTCCTCACCCAGACCGTGGCCCGCGGCATGGTCGAGCAAGGCCACGGCGGCGCGATCGTCAACATCGGCAGCATGTGGGCCCACCAGGCCATCGCGGCCACCCCGTCGTCGGGGTACTCCCTCGCCAAGGCCGGGCTGCACGCGCTGACCAAGAACCTCGCGATCGAACTGGCCCCCCACCACATCCGGGTCAACGCGGTCGCCCCCGCCGTCGTCGCCACCCCGCTGTATGAGCGGTTCGTCCCCAAGGACAAGCTCGACGACACCCTGCACAGCTTCGACAGCTTCCACCCGCTCGGCCGCGTCGGCACCGCCCGCGACCTCGCCAGCACCATCACCTTCCTGCTGTCCCCGCACACCAGCTGGGTCACCGGCGCCATCTGGGACGTCGACGGCGGCGTCATGGCCGGACGCAACTAACACTCGCCGCGGCACCCAGACACCGCGGACAACACCCGCGCGAGCGTCGGACTATCATTGACAAGATTCGATGATGAGCCTGGACCAGGCTAAGTGATAATTCAACCATCGATCCGGTCAAGATTGTTGCTACACGTCCTTGGCCTCTCGGCGCTTGATCACGAGCATCGAGGGCACGATGAAAGGCGGCGGATGATCATGACCAGCCGCACCGCGAAGGTTCCCCGTCAGCGCTCCACCGCTACTGAGCCGAACCTCAGCACGCCGAGGGTCGACTTCCGTGTCGACCCCTCGCGCTACCGGCACTGGCGGCTAGCCTTCGACGGCCCGGTAGCGACGCTAACGATGGATGTCGACGAGGGCGGCGGCCTCGTTCCCGGGTACGCACTGAAGCTGAACTCCTACGATCTCGGCGTAGACATCGAGTTGTACGATGCGGTGCAGCGGCTGCGGTTCGAGCACCCCGAGGTCCGCGCGGTCGTGCTGACCAGCGGCAAGGAGAAGGTCTTCTGCGCGGGCGCGAACATCCGGATGCTGGCCGCCGCGCCGCATCCGTGGAAAGTGAACCTCTGCACGTTCACCAACGAGACCCGCAACGGGATCGAGGACGCGACGGCGAACTCGGGACAGGCATACCTGGCCGCGGTCAACGGGAGCGCCTTCGGCGGAGGGTATGAGCTGGCGCTGGCCTGCCAGCACATCATGATCATCGACGACCAGTCTTCCGTCGTGTCGCTGCCGAAGGTTCCCCTGCTCGGGGTGGGGCCGGGCACCGGCGGGCTGACCCGGCTCATCGACAAGCGACACGTCCGCCGTGATCTGGCTGACTACTTCGCCAGCAAACCCAAAGGCGTCGGCGGCAAGAAAGCCGTCCAGTGGCGGCTTGTCGACGAAGCCGCTCCCCGGGCCAGGTGGCAGGAGACAGTGGCCGAGCGGGCCGCGGATCTGGCTGAGCGTTCCGCCCGTCTTGCAGGTGCGGCGGGCATCGAGCTGACGCCGCTGGATAAGACCCGCACCGGCGATGAGATCTCCTACCGGTACGTGACCGCGCTGCTTGAGCCTGGGCGGGGGGTGGCGGAGATCACGGTCAGCGGACCGGAAAGGGGCGCGCCAGCGGAGGTAGCCGGGATGTACGAGCAGCACGCGGGCTTCTGGCCCCTGGCGGTCACCCGAGAACTCGATGACCTGATCCTGGACTTGCGCACCAACGAGCCGGAGCTGGGCACCTGGGTGCTGCGCACACGCGGCGACGCCGGGCGGGTGCTGGCCTATGACCGGCTGCTGCTGGATAACCGAGGCGACTGGCTGGCGAATGAGGTTATCCACTACCTCAAGCGCACGCTCAAGCGCCTCGACGTGACCAGCCGCAGCCTGATCGCGCTGATCGAGCCAGGCAGTTGCTTTGCCGGCTCCCTGCTCGAACTCGCGCTGGCCGCGGACCGGTCATTCCAATTGTTCGGCGTGTTCGGGGAGGCCGATCCGGACGTGGAGCCAGTAGTGGTCACAGTAGGCGAGATGAACCTGGGCCCGCTGCCGATGGGCAATGGCCTGACCAGGCTGGAGACGCGCTACCTCGGCAATGACGCCGACCTGGCCGAGGTGGAGAAACGGGCAGGGGATGCGCTGGAAGCCCAAGACGCCGAGCAGTTGGGCCTGGTCACGTTCACCCCGAACGACGTCGACTGGGGCGAAGAGACACGTATCGTCATCGAAGAGCGGGCCAGCTTCAGCCCCGACGCCCTCGCCGGCCTCGATGCGAACTACCGCTTCGCCGGCCCCGAGACTATAGAGACCAAGATCTTCGGTCGGCTGAGCGCCTGGAAGAACTGGATCTTCAACGGCCCGCACGCCTCCGGGCTGGAATCGATGTACCTGCGGGAGATCACCAAGCGGGTGCAGCAATACGAGAAACGCGCTAGCCTAATTGATGTTTCGCATTCGAACGCCAAGAACAGCTCGGTTTCTGGCGCGATCGAGTATATGAAAGGTCACATAGGCGAGCCTATTTCGGTTGCCGGGTTGGCTGAAGGGGCGTGTATGAGTGAGTCAGCGTTCGCTCATCTCTTCAAGCATTGCACTGGCACGTCGCCCTATCAGTTCCTGAAGCAACTGCGCCTTGAACATGCACGCGGCCTGCTCCTGGAGAATCACACCGTCAGCGAGGCAGCCAGACGTGTAGGGTATAGCAGCCTTTCCCACTTCATCAGTGAGTTCAAGAGGTACTTCGGGGAGACGCCGGGTGCGTACCTGCAGAGATTTCAAGGGATTGATATGTTCAACCTCCACGGGAACGAGTGGGCGGCAAGAAGAGGCAGTCTGTGATGTGGCACGCAGTGATGGCCGAAGACGACCTGTGAGAAGGAGAGCTCACCGGCATCGAGGTAGCTGGGAAGAAATTGATCCTACTTAATGTTGACGGCGAGATACGCGCTTTCGAGGACCGCTGTCCCACCTCAGCTCCCGACTCAGTGAGGACGATATCGACGGCCGCACGCTGACGTGCGCGGCACCCTGTGGGAGTTCGATGCGGTGACCGGGAAAGGTACCAACCCCGGCAACAGTCAGCTGAACGTATTCGAAGGAATACCCTGCCTTCAACGCTGAAAAGAAGTGCTTTCAGGAAATCAATGAGCCGGTCGGCGTTCATGCTTCCCTCCTGAACCCGGAAGCAGAACTCCTCGCGCGGCGATATCGCAGGTACCATGCTTATCGATTTCCGCTCGCCGGTCGTGACGACGACCGGCGTCTGCCCGATCGGACTCCATGTCGTACCGGCGTGGTGATCAGTCCGCAGGCCAGCCTCTAATGGAACCATGCAGCAATGGACACAACTCCAGCGGGAATCCGGTAGCGCCGTGCCTCCATCAAGAGGAGACTTCACTGCACCTGCAGTAATGGTCCTTGTCCTGCTGGGTGCGGTACAGCAAGCTACTCCTCACCCAGGACCCGCACGCTAAGGACGTGCACGGCGGCCGAGCCGGCCGCTACCCCTCGCGACGAGGGCTGATCCGATCGGCCAACCCCGGGGGGAGGGCCGGGCCCGGGCACTCTCAGCCCGAGCCATGCGAGCAGTCTTGAGAGGTGAACTATGGGCTCGCGAGCACTGGATATCGCTGACCTTGACTTCCAGGTCGGCGACCACGTCTGCGCCTTCTATAACGGGGGCGGCAGCGCCTTGGACGATATCGTCGTGGACTACGTCTCCAGGGGGCTGCGGGCTGGGAACAAATGCGCCTGCCTCAGCTTCACCAACACTGCATCCTCGGTGCTGGACCGGATTCCCCCTGAGCTCATGTCGCGAGAGGATATCCTGCAGTTCATTACGGAAAACCAGGCTAAGGGTGGCTTCTCCGTAGAGGCAGGTCTCCGCGCGCTAGAGGCAATGGCCAAAGAGGCGCTCTCCGACGGGTACGGTCGCCTCTGGACGCTCGGCGATGCGACTTTCGTTGCCCGGGACCTGCCCCCCAGATCCATGAAGACGTGGTTCACCTACGAAGCAGAAGTAAATGAGCTCGCGTCGCGGTACCCGCAGTTCATCATGTGCCTGTACGATCTTGACCAGTGGGCTGGTGAATTGATCATGAGCGTGCTCAAGACTCATCCCCGGATCTTCGTCAACGGGCTGATTCTCAACAATCCGTACTACGTCCCGCTGCACCAGTTCCTCGGCAGTCTATGATGTCAGCCGCGCCGCGTGTCGAGCCGGGCACGCCGGGTCTTCCGCACGATGCTCCGGGAGCGCGGATCATTATCTGGGCTTGCGGCCTGATAGATACGGGCATCGAGCGGCGGGCCGCCCGCCAGCTGCTCGAATCCGCTGCGCAGGGGTCGTGACGGAGCTGCAGCGACTTTATCGATGTCCTTGTGGATGTACGCGAGATCACCGAGCGGCTACCGCCGGACCGGCTCCGCTCCATAAGGGACGGGGTCTGGCAGGAGAATTCCGCCAACGCGGAGCGGGTCGCCAGCGCCCTGGACGCCCTTTCCTTGCCTGCAGTATCCGAAGCGCCTGGATGAAACCACGGACAAGGAGATCCTGTCCTGCGATGGGGTGTTCATCGCGGGCACGGACCAATGGTCGACCTGGCCAGCAACCCCAGTTGCCGTCTGGCGGTCGCTCCGCGGACGCCGTGATCGGCGCGGCCGACCGCGCCCGGCGGACAGTGCTGAGCGAGGCCGGCCTTGGCGGATAGGCAAGCAGCAGGCCAAGGAACAGAACGGCTATCAGCTAGTGCCGTGTCCAAGGACGTTGTTCGTGTAATTGACCTTTAGCCGGGCGATTGCCGGGCTGAGTGCCGGCATTCTCGGCCGCCAGGACGGCTTCGTCGATGACGGCGCTGGTTGTCTGCCATTGCGCCCGGATCTGGATGCGGCCGAGCGCGGTGGCCAGCCCGAGCGCGACGGCGCAGCCGATGCGCGCCCGGCGCCCGTGATCAGTGCGGTCTTGCCGGTGAAGTCAGTTGCCACTGCCGTCTCTTTCATTTGTCGTGTCACTGGTAACGCTGGGGAGGCGCCACCATCCGTTCGGGAAAATAAGGGCCATATTCCGAACGGACGGCGGCTGACTGCTTCTGCGCGACGGATCCTGTCAGACGCCACCACTGCGTTCATATACAGGAAGCCAGGCTTGCGGATGATCGCAGTGCCGAGCGACGGCCCTGGTAGTTGCGCCGGGCGGCTACATCGGTGATGGAGGCGCAGTCGAGGCTGTCTGACTAGTAAGGTCCTTGCACTAGTCGCTGTCCCGACGCGATTCAGCCGGCTTCAGGCTGCTTTGCCTGGTCGAATACGATCCGAGTGAGCGCGACGCGCGAGCGGATGCCGAGTTTGCTGAATA
>Ga0207652_10004559_pt1 | contig 11238 bp, 35 predicted proteins | sample KBSC63BmetaG_FD_184334 | JGI IMG/M metagenome (GOLD analysis project Ga0207652, IMG submission 184334) | Corn rhizosphere microbial communities from Kellogg Biological Station, Michigan, USA - KBS C6-3B metaG (SPAdes) (version 2) | ecosystem: Host-associated > Plants > Roots > Rhizosphere ... | reverse complement strand
CAGTGCCCCCGGCGGGCCCCCGAGGCGCCAGAAAGGCCGACAGGGCGCGGTCTCTTGACGTCAAGAGGTATGGACTCCATACCTCTTGGTAACCAAGAGTTCGTGACCCTCAATGGTTGAGTACCTCAAAGGTTGAGCACCTCAATGGTTGAGTACCTCAACCTCTTGGTAACCAAGATGCTTGACACCAAGACTCTTGACGTCAAGAGGTTGTGCCACTCAACCTCTTGGTACCAAGACTGGGAAAATATATTATATATGTCCCGGATCCCCCTTATGTAACGCCTGGGCGGTATACTATAATCAAAACATGAGGGAAAAGGAGCAGGGTAAAGAGCCCAGCACCCTCGCACGAGTAGGAGCACACCATGGCTAAGTACGGTCCTATCCCGCAGGTCAAGGTCGGTCAGACCGTCCAGGTGACGAAGGGGCAGTGGGTCGGTCGGCAGGGTACGGTCACGGCCATCACCGAGCCGACGATGGAGAACGGGTTCCTCCGGATGGTAGTGATGGACCTCCCGGCGGGCGTGAAGCGGTCGGAGTGGGACTTCGACGGTCGGCACTTCCAGCAGGACTTCCTGGTCCCCGAGCGGAAGGCAGTGAAGGTGATGCCGACCTCCGTCATCGCAGTGCCGGAGCAGTAGCACCAGGGTGGAGGGGGTGCGATGAGCACCCCCTCTCGCTCTGGCGGTACTGGACCGCCTGACGAAAGGAGCACGCCATGCTATACCTCCCGTGGTGGCAGTGGGTAGTCGCAGTGGTCGTCGTCGTAGGGGCGATGGTTTGCGGCGCGTACGGCGAGGGGAACTGACATGCCCGAGCAGCAGCCAACGTGCGTAGGAGCGCCCACCGGATCGGTGTGCGGTGAGGCGCCGAAGTGGGGAGTGTTCGACCGGCACCGTGGAGGCAAGCCCGACCGGTACGCGTGCGACAGGCACCTCCACAACGCCATCGACCGAGAGCGCGGAGGGCTAGTGGTACCGGCACCGTACTACGGGCGCTGATAGACCGGGCGGGGGAGGGTCACTCCCTCCCTCGCTCACCAAGCACGGAACCGCCACCGGCGGGGCGAAGTAGCCACCGGGACCGGGCCCACCCCACCGTACTCTTGCTCCGCGCATGGTTCACGCGCGGGGAAAGCCGACGAACGGCTCCACCACACGCCGGGCATGGGCACCGCGGGAGGCTTTACTCGTGGGACACCCCTTGTAAGACCCATGGGCTGGCCTATATAATTAGACCATGAGGCACTTTAGCACCAACCAAAGGGGTTGGGCCAACCCATCCAGGGAAGGTGCCCTACACGGAAGGAGCGCTACCATGGCGCAGACCAAGGCCCAGCGGATCACCATCCCGGTCGGTTCCCAGGTGAAGATCACCGCCGGCCAGTACAAGGACCGAGTGGGCACCCTCGTCGGTATCACCGACGCGGACATGTCCACCGGGTTCCTCTACCTCGGGGTGGTCGACCTGCCGGCCGGGATCAAGGTGAGCTCGTGGGAGTACGACGGGCGGAGTTTCACCCAGCAGTTCCTCGTGCCGGAGCGGAACGGCGTGCGGGTGATGCCGAAGAGCTTCATCCAGGTGCCGGACGAGGCCGACGAGGGCAAGCAGGCTAAGTAGCCAGCCTGTCGGGGAGGTACCGCAAGGTACCTCCCCGGTAGGGTAGCTATCGTAGCTGCCACACACGCAAAGGAGCACGCCATGCACACGTTCGAGGTGGTGAAGCGCCCAGGTGAGCCCGCAAGGTACCTCACCGCTGGATGCGACCACTGCGGGTGGTTGACCAGCCTGATCCTTTACATCCGGTGCCCTCTCTGTCGGACACCGACCCAGCTAGCGAGGCTGACCTTCAGGCAGCTGATGGACGCCACGAGGGATTGGAACTAGCGATGGACGCCGAGTGGAGGTTCACCTCCCAGACCGGTAACGGTCGAGGGGTAGGCACAGGACTGGAGAGGGCACTCTCCAACCTGCGTCGAGTGCAGTCGGTGGCACAGGAGGCACCTTACGGTCGTAAGACGGGTGCCACACTCTCAGGAGGTCACCAGACCCCTCAGGGTGCGATGGCTGAGACCGTCGCCCTCACCGAAGAGGGACGGATGCTAACCACCGTGCTGGGAGCACGGACGGTGGATGGTGACGCCCTCGAGGTATGGAACGGTGACTTCCGAGCGTTGCCGTACAGCACAGGCAAGACGACACAGTCGAACACAGGAGGGTACAGGCGTTCACGCAGCCGTTCCTCCGACAGGGGTCGGGCCAGTGCGCCGAGCACGGAAGGCAAGCCGAAGGTAACGAACAAGACCACGACCTTCATCCCACTCCCACCGATGTAAGGAGTCCGAGATGGAACAGAACGAGATCGTCCACACCTCCAGCACGCCTCTCCCCTCGTACGAGCCGGACGAGAGCACCCGCACGTGCCACAGCTGCGGTAGCGAGGAGAAGGTCATCCGCCGTAGGTTCAAGACCGGGTTCGGGATGGTAGCCTTCCTGGACTGCGGCCACTTCCAGTCGGACGACGAGTACTAGGACCATTACCGTGGGGGAGGGATGGCACTGCAGACTATCCCTCCCCTCGCGGTATTGGCCCGGATGGGTTGCTGTGCGACGGGACGCAAGACGGCAGGTTTGCCATCGCCCGTTGCCATACCGGTTTGGAACCCGCGCTGAATGGCATCGATTCTCAACATGGGGTAGGACCATACCTTCGAGGTGTTTCCTCTATAGCGGGGGAGGTGTTGCACCGCTGAATAAGGAGCCGGGGCGAACCTCCGGCATTGAGAAACCGATCCTCGGTGTGGCACCCTGTCGGTTGCCAAACAGGCCGGATGGAACAACCACACACGGAAACGAACCCATTGATTTCGCAGGGTTCGGCCACTATAATCGAATCATGGCAATTACTGAACCCCTCCCGGTGCACGAAGGCCTCGCATGGTACAGTCGGAACTGGTCAGACATCGACCGGCTAGGAAAGCTCGTTGCCGCCACACCAGCCAAAACCGCAGGCTTCTACGCGAGTGCACACGGACGGTCGGAACTGCTGACGAGGGAACAGCTCCGAGACCTACACCGGAGTGACCGGATCAACGCGGTCGTCGTACGCGCAAGGGGCAAGCCCGTACTCTGGTACCCGAAAGGCTACCTGCTGACGGAAGACGACCTGCGACCGTACGAGACGCCGAAGACCAACCCGAAGCAGAAGGCAAGCACGCTACCGGTTACCGCGGACATGTGCGGACAGCCGAGGGTAAGTGACGGTATGCCGTGCCGACAGTTGCGGGCGAACTGCACCATCCCGCAACACCGAACCTTCCAGGAGATGGAACGGGAACAGGACAAACTCTACGAGGAGGTGAACATCGATGACTGGTGACGAGGTCTTCGCTGCGCTCATGCAGCACGAGAACACCACCGCCAAAGAACTGGCGGAGCACATGAGCTCCGACGCCGACATCGTCGGCTCGCACCTTGCCGAACTGCGGATCAAGGGTCGGGTGTGGCGTACCGACACGCGTCCGTACCGCTGGACGACGGACGTACCGCCGGTGAAGAGCTGGCTGGACGAACACCGCGGTCGAGTGAAGGATGGCCGTCAGACCTTGTAAAACCCATGAGTTGGCCACTATAATTAAACCATAGGGCAAACACCTACAAGAGAAGGGCAGGGTAACATGTCCGCAGTTAGCCGACCGGACGAGCTAAGCAGCTCGCAGGTCGTACGGGACCTGAAGGGAGGCGAGGGACACTGGAAGCTCACCTGTGGATGTGCCATGCGCACCCGAACGGGCGTTGCCAACATCGGCAGCGGTGTGTTCTGCCGGAAGCACGACCTCGTCTACATCGAGGGTACGCTGCCGGAGGCCCTCTGGACCGCTGCCCGGGACGCTTACACGAAGAGCCGGGAGCTCCTGTGCAACGAGAACTTCGCGACCTGGGACGAGCTGGACAAGGTGATCCAGGACGCGTGGGCCACGATCACGATGGCGGCCGGTCTGGCACTGGTGGAACACGTGCCGGTGACCCAGCGATGACCGACAACGACAAGGAGCACGTGCACATCGCAGCGTGCCACCTCGGCGACATGTACAACTACGCGTCAGTGTTCCACGTGCTCAGCGGTGACAGAGCGATGCACACGCCCAAGTACCAGCCGCTACTCCGAGGCGAGCAGGCTCACGTACACACGGAACACCGCAACGAGTTCGACAACGACGTGTGCTGCTACGCCAGTGAGCCGATCGCAGGAACGGACACTGGCGGAGTGGTGCTCGGCATGACCATGAACGGACGGCACTACCGGGTGACCGTCGAGGAAGCGAAGGAGCAGTAGCATGAGCGCAACCACACCGCCGAAGGGTCGCCCCACGCCGAAGCAGAAGGACCAGGTGGCGAAGCGGAGGGGCAAGATGCCGGCGCTGGTGCTTCCGCTGCGAGCGACCAAGCTGAGTGCCAGCCCGACGTACCTGGGACAGCGGAAGCGGAGCAACAAGCTCCGTAAGGTCAAGGTGTCGGGCCGGAAGACCAGGTAGGTAGAGGGTAGCTCTGGTGCTCTCCCGGCCGGCTATCGGAACGGGACGTCGATGGACAGGGTACCAGAGCCCTCCCTGTGCCTACGGAACAGGCCGTAGCACACGGAAAGGAGCACGATGGAACACAGGAGCGCTGACTTCCACCCAGTGGAGGTCGGTCGCAGGTTCTGGAACAGCGACCTCCGGGTCGTAGAGGTCCTGGAGCTGGCCAACGACCTTCACACCAACGACTACCAGGGTAAGGCGAAGCAGTCCTGGCACCGTGTTGACGAGGGCGACGGACGCACGATGGGTCGGTTCGACACCCTCGACGGCGGTCTGACGCACATCGGAAGGCTGGCTCGGTACTACAAAGGCAAGGACGCCGAGCAGTACGAACCCGGCACCAACTACCGCGACGTGAAGTGATGGGACAGGTCGGCAACCCGGACGATCTCTGTCCGCACAGCGGTAAGCCAGCGAACGAGTGCGGTGTGGGAGACCCACCGCACACGGACGAGCACAACCGGTGGCACCTCAACCAGCTGGTGGAACTCGGCATCGCCGAACTCGCCGGCATGGACGCCGATGGTAACCCGACGGTGAGGCTCGCTTACGCGAAGGTGGCCAAGCACGAGCTGTACACCCTCGCGGCGAAGATCGCCCACCAGCAGATCGACATGCTGGGCGTCATTGAGCAGCTGGACAAGTGGAGGAACGGAGAGTAGCATGGCACGGCAGAAGAAGGGTCCGTCCCAGCCGCCGAAGGTCGGCTCCAGGGAGTGGAAGGACCAGGAGCTCACCTGGGAGGAGTTCGAGAAGGAGCTAGGCGAACTCCGATCGTGGCTCTCGAAGTCGACGCGATCCCGCCGAGCGTGGATGTACTCCGTCGAGAGCTGGGCTCGAGGCGATCGGTAATGCGGCAGATCACCGTCGAGTTCGTCCGCGAAGCTGCCGCGGCAGTGGAACCGGACGAGGAAGTAGTCCGGCAGGTCGTTCGGTACATGCGTCCGAAGACCTACCGGCAGGATGCCGAGGCCGCCGAAGTAGCAGCGTTGCTGTACGACTTCGGCGTGCAGATGAGGAGCGACCGATGACCGAACAGATGCGGATGCTCGTCTGGCCGACGGAAGGCCCGCCGTGCATCTGCGACCCGAGCAGGGTCGACAACCGCGTGTGCGGCGACCACTTCCGTCAGGGACTCGGTGACGGACGGGCACGTGCAACCTTCGAGGACATCGCTACGTGTGAGGCGTGTCAGCGGATCCGTGCGAAGGAGTACCACACGCACGTGAACTGCCCGCAGGACTACGCTCACGGGTTGCTGTGTCACGACCACTTCCAGCGGGGACGGGGTAGCCGTCCGACGAAGAAGTGGGAGCAGGACCTGTGCCTGATGTGCCAGCAAGCACGCAGGGTGGCGTACGAACGGGAACAGCAGCACGACACTATCGTCCACACCGCTCCGTACGGCGAGCACATCCCGCTGACGTGCCGGAACCACCCGGAGCTACGATGGCACACCAAGAACATCGACTACGTGGGAGCTCGGTCGATCTTCTACAGCACGGGTTCGCTCCTCAAGTACGGGATCGAGTGCGACTGTCCCTTCAGTGACCTGATCGTCGTGCGGGACGCGATCTGCGCGTAGCACAGGAGGCGAGATGAAGTACATACGCGAGGTGCAGGGCAAGTTCATGCAGCGTCAGCTCGGACACTACGAGGGCGACGACTTCGTGGTGGAAGAGATCCTGGAGACGCAACTGGACCCGGAAGTGAACGAGGACTTCGAGTACCGACCGGAGGAGGCACAGTGAGCGAGATGGGTGGGTTGTACACCAACGCCGACGGCAACTTCTACTCGCCGGAGGCTCGGAAGGCGTTCTACGAGCGGTACCCTCTCAAGCCGGAGGAGGGTGGTGAGGACGCGTACCTGAACGATCCCGATCCGCGAACCGAGGCGGAGCTGGATCAGCTGCACGAGGAGGAGCACTACGGGCTGCCGGAGCACGACTGCCCGCGGGACAACTTCCTCGAGGACCCGATCACGAGGCACTACGGCGTGGGAGGTGAGATGTTGCACCTCATCCACTGTGGGGTGTGCGAAGAGTTCGAGCGGCAGAACCAGTAGGTAGAGGGTGAGTGCGGTGCTTGTGCACGGTACCGCACTCGCTCCGTGCCTACAGGGTGTAGCGCACGATGGAAGGAGCACAGATGCCAACCGAGGAAGGGCCAGGGCGGTACGAAGCTACCATCATGGCCTGGAGCAGTCGCGGGTACACGGTGTACTCACCGTTCCCGGGTCAGGACGAGTTCTCGTACGGACGCTGGGAGGGTGACGCTCTCAGCCACGAGGATGCCCAGCACAAGGCGATGCAGCACGAGACCATCAACCACTACTGGACCGAGTTCACCGTCGGCGACGACAAGTGGGAGCCGGGTGACGTACTCCGACCGGAGACGCTCGCCCGACTCTGCGGAACGAACAACCTCGACGCGGAGCACCCGTTCCACTCGAGCAAGGGGTGGCGTACGAACGCCGAGGAGATCGGCGAGGAGTACAACATCGTCAGCCGACGGACCGGTTCGGCGACGTACCAGACGGAACAGCTCACGGCAGGAGACTGACATGACACCCGAAGAGTTGGCAGAGCACGTACGCGACGTGCACCAGGTCGGTCCGGAGGGTCGGACGCACGAGCAGCTGATGTCGGACCACGCGGAGGATCACGCCTCCATCATCAGCATCCAGAAGGGTCTGGCTAACCACGAGCACGACGACATCTGGCAGTGCGACGGATGGGACTTCGTCGGTACCGAGGCGGAGTGCGAACAGCACGTCCAGCAGCAGGACAATGGCGAAGGACACGCCGGGGCGTTCACAGGGTGCTGGGGTGCGTACTCGCTCGGCGGTGCGTACTTCCTGATGCACCACCTCGACGACCGCCACCCGATGGACGTGGCTATCGTACCGGCGGCCCGAGAGCTCCTGCGGAAGTACGATGGGAGGCAGAACTGATGGCTAACACCTGGCTCGAAGAGCTCCGGAACCTCGACCCGGAGCTCGCGAAGCAAGCACAAGCCGACCTGAAGGGTCGGTACGAGCTCGGTCAGTGCGAGAGTGACCTGCGTGAGACGCAGAGGCAAGAGCGGATCGCGATGGAGCACCGGCATGCGGCAGAGCGAGTGCAGCTGGAGTTGCAGCAGCTACAGCGCGACACCCAGAACCGGTTGGGTGCTCTCTCCAACAGGCTCACGCTCATGCGGGACGACATCGACCGACAGCTCGACGGCGTACCGCGTGAGGGCGGAGAGATCAAGGACCGGGAGCTGCTCGAGAGGATCCGAGACGCCGTCGAAGAGATCGTGAGCGAGCTGCCGGTATGACGCGGGAACAGACGATCGACCTAACGGACGGAGGTCCGTGGAGTGAGGTCCGACACCTCACGATCCGGACGGAGGCGGGCATCGTCCGCGTGAACACTCGTCTGGTTGACACTCAGACACAGCAGTCGGTCGTGACGGTGGAGGTCGAACCGAACACGACGTACTCACGGAAGACAGCCCCCGGCGGAAGCTGGTCGACCAGCACTCGCGAGATCTACGAGCGGACGGAAGTCCGTCTACTGCGGGAGGGCGACTAGGTGAGGTACCTCCTGAAGCCACCCTATGGGAACGGCGTGGAGATCTCCAAGGAGGCCTTCGACCTGCTGTTCCCATATCCGAGCATGCACACGATCGACGAGCGAGAGGGCGAGCCGCCGAACGAGACCGGCTACCTGTACCTCGTGTGCTACGCTCCGATCATCGCCAACAACCCAGAGACTCCGATCATCCAAGGAGCCGTCGAGCTCACGACAGAGGAAGCACGCAACCCAGGACTGAAGGTGTGACATGCGGAAGATCCGACAGTGGTGCGATCGGCACCCGGTAACGACCTGGTACATCTGCGTCGGTGTGATCCTTGCTGGCGCGATCGTACTGCTGATTGCCGGTCTGGGTAGGTAGAGGGTGTGGGACGGTGCAATGCGCAAGTACCGTCCTACGCTCTGTGCCTACCGGCACGAAGAGGAGGTGAGGAGATGCAGACATGCTACGTGAACCACGCATGCCGGGCTATCGCTGATCTGGTACGACCTGGTGAGCTGACGCCTGACTGGACGATCACACGCATCAACGTTCCAGTCGCGTACCGTGGTCAGGGCTTCGGTTCGAAGTTGCTCGACCAGATCCTTGCGGACGCAGACGCAGAGGGTGTCGCTATCCAGTGCGAGGTGTCACCGTCAGGTGGTCTCAACTACGACCAGCTCACCGCATGGTACATGCGACGAGGGTTCCAGTACACAGAGTTGGGGTACCTGCGCAGGACACCACGCAATGGGAAGTAGACCTTTTACAAACCATGGGTTGTCCACTATAATTGACCATAGGGCAAAATACCGCAACGAGAGGAGGTGCGACATGCGCGAGGAACTAAGGATGATGCACCCAGACGGATACGGGTCTAACGACCAGATCCAGGGTCCGGGCTTTACCCGGAACACAGACTGCCAGAACTGCAACCTCCGCCGGAGAATCTGGACCGGCAAGGTACGCCCGGCGGGTGGCGCAGAAGGTTCGGGACACACGTGCGACGTGTGCCCGAAGTGTCTCTACATCCTCGATCCCAAGACCGTCCGACGGCTACGACCGGAGGAGGGCGGCTTGGCGATCGACTCGCCCGAAGCACAGGCAAGGGAGAAGTGCAAGGAGGGTGGCGAACGCTACCAGGTGTCTCCCGAGAAGGTCGGCGCGGAAGGTCACATGTTCTACGCGTACGACTGGGAGTGCAGTTGCGGCCGAGTGTTTAAGAAGCTGCCGACTAGCAAGCCCACTGCCGACAAGGCACCGGTTGCGTGGATCCCGCCGCATGGCGAGGGACCCGCATGACGTACGAACGGGTAGCACTGGGAACCGACAAGCCGAAGCGTCGGTGGCGCGTTCACTGGTACGGTCCGTGGTACCTCAGCACAGCGAAGGGGTACGAGATCTGGGAACCCCCGAACGCCGTACCGACGAGGTCGAGGCACTACCGCTCGTTCTCCAACCAGAAGAACGCCGAGAAGTTCCTCGGTCAGCTCCAGGGCGATGGTCGCTCGGAGAACGTCCGGATGCAGGACAGGTGGGCATGATCAAGGTACGCCTAGAGTGCGGACACACGATGGAGGTGACGATCGGCACCTACCTCATACACCGACGCGACACAGGATGGTGGTGTCGCGAATGCCACGCAGGACCGAAGATGGAAGTGAAGGAGAAGTAGCATGGACACCAACCTCAAGGGGTACAACAACGTCCGGGTGAAGCCCGGCGTCGAGGAGCGTACCGGAGAGACGCAGTGCTTCATCCACGACCGGATGGAGTACCTCGTCCGCGGTACGTACAAGGTGTGCCGGGAGTGCGGGCACGCCTACCAGACGGCGGACGACCTGCTAGGTCTGTGGAACGCCGAGCAGCAGAGACTGTTCACTGACGTGAAGCCGATCGACTTCGGTGAGGGGGTCGTCGTACCGACGAGCAAGATGAAGCCGGTGTACCTCAAGTCCGCCGACTCGGTTCCTCACTGCCTCCTGTGCCTCCACGACTTCTGAGGGGGAGAGATGAGCGAGGGACCGTCAGACGGGTACGTGCGGAAGTACCTCCGGACGCACTCCGACCGTCTCAGCGACGAGGACGTCCTACACATCGGACTGCCGGTCAAGGTGTGGAGACTGATCGAGGAGACTCTCTTCGACGTCGTCGCGGAGCTCGGACCTAACGCACTGGAAGGCGAGGCGCGAACGGGACTGCAGAACGCCGCGACCGACATCGACGAGGAACTGACGAAGCACGGGTGGCCGAGCTGATGGACGAGACGCTGTTCTGGATCGGATGCGCGGTCTTCGCTCTCGCGTACCAGTGGAAGCGCCTCAGTGTCGTCTACTACGTCGTCCGCGTCATTCGCTGGTGGTGGAGGTAGTGGCTGACACGCGTACGAGGTACCGGGTGACGTGGAAGGAGCTGGACACACGTCACGACCTCTGGCACCATCGACAGAAGACCTTCGTTGCTGGCCGACAAGAGGCGGAGGCGTTCAGGCGGGAGCTGCTCGCGGTGAGGAGATACACGGACGACTACGGGAACGAGATGCTTCGGGACGCTGGGACGATCCGAATGCGGACGCGCCGCGGAACACGAGGACTGTGGTTCGACTGTCGGTGACTAGTGAGTCGTGCTCCGTGGAGGCGGAGCTCGGCTCAGTGGTCAAGGCGACCACCGGAAGGAGCACTGTAATGGCTGACGACAAGCCTCCTGAGAAGGAGCCCAAGCCCGAGACGCTGCCGAAGGAGGAGAAGCCGCGGCTCCCGCCGAGCAAGATGCGCGAGGCGGTCGACACTCGCGGAAAGACGAGCGGACCGACTGTAGCTCGCCGACAGGCGAAGCAGTCAGGCAAGAAGAAGAAGAGCTAGCCGCAACACAACAAGCACAGGAGGTGCAAGGTGAGTGAGGCACGACGACTGCCGGAGCGGACTGACAACCGGCAGTTCACGCCCGAGAAGGTGGCGACCTTCATCGAAGCGTCGCTGCTGTTCGTCAGGAACGACGTCCGGAGTCGGGAACTTCGTCCGACGGGCGGGAAGGGACCGATGCGAGTCCTCGAGGTCTTCGCCGGTGACAAGTACGTCGCCACGGTCACCATCGA
>Ga0207652_10004558_pt1 | contig 11239 bp, 11 predicted proteins | sample KBSC63BmetaG_FD_184334 | JGI IMG/M metagenome (GOLD analysis project Ga0207652, IMG submission 184334) | Corn rhizosphere microbial communities from Kellogg Biological Station, Michigan, USA - KBS C6-3B metaG (SPAdes) (version 2) | ecosystem: Host-associated > Plants > Roots > Rhizosphere ... | reverse complement strand
CGAGGAAGCGGAGCCCGTCGAGTATACGGGCTTCAAGATCTTCTTCCACAACGACACGAAAAAGGGCGACCCGCTGATCACCCCGCGCGAGCTGCTGGCGCTGCGCCCGATACCGTTCTACATCCAGTATCAGTAGCCATTTCGTTGTAAGTTGGCAGGGTGACGGCTCCTTTCGCGCTCTTCATCGCCGTCGGTGCGGGATATCTCGCGGCCCACGTCGCGTTCGACTGGCTCGGGCGGCGGTTTCTTGTCGTCTCCGGCGCCGAGTACCTCGTGCTGGGCATTCTCCTGGGGCCACAGGTCTCGGGAATCCTCGGCGCATCCGTCGTGACGCGGCTGGACCCGGTGCTGACGCTCGCCATCGCGTGGATCGGCTTGACTGTCGGAACGCAGTTCGAGTTGAGCCGGCTCGTGATCACGCCCGCGCGGGATTTCCGCATCGGGTTCTCGTCGTCGGTGCTCACGTTCGTGGTGGTGGCGGCGCTCGAGTTCGCCGCGATTCGTTTCGGCGGCATAGCGCCGCAATTCGACGCCATCGTGATTGCGTCGGGACTGGGCGTCGTGGCTGTGTCGTCCAGCGATGCCGGCTTTTCGCTCGTGACGAGCGTCGTCGGCAGCGCCGGCCGTGTGTTCGCCCAGCTTCGCGCGTCCACGATGTTGAGCTCACTCGTGGCCATCACGCTCTTCGCGCTGCTGCTCTGCTGGGTGCACGTGCCTACACCGCTCGACCGCCCGCTGACGACCACCGAGTGGGCCGTGGTCTCGATCGCGATCGGCGCGCTCGGCGGCATGCTCTTCCATGTGTTTCTCGGAGAGACGCCTGAGCGCGATCGGCTGTTCGTCGCGCTCGTCGGCGGCATCGTGATCGTGAGTGGAGCGGCGACGTACATGGACCTGTCGCCGCTGCTGTCATCCTTCTGCTTCGGCCTGGTCCTGGTGAACACGACGTCCAGCCCGCAGGAGCTCGTCGCATCGCTCACGCGGGTGGCGCGCCCGTTCTATTTCGTGCTGCTGATGTTCGCGGGCGCGGCGTGGCAGCCCATCCCGTCCATCTGGATTCTTCCCGTCGCGCTGTTCCTGGCGGCGCGCATCGCGGCGATACTCGGCGGCGCGCGTCTCGTCGCGCGCGCGAACGGCACCCTTCAGGAATTCGGCGAGAACTGGGGCCTGGCGTTGATCGGGCAAGGGCGCGTCGCGCTCGCACTCGGCCTGAGCTACCTGCGCCAGGGACACATGCCCGGACGCGACGCGGTCTTCACGGCGGCCATCGTCTCCGTTCTGCTCACGGAGTTCCTGTCCGCACGGGCGATCCGGGCCGTGCTCGTGAGGAGCTGAGCGATGCGGCGCATCGTCGTCCTCGCGCTGTTGATCGGCGGAATGCACCTGATAGGCCCTCTGGGTTCGGGGGCCTACGGCTCGCGGGCGCTACTCGCCTTTGGGCTGCTCATCCTCGGCGCCTATGCGGCGGGCGAGCTTGCCGACGCGATGCACGTCCCGAAACTGGTCGGCTACATCGTGGCCGGCGTCGCTCTCGGGCCGTCGGCCATGAATTTCGTGAATACGAGCGCCGTCTCGGACCTGCAGCCGGTCAGCTCGCTGGCCATTGCGCTGATCGCCTTTCTCGCCGGAGCCGAGTTGCGCTGGAGCGAGCTGCGCGAGCGTGGCGGGGTCATCGCGAAAATCCTCACGGCCGAGTTGTTGGTGACCCTCGTCGCCGTGACGCTCTTTCTCATCGCGCTGCGCGACCACGTGAGCTTCCTCCGCGGCAACGGCACCGTGGAGGTGATCGCGTTCAGCCTCGTGTTCGCGAGCATCGCCATCGTCCATTCGCCCGCGGTGACGATCGCGATGCTGAACGAGACGCGCGCGAACGGTCCCGTATCGCGCACGTCGCTTGGCGTGGTGCTGATCAGCGACGTGGTCGTCGTGCTGCTGCTCACGGGTGTGCTGGCGCTCGCGCGGATCCTCGTCCCGCCGCACGGCGCGGATGTCCCCGCGCTCGGCCTCGGCGCCGTCGCCTGGGAGGTGGGCGGCGCCGTGCTCGTGGGCGCCGTCCTGGGCGTGCTCGTTACCGTGTACCTCAAGTTCGTGCGCCGCGAGCTCTTTCTGTTCGCGATCATGATCGCGTTCTTCGGCGGCCAGCTGTCGGGCATGTTGCACATCGAGCCGTTGCTCACGCTGATCACCGCCGGATTCGTGACGGAGAATTTCTCCGCCGAGGAGCATGGCAACGCGCTCGAGGAAGCTATGTCGCGCGCGGCGGCGCCTGTGTTCGTGGTCTTCTTCGCGCTGGCTGGCGCGCAGATAGCGGTCGCCGAGTTGGCGGCATTGTGGCCGCTAGTCCTTCCGCTCGCTGTCGTGCGTGGCGGAGCGATCTGGGGCGGCAGCCGGCTCGGACTCCGTTGGGGCAAGGTGACCGAGAGCGCTCACGAGCTGCGTCGGGATCTCTGGACCGCGCTCATCCCGCAGGCCGGTGTCGCCATCGGGCTCGCCGCTGTGGTGGCGCAAACGTATCCGAATCGCGGCGGCCAGATTCGTGCGCTGTTCCTCGCGCTCGTGGCCGTCAACCAAGCTGTCGGTCCGGTGCTCTTCAGGCGGGCACTCGACAGAAGCGGCGAGATTCCTCCGGCGAGGCCTGCGGCCGAAGTCGACGCCGTGGCGCCCCTCGTGCCCACTTGAAGCTATCTCCGATGACTGCATTGAACCTCGATCGCACCCGCACGGCGGTGCTGATCATGGATTACCAGGTCGCCATCCTGTCGAATTTCCCGGACGCCGATGCAGTGCTCGGCACGGCCGAACGCGTTCTCGCGGCGGTGCGCGACGGATCGGAGAACCCGCTGATCGTCTACGTCGTGGTGGGCTTCCGGCCCGCGTTTCCCGAGGTGAGCGCGAACAACAAGGCGTTCGCATCCATCCGCGATAGCGGCCGCTTCGCGCCTGGCGATCCGAGCACGCGCATTCACGACCGCGTGGCGCCGCGCGATCGCGATGTCATCGTGACCAAGCACCGCTTCGGCCCCTTCCAGGGAACGGACCTCGAGATGGTGTTGCGCGCGAATGGCATCGACACGCTGGTGCTGCTGGGGCTCTCCACGAGCGGCGTGGTGCTGTCGACCGTGCGCTACGCGGCCGACGCTGACTTCAGGATTGTCGTCGTCCGCGACGGCTGCGGCGACCCGGACGCCGAGGTCCACACTGTCCTGATGGACAAGGTCTTTCCACGGCAGGCCGAGGTCGTCTCATCCGGCGATGTCATCGCCGCTTTACGCCAAGGAGTGAATACATGACGGCGCGTCTGGAACCCGAGAAGGCGGCACCGGCTGCCTACCATGCCATGTTGAGCCTCGAGAAGTACGTGCGCGGTAGCGGGCTCGAACCCGGCATTCTGCATCTGATCAAAGTCCGTGCGTCACAACTCAACGGCTGCGCTTTCTGCCTCGACATGCACACGAAGGAGGCGCGCGCCGACGGGGAAACCGAGCAGAGGCTGTACGGCCTCTCTGCATGGCGCGAGGCGCCGTACTACTCCGATCGCGAGCGCGCCGCGCTCGAGTGGACGGAGGCGGTGACTCGTCTGGGCGAGCATGGAGTGCCCGACGATGTCTTCGCCCGGGCGCACGCCGAATTCACCGATAAGGATCTCGTGAACCTCACCATGGCCATCATCGCGATCAACGGATGGAATCGGATCGCGATCGCGTTCCGGTCGCCGGAGCCGGGCAGCTATCGCGTTCCTGGCTGAACGGCGATAAGACGCAACACGGGGTCGATAGCGGAAGGCTATCGACCCCGTTCTTCGTAGCGAGTCGTTTCTAGTGCGTGATCGCGAACAACCAGGCCGCGATCTGCGGGCCGCGCGGACCGCCGCGGCCACGGCCGGCCGGTGCCGGCGGCGTCGAGCCGGGCGCCGGGGCGGGTGCCGGTCCGAACTCCGGCGTGAACACGTACGCGGTGTGTGTCTTGGGATTGATCGTGATGGTCCGCGCTCCGCGCATGGTCGGCACCGTCGCGATCACCGAATACTTATCAGGCGAGTCCTGGTGCACGACTTCCACGTTGCCTTCGGATCCGCTGGGGATGTACAGCAGCCGCTGGCTCTGATCCCAGGCGATGCCGTCCACGCCGTCGCCATTCGCGATCTGCGCCACCACCTTGCCGGTGGTGCCGTCGAGCACCATGGACGTCTTGCCGCAGCCCACGAAGATGCGATTGTTCGCGCGATCCATCGCGATTCCGGTCGGACCGTCGCACGGCGCCACGGACCACGTGTCCACGACCTTCCATGTATGGTCGTCCACGACGTCCACCGCGTTCTTGTCTTCGCTGTTGATGAAGATGCGGCCCTTGCCGTTGCTCACACCGCCTTCCGGCGCGTCGCCGCTGGTGGTCAGCGTGCCCACCACGTCGCCGCTCGCCGGATCGATCACCACCGCCGTGCCGTTGGGACGGCTGTGATCAATGGTGAGCACCTTGTCCGCGCCATCGTCATACATGAAGCCGTCGAGCCCCGACGCGCCCGTGTGGATTTGCTTCAGCACCGCGAGCGTCGTGAGATCGAACATCGTGGACGTCGAGTCGCCGCCGTTCGTCGTGAAGCCGTGGCCCGCCGAGTTCACGATCAGCGCGCCATGCGTGCGGGGCGTGTTCGCTATATCGCCCAGCGACTTCCCCGTCGCGCCATCCACGACCTGGATGTGCGTGCCGCGCGACACGAACACGCGGTTGGTGGCGGTGTCCACCGACAGATAGTCGAAGAAACCCTCGCCGCTGATATCCATCTTGTGCGCGGTGAACGACTGCGCGTGCGCGGCGGCGGGAGCTATGAGCGCGGCGGCGAGCGCGATGCTCGCCACGGCGGAGCTGCGGGTCATGAGAACCTCTCGATCGCGGGAAAAGGGACTGTCAAGCCAGTCGTGCGGAGATCCATTCTCCGCGACGGGCTCAAGCTACGCAAGCCCGGCTGTCCGCACGGTGACGCGGGTCAGGCTTCGAGGCGAATTGCTGGCTGTTGTCCGGGCGGCGTTCCCCGCTCGAGCAGCTGCATCGCGATCAGGCGCAGAAGCTCGGACTTGGTGACGTCCGAGTCGTCGGCGATCGCGGCGCGGTGAGCGGCCGGATCGTACTCGCCTGACATCAGCCAGCAGGGGTCCACGCCGTAGTGCTGCACCACCGCGGCAACGACTTCAAGGGTGGGGTGCGGCTCGTCAGGATCGATCGACATCCGGAGCGCGACCTCGCTCACGCCGAGGCGAGCCGCGCAGGCCTCGAATTTCCCGCGGCGCAGGCTCGGCAGAACCGACCGTAAACGTGTGGCGATGGCTCGCGCATCCAGTGGCATGCTCACGGTCGCGTCACCGGCAAGAACCAAACCGATCCACGTGTTCCCGGGGCCAACCCGATATCCGTCATCGGCTCAGTCGGGCATCGGGCCGCGCCCGGGCCGGGGCGGCGTCGAGCGGAGCGCCGCGACGCCCTCCCACTTGAAGCGGAGCCGCGCCATCTGATCGATCAACTCGGCGACCTCATCATCCGGCAGGTGCCTCACGACCGGCCGGATGCGCTCGCCGATGGACTCGCGCAGGAGCGCGAGCACTTGTTCGCGAGTCACGGGCTCGGATTGGCGGCCGCTGCTCATTCCGAGAGCCGCCGCGTGGGGGGTACCACCGTGGCGCGGCCCCGCATCAACTCGATCAGGTCCGCGTCGGATACGCTGGTCCAATTCGCCGGGTACGGAGCGAGCCGGCGTTTCTCACCTTTCGTTTCGAAGACGAGCCAGCCATTCACCCACGGCGCGGCCATCTTCACGCGGTACTCGTTGCGCCTCCGGCGCTCCACGGCGACAGCCCCCGGGGCCGAGGGCGTCAGTCGGCGATCCACCGCCGTTGGCGTCACTGTCCAGGCGTGCCATACTCGACCGGCTTCGTCGCGGAAGACCCGATGCGCCATCGCCCCTTTGCGGTGAGAGAGCTACACCCCACCTGAAAAAGCAAGGCTCGGACCGCTGCAAGGCGAAAGCGTCGCACCCCGCACGGTGTCAGCTTTCTGTCAGGGTGACAGCACGTATTACATTCAGCCGTCGAGCAACTGCGACCCGGTAGCTCAGTTGGTAGAGCAACGGACTTTTAATCCGAGCCGGGCAGAGCGGTTTGTTCTACCGTGGTCAACGATGCTCCTGTGAGAGCCCAACTTAGCTGAGGGGTCGCTGCTCGGCGGCCCCTCAGTCTTGCCGATGGTTGACGCGGCTGAGGACACAGTTCGGGCACACGTCTGGTGTTCCTCTCGCACGTCATCGGGGCGTTGAGCTAACAGCACAAGGGCGCTTCCCGAGGTGCACGCGAGGTCCCGCCTCATCGGGACCGTTAATGACCGAGCACCGCGACCGGTCCACCGGAGCCTCGTACCAGCTTTGACGGCAACGATGCCAGACACCCCAATCAGCCTGACGTGGTCAACATTTGCGGTTGACGATGATCCTCATTGCATGTGGGGAGTCGATCTGACGCAAGAGAATCGCCGGTTCCTGGAGGGGTTTGACCCGCAGTTTTTCACCTACGTTTGTGATACGCATGTCTCACAACTCGAGGGTGAGCACCGACAGCGGGCGGCCCTGGCGATTCGCCTGAACTACGCGCACGCCGTTGAAACGCTGTTCGCCCTGCTCGGCGCGGCAATCCAAGCCCCGAATTGTCCGCTTGGATGGTTGCTGATGTACGACAACAGGCGACTCGCGAGCCTCGTAGGTAAGGTAAGCTCTGGTTCGCCGGTGTTATCGCGCTTGATTAGCACCCCGGTGAGCTGGTCGAGTCTATCCTACGACATTCACGCTTTCACTCACTCCGACCCGCAAGAAGACCGCCGGATTAAGACCCTCTTCGGCGCTTCTTGGGAGTTGATGGCGCTCGAACTCGTCGATCAGATGGCTGTCGCAGAGTACAACAGCATCAAACACGGGTTCCGAATTAGGTCGGGAGGCTCCAGCGTACAGATCGGAACTCGCTCAACGGACGAAACTCCGATCATCGACAGCCGCAGCGAGTTCGGTTCACGCTTCTTTCTCCGGCATCAGCTGTCACCAAAGTGGGTTGATTTCGCGGCCGAGCCTGGAATGCGTAACTGGGCTCCGCTGTCTCTTGCCGTAAAGACGGAACTGGCCGCCCTCTCGATCGGCAACGTCTTGGCCTACTTGAAGACGCGACTTGGCTCGTCGGCGGAGAGTGTGACCTTCAACTGGCCGCTGGATTCAGCGTCTCTGAAGTTGGCCTGGGAATCGGAGTTCGTTATCGAGTCAATGCGGGGCGGATTCGTTGTCAGAGCGGAGCATATTGAGCCGAAGCTGAAGGAGACCATCCTCGAAGCCTATGCAGCTGGCGATTGAGATTATTCCGGGCGCGCCTCTCGCGCATCGAGATCGTTCGCCGGTGACTGCACCGGTCTGGGCCTATACGTTCCCCGCACGGCGTTGAAGGTTGACAAGGAGTCGACTAGGACCGACACGGCAGCCCCCTGATCCGATATCTCGACAACCTTGTTGACGCAGGACATGCCCGAGCTCGTTCCTGACGAACAAACCTCGAAACCGCTGGTACCAGCCAAGTCGATTGCTCGACCTGGCGGCAAATCGACGTTCTCTGCGCTCGCCTCAGGAAGCGGTGCTGCTGTGTTCGCAACCGCGATCCTCGGGTTTTTTGCGCGCCGGAACCCGATTCATTGGTCACTCCCTCCGATCGAGTTCCTGATCGCAGGCGGCGGTTTGTTAGTTCTCGTCGTCCGCCCAGCCTCTAGTCGCCTATCCGCCACGATGAGGCGCTGGTCCCGACGACGCGATGCTCTCGCCGCCGACGCGTTCGTTGCTGCCTTCGCCGCCTTGCTGCTTCTCCAGACGGCTGAGGGGTGGTGCCTCCCTGGCTGGACCCCGGTCCTCCTGGTGCTTGCCGGTGTGAGCAGCGTGGCGCTCCTCGGCCGTCTGGTAATGACATCTCGACTCCGCAGCCCAAATACTCAAATCGATGCGGCGACGAGCCGCTTCCAGATCGCGCTCGGCGACTCTGGGTTCGCTGCATTGCCCGGTCTCGGCGACGATTTGCTGGGTCGCGTTCCTCTCGCCGACGCGCTTCAATCCCTGGTCGCATATCCACGCGAGCAGCCCCTCACGCTCGGCCTGACCGGCCCCTGGGGATCGGGCAAGACGACAATCCTGAACGAGCTCGCGGCAAGGCTCCGCCGAGATGGATACATAGTTGTCCAATTCGACGCCTGGAACTTCAGAGAACCGGGACGCGTGGTTGACGCCTACTTCCGGTACCTGGACGGCGCGCTACGGCAGTGGGCATTTCTGCCGGGGCTTCGCAGCATCATCGCAAAACTGGCGCGCGGGGTATCGTCCGTGGCGAGCGACCGCATCGGGAAATTCACCAGTCTGGTTGTTCCGGAATCCACTACCGGAACGGTCACCGAGCTGCGCGCGGACCTCGCGGATGCGCTGCGAGCTTTGGGTCGGCAGGTGATCGTGATCGTTGACGACCTGGATCGGCTCGATGAACCCGAGCTGACGGCCGCGTTCCGAGCGATTCGTCTGATTGCCGAGCTGAAGCTAGTTCACGTCGTTGCATATGACCGCAGCGAACTCGCTAGGATCTTATTCCCCAGTGATCCCACCGGCCGGAGATCGCGCGATTACATCGCGAAGGTTGTCAACATTGAGCTCGCGCTACCTGTGCCGGCGCGTGACCGCCAGATCGACTTGCTTAACTATGAGTTGCGGGGACTTTGGGACGCTCTGGGACCCGAGGAGGCGCGAGCTCTCGAAGCGAAGCTTCGAGGTGCGGTTCTCAACGCCGTCCTTCGATCGCTTTCTACACCGAGAGAAGTCAAGCGGGTAGTCGCCGCAACCGCGTGGATGTGGGACCGGCTGCATCCGCACGTGAACCTACTCGACTTATTTCTTCTTAATCTCCTCCAATCCCGGCACCCATCTGTGTACGACACCATCACCGCTCACCCCGAGTGGTTCGTACACCTGCGATGGGAGGGAGATCTGAGCGTCGCACTGCGCCGTGAAGATCACGAAGCTGCTGCAAAGCGTTACGCGGAGCGCCTTCTCGCCGAAGACAGCGACGGAGACTCGGTCCTCACGCTTCTCGGGGAATTATTCCCGACAAACGTAGCGTTCAAGAAACATCGGACAGCGATAAGCGCTGCCGAATCGCGCCGCGAGCACCGCCTGTTTCATCCGGACATTTTCTGGCGATACTTCCAACTCGGGCTTCGTCCAAATGAGATCGGCGAGGTCGTGATTGAACAGACATTCGCTGCAATTCGGGAAACGCCCGCAGGGACCGAGCGCCAGCAAGCCGTGACAAGGTTCCTCGTTTGTGGAGGCGACGAAGGGCAAATGAGGCAGGTCATCGATCAGTGGGACATCGTCGACGACGGAATAAGAACCGCCGACGACCCTGCCCTCACGCGCGATATCGTTCTCGGAATAGCTCGTGCGCTGCCAGAAATCCCGGGGAATCCGGATGAACTGATCGCGCCGAGAAAGGCGATGTCCTACGAGGCGATGGAATTGATGGGAGGTCTGCCGCTACAAGCTGACACCGACTCTCTTGCCGTCGAAATCGCGGAAACATCGGACGACGTTGAGTTTCTCGGCGATCTGGTTTTCTATGCCAGGGATGCCGAGTTGCAGCGTAGATCGGAGACGTTCGGAAAGCATGCTCCCGATGGTGATGCGCTGCGAACGATTCTCGACCGCCGGCTGCTAGAGCGATATGAGGCCGGTCAGGGCCCCCTGACAACGGCGAAGTTCGGGGAGCTCATTGCTGCGGTTTATCGCGTGACGCCGAACAGTCTCGATGATTACTTCGTTCGCGACGTCGAGACTGCTCCGAAAAGCTTGTTGAGGCTTCTGGATTTGGCTATCGGAATGAGCGGCGGTTCCAACACAAAGCAGTATAGGGCCTTTCGCGTTGACCTCAATTCGCTCGGCGAGCACGTGGATCTTGCCAGATTGAACACTGCGATTGAGAAAGTTTCCCTTTCGGACTGGTCGGTTACTAATCAGGCAATTCTCGGCGTCTTCAAGAACTGGATCGCCGGCCGGGGCGACATTGACGACGAACCTGCCGGCAGCCCATGACGGCCTAGGTGCACGTCGTGGCTCGGCCGCCTGCGCCCAGGCCCTCGATGGGAGCGGAGAGACGTGTCGCGCCGATCGCCCTACGTGAGCGAGGTCTCGCGCCCGCGCTGACGCTTGTGACGCCGCTGCCGATCGTCATGGAGTTTCCGGCCTTCGAGAGTCGCGTATCTCTCGCGCGCCCGCTCATTGAGGCATCGGTTGCAGGAGTATTTCAGGCCCGACTTGTTGCGTGGCTCGCGCGAAAATTCTCGTGCGGGTAAATAGCTCTCACAAGTCCGGCATCGCTGGGCCCGCGTGGCGACACGCGACTTCAGCTTGCTCCTCTCGTAGTGCGAGAGATTGCGCGCTCGCTCGCAATCGGAGCAATAGGAATCCAGGATGTACCCAAGGCGGAGGCTCGGCCGACTGCGGAAGTCCAGAAGCGGCCGCGACCGCTGACATCGAGCACACACGCGGTTGCTCGGAAGGCACGCTGGGCACGCTAGTTTGCTGCCCCGGCTCCGTATGCGGATAAGAATTCCCCGACGGCCCCGCTTTCCGCATGACGGGCACGCTTGGGTCGGCGCGGACCACGACCGAATCGACCCGGTCTGCACGGCCCGAACATATTCTGCCAGCGTGACTTGAATAGCCATCGATGCCACTCGTGGCACGGGATCACCAACCCAACGAAGCTTCTAGCGAGCGAGCGAGTTCTGCATTTATCTCAGCCCCGCGTTCGGCGGCGAGCGCTCCAGCGGCGACCAATCGCGCGACAAAATCCGCGTAGAGCGCCAGCTCCTCCGCGTTCGCGCCGCCTGGGGCCCTCCAGCTTGAGATGAAAAAGGCAAAGTTAGAGAAGTAAGACCTGGCGGGAGTATCCGGCGGCGGTGCCTGAGCGATTAGCGGATGAGCATCGTTCACCGTAGCTAGCTCGACCAAGCGGGGCCTGAAATGCTCCCAGGCCCGGCGCTTCGCTTCGGACCACTCCTCCGCCCGTTCTGATTTGGACTTTCGACCGCGAGCCACAGCAGACCTCTTATCCGAGAGTGGTCGATTTCCAGTCGTGTACGCCCTGGCTTACGTGGTCTTGGCTGCCTTGGAAAACGCGAGCAAATA
>Ga0207652_10004555_pt1 | contig 11245 bp, 6 predicted proteins | sample KBSC63BmetaG_FD_184334 | JGI IMG/M metagenome (GOLD analysis project Ga0207652, IMG submission 184334) | Corn rhizosphere microbial communities from Kellogg Biological Station, Michigan, USA - KBS C6-3B metaG (SPAdes) (version 2) | ecosystem: Host-associated > Plants > Roots > Rhizosphere ... | reverse complement strand
TTACCAATGCCCTCGCATTTACTAAAGCTCTTGCACTTACCAGCGTTGCAGTATCAGGAGAAACTTCATAATTAAAAACAGATGCGGTGGCAACATCTACCAGATTTGTGGTGTCGTATACTGTGGCCCCATTCACCAATGCCCTCGCATTTACAAGTGCCCTGGCATTAACTAAAGCTCTCGCACTGACTAAAAAACTCAGGTTCGTTAAATCGGAATTTACCAAAGCTCTCGCATTTACCAAAGCACGAGCATCTACAAGGGCCACAGCATTTGTAACAAGGTTTTGCTGATAATCAGATTCTAAAGAATTCAGAAATGAAGATCTGTCTGCGTTGTCTATTAATGAATCGCCATAAGAAAAGTTATAACTGAACCCGGCGATTTTATCGCCGTAAGTAAGTGTAGTATCTCGCGGAGTGATAACAAGAGGCATAGGTTTAACAGAAAGTACACCGGTATTGAACACGTACTTGTAAAGCTCATTGAGCGCAATAAACGTTGTATCTCCTGAGGCAAAAGTTTTCATCGAAGGTTTAATAATATATAAGCCGACGTTACTCATATTTGTTGCTGTAGTTGCATAATTTATTGTATCAAGGCCTAGTTGTTGTAATGTCAGGCCTGTTTGCGCCAATGGAACACTGTCTACTAAAATGGTGGAGGAAAACGACGGAATTTTCTCGCCATACTTTTTCGTTTCATTATTTGCAGTGATTGTAATCACTTTTTTTATCGGTGAAAAGAAAAACAAGGAATCTGAATAACCACCATCTAATCCACTTGTCGAAACCGGGGCAGTATAAACCTGTATCGCAGGATTACCGGTGAATGCAGGAATTGTAGCGATAGCTTCCGTATTATTTAGCGGTGTGGTTGCTACAGGATTTCCGCGAAACAAAACTTTTGAGTCAGTATCCAGAAAGTTTCCCTGAACGGTAATATTAATTGGTTCAGTTCCTGGTTTAATAGTGGTATCCGATAATACGAGTTTCGTTAATATAGGTTTTGGCATAGCAAACGTTCTCATCGCTGCATCTGCCTGTATCAAGCCATAACCAGTAACGAAATCAAAACCAGGTGTCGCCATATCTTTTGCAGTCCTTTCCATAAGTAACCTGATACTGTCGGGACCGGCTATTTCATTTGCAAATTTTTTCTTGCCTTCCATTAATAAAGCCGCAACAGCAGCAGCATGAGGAGCTGCGGCAGAAGTTCCGAAGAAGTTAGGAAATGCATCGCCATCAATATTCACTCCCCCCATATTTACAGTTGTATTCACTCCGTTTGGAGCAGAAAATTCGGGTTTATTTCGCACCACACCATTTACCAGTGTACCTCCGGTTGACGAGAAAGAAGCAATAGTTGGAGGATTGACTCCGTAAGCAGGGGTATTTGAAAAAAGCACTGCCCCAACTGCCATTGCACCATCAGCATTAGCCTGGCCCACAATCGTAGAATTGCCTGAATTGAATTTGCTGACAACACCATTGCCACGGAAAAATACATATTTGAATCTGACATCACCAGTACCCGAAGCACGTATAATAATGATATTAGTTTGTGTGGTTTGTGTTACCGTAAAAGGAAGCACCTCGATAGGATCACCACCTATATTATTACGGTTGAATCCAAATAAAGCATTTCCGTTGTTATCCGTCAAATAAATATCAAGATCATTTTGAGTTCCGGCAGAGGTTTTGCCTGAAGAATAAATACCGTCCTGCCACTGAAGTACTACAGTATAAGTGCCGGGTTGAAGTGTAATAGTTTGATAAATATCACCTCCCCCAAAATTATGTGCTGTACCTGAAATGCCGGTTGGAGCCGGAGCGGCATTAAAAACTCCTTCATAAGCTTGATTACCGTAATTACCAGCCGCTGAAAAGTAAGCCACACCCTTTGCAGCAGCAGAATCCACAGCCTGTGCTACAATTCCATCCTGGTAAAAAGGCTCGGTAATATAAGTAATATCATCCACTATTACATTACAGCTATCTTCCTGCAACTGTTTTATACCAAGGGCAAAATCACTTGCATTAATAAAGCCGGTTCTGAATGCCAGCTTTGCACCCGGAGCTACATCATGAACGATTTGCAACATTGCCCTTCCTTCATCCGATGCCTGGCCATAAGGATACTCCTTTAATACTTCAACAGGAGAAGGATAATCAGGATTTCCAATGCCCGGAAGGTCGCCATTAATTACATCTGTTTGTGCAGGATTACCGGCAATAGTATTATAGGAATTGGAAATAACTCCTACTTTTACGCCAGCGCCTGTTAATCCATAACCTTCCCGTACGAGGTAAGACTGTATCGCTGTATCTCCCTGACTGTTTACAATACCGGAATTTCCAATAGATGGGAAGATAGGGCGACAATAGTCAATTAAATCAGGCAAACTATCTAATTTCAATAAGTGATTTATTGGATATTTACCAGAAATTATCAAAGTATTCGGCCCGTTATCAATCAGATCGGTCATCCCATATTCCGGTGTCTGCAACAGCGATAACAATTGCTGGTATTTACCTTGAAGTGAGATTACTTCTATCAGTACACTATCATGCTTGAGGATGAAGATATTTTGGGTAGAGTCTGTAACTTTTCCAAAATTCTCTGCCAGCGAATTCAATTCTGCACCAATAAGATTTCTGATTTTACCTCCCTCAGGTGGTGGATAATAAGGCAAAATGCAATTGCTAAAAGTTACCACTGCCGTATCTGTTGCTGAACAACCGCCATTAGGATTCGTTACGGTCAATACATAAGTACCAACTGCATCAACGGTGGGCGTTAACGTACCGTTTTCAGACAATATATGACCGTTGTTAAGTGCAGTCCAGTTATATTCCAAACCGTCAGTAGAACCGCTTCCATCCAATTGAACAGTGGAGGTAGAACAATTTAAGATTTTGTCACTTCCTGCCTTTGCCACAGGAGTGCTGCATGAGGCAGACTCAGCAAAAGGTGCGTAATAAATAGTAACATTGTTTTGAATATTAATGCTGCTTGCACTAAATAAAGCTCCGCTATAGAAACATTTACCTGAACCGGAACCAATGTTTATCCCACCAAAAGGAGCCCATACAGTACCCAGCCATTTTGAGAGTGATCCGTTGCCTGAAGATCCGTTATTGATATTCCAGGAAAATTTTCCCGATGAATTGCTCGAACCGTCTCCATGAGTTTCTGTATAAATCCTTGATGCATCGCCTCCATTTACGGTGCTTGCATTTACTTTGTTTAAATCCACATCACCATACACCCAAACTTTTATAGTACCGGTAGCATCATTTTTAAAATCAAAAACAAAACTATTGTTGCCGGAATTCTTAATCGATTTAAAAATATAAATTCCGGTGCCTGATAATGTAATTGTTTTATTGTTTCCCAAGGCAATATTGCCATAAGCACCAGGAGTAATAGTTTGTGTGGAATTGATATCGACAGTTCCGGCATCAGGAAAAGTAGTGATCGCAGGCATTTGCGGAAGAACCGGAATAACAGGAGTGCCTGAAACAGTTCCTCCATTTGGAACAGGGCCACTGTAGGTTGTTCCTGTAGGATGAGTAATAGTTCCACTTATCGTACCACCGGCAATTACGATATTACCATTTACATCAATGTTGCCGCCTACCGAAATCCCTGAACCGGCACTTAAAATGGTACCTGATAAATTATCCCCATTCGCGCAGGCAATTTTGCCTCCTATCACATTATTATTGTCAAGGTATAGGATGCCTCCACTGTAAATATTCCCGGTAACTGTTAAATTGCCTGATGAGCTTACTGATGTAATTGCGCCCACTGAGCCATTGTACAATGAGGACGAAGTGCCAAATTGAACGTTCTTCCCAAATAGCACAAAATCACTTGTTTTTAAATTTTGACCGAAAGAAACAGAAGGAATTTCAAAAATTATAAATAGAAGCAGCAAACATTTGAATGTAATGCGGGTACGTAATTTTCTTTTCATAAAACAATTTTTAGGAGCATAACAGATAGCTCCGGTTTTAGATGTTTGACAGAATAGCAACAAATACAGAAGTAGTCTTTAACGTTTAACCGTTAATATTTAATACTTGATAAAGAAAAAGCAACGGGTAACAGAAGTTTTTGGAGAGAAATTGGATGCAGTAAATTTATAAATATATTGCCTTCCAAAAAAATTATTTTTGATTCAACGCCATGTTGAGAAGTAACCAATTTCAAATTAAAGAATGAAAAATTTAAACCAAGAAGTAACAATCACACAAAGAAATAAAAATGTGGCTGTACTCGAGTAAAAGGATAAATAAGTTGATTTAATATTTTACTGTAATGATATTTATTTCATGTAATTTCTCAAAAAGAAAATGACTCAAAAAGATATTTCAAATTCGAGGCTCGTATCCCAGGGAATTACTGATCCAATCTGCGATTCACCTAAAGAAATTGTAAACTGGATGGGCGGCTTGCAGGCCCAGGATTTTAATATGGCCAAATGGGCAATTGGTCTTCGTTTAAGAAATTCAACCGAGCAAAAGATAGATGTGGCCATCGATTCAGCCGAAATAATCCGTACACATGTATTAAGGCCAACATGGCATTTTATTTCTTCAGACGATATTTATTGGATGTTGGACTTAACAGCTTCAAGAATATTATCTTCAATGAAGGGAAGAAATAAACAGTTGGAACTTTCATCCAGCGTTTTTAAAAAAGCAAATAAAATAATTGAGAAAATACTAATCGGGAATAAGAATTTACCACGAAGGGAATTGGTAAATGAAATAAACAAGGCAAAAATCAAAACCGATAATAACCGCGTCTCTCACATTCTTTTGAACGCAGAATTAGAAGGACTTATTTGCAGCGGCAAAATGAAAGACAATCAAACAACATATGCATTGCTGAACGAAAGAGTTGAAAGGCCAAAACCAATAAAAAAAGAAGAAGCCTTATGCAAACTTGCCACTAAATACTTTCAAAGCCACTTCCCCGCTTCATTGCAGGATTTTTGCTGGTGGTCTGGTTTATCATTTTCTGATGCAAAACAAGCTTTAGAATCGATAAAAGATGATTTCATTTGCGAAAAACTAGGGGAACAGGAATATTGGTTGCCCAATTCTTTCACCCTCAAAAAAAACACTAACGAATCTGCTTTTTTATTGCCGGCGTTTGACGAATTTTTAATCAGTTATAAAGATAGGAGTGCAGCAATTTTACACGAACATCAGAATAAAGCATTTTCAAATAATGGAATCTTTTGGCCAACTATTGTTATTAATGGACAAGTAAAAGGACTATGGAAACGGGAAATAAAAAAAGACACCGTTGTTATTGAACGTGATCTTTTTGACAAAAAAAATTATAAGGATACAGAATTAATAAAAGAAGCAGCCGAAAGGTTTGGTAGCTTTTTAAACAAAAAAACTGAAGTGATAAAAAAACGTAAAACCTGAATTCAGATTATAGAAGAACTCATATCTTTATCCACAACCATAAAAAATAATTATGAGATATATTACCGCTGCTATTATTGGACTTGCTTTTATTATCGGACTATTCATTATTGGCAATGCTTATAAATCGCGGGCGAAATCGCAGGAAAGTATCAGCGTTACCGGTTCGGCAGAAAAAGATTTTGTGAGTGATCTGGCTGTATGGAAAGGTTCTTATTCAAGGAAGTCAATGGATTTAAAAAGCGCTTATGCAGATTTAAAAAATGATGAAAATAGCATCAGGACTTATCTTTCAGGAAAAGGAATTCCGGATAATCAAATCGTTTTTTCTTCTGTAAACATCAATAAAGAATACAATTATCCAACAGATGCCACTGGCCGTTCAATGGGCCAGGAATTTAATGGATTTAATCTTACACAAACAGTAAGAATCGAATCGAAAGATGTAGATAAGATCAATCAGCTTTCAAGAGAAGCGACAGAATTGATACAAAAAGGAATTGAATTTAACTCCCAGGCTCCTTTATTTTATTATACGAGACTCACCGAAATAAAAATGGATCTTTTGGCAAAAGCCAGCGCAGATGGAAAACAAAGAGCTGAGATCATTGCAAAAAATGCGGGAAGTTCTTTGGGAAAATTAAAGAAAGCAACACTCGGTGTTTTCCAGATAACAGGAAAAAATACTGATGAAGATTATACCTATGGGGGCACGTTCAATACTTCCAGTTTGAATAAAACGGGTTCTATCGCAATTAGAATGGAGTTTGCAGTTGAGTAAAAGTTGAACATTGGATGCTTGAACATTCAGCAAAGCAACAAATACTGGCTGTTTTATTTTTCCTAAAAGGTATCTACATAATATTTTCCAGCTCTTTCTTTACCAACCTAAGATTAATAAATATTGTAAGTGCAAATAAAGCTATGGCGGTAAGCCAAACGCTCCAATGCAGCAGCCACGGCAGATTAGCACGACTTACAAATGATAACTGCAAAAACAAAAGATGCAGTATTTCTGTAAGAATCAAGGCAGCAAGGATGATCGATAAATAAACCGGTAGCCATGTTTTTGCAACACTTTTTGCGAGCCATTTTGGCGAGTATCCTAATGTAAGTAACAAACGTAAATTGTCTTTGCTTTTGGCGATCATCAGTTGCAGATAAAATGAAAATAACATCAAGGCAAGTACGATCACGAGAATTCCAAACACGCCTAAAGCGCTTACTATATTTTGCAAAATACTTTTAATGCGGCTGAATTTTACTTTGTCTTTGTTTAAATGATAATCCTGCTGATCCAGATAATTGATCAACTTCGGATCGTTTGCATCTTTTGTTTTGATATAAACCCTTGAAGCGTGAACGGTGGTGTCGTGCATGAAATAAAAATTGCTCCAGCTCATAAAAGTCTGAGGCACTAATAATGAATTAATCCGATCGCTTAGTGCAACAATATTTCCTTTAAAGTTTTGTGAACCATAAGGACCTGAGCATTCCAAAATAATATTTACCGAAGAAATAGTTTTCGCAGAAAGCTGCGGCAATCCCTGCGCCGGAGCAAATACATTGTACATCTCCAGGAAATCGGAAGAAAAAATAATCGGTACTACAATTTGTCCGGGCTGCCAGGTAAAAGACGGTGGAAGGGTATCAATAAAATTCTCATTAATACTTTCCAAAAAAAGATCAGTACTAAAAGGAATGATGTCGCCGGCTGTGGCCCGCACCCTGAATTTATTGGAGATCAAAGGCGCTACTCCTGCAATCGTGGGTTGTTCTTTTAGTTTTAATAAATCTTCATTTGTAAAACTATTATCCTTTCCCATGTTGTCGTTGGTAATGGTTTTGGAAATAGAAATAAAATCATAACCACCGCTTTTCCTTGGAGCATTTTCTGATAATAATTGCTGAATATTTACAAACATCTGCATGGAAACCAGCAGTAATAAAACGCCGATTCCCAAACCAAAATAGCCAAGCCATTTGGAAATATTATTTTTTGCGGAGACAATAAACGGTTCGATATTTTTATATGATAAAGGCATCTGTTCTGTTCAATATTCAACGTTCATGTTTTTGGATTTGTGCATTCCCATCAACTTTCTAAAGCTGAAAATGGAAATCATTAATATTTGTACGTTTACCGTAATTATTTACCGACAATTTCTCTATAAGTCTTGACTCTTCTACCGTATTACAAATAAACGATCTTCTCTCCTTTCAAAAAATCCAACACTTTCAAATCCGCGAAGATCATTGCTGCGCCACGCTTTTCGCATTCTTCATAAATTAATTCCATCGCTATTTTTCTATTTGTTTCATCCAGGTGACTGTAAGGCTCATCCAGCAATAAAAAATCAAACGGCTGCATTAATGCACGAATAATTGCAACCCGCTGTTGTTCGCCATAACTGCAGGTTTTTGCCAACTGGTTTAGTTTATTTTCAAGTCCAAGCCTTTGGCACATCTCACTAATTTTTTCAGAAGGATAATAGGGATCCAGGATTCGTTTTATGTCAATATTTTCCCGCACGATTCGATCTTCAAACAATCTCAGGTCCTGAAAAATAATGCTGATCTTATTCTGCCGGAATGAACAAATATCTTCTACAGGAAGATTCTTAAGGTTTGTATTACCATAATAAATATCACCTGAATAATCCTTTCTTAATCCATAAATAAAATGGACCAGGGAAGTTTTTCCACTTCCGGAAGGCGCTACGATATGCAAATGTTCGCCCTTATTTATGGTAATATTCTGATCCCATATTTGCGAAGCACTTCTTTTTTCTTTTTCGATATAATGCGGCGTTACTTTTCGCAGTTGTATCTGCATTACCAGTTTTTTTTGAGCAATATTTTATTTCACATTTACCGTATCGTGTGGAGGCGGCACCAGCAAAGAGTCAAGCCTTTGTGTACTTTGTTCTTTGCGAGCTTCTTGCAGGTTATACATTTGATTGAAATAATTGTTGAGTTGTTTCAGACTGTTGGTGTCTTTATTAACCAGATTTACTTCTGTGTGAAAGGCAAAGCCATTGTCCTTATATTCTCCGCCAGCAGAAACAATATTATCCCACGTCTTCAAGCTCTCATCCAGCATCGCTTTTCTGTCATTCTTATCAGCATTTAAATTCGAAAACTGTGAAAGAATCTTATTAATATCCAGGAAAAATCCAACCGGATGTCCGGAAATTTTATCATCAAAACTATATTTATTATTGCTGTTTCCGCTCAGATATTGAGTTGCAAAAGCATTGGTATTGGCGAGCACAAATATTTTATCATTCATCACATAATTTACCACAGAATCTTTCCCTAATTGTGCACTTGTTTTTTTAACCGCATCAATTATTTTTTGAAGACTTGCTTTATCGCCAATTCCTGCAGAAAAAACATAATTAAGATCAAGTGGCGAAGAATAAACGTGTGGATTTCCCTGGCCATCTGTTGCAGTAGAATCGTTTTTCATTTTCAAATCGGTAAAAGCGAGAAGTCCATCTCCATTTGAAGATTTAGAAAAATCATCGAGTGTGAAACCCATTTGTTGTGCATAGGTATTGACAATACCATCAGCGCCGGTCAGCTTCAACATCTCTACAATTCCTTCAGGCTTGAAATTAAAAGCGAGTAAACCGAATACATTTTGTGAAGGAATATTTTTAACCATATCCATGTTGATGGATTTGCCCATGTATTTATTTACAATATCTGTAAGCTCTTTGCTCACATACATTTTCTGATCAACATCTATCTTTCCTTTATCAAAATTTACTGTGTAAGTACTGATATTATCTTTGGTAAATGCATCTATTTTTAACATCCCAAGCATGCCCATTGCCGGAGAACTTTTAATGATTGCTTCTGTATTTTGCCACACGACAATGTCGCCATCGGATTTTAAAAGAGAACCAAATGTATCATTTTTTCCCAGCGAGCTATCCGATTTTAATGAGAATAAATTTTTACAAACTGCAGAAAGATCTGCAGTGTTATTTTGTGGCAAATTGTTTCCGGCACTGGTAGAATCATTCCATTTATACATATCTGCCGAAGGAGTGTTTGCGTTCATCACATAAATAAACCGATCACCTTTCCAGCCCACCACATTTTTATCTTTTAATGTCATTAAGTTTACATCTCCTTGTTTTATTACCGTTGCAGATGGATCAAAATTCTTATTGAATTGTTCAAAATCTTTTTCACTTTTTAATTTTCCTTCAGCAGCCATATAGTGCGCTGTACCGGCGTTTGCTACGAAAAATACCAGCGCATCATCGAAGTCAATGCCACTTGCAGAGGGATTGTCCAGCAACTTGCTTTTCCATGGACTGGTAGCAGAATCGGCATACATTTTTTTGTACCAGCTTGTTTGTTTTATTTCATCCCACGATAATTTTTTATCCAGAGATTTCAAATTTACCTGCGCCACAAAAAGTGCATCTGAAGGAATCATTTTTCCAACCTCATTATTTTTTCCACACGAAGAAAATAAAAGGATCAGCGCCGTTAATGCAAAGCAGACTTTAAGAAAAGGTTTCATAAAAAAGATTTAAGATGAAGAATATTTCAAAAGAACTTTAAAAGTAAGCGTATTTATTTTATTATGTATAACCGTTGGTAAAGAATTTTGCAATACAATTCAATAGGAGCAATCACGATATTAATATATAAATACGAAACTAGAATCAAGCGTATTTTTCCTTTTACTGAAAATTTATTTGATTGGATACCCGTTGATGTCCAGTGCCGGCATCGGTTTCCCATCTTTTGGTATATAAAACTTATGTCTTTCAATAATGATCCTGTTATCATAAATTTCAAAAACGAAAAGACCGGCATGCATAAAATTTGCTTTATCGAGCATGAGATAAGATTCCGGTATTTTTTTTAACTCAAAAAGAAACGTACCGTCCGGTTCAAAAAATTTTATAGAATATTTTCTCTTTGCTGCATCAGGCAACGAGATAATCACATTATTGTCTTTGCCGGTGTAAACATGGTTTGACGGGATAAACATGTTTCGTTCGAAACCTGCACCTTCTCTCGCCACCGGCTTCTCTATTTCAGGAATTTGTTGCAGCGTATCTAAGCCAGGGCGATGCGATTTTGAAAACAAATAAGAACCGCCCTCGAAGGAAATAAACAAACGGTAATATTGATCAGACGGGATAAATTCTTTAGGATCAGTAAATCCGTTAATGCCGGGTCCCACATTTAGTACACTTCCAATTGTGGTGAAATTTTTTAAACTGTCTCCGGACCGTTGGATATTGATATTGGTAACCGTTGTGAACGGATTATTCCAGGAAACTAAAACATTTTTACCCAGTTGCGTTACGGTTATTTTTGGTAGCGTATCCTGTGCAAAAGACGTTTTTTGAAATACAAAAAATAAAAAAATGAAGATTAAAAATTTATACATGGTGAAAAAGCGAAGCTATTAGTTTTTCGGATTTGCAAATATAAATCTCTTGTTAAAGAAATAAAAAACCGGGTTCAGGATTCAGTTTCAGCATTGAACTTCTTTTATTTACATTTGGCAATATTAAAATAATCATGACGTATAATTATCTTCCCCTCGATAAAAGCACACTTACTTTTCAACAGGTAAAAAATTTATTAAAGTACAAACAGTTAATCTCGGTGACATACGCTGCGCATGAATCAATTCTGAAATGCCGGGAATATTTAGATAAAAAGATCAATGCTTCTGACGAGCTTTTTTACGGCATAAATACAGGTTTTGGGTTTTTGCAGAATGTAAAAATTGAGAAAGCACAATTAGAAACCCT
>Ga0207652_10004553_pt1 | contig 11252 bp, 10 predicted proteins | sample KBSC63BmetaG_FD_184334 | JGI IMG/M metagenome (GOLD analysis project Ga0207652, IMG submission 184334) | Corn rhizosphere microbial communities from Kellogg Biological Station, Michigan, USA - KBS C6-3B metaG (SPAdes) (version 2) | ecosystem: Host-associated > Plants > Roots > Rhizosphere ... | reverse complement strand
CGATGCCGGCGATCCGCGCCCCCTTGAGGTGCAGCACCAGCGAATAGAGCACCTGCTTGTCGCCTTCGCGCAGCGCCACGTGCGATGCCGCGACGTGGCGGGCGGTGTCGAGGTAATCCTGGCGGAAGCTGCCTTTGCCGCTGACGGTGCTCCACAGGCCCTTGCCCAGCTCGGTAACCTTGGAATCCTCGGTGAAGCGCGCGCCGGGCGCCAGCGGCAGGCGCGCCGGATCGTGGGCGAGCATCGCCGCCAGGTACGTATCGATCAGGCCGGTCATGCACGCGCGGCCACAATCCTGCGCCGCGGCGGGTGCCGCCGACAGCCCCAGCGCCGCAGCCATCGCCCAGACGATCCCTCGCATCGCATTCCCCCTTCCCGGTTTTGCCGGACGATATCGCGCGCAGGCGCCGCTGTCGATCAGGCCGGCCCGCCCGCAGTTGCCGCTCGCGGCGGTAAAGCTTATCCTGGGCGCATGCCCGCCGCGCCGGTCGTCACCGAAGACACGAGCTGGACTTCCGCCGGCCTCGCCCGACGTGAAGCCTTGCGCGAATGGCGCGAGTGGGCCGCGAGCACGATCGCGCCGATCGAGGTCACGGTGTTCGACCAGGACGCGTTCGCCGCGCGCTGGGTCAGCCACGGCATCGGGCAGCTGAGGATGCTGCAGCTCCACGCGCCGGCGCAGCGAGTGACGCATACCGGCGCGGAAGGATCGAGCGGCCGGGCGGCGCCCTCGATCCAGCTCGTCTACGCCCGGCGCGGCGCGCTGAAGACCCTGATGGGCGGCAAGCGCTTTACCGTGGAGCCGGGCCAGTTCGTGCTGCTCGACAACACCCGCTTCTATCAGATGGAGATGGACACCGAGCACGAGGCGATCGACCTGATGATGCCGCAAGGCTGGCTGGAGAAACACCTCGCCGACCCGGACGCGCTCCTCGCCCGCCCGATCGACGCGCGCAGCGGCTGGGGCGCGCCGTTGGGGGCCCTGCTCGAGACGATGCTGACGGGGCTCGACGAGGCGCCGCTGCCGCGACCGCTCATCGCCGAGCAAGTCGGCCATTTGCTCGGCCTCGCCACGGGGTTCCACGAGCCCGGCGAGAGCAGCCGGCACCGCGGCCAGCTCGCCCGCCGCATTCTCCGGCGGATCGAGAGCGGCTATGCCGACCCGGAGCTTTCGCCCGAGGCCGTCGCGCGCGAGGTCGGCATCTCGAAGCGCTACTTGCAGACCTTGCTCGCCGGCAGCGGATCGAGCTTCGTGCAGGAGCTGAACGCCACCCGCCTCGACCGGGCGAGCGACATGCTGTCAGATCCGCGCGCCGCCGCGCTGCCGGTGACCGAGATCGCGTTTCGGGCCGGCTTCCTCGACGCTGGCTATTTCACCCGCCTGTTCCGCAAGCGTTTCGGCATCACTCCGCGCGAATGGCGTGCGGGGCATGCGCCGCAGTCTTGATCAATCCCCTGAGACCGCGTTAAGTCTTCAAAAAAACGTGGTCAGGGGAGGAAATCGCATGCGGATCTGGCTTTGTGCGCTGGCGCTCGTCGCGCTTTCGGCAAGCGCGGGGGCGCAGGATGCGGCGTGGGGCTATTTCGATGCCGGCGCCGGGCCCGCGTCGGGAGCGGGCTTACAGGCGAAGGACGGATCGCAACTGCTCATCAAGTGCGAAAAGCCGGGCAAGCACGAAGTCTACGTGGTGATCGTCGCCACCTCCAACCTGGCCGCGCCGCTGCCGGAAAACCGCTTCGAAAGCCGTTCGGTGACCCTGCGGATGGACAGCAGCGCGCCGTGGGACGACAATTGGCGCTTCAACGATAAGTTCGCGATGGCGGTCGACAAGGGCAATGAGCGCTCGCTCACCCGGCTGCTCGCCAAGCTCGACGGGGCCAAGGCGCTGCAAGTGCAGTTGCGCCCGTTCAAGGCCGCGCCGGTGCTGATCGATTTCAACGTCACCGGCTCGCACGAGGCGATCGCCCGGGTCTACGAGGCCTGCAAGGACGACAATCCGGTCGGCCGCCCGGTCAACTGATCGCCGCTGAATAAGACAAAAGCTCCTGCGCTTTTGTCCTATTCGCCTTGCGCGTGAATCCTTGCGGCGGGTTCGCGGGCAGGCGTAACCTGCGCGCTTCATGGGGAGTCCATCTGCAGACGCCAGAATGGCGCGCAGGACCCCTGGAGAGGCTGCCGAAACAATGACCGAAGCGAAATCCTTCCCGCTGCCAAGCGACCTCACCGTCGTCCCCGGCACCGAGGCCGCGCAGGCGGCCTATCCCTATTACGCACAGTTCGTGCCCGACGATGACCAGAAGTTCTGGTTCTACAACTCGATGCACTTCCCCGAGCCGATGCATCACTTCGATATGATCACGGCGGAGGCGGCCTACGTCGCGCTGGGTGCGTTCAACACCCGCGTCCACGTGCTGCCGACCGCCAAGGGCATCGAGCACCGGGTGATCAACGGGCGGGTGTACATCGGCGGCGTGGCGGTGACCGACCCCCAGGAGATCGCCGAGCGGGTCGAGCAGTTCCAGCAACGCGCGTTCTATTACTACGAGCACTGGGAAGACCTCTACGACCAGTGGAAGGTCAAGATGAAGACCCTGATCGCCGACGCGCAGGCGCTGCCCAAGCCCTCCCTGCCCGACTACGAGCCGATCGAGACGACCCACACCGGCAAGGGCGTCGCCTCGAACCACGCGCTGCTCGAGATCTTCCAGAAGCAGGTCGAAGGGTACCACCGGATGTGGCACCACCACTTCGAGTTCCTGCTGCTCGGCTACGGCGCCTATATGACCTTCTTCGATTTCTGCAAGAAGGCCTTCCCGGAGATCAGCGACCAGGCGATCAGCCGCATGGTCGCCGGCATGGAAGCCGAAATCTTCCGCCCCGACGAGGAAGTGAAGCGCCTCGCGCGGCGCGCGGTCGAACTCGGCGTCGATCACCATTTGGTCGACAACATGAATATCGACGACGTGATGGCCGAGCTCGACAAGGTCGGCAACGCGGGCAAGGAGTGGCTCGGCGAGCTCGAGACCAGCCGCAACCCGTGGTTCAACGTTTCGAGCGGCGACGGCTTCTACCACTACCACCGCAGCTGGAACGACGACCTCAGCCTGCCCTTCGCCGCGCTGCCCGGCTACATCGAGAAGATCAAGGCGGGCGCCAATATCGAGCGGCCGACCGAGCAGCTCATTGCCGAGCGCGAGCAGCTCGTCGCCGACTACCGCGAGCTGCTCGACACCGACGAGGACCGCGCGACTTACGACCAGCTGATCGGTCTCGCCCACCGCGTGTTCCCTTACGTCGAGGGCCACAAGTTCTATTGCGAGCACTGGTACACCAACCTGTTCTTCAACAAGATCAGGGAGTTCGGCGCGCTGCTGGCCGAGCACGGCTTCTTCGGCCCCGAGGGCAAGGAGGACGACGTCTTCCACCTCAACCAGTACGAACTCGAAAGCGCGATCATCGACCTGATGCTGAGCTGGGGCATCGGCGCCCCGCCGCGCGGGCCGGCGCACTGGCCGGCGATCGTCGTGCAGCGCAAGGCGGCGATCGAGGAATGGGGCAAGCACTCTACCTCGCCGGCGCTCGGCGCGGTGCCAGACGTGATCGACGATCCGGCCATCGTGATGCTGTGGGGCATCACCCGCGACAACCTCGATTCCTGGCTCAACGAGGGCGAGGACGCCAACCCGAACGAGCTCAAGGGCTTCGCCGCCTGCAACGGCGTGGTCGAGGGCACCGCGCGGGTGGTCAAGTCGGTCGCCGAGATCGGCCGCATCCGGCAAGGCGACATCCTCGTCTGCCAGGTCACCAACCCGACCTGGAGCCCGATCTTCCAGAAGATCGGCGCCGCGGTGAGCGACATCGGCGGATCGATGAGCCACATGGCCATCGTCGCGCGCGAATACGGCCTGCCCGCTGTAGTCGGCACCGGCAGCGCCACCACCAAGATCAAGGACGGCGCGCGGATACGCGTCGATGGCGGGCGCGGAGTGGTGACGATCCTGGATGAAGCGCCGAGCGAAGGCCGGGTGCTGGAAGAAGCGTGATGGAAATTAGCGCGACACGATCCTCCCCCTCTGGGGGAGGGGGAGGGGGACCGCGAGCGAAGCGAGGGGTGGAGGGGGCCAGTGCGGCTCCCGGACGCACCCCCTCCGTCAGCCCTTCGGGCTGCCACCTCCCCCAGAGGGGGAGGATTTCGTGAGCGCCGTCGCCTGGTTCCGCGAAGTCGGCATCGCCGACCGGCCGACCGTCGGCGGCAAGGGCGGCTCGCTCGGCGAGCTGACCCAGGCCGGCATTCCGGTGCCGCCGGGGTTCGTCGTGACTACCTCGGCGTTCGAGACTTTTCTCGAGGCGCTGGAGACGCGCGGCGCGATCCGGCATCGGGTCGAAGCGCTCGACCCGAGCGATCTCGGCGCGGCGACGAAGCTCTCCGAAGAGCTGCGCCGGCGCGTGATCGAGGAGCTGATGCCGGCGGAGGTCGAGCAGGCGATCCTCTCCGCCCATGGCCAGCTCGGCGCCGAGGCCGTCGCGGTGCGTTCGAGCGCCACCACCGAGGATGCCGAGGACGCGAGCTTCGCCGGTCTTCAGGATACCTTCCTGTGGGTCCTCACCGCCGCCGACATGGTCGCCCGAGTGCGCGAGTGCTGGGGCAGCCTTTATTCGGTCGAGAGCATGACTTACCGGCGCAAGCAGGGCCTGCCGGAAGACGGCGTGGCGATGGCGGTGGTCGTGCAGACGATGGTCGACGCGCGCTGCGCCGGGGTGATGTTCACCCGCTCGCCTACCACCGGGGACAAGTCGGTCATCACCATCGAAGGCGCGCCGGGGCTCGGCAGCGCAGTGGTGTCGGGCGAGGTGACGCCGGACCGCTGGGTGCTGGGCAAGATCACCGGGGAGATTTCGGTGCGCGACATCTCCGACAAGCATGCGAAGCAGGTCATGGCCGACGGCGGCGGGATCAGGGAGGTCGAGCTGGAAGGCGACGAGCGCACGCAGCCTTGCCTGTCCGACGACGAGCTGCAGAAGCTGCGCGAGGTCGGCCGCAAGATTGAGCGGCATTACGGCAAGCCGCAGGACATCGAATGGGCGTTCGACAAGGCCGGCGAGCTGCGCCTGCTGCAGTCGCGGCCGGAAACCGTGTGGGCGACGAAGGACGCGCTGGCCCCGGTCAAGCCGCCCGAGGCCAATCCCCTCAACCACGTGATGAGCATCTTCGGCGGAGGCAAGCGGTGAGCCTGACCGCGGCCGACATCGCCGAGATCGCCCGGCTGCTCGACGAGAGCCGGTTTACCGATCTCAAGCTGGAGACCGGCGGCGTGAAGCTGCGCATCCGCCGCGGCGGCGCAGGATGGGCGCCGCGTTACAAAGACGAGCGCGAGGTGGCCGAAGCGCCTTCCCCTGCCCCTGCGCCCGAACCAATGCCGCTCGGCCAGGAAGCCGGCGCCGCGCGTGCGGGCGAGGTCGACGTCCCCGCCCCGCTGCTCGGTAATTTCTACGAAGCGCCGCGCCCCGGAGACCCTGCGTTCGTCAAGCCGGGCGACAAGGTCACCGAGGAAACGATCATCGGCATCATCGAGGTCATGAAGCTGATGAACCCGATCCGCGCCGGAGTTTCCGGTACGGTCGTAGCGCTGCTGGCGCAGAACGGCGCGGCGATCGAGGAAGGTCAGGCACTGATCCGGGTGAAGGTCGACGGCTGATGGGCACCCTGCAAATCGTCGAAACCAGCTTGCGCGACGGCAACCAGTGCTTGTGGGGCGCGCTGGGGATCGACACCGCGAAGACCCTGACGATCGCCCCGGTGATGGAGCGCGCCGGCTATCGCGCGATCGACTTCACCACCAGCACGCACATGGGCGTCGCGGTGCGGTACAAGGAGCAGGATCCGTGGGAGCGGATCCGGGCAATGGCGGCGATCTGCAAGGATACGCCGCTGCAGTTCCTGTCGACCGGCTTCCGCTTCATCGCCTGGGAAACGGCGAGCCCGGAATTCATGGAGCTCGCGTTCCGCACGCTGGCGACCAACGGCATGCGCCGCTTCGCGCTCGCCGATCCGACCAACGACGCCGCGTCGAACGTCGAGGTCGCCAGGCTGGTCAAGCGCGCGGGCGGCGAGCAGGTCGTCGGCGCGCTGGTCTATTCGATCAGCCCGATCCATGACGACGCGCATTACGCAGCCGCGGCGCGGACTCTCGCCGCGAGCCCGGACATCGATTCGCTCTACATCAAGGACCCGGGCGGACTGCTGACCCCTCAGCGCGCGCGGACGCTGATCCCGGCGATCCTCGCCGAAATCGGTGACAAGCCGCTCGAACTACACAACCACTGCACGATCGGCCTGGCCGAGCCGGCGTGCCTGGAAGCGGCCGACCTCGGCGTCGTCGCGGTGCAATGCGCCAGCGGCGGCGCGGCCGACGGGACCAGCAACCCGCCGATCACCCGGATGATCGCCAATCTCAAGGCGATGGGCCACACCGTCGATATCGACGAGGACGCCGCGCGCGAGGTGGCCGAATATTTCACCGCGCTGGCCGAAGCCGAAGGGCTGCCGACCGGCCACCCGATGCATTTCGACGCCGCGTACTTGCGCCACCAGCTCCCCGGCGGGATGGTAGGCACGATGCGCCGCCACCTGGCCGATCACGGCGTGCCCCACCTCGAACAGGCGGTGATCGAAGAAATGGGCCGCGTGCGCGAAGAGCTCGGCTGGCCGATCGTGATGACGCCGTTCGCGCAGATGCTGCAGACCCAGGCGATGCTCAACGTCACCGGCAAGGGCCGCTACGCGGTGATCCCCGACGAGATCATCCGCTATGCGCTCGGCAAGTTCGGCCGGCCCAACGTGCCGATCGAGGCGGACGTGATGGACAAGATCATGGCCAACCCGCGCACCAAGGAATTGCAGGCCGAGCCGGGCATGGCCGAGCTGTCCGAATTGCGCCGCCGGATCGGGGCCCATCTTTCGGACGAGGAATTCCTGCTGCGCGCGACGATGCCTGCGGAGATGGTCGACGCCATGAAAGCGCGCGGTCCCGCTCCGCAGGAGTACGATCCCTCCACCGTCGCGCTGATGAACCTGCTGCGCGACTTGCTGAAAAGGACCGACGTGGACCAGCTCGAAATCGAGAAGGAAGACTTCAAGCTGGAGCTGAGCGCCGGTTGAACCATCGCACGAACGCGTCCGTTCACCGTCACCCCGGGCTTGACCCGGGGTCCCGCTTTCCTGCGGCGGCGCTAGGAAGCGGGACCCCGGATCAAGTCCGGGGTGACGAAGATAGTGTTTGAAGGATCGAAGCAGCCGTGAACTCCCCTCTGCCCCGCAAGCCCAAGGGCTTCATGTTCGATCTCGACGGGACGCTGATCCTGTCGAACCGCAAGCTCGGCAGCTACACGGTGATCCCCGGCGCGGTCGAAGTGCTGACCGAGCTGGAGCGGCGCGGCGTGCCTTATCTGGCGATGACCAACGGCAGCGCCTATCCGGCGGCCAAGCAAGGGCCTCGGCTGCGCGAAGTTGGCCTGCCGATCGTCGACGGACACTTGTTCACGCCGAACTCGGTTGCCGGGCAGGTGTTCGCGGAGCGCGGCTATCGCAACGTGCTGGTTCTCGGCACGCCCGGCGTCGTCGAGGCGCTCGAAGCTCATGGCATCAATTGCTCGCTGCCGGGCGACGAAGCGGCCAAGGCGGCGGACGCCATCTACGTCGCCTGGCATCCCGAATGCACGATGGAGCATATCCACGTCGCGGCGGGCCGCGTGCTCGACGGCGCGGCGTTCTACACCGCTTCCGACGTACCCTTCTTCGCCACCAGCGACGGCCCCGCGTTCGGCTATTCCTGTGCGATCAACGGTGCCATCCAGCGCGTCACCGGGGTCGAGCCGCAAGTGACCGGCAAGCCCTCGCAACTGGCGATGGCCTTCGTCGCGGCGAAGCTCGGCCTCGACGCCTCGGATATTGCGGTCATCGGCGACGATCCGCGGGTCGAGACCGAAATGGCGGTCGCCGGGGGAGCGCTGGGCGTCGGCGTCACCAGCGGGACCACCTCCCGCGAGCAGTGGGCCGAGCAAGCGCCCGAGCGACGCCCCGACCTGGTCATCGGCAACGTCGGCGAGCTGCTGGACTTGTGGTTGCGCTAACAAAGGAAATGGAGCGGAAGGGGCCCCTCCCGCTCCATCTCTTCGGCCTCGGGTTTCCAAAAGGGACTGGAAAAAACCGTGGGACCGTCGAACCGGGGCGGGTTCCGGCCGCCCTGGTATCCTCACCTCGCATCTCGCGATGCGAGTATGTCGTTGTTGCGGAAAGAAAACCCCCCGAGAGCCCTCTGCCGTCGCCCGCTTCATACCGGCGTCAGACAAATTTGCAAGATTCTATTCCGTGAAGCGCAATCCCACGCCGATAAATTTCAATTCTGTGCCGACGAAAGACATCAAGTTACAGATGCAATCTTATCGCGGCCAGGCGCGGGTTAACTCATCGGCGAAAAGCAAGATAAAAAGGATAGCCAGCCAGGCAAATCCGGTCGCCAGAGCAATGCGCTGCATGCCGTCGCGCACGCGGAGTTCCATGAAGATCCACACCACGATCGCGGTCTTGGCGATGGCGATGGCGTAGGAAATGAACGGCAGCGCCGGGCCGAGCGGCGCGAAGCTGGCGGCGATCGTCAGCGCCAGCAGCGCCAGCAGCGCGATCCACGCGACGAGGATGGTGCGCACCGCCTTCATCGCGCGAGGTACAGCGTCGGATAGAGGAATATCCAGATCACATCGACCAGGTGCCAGTAAAGCGCGGCATTGCCGGCGAAGACCGCCGAGGTATCGCGCCGCGCCCGGCCGAACGGCCAGATCAAGCACGCCAGCAGCGTCATGCCGCCGAAGACGTGCAGCGCGTGCAAGCCCGTGGCGACGAAGTAGAGGTCCATGAACAGCGTGCCCGCCCCCGGCCGGAGATGGGCCGGCGAGAGCAGGGGGACCACGCCGTCGCGGTATTCGAGCGCGTATTCGGTGAACTTGATCGCCACGAAGGCCAGGCCCAGCGCGATGGCGGCGAGCAGCAGCCATTTCGCCAGCCGCGCGCTGCCGCTCTTCACCGCCTCGACCATCAGCGCCACGATCGCGCTGGAAGTCAGCAACACGGCTGTGTTGATGCCGCCGAGCCAGTAATGCATCTCCATCGAGCTCTTCGCGTACTCGGCGGAATGCTGCGCACGCAGCACGAACAGCGCGACGAACAGGCCGCCGAAGATCAGCACTTCGGTCGACAGGAAGATCAGCATGCCGAAGTGATCAGCGTCGCGCTGGCGCTCGAGCGTCGGGAATTGCGGCTGCAGGCGGCGGACCTCGGTCATTCGCCCGCCTCCGCCTGCTGCGTGCGCGGGCGCGACTGCTCGCCCCGCCCGCCGACGGGGTAGCAATAGGCCTGCTTGTCCACCACCGGCACGGTCTCGAAGTTGTGCTTCGGCGGCGGCGACGGCGTGGTCCATTCGAGCCCCGTCGCGCCCCACGGGTTCGGACCGGCAGGCTTGCCGTAACGCAGCGACCACATCAGGTAGAGCAGCGGGAACAGGTAGCCGACCGCCAGCACCGAAGCCCCGACCGAGCTCATCACGTTCAAGGGCTGGAACACCGCCGGATAGACGTGATAGCGCCGCGGCATCCCTTCGTAGCCGAGCAGGAACTGCGGCCCGAAGGTCATCACGAAGCCGAAGAAGATCAGCAGCGCCGAGATGCGCGCCCACTTGTCGTTGTAGAGCCGCCCGGTGATCTTCGGCCACCAGAAGTGCAGCGCGCCGAAGAACGCGCTGACGCTGCCGCCGACCATGATGAAGTGGAAGTGCGCGACCACGAAGTAAGTGTCGGTCACGTGGACGTCGATCGGCAGCATCGTCAGCATCAGCCCGGTCAGCCCGCCGACGGTGAACAGGCCGATGAAGCCGAGCGCGTAAAGCAGCGGCCCGTCGATGACGATGTCGCCTTTGTGCAGCGTCGCTGTCCAGTTGTAGACCTTGATCGCGCTCGGCACCGCAACGACGATCGACAGGAACGAGAAGATCGCGCTGGCATAGGGCGACTGGCCGGAGACGAACATGTGGTGGCCCCAGACCATGAAGCCGATCACCGCGATCGCGATCGCGCTCCCGGCCACGAACCAGTAGCCGAAGATCTGCTTGTGCGCGGCGTTGGTGATCAGCTCGCTGACCACGCCCATCGCCGGCAGGACCATGATGTAGACCGCCGGGTGCGAGTAGAACCAGAACAAGTGCTGGAACAGCAGCGGGTCGCCGCCGAGATGCGGGTCGAAGATGCCGATGCCGACAACCCGCTCCAGCGCCACCAGGACCAGCGTGATCGTCAGCACCGGGGTTGCCAGCACGAAGATGATCGCGGTTGCGTAATGCGACCAAACGAACAGCGGCAGACGGCCCCAGGTCATCCCCGGGCAGCGCAGCTTGTGCACCGTGACGATGAAGTTGATGCCGGTGAGGATCGAGCTGAACCCGCTGATGAACACCGCGACGATCGCCATGAACACCGCGCCGTTCGAGTATGTCGAGGAGAACGGGGTGTAGAACGTCCAGCCGGTGTCCACCCCGCCGAGCACGACCGTCGCCAGCGTGGCGAGACCACCGAACACGAAGATGTACCAGCTCGCCAGGTTGAGCCGGGGGAACGCCAGGTCCTTCGCGCCGATCATCAGCGGCAGGAGGAAGTTGCCGAACGTTGTCGGGATCGACGGGATCAGGAAGAACCACACCATGATGATCCCGTGGAGCGAGAACGCGCGGTTATACCCGTCGTTGGTCATGAGATCCGGCGCCGGAGTCAGCAGGTCGAGCCGGATCAGCGCCGCCGCGACGCCGCCGCAAGCGAAGAAGAAAGTGATCGACAGCAGGTACAGGATCGCGATGCGCTTGTGGTCGGTGGTGGTGAGCCAGCTTTTCAGCGAGTGCCCCTCGGCGAGATACGAGCGGCGCTCTTCGGCGGTGTCGGGAATCGCCTCCTGCGACACCCGCGGGTTCATGTGCGAGAGCGCCTCGGTCATTTGTCCTCCCCGGTGCCGAGCGAGCGGATGAAGGCTCCGAGCTGCGCGACCTGCTCTTCGTTCAGCACATTGCCGAACGGCGGCATGATCGGCTTGTAGCCCGCGGCGACCTGCTTGTTCGGCAGCATGATGGAATCGTGAATATACTGGTCGTCGCCGGTGACAATCGAGCCGTCGGCGAGCGGCACCGGGCGGCCGTAAAGCCCGATCAGCGGCGGC
>Ga0207652_10004551_pt1 | contig 11254 bp, 9 predicted proteins | sample KBSC63BmetaG_FD_184334 | JGI IMG/M metagenome (GOLD analysis project Ga0207652, IMG submission 184334) | Corn rhizosphere microbial communities from Kellogg Biological Station, Michigan, USA - KBS C6-3B metaG (SPAdes) (version 2) | ecosystem: Host-associated > Plants > Roots > Rhizosphere ... | reverse complement strand
ACCAGCTAGGGCGTGGCTCAAGCGAGATAATCCGCGAAAACCCGCAGCAGCCGCTGGTAGAGCTCGCGCTTGAACGGCACGATCAGGTCGGGGAGCAGTTGCGGCTCGACCCAGCGCCATTCGCGGAATTCGGGATGGTCGGTGGCGATGTGGACGTCAGTGTCCTGTCCGATGAATCGCGCCAGGAACCAATTCTGTTCCTGCCCCACCCACTGGCCGCCCCACAGGCGGGACCGCCACTCCTCGGGCAGGTCGTAGCGCAGGCGCTCGGGGCATTCGGCGATGCGCTCGACAAGGTGAGGGGCGATGCCGGTCTCCTCCTGCAGTTCCCGCAGCGCGGTCGCCCACGGCTCCTCGTCGGCATCAATCCCGCCCTGCGGCATCTGCCAGGCATCCTCGGGATTATCGATCCGCGCCCCGACGAACACCTTGCCTCGTGGGTTGAGCAGCATCACGCCGACCCCGCGGCGGTAGAGATTTTCAGCAGCCATCCCTCGTCATTGCGAGGAGCGGAGCGACGAAGCAATCCAGTTTGCGCCGCTGGATTGCTTCGCTTCGCGCGCAATGACGAGAGAGGTAGCGAAACCGAAGCTGCGCGCCTAAAGTGAGCGCTACACCCAAATCGCGTTTGTAAGGACCCCAGCAGTGGCGACAGCCACCCACCTCCTCACCGAAAATGAAGCCACGGCGCGCCCGCCGCAGGAAGCTGTGGTCGTCCGTTTCGCCGGCGACAGCGGCGACGGGATGCAGCTGACCGGCGGTCAGTTCACGCTGTCGACCGCGCTGGCCGGCAACGATCTTGCGACCTTCCCCGATTTCCCCGCCGAAATCCGTGCGCCGCAGGGCACCACCTTCGGTGTCTCCGCCTTCCAGATCAATTTCGGCTCGACGGCGATCGACACCGCCGGCGACCAGCCCGACGTTCTCATCGCGATGAACCCCGCGGCGCTGAAGGTGAACGCCACCCAGGTGCGCGAGGGCGGCCTGATCATCGCTGACGAAGGCGAGTTCACGGCGCGCAATCTCGCCAAGGCGGGTTACGAGCAGAGCCCGCTGGAGGACGGAAGCCTCGCAAAATGGCAGGTCGTCCACTTCAACATCTCTCAGCTGACGCTCGACGCCGTGAAGCCGTTCGGCCTCGGCAACAAGGAAGCGCTGCGCTGCAAGAACATGTGGACGCTCGGCCTGGCGCTGTGGATGTTCGACCGCGACCGCCAGCCGATCGTCGACTGGCTCAAGCAGAAGTTCGCCAAGGCGCCCGAGCTCGCCGAAGCCAATATCGCCGCACTTAATGCCGGCCACGCTTATGGTGAGACGGCCGAGATGGGCGCGCCGTTCAAGCAGCATCATCTGTCGCCCGCGCCGGCGGAGCCCGGCCTCTACCGCACCGTCACGGGCGCCGAGGCGCTCGCGCTCGGCCTCGTCGCCGGCTGCCAGCTCGCCGGCATTCCGATGTTCTTCGGCTCCTATCCGATCACCCCGGCGAGCCCGCTGCTTCATCACCTGGCGCGGCTCAAGGAATTCGGGATCACGACCTTCCAGGCGGAGGACGAGATCGCCGCCGCCTGCGCCGCGATCGGCGCGAGCTATGCGGGCCAGCTCGGCATCACCTCGTCATCCGGCCCGGGAATCGCGCTCAAGATGGAGGCGATCGGCCTCGCTGTCATGACCGAGTTGCCACTCGTCGTCGTCAATTCGCAGCGCGGCGGGCCTTCGACCGGCCTGCCGACCAAGACCGAGCAGTCGGATCTCTATCAGGCGGTCTATGGGCGCAACGGCGACGCGCCGGTGCCGGTGATCGCCGCCCGCTCGCCCGCCGACGCGTTTGAATGCGCGATCGAGGCGTGCCGAATCGCGACCCGCTACATGACCCCGGTCATGCTGCTGACCGACGGCTATATCGCCAATGCCGCCGAGCCGTGGCGCGTTCCGGACATGAGCCGGTTCGCGCCGTTCCCGGTCAAGTTCTTCGAGACGCCGCCGGCCGAAGGCCAGCCGGTGCTGCCCTATGCCCGTGGCGACGGGCTCGCGCGGCCGTGGATCAAGCCGGGGACGCCCGGGCTCGAGCACCGCATCGGCGGGATCGAGAAGGCGCCCGGCACCGGCAACATCGATTACCGCCCCGAAGTCCACCAGGAGATGAGCGACACCCGCGCCGCCAAGGTGCGCGGCGTCGCCAATTCGATCCCCGATCAGGATGTGTGCCTCGGCCGCGAAGGCGCCGAGCTCGCGGTCGTCGGCTGGGGCTCGACTTTCGGCCCGATCCACCAGGCGGTTCGGCGCGCGCTTGGCCGCGGGCTGGACGTCGCCCACGTCCATGTTCGCCATATCTGGCCGATGCCCAAGAATATGGCTGTCCTATTGAAGGGCTTCAAACATATCCTGGTGCCCGAGATGAACATGGGCCAGTTCAAGACCGTGCTCCGCGACCAGTTCCTGGTCGACGCGCAATCGCTGACGAAGGTCTCCGGCCATCCCTTCCGGATCGCCGAGATCGAGGCGGCGATCGACGCGCAATTGGGCGCGGACTCGCGCGCGCGCGCATAGGAGTGTTGCGTTTGCTGCGTTTCGCCTCATTTCGTCACCCCCGAGTTCCCCGGCGAAGGCCGGGGTCCGGGAGCGCGAAGCAATGAAGCAGCTCAACGTCTGGCCGATGCTGATCCTGCTCATCGCCATCATTTTCCTGATTGTCTGGCTGAGGCCCCACGGATGAACGACATCACCCCGATCCCGACCACCACCGCCAAGGACTGGGCGAGCGACCAGGAAGTGCGCTGGTGCCCCGGCTGCGGCGATTATGCGGTGCTGAAAGCCGTGCAGCGGACGCTTCCCGACCTCGGCATCGCGCGCGAGAAGACGGTCTTCATCAGCGGCATCGGCTGCTCCAGCCGCTTTCCCTATTACATGGCGAGCTACGGCTTCCACACGATCCACGGCCGCGCCGCCGCGGTCGCGACCGGCGTCAAGCTCGCCAACCCCGAGCTCGACGTGTGGATCATTACCGGCGACGGCGATGCACTGAGCATCGGCGGCAACCACACGATGCACGTGCTGCGCCGCAACCTCGACTGCCAGATCCTGCTGTTCAACAATGAGATCTACGGGCTGACGAAGGGCCAATATTCGCCGACCAGTCGCGTCGGCACGCGCTCGCCGTCGACTCCGTTCGGCTCGGTCGACCGGCCGGTGACGCCGTGCGCGTTCGCCTTGGGCTCGGGCGCGCGCTTCATCGCGCGCGGCATCGACGTCCACAAGAATTTGCCCGAGGTGCTCAAGGCCGCGCACGCGCACAAGGGCGCGAGCTTCGTCGAGATCTACCAGAATTGCGTGGTTTATAACGACGACGTGTTCGCCGGCTTCACGGCGCGCGAGGTCGCGGCGGACAAGCAGCTGTGGCTGAAGGCCGGCGAGAAGATGCTGTTCGCGAATGGCACCAAGGGCCTCGCGCTCGATGCCGAGCGGCTCGCACTGAAGGTCGTCGACGCGGACGATCCGGGGGTGCTCGTTCACGATCCGGCCAACCGCCAGCTCGCGGCGATGCTGATCCTGATGCCGACCGAAGGCTTCCCGATCGCGCTCGGCGTCATCTACGAAAATCCCGCGCCGACCTTCGAGAGCGCCGTCATCGAGCAGAACCGCGCCGCCGCCACCGGCAAGCAGCCCGACCTTCAGGCGCTCGTCGCAAAGGGCCAGACCTGGCAAGTCGAAAAAGAGCCGCATCAGCTCTAGTGACAATTGCATTGCCGTCATTGCGAGGAGCCGCAGGCGACACGGCAATCCAGAGCGACGCTGGATTGCTTCTCGCGGCTCAAGGCCGGGATCGCAATGACGGAGCCCGGCTATAGACAATCTCACCCATTCGCTCGCCGGCTGGGCGCTCGGCCAGGCGGGACTCAAGACCAAGTCGCGCAAGGGCCTTGCCGCGCTGATCCTCGGCGCGAACATGCCCGACATCGACGTGTTCCTCGGTTGGGTGCCATGGACTCCGCTCGCGACCCACCGCGGCTTTACCCATTCGATCGTCGGCGGCGTGCTGCTGATGCCGCCGATCCTGTTCGCCCTGCTGTGGCTGCTCGACCGATGGCAGGTTGCACGAAAGGTTCGGTTCCGAAGCGGGCTGCCGATGCGCCCGTGGTGGTTGCTCGCCCTTTGCTACATCGGCGCGATTTCGCACCCGTATCTCGACCTGCTGACGACCTATTCGGTTCAGCTGTTCTCGCCGTTTTCGGCGGCCTGGTACCATGCCGACGCGCTGTTCATCATCGACGTCTGGGTGTGGCTGTTGCTTGGCGGTGCGATCTTCCTGTCGAAAGTGCGGGAGCGCACCGGCGAGGACTGGCGACGGCCGCCGCGCATCGCGATCGCAATCCTGCTCCCCTACATCGGCTTGAACCTCGCGATCAGCCAGCGCGCCGAGGCGGACGTTCGGCGGGTCTCGCCACGGGCTCAGCGCATTTTCGCTTCGCCGCCGCCGGCGCTGTTCTGGCGGCGCGAGCTGGTGTGGCGCGACGGCCCATGCGACCGCCGCGCGACCTACCAGCCGCTCGGTGATGGGTTTGCTCTCGAGGCAGGCTGCACGCCGCCTAACCTCAATGACTCCTATGTGCAGGCGGCGGTCCAGCGCGATCCGCGACTCCAGAGGTTCATGCGCTGGTCGATCCTTCCCGAAGCGCGGGTGGTGCGGCAGCGCTGCGTTGCCAAGGTGACCATCGGCGACGGACGCTACGGCGGCCCGGGCCGGTCGGCGCTGGCGCGCGAGACGTTGGTGCCGACTGGCGCTCCTGGCTGCTGACCTCGACAAGGCCTCGGCCAGCCCATAATTCGCCCGCGATGAGCACGCGCGGGCAGCATCTGGTGCGGGCGGACCGCGGCTTCGCGACCGGCGGCGGCCTTCTTGCGCGGCTCAGCGCGCCGGCATTCTCGAAACTGCTCGATCAGATCGACCGGCGGCTGGCGTGCGGCGGAATCGATGCGACGCTGCCCGGCGGCGAAAAGCGCCGTCTCGGCTTCCGTTCCGATGGCCCCGTGGCCGTCGTGCGCCTGTCGAGCTGGCTCGCGCTGGTGCGCCTCGCAACCTCCGGCTCCGTCGGCTGGTACAAGGCCTGGGCGCTCGGGGAATGGTCGAGCCCGGATCCCGTTGCCGTATTCGAGCTGTTCACCGCCAATGCGGTCCAGCTCGGCGACGTCGCGCGCGCAAAGGGGCCATTCCGCTGGGTGAACGCGCTCGCTCACCGGCTGCGCGACAACGCGCCGCGAATGGCGCGCAGGAACATCGCCGCGCATTACGACCTCGGTAACGACTTCTATTCGGCCTGGCTCGATGCGACGATGACCTATTCGTCGGCGCGCTTTGCGTCCGCCGCCGACGACAGCCTCGAGCGGGCGCAGCTGCGCAAGGTCCACGTGCTTCTCGATCGGCTCGATCTCAAAGCCGGGCAGCGCCTGCTCGAAATCGGCTGCGGCTGGGGCACGCTTGCGATCGAAGCGGCCAAGCGCGGCGCCTCCGTCGTCGGCCTCACGCTGTCGACCGAGCAGAAGGCGTGGGCGGACCGCAAGATCGCCGAGGCGGGGCTCGCCGACCGGATCGAGATTCGCCTCGCCGACTATCGCAACGTCGCCGAACAGTTCGACGTGGTCGCCTCGGTCGAGATGGTTGAGGCGGTCGGGCAACGCTGGTGGGGCGCCTATCTCGACAGCATCGCGCGCAACCTCAAGCCGGGCGGCCGCGCCGCGCTCCAGTTCATCAGCATCGATCACCGGCTGTTCGACCGCTACGCGGCCAGCGCCGATTTCATCCAGACCTATATTTTCCCCGGCGGCCTGCTGCTCGACGAGCCGTCGTTCGAGGCTTTGGCCCGCGACCGGGGGCTCAGCTGGGACAATCGTGAGGGCTTCGGACTCGATTATGCGCGAACACTCAAATGCTGGCGCGACCGGCACGAGAACGCGGTCGCGCGTGGTGCGCTGTCCGGCTTCGACGATCGCTTTCACGACCTTTGGCGCTATTATCTGATGTATTGCGAAGGGGGCTTCCGCGGGCGCGCGCTCGACGTCGCGCAGGTGACGATGACCAAGCTCTGAGAAGTCGGGTGAGCTCTACCGGGCTTGATGCTTAGCAGAGCTCACCCGTGCTCGGCACAGGGGCAACGTTGCACCGAGCAATTCGGAACACTCCAGAAGGCCCCCGGCCCTGCGCCACATCTCGCGTGAACTCGACTGCTGACGTGCGCGGTGCATCGCACATGCGGCTTCGTCAGAGCCGCGCGCTAGTCATAGGCGCTGACTTCGCGCTGGGCAACTATCGTTAACTGGAAATTAAGTCGCTCTGTCGCGCAAACGACAGAAGGCTCGCTCCCTTTCGAGAGCGAGCCTTCTTGTGGGAGCTTGCCCCGACTCCCTACGGCTGTTTCTTAAACCTAAGTTAAACTTTTTGCAACCTTCATGCGTCCACGCGAACTTTTTCGCCCGTTGCTGCCTCGGCGGTCAGCCGTTTGACGATTGCCTCTGCGACCACTTCCGGTGGCTTCACGCTCTCTGGCTCTTCCCCGGGAAAGGCGAGCGCGCGCATGCGCGTCCGGGTCGCCCCAGGATCGACAATCTGGACTCGCAGCCGCCCTGTATAAGCGGTTTCATCGGCATAGGCGCCGAGCAGCGACTCGAGCGCGGCCTTCGACGATCCATAGGCGCCCCAGAAGGCGCGAGGCTCGGCCCCGACCGATGAGGTGAGCGCGATGATATCGGCGTGGGCCGAGTTGCGCAGCAGCGGGTCGAACGCGGCGATCAGCGCCTGATTGGAGAGCAGGTTGAGGCTGAGAATGCGGGCATATTCCTTGGGGTCGATGTCCTGCACCGGAGTGAGCGAGCCGAGCATTGCCGCGTTGAGCACCAGGATGTCGAGCTTCTCCCAGCGGCCCGCGACCGCCCCCGCGAGCTTGCCGATGCTCTCGCCGTCGGTGAGGTCCAAGGGCGCAATCGTGGCATTGCCGCCGGCGGCGTGGATCCCCTCCTCGACTTCCTCGAGTGCGGACGCCGTGCGGGCGACGAGAATGACATGGGCGCCGGCGGCGGCGAGGGCTTTGGCGGTCGCCGCGCCGATGCCGCGGCTGGCGCCGGTCACCAGCGCCAGGCGGTCGGATAAGGGTTTCGAATCGCTCATGGCGCCGCCTGTAGCGGCTTAGCGGCTCGCGACCAAAGACAGCGGGGCGCCGCCTTCCCTTTCCGCGAGATCGGTCAGGCTGGTCGGATAGGCGCCGGTGAAGCAGGCGTCGCAGCGCTGCGGCTGCGCGGCGTCGCGCTCTTGCCCGAGCGCGCGATACAGGCCCTCAATTGAAATGAAGGCGAGGCTGTCGGCGTTGATGTAATCGCGCATCTGCTCGACGCTCATCTGCGCCGCGAGCAGCTTGGCGCGCTCGGGCGTGTCGACGCCGTAGAAGCAGCTGTGCTTGGTCGGCGGCGATGCGATCCGCATGTGCACTTCGCGCGCGCCAGCGTCGCGCATCATCTGCACCAGCTTCACCGAGGTTGTGCCGCGGACAATCGAATCGTCGACCAGCACGATGCTCTTGCCGTCGACCAGCGCCGAATTGGCGTTGTGCTTGAGCTTGACGCCGAGGTGGCGGACTTCCTGGCTCGGCTGAATGAAGGTCCGCCCGACGTAGTGCGAGCGGATGATGCCGAGCTCGAATGGAATGCCGCTCTCCTGGGAAAAACCAAGGGCGGCGGGAACGCCGCTGTCCGGCACCGGCACGACATAATCGGCTTCGACCGGCGCCTCGCGCGCCAGCTCGGCGCCGATGTTCTTGCGCACCTCGTAGACCGACACGCCCTCGGCGATCGAGTCCGGCCGCGAGAAATAGACATGCTCGAAGATGCACGGCCGCGGCGCGACCTTCTCGAACGGCCGGAAGGAACGAATGCCGCTGTCGTTGACGAGGATCAGCTCGCCCGGCTCGACGTCGCGAAGGAAGCTCGCGCCGATGACGTCGAGCGCGACCGTTTCCGAAGCGAAGATGGTAGCTTCGCCGAGCTTGCCCATCACCAGCGGGCGGATACCGAGTGGGTCGCGGCAGGCGATCAGGCCCTCATCGGTGAGGACGACCAGTGAATAAGCGCCCTCGACCTGCTTCAGCGCGTCCGTCAGGCGGTCGAGCATCGTCCCGCGATCGGAGGTCGCGACCAGGTGGATGATCACCTCGGTGTCGCTGGTCGACTGGAAGATCGAGCCGCGCCGGTTGAGCGTCCGCCGAAGCTTCATCGCGTTCGAGAGGTTGCCGTTGTGCGCGACCGCGAAGCCGCTCTCCGCCAGCTCGGCGAACAGCGGCTGCACGTTGCGGAGCGCCGCTTCGCCCGTCGTGGAATAGCGGACATGGCCAATGCCCGCGCGGCCGGCCAGCGCGCGCATCACCTCATCACGATCGAAATTGCCGGCGACGTGGCCCATCGCCCGGTGCGAGTGGAAATGCTTGCCATCGAAGGTGGTGATGCCCGCGGCTTCCTGGCCTCGATGCTGCAGCGCGTGCAGGCCGAGCGCGACGAAGCTCGCGGCATTGTCTGCGCCCCAAATACCGAAAACACCGCACTCCTCGCGCAGCTTGTCGTCATCGAATGGATTGGTCGTCAGCATCGTCTGGGTCCCCGGTCACCCGCGCGTCCTGTCAGATGCGCGCCATATAGGATCGGCAGGGGCCCGTGTCGCCCCCTGGCGCGATAAGCCGTGAAATTTTAACGGCTTAGCTGTGCTTAGCTCTTGTAAAGGGTCGGAAATTTCTCCCGCAGCGCGACGATTTTCGGGCGGTCGTTGACGACGATGTAGGGGAAATAGGGGTGCTTGCGCGCGAACCCCTGGTGATAGGATTCGGCGGGGTAGAAGCCGCCCGTTTCGAGCCGCGTCGCGATCGGCTTGTTGTAGAAGTGCGCCGCGTTCAGGCGCGCGATGAACGCCTTGGCAAACGCGGCCTGCTGCGGCGACTGCGGAAAGATCGCCGACCGGTAGCTCTGCCCGACGTCCGGACCTTGGCGGTCGATCTCGGTCGGGTCGTGCGCGACCGTGAAGTAGATTTTGAGCAGCTGCGCATAGGAGACCTGGCTTGGGTCGTAAGTGATCTTGACCGCTTCCGCGTGGCGGGTCCCTTCGGAGCTGACTGCCTGGTAATTGGCATTCGCGGCCGAGCCGCCAGCATAGCCGGACACGACGCTGGTCACGCCTTTGACGTGCTCATACACCCATTCCATGCCCCAGAAGCAGCCGCCGGCGAGCACGGCCGTTTCGGTTCGCGGGGCGGCGGCGGCCGGCGCAGCGAGCATCATTGCGACGGGAATGAGAATCGCGACCTTCATCGGCAGTCTCCTTGGCCTTTGTTTATACGCCGGTTGCTGAACGGCGGATGCAGCGCGAATGCTGGACGGACCGGCGATCACGCGGCAAAGACGTACTGACACGGAGGTAAGCAATGCCCACCTACACCGCGCCGGTGCGCGAAACGCGCTTCATTCTCGACAATGTGCTCGACATCTCGCGTTATTCCAACCTGCCGGGCTTCGCCAATGCGACGCCCGACCTCGTCGACGCGATCCTCGAGGAAGCCGGCAAGTTCGCTGCCGAGGTTCTCCAGCCGCTCAACCGCATCGGCGACGAAGTCGGCTGCAAGCGCAACGACGACGGCTCGGTCACGACGCCGCCGGGCTTCAAGGAAGCCTACAAGCAGTTCTGCGAGGCGGGCTGGCCGACGCTGACGGGTCCCGAGGAGTATGGCGGGCAGGGGCTACCGCAAGTGATCGGCACCGCGGTGACGGAATTTGTCCTCTCGGCCAATCACAGTTTCGAAATGTACCAGGGGCTGACCGCCGGCGCGATCGCCTCGCTGCTGGTCAAGGGCTCGGACGAGCTCAAGCGGAAATTCGTGCCGACGATGATCACCGGCCGCTGGACCGGCACGATGAACCTCACCGAGCCGCATTGCGGCACCGACCTCGGGCTTTTGAAGACGCGCGCGGACCCCAACCCGGACGGCAGCTATTCCATTACCGGGACGAAGATCTTCATTTCATCGGGCGAGCACGATCTCAGCGAGAACATCATCCACCTGGTGCTGGCGAAGATCGCCGGGGCGCCCGATACCGTCAAAGGCATTTCGCTGTTCGTCGTCCCCAAGTTCCTCGTCAACGAGGACGGGACGCTCGGCGAGCGCAACAAGCTCGAGTGCAGCGCACTCGAGAAGAAGATGGGAATCCATGGCAACGCCACGTGCGTGATGAACTACGACGGCGCCAAGGGCTGGCTGGTCGGCGAGCCGGAGAAGGGCCTCGCCGCGATGTTCATCATGATGAACGCGGCGCGCCTCGGCGTCGGCCTGCAGGGCCTCGCCCAGGGCGAAGTCGCCTATCAGAACGCCGTCGCCTACGCCAAAGACCGGCGCCAGGGGCGGGCTCTCCGCCCCGATGAGCGCGAGACGGGGGCCAAGGCCGATCCGATCATTGTCCATCCCGACGTGCGGCGGATGCTGATGGAAGCGCGCGCATATAACGAGGCGGGCCGCGCCCTCGTGCTGTGGGGCGCGCTCCAGGTCGACCTGATGCGGCGCTCGCCGGACGAAACCGAGCGGCAAAATGCCGACGACCTACTCGGATTGCTGACCCCGGTCATCAAGGGCTTTCTCACCGACAAGGGCTTCAGGGCCGCGGTCGAGGCGCAGCAGGTGTTCGGCGGGCACGGCTACATCCGCGAGCACGGCATGGAGCAGTTCGTGCGCGATGCGCGCATCACCCAGATCTACGAAGGCACCAACGGCATCCAGGCGATGGACCTCGTCGGGCGCAAGCTGCCGAAGGACGGCGGCCGCGCGGTCAGGAGCTTCTTCGAGCTGGTCGGGCGCGACATTGCGGAGGCGAGGTCGGCTGGCGATCCGTCGGGCGTCGCTGCCGCGCTCGAGCCGGCGCTGCAGGACCTTCAGGCGGCGACCATGTGGCTGGCGCAGAACGGCATGGCGAACCCCGACAATGCGGGCGCGGGCGCTTATGCCTACATGGATCTTATGGGCCTCGTCGCGCTCGGCTGGATGTGGCTCAAGATGGCCGCCGCGGCGGGGCGTGCGCTCGACGGTGGCGCCGACGACGCCCCGTTCCACGAAGCCAAGCTGGTCACCGCGAAGTTCTACGCGACGCGTGAGCTGCCGCTCTCGACCGCCCTGCGGCGCAAGATCGAGGCCGGGGCCGAGGCATTGATGGAATTGCCGGCTGAAGCGTTCTGACGGGGTCT
>Ga0207652_10004548_pt1 | contig 11256 bp, 19 predicted proteins | sample KBSC63BmetaG_FD_184334 | JGI IMG/M metagenome (GOLD analysis project Ga0207652, IMG submission 184334) | Corn rhizosphere microbial communities from Kellogg Biological Station, Michigan, USA - KBS C6-3B metaG (SPAdes) (version 2) | ecosystem: Host-associated > Plants > Roots > Rhizosphere ... | reverse complement strand
GTCGCATCACCCCTGGTCACAGCGATTCGGACATACCCCCCCACCTCGGTCACGATTTATGTAACAGAGGGTGACAACCAATCACGAGATCGGACACTAGGGATCACTAGGGCATTGGGTCCATTCTTACCTTTGCGACCATTGCATGATCTACACAACACACCTAGTTCACCTTGGGGATCTCCACCTAGGGCCACTGCCACCACGTGGTCCGCTGTCAGGTCCGAGGCTGGGTGTCCAGGGACCAGGTAGCCAGGGCACCAGTCCCCGTACTGATCACGCCACCCATCCACGTGCGCCTTCCTGCGAGCACGCTCAGCAGAGCTACCGCGGCCATGCAGATCGGTACGGCCGGCCATCAGGTCACCATCCCGGTACCTCTGGCTTGAGTGAGTTGCTCGAGTCGATACTTCGCTCGCCAGTTGGTATTCCAGTCACCGGTACCCTGAACGTGTGCGGTGAGGTCATCGAGCTGGCCTCGGACGTGCCGAAGACTCATGCACTGCTGGTGGTAGACGACGGTGCCGCCCTGGTAGGCGTGGCGCGCGTCCTTCCATAGGAAGCGGCGACCGCACTCGGCGCAACGGTCGCGAATCCAGCGCCGGACCTTGAGGTAGGGCCAGAGGCGGTAGTGCAGGTGCCGAGCGTGCCGGATCGTCCACCAGAGGCGCGGCAGGGTGTGCATCGGTGGACGGCCGCAGACAGTGAACGCATCCGCGCCACCAGGCTCGTCATGCCAGATATCAAGGCGAATGAGACGGATCTCCAGTGCGAGAAACGATGGATCGTGCATCAGGTCATCGTCCCCTGGCCCGACGGTGCGCGGCGCCCTTACGCGCCATGGCTTTGCGCTGGAGATGGGTGTGGCCACCGTTGGCGATCCTGGCCGCTTGCTTCTTGGTCATGCCCTTACGGCGCAGCGCACGGTAGACGTTCTGCCGGCTCTTGTAGACGAACCCGTATTTGCCGCCTCGGCTGGACACCATGGTCATCACCCCTTAGGCCCAGTACACCATGAAGCCCGGGGGTGAGCCCGGGCTTCATGACACCGGACTGTGCTACGGGGGTCACGGGTCCGATGAGAGGCACTGTTGACGGTACGCCGCGCCGGCTACCCGTCAAGCCACGGTGGCGTGATGCCCACGGCGTCCAGTATCTGAGCCGGCGTAGGTGGCCTCGGATGGTCCGCCGGTGGGCCGCAGCACACCATCACGATGTGATCGAGTGGCCTCATGTCCAGCACCTGATCACCATGAATGGCCGCCAGGGTGAGCAGCTGCGCATCGGTGATCGGATAGGCCACCATGATCGGCAAGCTGTACATGGCGCTACGCCATTCGATCGGCCGAGACCTGTTGCCGCACCGCGGACAGGGGTAGTGCGGGCCAGGGACCAGCCGCGTACCGGGCAGATCAGCCAGCGTGGTGGCATCCAGCATCCGCACGTCCTGCGGATGATCGCAGCGCACGCAGCGATACTCGGCCCAGCTCATGACGGCTCATCGGGAACGCACGTGTGGCGTATCGCCACCATCTCATGCGTGGCCGGCCCAGACGGCTTCTCCAGCCGGCACACCTTGACCTGAATCGGTTCCGACCAGTCATCGGAAAGCATCTTGATCAGCTCCGTGGACATCTCCACGGTCACGGTAAGCCCGAATCCACCTTCCACGCTCACCCGCCTAAGCTCCCTTGCGCCGCGGCCAAGATCAGCAGCACCAGGACGACAGATCCGACCGCTACCGTCCAGCGAGCCACCTTCGCCCGGCGCGCGTACCGCTCGTAGTGCTTGCGCCCGTACTGGTCCGCGGCAGCATTGCGCGCCGTACGCCAGAAGCTCACTTCAGTGCCTCCCTGAACTCGGCCAGCGTGCCGCAGCGCCGGAAGAACTCCTGATCGCTCCATGTCCAGAAGGATGACCAGGCGATGCCCATCCGGACCGCCACGGCCATCCGGCTACCCCGCATCATCCTGAGCGACCAGCTGACCTTGGGCTCATCACCAGGCGTGCCATGGGTGGCATGCGGCAGGAAGCCGATGGCCTGCCGCGGCGCCGAGACTCGCCAGCCGCACGTCTCGGCGTACGCCTTCAGACCGGCCACCGGAACGGGCACCGGATCCTTCGGTTCCATGTCCGAGGTGTGCAGCGGCGCCGGGTACGGCTCCCGATCCTCTGCTGCCGGCGCCTCACCGGGCGGCGGGAAGGGGTAGTGGATGACGTTCATCGGGCATTCCACCAACTCAGGATCACTCCGGCCAGCAGGGACGCGACGATAAAAAGCCAGAAACGAGCGTTCTCCCGGCGCCGGGTACGTTCGATCTTCCGCATAACGCGCTCGATCTCCTCGGGTGTCATATCGCCACCCGGTACGCCATGCCCTGAACATCTTCACCATCGGCAAGCGCCCGCAGGACGGCCTGGGCCGGCATGGTGCGCAGGTGATGAGCCAGCCGCTCCAGCGCCTCCGGGCGGTCCTTGAGGGCGCCCAGGATGCGGTTGCAGCTCAGGTCACCGGTGCCGCACAGCAGACCGCGTACCGCTTCGATCCGGTTGCCGTACGCGTGGTTGTGGTCCACGCTGAGCCGGCGCGCGCCGCGGCCCTTCGGGTCATCGGGGTGGATGCCGCGCTTCTCCCAGCAGCCGTAGCAGCGGCCCAGCTGCGCCAGGTAGATCGCGCGGTACTGGGCCGGGGTTACGCCGTACTGCTTAAGTACTTTGCCGTAGAAGGCACGCCAGGACGCCACGACAACCGGCAGCATGCCCTCGGGTGGCGTCCACTCCAGGGTCATCGCTTGCCCCCCATGAAGGCCACGGGCCACATCAGCACGATGGCCACAAACAGGCCTATCGCACCGTAGGCCTGTTTGCCGGTACGCAGGGCATGTCCGCCATCCTCCGGATCCCAGAAGGACCCAACAGCGAACAGTAGGCCGGCCACCAAGTACATCAGCAGCAGGAACGTGAAGACGGTCATCGCTTGATCCGGTAGAACGCGACGCGGCGCGCCGAGTCGAACTCCTTGCCGTACCGCATGACCTTCTGTGGCACCGGGCGGTACTGCACCTCGAGGTGGCCTTCGGCGACCATGCGGATGATGTGCGTGATCAGGCTGACCGGTTTCACGTCATGAGCCGGCGCCACCTTCTCAGCCAGGACGCGCCCGTTCTGCCACTCACCCAGCTCATTCCAGGCGTCCTGCCAGGCCAGCGCGACCCTGCCTCCCTTGTTGCCCTTGTTGCCGTGCGCGGGCGCGGGGGCCAGCCCGTTCGGCAGGGTCTGCATGTTCATATCTCCACTATGCCAGATCGGGTCATTCCACGTCCAGTGAGGGGATCAAGGCAACCAGCCGACAGCCGTAGCAGTCCACGTACTGCGCGTCCTTGCGATCCATCAGCCGGTACCGCTTGAAGCCACCGGGGACGTGGCAGGCCGGCCTGTCCGGGTTCGCCTTGGCGCGCAGGTGGACCGGAGCGGCCACGGCGCGCTGCTGCACGGTGTGCATCCCGGTCCGGATGACCGTCTGCGCGATCAGCCCGGTGCGGATCCCCTCGTTCACCGTGGCACTCAGGCCCTTGCTGACCGGGCTCCGCTCTGGGCTACAGCTCCACTTGTAGCCGTGGAGGTAGACGACCAGCCCCTTCTCGATGGCCCGGATCAGGCGGGCCATGTCCAGGTCCGTCACGCCGCCCTGGAAGCGCGCCTCTTCCGGCAGCAGCTCCGGGTTTATGGCGTGCGCGCCGGCCCGGATGATCAGGGCCTGATCGGCGCTGGGGAAGTCAATGACGTTCATATGATTACTATAGCAGAGGGGTAGCTGTGCAGGCTACCCCGAGGCTGTGCAAGGTCTGTGCAGGCGGCCAGAGGAGGCTGCACGTGCCGTGAGCTGGGGTTGTGCAGGGTGTGCAGGATGTGCAGGCAAAAACGCTCACTCACTCCCACTATTACGCAACTACATGATGATCTTACCTCTCTTACCCTCTATATATATACGTACTTTTACCCTGCACACCTTGCACAAGAGAGAATATGTAAGTGCTGAGCTGCGAAAACAGGTGTGCAGGGTCCCTCCCGGAACCCTGCACACACCCTGCACAGCAGGTCAGACCCTGCACAACACCTAGATCGCGTCACTTCCGATGCCGTGCAGCACTGTCACGAACTTGCCGTCATGCCGTGTCCGTTTCGACTCCAATGTGTCAATCTTCTTGCGCAGGTCCCGGCTGAAGATCTCCAGCGTGGTGGTGTCCTTGGTCCGACCCTGCACTTCACACCAAGATCGATACTTGACGTACAGATGGTCCAGCCGGATCGACTGCTCCTCGCCGACCGTGCACCAGTCCTCTACGAACGCCCCGATCGGATCGGCCAGCCGGCGCGTGGCCTCCATCTCGTCCTTGCCGGAGTCCGGCTGCGTGAAGGCGCCGCGCGCGTCCAGCCGGTCCAGGCCGTCCAGCGCCCAGTTGAGAATCCCGGGCAGCTCATGCATCAACTTCTCGGTCAGCCCGGTGTCCTCGCGGCCGAAGAACGATTGCCGGAACGACACGTAGATCATGCGATCGACCAGGGCCCCGGACCGGTCGGAGAACGTGGGCGTGTCGTTGCTCATGAGCATGAAGCGCACGCCGAGCCGGCCCTTCCAGGCGCTCTTGTTCTTCCGGTTGACCGTGGCATGATCCTCGCCGGAGACCTCCAACAGGATCTGCACGGCGTCCCCGATCGACCTCGAGTGCCAGCGCACGTCCGAGGCCACGGCCAGCGCGGCGCCGATGAACGGCTCCAGCCCGAACGTCCCGCCCAGCGTGCTCAGGTTCAGCCCGGAGACGTGGTCCTTGCCCACCAGGGCCGAGAGCACCCGCGCGATGGTGCCCTTCCCGGAACGCTTCTTGCCGATCAGCGCGGCCATCTTCTGCTGCTCGGTCCGGCCGGAGAGCACGTATCCGAACCATTCACCCAGGAAGTCCTGTGACTGCTGGTCGTCCGGCAGCACCTGGTCCAGGAAGGACTGCCAGGCCGGCGCCGTGGCGGTCGGGTCGTAGTCAAACGGCAGGGAGAACAGGTTGAACCGCTCAGGCGTGTGCGGGACCAGCGTCCGGCCCTCGATCACACCATTGGCCGCGGCCATCACCTGATCGGCCTCACCCACGCGTTGCAGCTCACCCACGCCCAGGGCATGCGCCAGATTGCCGATCTTCTGCTTGGTGGGCGCCCAGGGCGCCCTGGCCGGCTCCTCACCCTCCTTCTTGGCGGGTACCAGGTACACCGCGTCCCCGGTCTGCTGGTAGAGCCACCGCTCGATCTCCGGCGTCTCCTTGATCTCCCAGTGCGCACCGGTCCATCGGTAGAAATCGTCCCGCCACCACGCGGTGTGCGGCGTGCCGCCCGAGGCCGGCAGCAGCTTGATCAGCTCTCGCGCCACCTGGAGCGGCTGACCCGGTGGTGGCAGGATCGTCCCGGGGGCGTCCGGGTCACCTCCGTCGATGGGCGCCTCCACCTTCACGGCCACCCAGCTCTTGCCGGCCTCGGTCGCGGAGTACGCCGAGTCGATGGTGGCGATGTCCTGGGCGTCCGGCTCGGTCCACCCGGTGGCCGGACCCAGCGCCGAGATCATGTTCCGGGCGCAGCGCTCCCGGTCGACCAGCCACGGGAAGTGTGCGCAGGCCATGGCGAACGCGTTGATGGCGTTGTTGAAGCCAGAGGTGGTGGCCTTGAGCTTCAGCCGTTCCTTGGTCAGGAAGTCCAGTGCCTGCGCCTCGGTGAAGCGCCGCTCATCCTTCGCGTCATCGAAGAGGCCATCCTTCGGCACTGTCGGTGCCGCGGGGACAGCCTGCTTGAGCCGGCGCTTGGCCATGGAGGCCAGCACGCCCAGGTCGAAGCGCTCGCCGCTGTCCTCGCCCGCCCAGGCCACCACCGGCGCTGCCTTGCGGTTGGTGGTCCCCGGCATCCGGAAGATGCGAGCGAGGTCCCGGACGTTGTCCAACTTCCAGCCGAACTCGTCCCGGGCCACGGCGATGAAGTGCTCGGAGATCATGGCGAAGGCCTCCGCTGCCCACTCCCGGCTCTCCTGGCCGCACACGTCGATCGGCTCCGCGAAGCGCCATTGCGGGTAGTACCCGCCGCCGGAGAAGACCCAGGCGCTGGGCTCCGGGAAGTCGGCCTTCTTGATCAGCCGCTCCAGGTCCTCGCGTGTCTCCGGCAGGTCCTCGGCCACGTGGCCGGGGCCTTTGAGATCCCCGTCCAGCGCGAAATAGTAAACACTGTGCGAATCGGACGCATCGCCCCTTTTCTCCGGGACGCGGGCCAGTGTGGTGGAGCGGTGATAGACGCCCTTACCGCCGAGATTGTCCAGCTCAATGGCGTAATGTGCCGCAGCATCGGCGGTAGTGAATGTCTTGCCCTTGAAGCCGTCCGCATGTCCTCCGATCCAGATCAATCCCTGGGGGTGTGATCCATAGAGGGACACAAGATATGCCGCAGCGGCAGCTTCATTGGTACGATCGGTCACGGCGTAAGACCTTTTCTGTTGTGAGCGACCCCCGGACGGGCATCCGGGGGTTGATCTATTTTCTGGGCTTGCAAGATTAGTTGGCGCAGGCCACGGACCGGATCAGCCGAAGGGCCAGGGCCTGCCGGTGATCACCACGCGCACGATGCCGTAGGCCACGGCCAGGCAGAGCAGCCCGGACAACGCGACCAGTACGTAATACCAATTACTGCGCAGCACGCGAAGCATGAAATCTTTCACGGTGAAATGACCATCCCTTATCAGGTTCCAGCCTTTATGGCTTCAGGATGGCTGGCGTAGAACTTGGCAGCCTGATCGGCGTAGACGACCCAGGTGTGATAGCCCTCATCCATGCCGCACGGGTCATAGCCGTAACAGCGCAGGCAGTCCCCGCACTGGTCGCAGAAGTCGGCACCGCAGCGTGGATCCGCCTCGACTGCGGCTTCGGTGCGGTCAGCCGCGAGCACATGTGCCAGCATCACGCGCCGGCCCGTGCCACGGTCACGCGCTCCGCGGCGCGGCTGACCGCCGTATACATCCAGCGGCGCTTCTCGGCCTCGGAGCTCTTCCACATTTGATGCGTCTGGTCGACCACGTACACGTGGTCCCATTCGCTGCCCTGGGCCTTGTGACAGGTCACCACGTTGGCGAAGGTGAACAGCCCGCGCTCACCACGGAAGGCGCGCAGCGTGTCCCGGCCGCGCTTCTCGCGCTCGAGGCCCAGGAAGCCGTCCGGGTAGGCGTAGACCTCGCGCTCTCCGCCTTCGTCGTCGCGGACGTGGAGCTCCCAGTCCTCACCATCCCTGGCCGTAGCGAGCACTTCGAACTGCTGACCGTTCAAGATGCCCGCGTCCTTGTTGTTGACCAGGCACATGATGCGGTCACCCGGAACAGGCCACTCCTTAGGCCGGCCCAGCTTGGCCCTGATCTTCTCGATGAGGTTCCAGCGGGTGCTGTTCTTCCAGCAGATGATCTGGTCCGCCTCCATGGCCGCGGCCAGGCTGACCGGGACCGGGGTCCAGCCGCGCCCCTCGCGGACCTGGGTGGCCAGCCGGTACACCGGGCTCTCCAGGGCCTGCCGGTGGACCTCGCTCAGCAGCACGTCCGGCGTGGCCGCCGTGTAGTACCCGCCCCCCTCGATCGGCGGAAGCTGCTCCGGGTCGCCCAGCACCAGCACCGGGACGCCATAGCGTTCGATGTCCTGCGCCATGGCCGTGTTGACCATGGAGACCTCGTCCAGCACGATCAGGTCCGCATCGGACCACTCGCTGTACCGGTTCCATTCGAAGGATGGCCGGCGCATGGTGGCCTCGAGCTGCTGCCGCTCGGCCATCAGTTGAGTCAGTCGTTCCTGGGCGCCCTCCTCCGTATCGAGTACACCGGACTCCTCGATGTCCTCAATCTCGGCCGTGATGGCCTGCCATTCGGCCCGTACCTCGTAGTTGTCCACAGGCTTGTACACAGCGCTGTGGATGGTGGTGGCCGGTACGCCCTTCTTGCGCAGCACGTGGGCCGCCTTGCCGGTGTAGGCGCCGAAGACCACGTTGCTCAGGCCCAGCGCCGGGCCGACCGATCGAGCCAGGGTGGTCTTGCCGGTGCCCGCGGGGCCGAAGAGGCGGAAGGGGCGCCGCGGGCCGTACGGCTGAGCAACGGACACGTCCGTCATGCATTCGAAGTACCAGCCGCGGATCGCCTCGATGGCCCGCTCCTGCTCCCTGGCTAGTGTGACCTGGGCCACACTCCTAGTGGATTCTGTGGGGTCGGAGGGCCTGCCGGACTTAGTACCTACAACCTCTGCGCGCGAATGCTCCAAGAAGGACTCCAGCGCCGGCCCCATCTGGTCATTCACCACCAGCTCGAGCCGTACCCGCGGTGCCACTCGGTCCCCGCACTTGCGGCAAGCGATGTCCCCGGTGCGCGTCTCGGTCCGGCAGTTGATGCACAGCATCCCGGTCATGGCGCCGGCCATCACAGCCTCACCACCAGTCCGAAGGTTTCCTGGATGTAGGCCAGGGTGCGCGGCGGGTACCAGCTGTCCCCGTTCATCCGGTACATGCCGTTGTCATCCTTGCGCCAGATGGTGCCCTGGGCATCGACCACGGCGTCTTCTGCCGGCACGGCAATCCAGCCCGCCTCTCGCATCTCCTGCGCCCACTTCTGGTGCTTGGCGTGCGTGCGCTTCTCGCGCGAGCTCTTCAGTGCGGCCAGCCTGGCCGCGTTCGCTTCCTGCTTGGTGGCGTGCTTCATACCTCTAGCATACACACAGCCGACAGCGCTGTCGATTGTTGACATCCAGGCCAGCCCTGCTATGCTAGACGTATGACGGACACCAAAAAGGCCCCGCTGCTCACCATCCAGAAGGCCACCAGCCAGGCACGGCGCCACGTCGACAAGCTCATGCCCGGCGTGCTGGCCACCGTGGAGAGCCGGCTCAGCCACGACCTGGTGACGGACACGCCGCTGGTCATCACCACCGTGACGTTCCCGGCCAACCACCACGCGGCGCAGCTGCTGAGCGTGGCGCTGCTGGCCCTCCCGGGCCGGCGCGACATGACGGCCGCGGACGCCTCGATCCGCATCGTCCGGGAACGGTGATGACGGCCAACCCGCTGGAGCGCGCCGTGATCGAGGCGGCGCGTAAGGCCGTATACGACAACACTCCCGGCTGGCTGGTCGCGCTACACCGCGCCGTCCAGGCCCTCGAGGCCTGGGAAGCCACCCAGGATCCCGAGGTCCGGGAGGTCGGCTGGCATGAGGTGGCCGAGGGCGACCAGCTCAAGAGCGTCCGCAACGGCAAGTTCTACCCGGTCCGCTCCACCCAGAAAAACAAGGACGGCCATCGGATCGTCATCGCGCTGGGCGCCGAGAGCACCCGGGCGATCACCCGACCGACCGCCGAGGAACCGACCGCATTCGTCAAGCGCGGCGCGGTTGGCGCCGCCGTGGACGTGTTCGTGAACGTCTTCTCGAGCCGGGAGGCGAAGTGAAGCAGCCGAAGCTTTCCAAGACGCAAGTGGCGTGCTTGGAGTACCTGCACGCGCACCCTGGCGCAACGTACGACAACATCCCGTTTCGGGATGCCACATTCCGAGCGTTGGGCCGCCTCGGGATGGTGCACAACAGCCTGATGATGCCGCGTATCAGCACAGATGGTCTGCACGCGATCGGCAAGTCATGATCACCCTCCGGCAGTACCAGCAGGATGCGCTGGCCGCGGAGCGTCGGCACCGGGCCGAGCATCCCGAGGAGAACCGGCTGGCCATCGTGCTGCCCACCGGTACCGGCAAGGGCACCATCCTGGCCGCGCGCGCCGTGCAGCACATCGAGGACCCGATGAGCTCCGGCCAGCGCGTCCTGATCCTCACCCATACCGATGAGCTGGTGGCTGACCTGGCCGCCCGGGCCCGTCTGTTCGCCGGGCAGAGCGAATTCCCGATCTCCGTCGGCATCGTCAAGGCGGAGCAGGATGAGACCACCGCGGACGTCATCGTGGCCTCACCGCAAACCCTGCTGAACCCGGAGCGACGCGGCCGGATCCAGGACGTGGGCCTGGTCATCGTGGATGAGTGTGAGCTGTACGCAGCACCGCAATGGCGGGCGATCCTGGAGCACTTCGGGTGCTTCGGCCAGGAGTGCCAGTGTCTTTATGCCAAGCCGGGCAATCCGCAATGGGGAACCTGGGGCTGCGAGTGTCCACCTGTTACCCCCGCCCTCGGCTTCACGGCCACGCTGGAGCGCAGTGACGGCCTGGGCCTGGGCACGGTATGGCATGACGTGGCCTTCAGCCGGGACATCTCCTGGGCGGTGCGCAAGGGCTACCTGGTGCAACCGATCGGCCACCGGCTGGAGATCGACCCCGGTATGGCGCGCGGGATGTCCGCGCACAACCACACCTTTGCCGAGAGCGCGGCCTTCCTGGACCAGCAGCTCATCGATGGCCTTGCCCCGGAGAAGATCGTCGAGAAGTGGATCGAGCTGGCCAAGGGACGGCAGACCGTGGCCTTCATGCCGCTGGTGCGCTCGGCCAGGGCACTGGAACAAGCCTTTTTGGCAGCAGGCGTTGAAGCCCTGGTGATTCACGGGGAGATGAGTGACGCGGCCAGGAAGCGCGGGCTCGAGTACTACGAAAAAGGGCTTGTCCAAGTCCTGGTGAACGCCATGGTGCTCACCCGCGGCTGGGACTCCCCGCCCACCAAGTGCGTGATTGTCGGGCGCCCGACGAAGAGCCGCAACCTGTTCATCCAGATGGCAGGCCGCGGCCTCCGCCCGATTCCGGGAATCCCTGTCGAAGACCAGGATTGCATACTCATCACGGTGGCGGACGCCACCACCGACCTGTGCAGCGTGGCCGACCTCTCCGATCGGCCGCTCGATCGCAAGGCCCAGGGCGCGCTGACCGCGATCGAGGACGAGTGGGACATCGGCAAGGAGCTGGCCGACCCCACCCGGCTGTGGACCGGCCAGGTGGACGCCACGCAGTTCGATCCGCTGGTCAGTCGCTCCTCCAAGGTGTGGCGGACCACCAAGCACGGCACGCCGTTCCTGCCGATCAGCAAGGAGGGGGAGTACGTGTTCGTGGTCGGTACCAGCGTGTTCCTGCGCGAGTACCGGAATGTCGGGTTGGCTGCGCCGCAGATGTATGTGCATCGCCTGCACAAGGACCTGCCTGATCTCGAGCTGGCCCTTCAGGCGGCGGAGGACGAGGCCCAGGAGCGCGGCGGGGATCTCGGGAAGCTGCTGGCCGACAAGGGCCG
>Ga0207652_10004546_pt1 | contig 11264 bp, 11 predicted proteins | sample KBSC63BmetaG_FD_184334 | JGI IMG/M metagenome (GOLD analysis project Ga0207652, IMG submission 184334) | Corn rhizosphere microbial communities from Kellogg Biological Station, Michigan, USA - KBS C6-3B metaG (SPAdes) (version 2) | ecosystem: Host-associated > Plants > Roots > Rhizosphere ... | reverse complement strand
CCCCGGTGGCGAATCCACCACTTTCCTCAAGCACCTTGAGCGCGCCGGCTTTTTCGACGCCCTCAGCACCTTCGTACGGCAGAAACCCACATTCGGCACTTGCGCGGGAGCGATCCTGCTCGCCAAGACGTTGCCAACCCGCCGCAGCGATCGCTCGCCGCGATGGACATCACCGTTGAGCGCAACTTCTACGGCCGGCAAAACGACTCCGCCATCCTCTCCGCCCCGACCACGCTCCCCGGCGGCCCTCTCGAAATGGTCTACATTCGAGCCCCACGCATCGCCCACACCGGCCCCGGCGTCGAAACCATCGCCAGCCGCGGCGACGATCCCGCCCTTGTCCGCGAAGGTCATCTGCTGGCCGCAACCTTCCACCCTGAACTCGGCCACGACCTCCGCATCCACCAGCTCTTCCTGGATATGGTCGCGCAACCTAAAGTCGCGCCGTAACTGCGGGTGGCCCATCCTTCGCGCTTTTCTTGTTGTCATCCCGCAGGGATCTGCTTGTCGTACCGTATCAAAGGCGCGTGTAAGCTGACTACAATCACCTCATGCCCTCCTCGCTGGCTGCCGCAATCGTCGATGTTTTCTGGCAGCTACCAGCGGACGCCGCCGCGCACGGTCCCGCGCTCGACCGTCACCTCCTGCTCAATCTCTGGATCGCGCTCGCCCTCCTCGCACTAGCGCACGTCCTTGTTATCGTCGGCCTGGCCAAACGCCGCAGGCACACCCCGCCCCGACGCCAGGTCCTCATCGAATTCCTCCCGCTCGCCGCACTCGCTCTGCTCTTCGCCTTCCTCGCAACCCGAGCTGAAGCCCTCTGGCAGGCAGCGCGCTACACCGGTCCCGACCGGGCCGCGCTGCAAATCGAAGTCACCGGCATGCAGTTCGCCTGGTACTTCCGCTACCCCGGCCCCGACGCCACCTTCGGCAGCACGAAACCCGAGTTCGTTTCCCCCGGCGAAGGCAATCCCGTCGGTCTGGACCCCACCGATCCGCACAGCGCCGACGACTTCGTTTCCAGCCAACTCGTTCTCCCCGCCGGCCGCGAGGTCGATCTCCGGCTTCATTCGCAGGATGTCATCCACGGCTTCAGCGTCCCCGAGATGCGCCTCAAACAGAACGCGGTCCCCGGCCAGGACATCCATATCCACTTCACCCCAACCACGCCGGGCGACTACGCCATCCTCTGCACGCAACTCTGCGGTCTCGGACACTACCGCATGACCGCCACCCTCCGCATCCTCCCGGAGGCCGCATTTGAAGCCTGGCTCTCGCAGCATGCAAAACCGGAGGCGCAATGAAACACCGCACCCTCGGCTTCGCCTACCTGGCCCTCTCCACCCTGGCGCTTCTCGCCGGAGTCACCATCTCGCTGCTCATGCGCCTGCACCTCACCTGGCCCGACTGGGTGCCCATGGGCCGCGGCCCAATTCTTCCCGAAGAATACCTCGGCGCTGTGACCCTCCACGGCACGCTGATGCTCTTCTTTGTGCTGACAGTCGCACCACTGTGGGGTTTCGGGAACCTGATCCTGCCCGCACAGATCGGCAGCCGCCGCATGGCCTTCCCCACCCTCAATGCCGCGGCATTCTGGATACTCGCAGCGTCCCTGACCATCCTCTGCGCCTCACCCTTCGTGGCCGGAGGCACAGCCATCTCCGGTTGGACAGCCTACCCTCCACTTTCCGCCGTCGCAGCCGCCGGCCCGGGTCAGGCACTGGGCATGGATCTGTGGCTGGCGAGCATCGGCCTCTTCTCCCTCGCCACCTGTATGGCTGCGGTCAACATGCTCACCACCATCGTCTGCCTGCGCTGCGATGGAATGGACTGGCACCGCCTTCCGCTCACAGTCTGGGGATGGTTCACCGCTGCGCTGCTCTCGCTTCCGTCCTTCGCCGTTCTGCTGGCCGCACTCTTGCTCCTCTTCTGCGACCGCCACCTCGGCACCAACTTCTTTCTCCCCGCAACATTAGTCGTCAACGGCATTGTCATGCACAGCCCAGCCGATGGCTCACCGCTCCTCTGGCTCCATCTCTTCTGGTTCTTCGGCCACCCCGAGGTCTACATTGCTATCCTCCCCGGGATGGGTCTGGTCTCGATGGTGCTGGCCAACTTCGCCCGCCGCCGCGTTTTCGCCTATCGCGTCATGATCGCTGTCACGGTTCTCATCGGCGGCATCGGCATTCTCGTCTGGGGACACCACATGTTCGTCGCCGGCCTCAGCCCCTTCGCCGGATCGGCCTTCGCCATCTCCTCCATGTCCATCGCTGTCCCCGCCTCCGCCGAAGTGCTCAGTTGGATCGCCACCGTCTGGGGCTCAGGCATCACTGTCGGAAAAGCACGCCTTACCACCTCGATGCTCTTCGCTCTGGGCTTCGTCTCTCTCTTCATCACCGGAGGTCTCACCGGGCCGATCCTCGCCCAGCCGATCCTCGACCAATATCTCCACAACACCTTCTTCGTCGTCGCCCACTTTCACCTCATCATGGCGATGGCGGGAGTCTTCGGCCTCTACCTCGCGACCTACTACTGGTTCCCGTTGATCGCCAACCGAAACCTCAACGAGCGTCTCGGCAAAATCCATTTCTGGTTGACGATCTTCTTCGCCTACTCCACCTTCCTCCCCATGCACATCACCGGCCTTGCCGGAGAGCCGCGCCATTACGCACAGTTCACCGGCATCGCCGGTCCCGCCGGCAAGCTGCTCGCCGCGACCATGCCGCTGCAGCGCCATATCACTCTCTCCGCAATCTTTCTCGCTCTCGCGCAAATCCCCTTCTTCCTCAATCTCTGGCTCGCCCTCCGCTCCTCCAACACTTCTGTGCCCAATCCGTGGGACGCCACCACCATGGAATGGGCTCCCAACGCCATGAGCGAAGACCCGACCGCTCCGGAACCCACCACCCACACTGGCCCCTGCGAATACGCCCTCAACGGCAAGACATTCCATCCGCAATGGCAGTCAGTGACGCAACCAAACCAAGCGGAGTAAAGTCAAAAGAGGGGAGAGCCGCCATGCCCACCATCTTTACTCCGCCCCAGGTCGACCCTCGGCGCAAACCTGACCGCTCCGGCGAGCCCGGCGACGGCGACCACGGCTCTGGCCGTCGTCCGCCCATCGACAAACGCACCGGCGGAAACGACAACGGCGATGGCGACGAGAATTGGAACGACAGACCGGTTGGCTCCCGCGGCCCACGCGAGCGTATCGACCAGTACCGCATCGGCCTGGGTTTCTCGCTCAGCGCGATCCTGATGTTCTTCATCGGTCTCGTCACGGTCTTCATCGTCACCAAATCGAACTACCACTTCGACCCGCACTTCCAATACATCAACTCCTGGCGTCCGACCCCGGTGCCGCATATTGTGTGGCTCAGCACCGCCGTACTGCTATTGAGTTCCGTAGCAGCGGAGTTCGCGCGCCGCAGCATGTTCCGCGAAAGTGAAGCGATGGATGAATGGATCGGGCTGGGCAGGCCTCTCTCGCGCCGTGCTGGTCTATGGCTTTCCGGCGCTCTCGCGCTCGGCATCGCCTTCCTCGCCGGACAAGCGGACGCATGGCAGCAGCTCGCAGCGCGACCGGCTTATCTCCGCGCCAACACCAGCAGCAAATTTTTCTACATCTTCACCGTGGTCCACGCGATCCATCTGCTTCTCGGTCTGGGAGCCTTGGTCGTCGCACTCGTCGGTCTGCGCAACTCCCGCCGCCTCACCACCCGGCAGGTCCTTGTCGACACCACCGTCTGGTACTGGCACGCTATGGGCGCGCTGTGGCTCTGCCTGTTCATCCTCTTGGAATTCTTCCAATGAAAAACTTCACCAGGCATTGGACATGGCATGTCGTCGAACTTGTCGTCGGCGTCATCGTGGAGCTCATATTTTGAACTGTAGATCGCCCTTTTGCCTCTGTCTCGCCGCTGCCCTGTCCCTAGCGTTCAGCGCCCCTATCCACGCCCAGGGCTGTGCGCAGTGCCGCGACAACGTGCAGGCTACCCCACTCCCCGTCCAACAGGCCTACCGTCACGCTATCGAACTGCTGGCTTTCTCCGGCCTCACCGTCTTTACCGGCGGCGTGTTGCTTCTCCGCCGCTACGCTAACGGGCGATAGGTTCTACCCTTCCGCGTCGCTCTTCTCCAAAATCCCATACCAGTAAAGGATTTTCCCCGCCGCATCGCGCCGCGGCCACCCGCGCGCCCGCATCCATGTCCACTCCCCACCTACCGGCTTCACCCGATATCGAACATCCATTGGCTTGCCACTGCGCAGGCTTGCAAAGAGTATCTCCTTGGTGTGCTCGACATCATCGGGATGCAACGCATCCAGCCACCCGTAACCTTTCCACGACCCCCACTGGCGTCCTGTCGCAGCTTCCCATTTATGGCTTACATCCAGAGCTCGCCCTTCGGCGTCGAGGATCCACGGTATCTGCGGGTTCAAATCCATCAGATACCGGAAATGCTCCTCCGCCTCGTCTCTCAATTTCTCCGCCGTCCGCAGCGGGGTCATATCCATCAACGACACAGATACCCCGACCACCTCTCCCGCCTCATCGCGCGCCGGCTCATACGACAGCAAAATCTTCCTGCCTCCATTCGGCTCTGAAGCCGGCTTCTCCACCTCCGCCATCACCGACTCCCCGGCCAGCGCCCGTTGTATAAACGGCCCCGCGGTCGGCCACATTCCGGGAATCATCTCCTTCACCGTCCTGCCGAGGTGCGCCTCCATCGACGGTCCATTCATCTCGGCCAGCCTTCGGTTCAACGTGACATAGCGCATGTCACGGTCCAGAAACGCCAACCCCACCGGAGCCCCGTCGTACACGGCGCGCAACTGCGCCAGCCGGGTCGCGGGAAGCAAGTCAAAGTCGCTCAGCGAATGGCGATGTTGCATGCCCTCCACCGCATGGCGAAGCGGTTTCCTCTCCCGCTTTGCGGCCACCACACCCAGCAGCTCCTCGGCCGGCACAGGACGCCCATAAAGCCAGCCCTGCCCCTGATCGCATCCCAGCCACAGCAACATTTCATCCTGCGCTTTTGTCTCGATCCCCTCCGCCACCGTGGTAATCCCCAGGCTCTGACCCAATCCCACCACTGCCGCAACAATCTTTCTGCTCTCCTTGCTCGTTGTCATCGACCCGATGAAACTTCGGTCCACTTTGAGCACATCGAACGGCAGCGATTGCAGACTTGAGAGACTGGAATATCCCGTCCCGAAATCATCCAGTGCCAGCTGGCATCCCGCCTCTTTCAATTCGCGCGCGACCTTGCGGGCGACCTCCGTATCCCACACCAGGGCGCTCTCCGTAAGCTCCAGACACACGCATTTCAATGGAAATTCCGCTTCCGAAGCCAAACCCGATATTAATTTTGGGAGCGCACGATCATGCAACTGCATCGCCGCGATATTGAACGCTAACTGCAAAGGGTGCGGCAACGCCTTCATCGCGTCAAACGCCTGTCGAAGCAGCTGCACTGTCAGTTCGGAAATCCATCCCTCGCTCTCCGCCGCAGGGATAAATTCGCTCGGACAGACCATACCGTGAACCGGGTCGTTCCACCGCGCCAGCACCTCGAACCCCACAAGTTCGCCGGTTCGGATCGCAATGAGGGGTTGAAAAACCGGAATAAACTCGCCGTTCGCCAGCGCAGCAGTGACACGAACACCGTCCATCATCATGGCGGGATTCTAGTCCTTAAACTTCATTTGAGTTGTCTTCGCCCTCTATAAACCGGTCTTCAGCACAATCTTCATCGAGTCCGCCTGCGGGTTCGAGGCCAGACGCACCGCCTCCGCCGCCCGCTCCAGCGGAAACCGGTGCGAGATCAACTGGGTCAGGTCCATCTTTCCCGTCCGATAGCCGTCGAACACGAGGTCGATGCCCTCCTGCTGGATCGTCAGCGAAGACGAATACGACCCCATCAGCGTCTTCTCATCCATGCACACCACCGCTGGGTCGAACGTCGCCGCCCCATGCTGCGTACTGGCAAACAACATCACGCGCCCACCCGGACGGATCGCTTCGATCGCCGTCGCAATCAGCGCATCCGCGCTCACCGCAACCAGCGCCACATCCGCGCCGCGCCCTTCGGTCACCGCCCGCGCTGCCGCCACCACGTCGCCCCTGGCGTCAATGGGATGATGCAACCCAAACTTCGCCGCAATCGCATGACGCTCCGGATAAAGGTCCGACGTCAGCACCGTTGCTCCGGTCTGCCGCGCCAACGCCGCCAGCAGAATCCCAATGCTCCCCTGCCCAAACACCAGGACCGTATCGTCCGGCTCCAGCTTCAGCAGTTTGATCGCCTTGAAGCATGTATTCACCGGCTCAATAAACGCCGCCTGCTCAAACGGAATGTCATCCGGAATCCTGATCAGTCCCGACGGCGTCACGCCATCGCCAACGATCCAGTCCATCACGCGGATATACTCCGCAAACCCACCACCCGAAGGCTCTCCCAGCCCCGCCGTCGCTCCAACGCGCTTATACATCTCGCATTGCGCGAATGTCTTCTTTCGACAATAAAAGCAATCGCCGCAGGGAGTGTGATGGAACGCCATCACCCGGTCGCCTACAGCAAACCCACGGACGCCCTCGCCGATAGCGGCAATCGTGCCAGCCATCTCATGCCCAAATACCCGTGGCGCCGAATGCGATCCGGTATGAATCTTCTTCAGGTCCGTGCCGCAAATCCCGCATGTATCTACTCGCATCAACACTTCACCGGCGCCAATCGCGGGCACGTCGATGGTCTCGGTTTGAACATTGTCGATGCTGCGATACACCGCAGCCTTCATCGTGGAAGGAATGGCTTCATTCATGCTGCTTAATAGTCTATTGGACGATTGTCAAAATTTTGCAACCAGCCAAACCCCGGCGATCAGCAACGCACATCCCGCTAGACGGCCCGGTGAAGCCGTATGCTGCCGTAATCCCACCACACCAAAGTGATCCAGCAAAACAGAAGTGACCATCGCAGCCGTCAGGCTGGCCGCCGTAAACAGCCCCGAGCCAAGTTTCTGGGCCATGGTCAGTCCGGCCATCGTCGATCCCAGGCTGATCAATCCACCCATCCAGGCCCACCACGGAACCTGGCTGACGCGTCCCGCCGGAAACGCCTGCCGCATCGCTGCCAGCACCAACAGCAATCCGATCAGGCCCGTCCCGTAAACAACCGCGCCCGCCCAAACGGGTTGTGCAAGCCGCTTATTCAACTCGGCATTCGTCGCACTCTGAAACGGATTCGCCGCCCCACCGAGAACTGCTATCAACATCGCAAACCAAGTCATGGAGTCCCGCTTTCTAAGCTCGTTGGATGCAAGACACCCACCGCACACTCAAGCACGCAGCTCCAGCTTCACCCTTGCCGTCAGCATCTCCAGCGCCAGCTTCGAATGCCTACCCAGCCGAATCGCGTTTCCCCACGTATGCGGCCTCACCGCCGTGTGCAAGGCAAACGCCCGCGTATGAAAGTGCCCATGCTTCGTCTCGAACTTCCCCAGCGAGCCAAGTTCAAACGCATAGTCGTCGGAGATCGCCTTGATCGCTCGAAACGCAATCCCGTTCGCCATCGCCAGCCGCCCCACCGTCGCCGCCTCCATATCGACAGCTGCAGCCCGATACGTTTCGAACAAACGCGCCTTCTCCCGCACACCCGCAATCGACGGGCCGGTCACAAGTAAAGGTCCGTCCCCGATCGCTGTGGCAAATCGTTCGCCCGTGCGAACCTCGAGCACGGAGCCAGCCTCGAGAACCGTCCCCACGGCAACCGCCGGATCACACGCTCCCGCAAGCCCCACCGACACAAGCTGCGAAACCGGCCCCATCGCCATCGCCTCCCGCACAGCGAGTGTGGCGCGCGTCTCTCCCATGCCAGCCGCAACAACCATTGCGTCCGCACAGCTCCAGATAAAAATTCCGCGATCATGGGCCTCGCGATGCATCGCCCAACCCCGCACCAGCGCCGCGACTTCCCTGGGCAGCCCCGCGATGATCGCGACCCTCGGCGTCACGCTGTCACCACTGGATGCGGCGCCGGCGGATGCGGCGCATATCCATTCGCCACAAACCATTCCACCGCGGACCGCATCGCCTCCTCCACCGGCTTCACGACAAACCCCAGCTCCCGCTCCGCTTTGGCCGAGTTGGCGAACATCATCTTCTTCCCCATCCGCACCGCCTCAACCGTTGCGCGCGGCTCCTTACCGCGCAGTTTGCCCGTGATGTTCTCATCAAAGAAGGCAAACGCCATCGCCACCGCGTGTGGCACCTTATGCTTGGGAGAAGGCAAGCCCGTAATGGCCGCCAGACGGTCGAGAATCTGTTTCAGTGTCAAGTTCTCGCCGCCAAGAATGTACCTTTCTCCGGCCGTCCCGCGCTCGACTGCGACAAGATGCGCCCGCGCGATCTCGTGGACATCGACGAGGTTCAAACCCGTATCCACATACGCCGGAAAGTTCTTATTCAGAAAATCCACCAGAATCCGCCCCGTTGGTGTCGGCTTTGTATCATGCGATCCAATCGGCGTCGTCGGATTCAGGATCATCACATCCTGCCCCGAGCGCGCCGCCGCAATTGCTTCCTGCTCCGCCAGCCACTTTGACCGCTTGTAGTGGCCGATCATGTCGGCCTCGCTCACCGGCGTGTCTTCGTCCACAATGGTGCCATCGGTCTTGAAACCCATCGTCGCGACGCTGCTTGTATACACCGCGCGCGGCACCCCAGCCTCTCGCGCTATCCGCAGCAACTCTCGCGTCCCCTCAACGTTCGCCTTATACATGTCCGCCGGATCAGGTACCCACAGGCGATAATCCGCAGCCACATGAATCACCGCATCGCATCCCCGCAACGCAGCCGCAAATCCTTCTGGCTTTCTCAAATCCCCAGGCACAACTTCAGTCGATTTTGGCAGATGAGAAAGATTGGAAGTAGCACGCGCCAGGCAAACAATGCTCGCACCTTCGTCGACCGCCATCCGCGCCACGTGGGAGCCAACGAACCCTGTCGCTCCCGTTATAAAAAGCTTCATATGCGCGATGCGTCCTGCCAGCTACCTTGCTTGCTTACCTTCAGACCAGATGTCATTGCGGCCCTTACGGCGCGACTGAAGTCCCGCCCCTTCAAAACCAAAACTTATTCAGAGATTCCTCATCTCTTCAAGTCTTTGCTTCTGTCTGAGATAGGTCCGGGATTTATCCCGAACATTCAGAAACAACGAAGAAATGGGCTTTAGCCTCTGGGACGGAATCTTCAATGAGCAATATAACTTGAGAAACCCGCTCTCAGTCTAGCTTCTCCGGCACAATCTGAATATTCTTCTCCCCGGCAGCCTTCTTTTCCCAGTACTTCTTCACCCACGCGTCGAACGTCTTGCCCGCCGCTGTATCGCGCCCGCTGAACTTCAAGCCCGCCACATCGGCGTACGGAATATTCACGCGCTCATGAGGATCGCCCGGCTTCGGTGTCGGCATCAACCGAATTACCGAATCCTCCAGCGTCCTTCCGGTCCGGCGATCGTAAAGATAGCCCTCGATAGTCGAGCCATCCTTTCGCGTCACGGTAATGTCGCCGCGGTAATCGAACGCTTTCTCCAGCGCCTCCCGAATCTCCGCGTCGGTCGCCATCGCAGGAATCGAACCTTCAAGATTCTCGCGCTCCCGTCCAGCCGCATGCTCCAATTCATCGGGGCTCACGTGCTGCAATTGCTCTACTTTCAAATGTTCCTGCTGCAAAGTCGACATGCTAGTCCCCCGCCACGCTGGTCATATTCGATTCAGAGTTCACCGAAGTCGTCACCACAACCGGTGTCGGCGGCGCACCAATCTGCACCAGCGGCCCATGCCCCTCAGGCTTCCACTCGTTCAGCAGTTTCTGCGCGCCGGCATCTTCGTACTTGTCGAAGAAGATCGCCTTGGCCGTCTGCAGCAAACCCTTCATCGAACCGAATGTATAGTTCACGCCGCTCGCTTCATAGCCCGAATGCACCATGCAGTTCGCGCACTTCGGGTTGCCGGACTCCGTGCCGTAGTTCGCCCACTCCACAGACTGCATCAGCTCCTGGAACGTGTCCGCATAGCCGTCCTGCAACAGGTAACACGGCTTCTGCCAGCCAAAAATCGAGTACGTCGGCATGCCCCACGGTGTGCAGGTCAGTTCCTTCTTGCCCATCAGGAATTCCATGAACATCGGCGACGCATTGAACTTCCACGTTTTTTTCCGGTTCGACAAAATCGAACGAAACAGCTTCCGCGACTTCGCCCGTCCCAGAAAGTGCTGCTGATCCGGAGCCTTGTCGTACGTGTAACCCGGAGAAACCATCATGCTCTCGACACCGGCATCCATCATCTGGTCAAAGTGACGCCGCACCGAGTTCGGATCGGCGCCATCGAAAAGCGTCGTGTTCGTCGTCACGCGGAAACCCGCAGCCACCGCCGCATGAATCCCACCCATCGCGATGTCGTATCCGCCTTCGCGGCAGACGCCAAAATCGTGGTGCTCGCGCTCGCCATCGACATGCACTGAAAAGCTCAGGTACTTCGACGGTGTAAACAGGTGCAGCTTTTCCTTCAGCAGCAGCGCATTGGTGCACATGTACACATACTTCTTGCGCGCGACCAGGCCCGCAACGATGTCGGGCATCTGCGGGTGCAGCAGTGGCTCGCCGCCGGGAATCGCCACCATCGGTGTGCCGCACTCGTCGACCGCCTTGAACACCTGTTCCGGCGTCAGTTCCGCCTTCAAAATGTGCGCAGGATACTGGATCTTTCCGCAGCCGGCGCACGCCAGGTTGCAGCGAAACAGCGGCTCCAGCATCAGCACCAGCGGATACCGCTTGCGCCCAGCGAGCTTCTGCTTAATCACGTAACTGGCTACAGTCCATGCTTGCGATACAGGTACGGCCATTGGCTAATATTCTCCGGAAAATCTCAACTTCAAGTTTACTAGATATGCAACATTCGCGGTGCATCGGCAGGTGCAAGCCTTGATTCAGTTACAGACGCGGTGAGCCGGAAAACGACTCACGCCTCCGCTTGCTCTTTCTCAATCGCCTTCTTGTACGTCGTCAACGCCAGCAACGGAAAATACTGCTTATACAGGTGATACCCGAGATAAAACACCCGCGGGAACCCGGTACCGGTGTAATACGACTCGCCATTCCGCCCGGCAGCAAGCTCATCCCACGACCCATCCTCATGCTGCTTGTTGATCAGCCAGCGAACACCCTTAGCCACCGAATCCGACCGCGTATCGTTCGCCGCCAGC
>Ga0207652_10004545_pt1 | contig 11265 bp, 9 predicted proteins | sample KBSC63BmetaG_FD_184334 | JGI IMG/M metagenome (GOLD analysis project Ga0207652, IMG submission 184334) | Corn rhizosphere microbial communities from Kellogg Biological Station, Michigan, USA - KBS C6-3B metaG (SPAdes) (version 2) | ecosystem: Host-associated > Plants > Roots > Rhizosphere ... | reverse complement strand
CTTCCAGAAACTTCAGCCCGCCCCACTTCTCGAACGGGATCTTGCGATTGGTGAGCTCGATCTCGAGATCGGCCGACATGTACCCCGCTCGGAACAACACCGCGATCTCGCTCAGGCGAGTGCCCTCTTCGTGGAGCTCGAGGATTCGATCCACCACGAACTGGGTCTGCTGCTGCTCGTCGCGTGCCGCCACCAGCCACGGCTGCTCACCGCCGATGCGCTGGGTCCAAAGATTCTTGGTGAAGCGCTCGGCGGCGCGCGAGATCAGCGAGTTGGTGACCGAAAGAATCGGCTGAGTCGACCGATAGTTCTGCTCCAGCGCGACGACGGTCGCACCCGGAAACTGCTTCGGGAAGTCGAGGATGTTTCGGAAATTGGCGCCGCGAAAAGAGTAGATGCTCTGCGCGTCGTCACCGACGACGGTCAGATTCCGATGCGCCTTGCACATCCCCGCCAGGATTCGCGCCTGCAGGACGTTGGTGTCCTGATACTCGTCGACCAGAATGTGGTCGTAGAGTCCGGAGATCTTTTTCCCCAGCTCTGGTGACGCCTCGAGCAGCAGCGCCCAGAAGAGCAGGAGGTCGTCGTAATCGACGAGGTTTCGCTCCTGCTTCCTGCGAGTATAGTCCCCGTAAATCTTGCCGAAGTCCTCGATGTAGTCGACAAACTGCGCGTAACCGTCGCGGATGATGTCGTCTATCGGGATCCCGGTGTTGATATGACGGGAGTAGACGTACTGGAGGGTCTCCTTCTTCGGGAACCGCTTCGACTTGGCGGCGTAGCCGAGCTGGGCGCGCGAGAGCTGCATCAGGTCGGCGGCATCGCCCTGATCCATGATCGTAAAATCCTTTGCCAAGCCTGCCGCGGGACCGTAGCGGCGCAGCAGTCGATGCGCGGTGGCGTGGAAGGTTCCGCCGTGCACCCGCTTGCTGTTGCTCCCCACCAGTCGCTCGGCGCGCGAAAGCATCTCCTGCGCTGCGCGACGCGTGAAGGTCAGGAGGAGAATCCGCTCGGCGGCGACGCCGCGCTCGAGCAGATGCGCGACGCGATAGACCAGAGTGCGGGTCTTGCCGGTGCCGGCCCCCGCGATGATGAGGAGCGGACCGTCACCGTGGGTTGCCGCCGCCGCCTGCTCGGCGTTCAGCTCCGAGGAAAAATCGCGCGGCGTCCCGAGCGCTCCGACTCGCGGTCGCGGGGGGTAAACCTTGAGGGTGTCGGTCACGCCACAGGTTCGAGCAATGCCGAACGAGAGGTGACGACCGCGGTGAGATCGAACGCCGCGGCGAATGCGGCGGTGACCCGGTCACGCACATCCTGAATGGGCACGTCGGGCACGCCGATTTCACGCGCAATGGATGTCATCACCACTCCGTCGATCCCGCACGGCACGATGAGATCGAAGAAGCCGAGATCGGTCGTGACGTTGAGCGCGAAGCCATGCCAGGTGACCCAGTCGCGGGCGTGGACGCCGATCGAAGCGATCTTTCTGCCGTGGGTCCAGACGCCGGTGTAGGCAGGATTGCGCCCGGCGGGAATCCCGTAATCGGCGAGCGCGTTGATCAGCGCCTCCTCGATCTTGCGCAGATACCAGTGCAAATCCAGCCGATGCCGTTTGAGATCGATGATCGGATATCCCACGAGCTGACCCGGGCCGTGGTAGGTGACGTCGCCACCACGCTCGACCTCGAACACCTCGACGCCTTTGCTCTGCAGAAACTCGGGCGACGCGACGAGGTGCTTCTCCTTCGCGGCGCGGCCGAGGGTGACCACGCTGGGATGCTCGACGAGAAGAAGGACGTCCTGTGGGATGGCCCCCGAGATTCTGTCGCGGGCGATGTTGCGCTGGAGCTCCAACGCCTCGGCGTAGCCCATTCTGCCGAGCGCAACGGCCCACAACTCCCGCTCAGCCACCCAACGCCATGCCCATCAGATGTGGATGACCTTGCCCAGCGAGTCGAGAGTCGCCTCGGCGATGGCCTCAGACAAGGTCGGATGCGCATGGATCGCCAGATCGACCTCTTCGACCGTGAACTCGTTCTCGCGCGCGACCGCGAGCTCGTGGATGATCTCGGTGGCGTGGGCGCCGATGATGTGCGCGCCGAGTATCTCGCCATACTTGGTATCGCGAATGATCTTGACGAAGCCCTCGGTCTCACCTGAAGTGCGGGCACGGCCGTTGGCGGAGAAGGGAAACTTCCCGACCTTGTAGTCGATCTTCTTCTCCTTCACCTGAGCTTCCGTCATGCCGATCGACGCGACTTCGGGATGACAGTAGGTGGCGTTGGGGACGTTGCCGTAGTTCACCGGGTGGACATGCTTCTGGCCGGTTAGAAATTCGGCGAAGACGATTCCTTCGCGCTCGCCCTTGTGGGCGAGCATCGGCGGACCGGCGACATCTCCGATCGCGTAGATGCCCTTCACCGAAGTCTCCATCCGTTCGTTGATCTTGATGAAGCCACGGTCGGTGAGCTGCACTCCCATTTCCTTGATGCCGATATCGTCAATGTTGGGTGCGCGCCCGGCGGCCACAAGTACTTTTTCAACCTCGAGGTTCTGCTTTTTGCCGCCGACTTCGACGCTCATGCTGACGGAGCTCTTGCCCACCTTTACATCGCCTATCTTCGCCGCGGCAAGGACATCGATTTTGCGCTTCTTGAAGCTTCTGGTGAGCTCGGCGCTGCAGTCGGCATCCTCGAGAGGAAGAATCCCGGGCAGGGCTTCGATGAGGGTGACCTGGGTACCGAAGGCACTGAAGACGTCGGCGAACTCGCAGCCGACCGCACCCGCGCCGACGATTGCCATTGTCTTCGGCGCTTTCTCGAGGGTGAGCGCTTCGTCCGAGGAGATGACGGTGGACTTGTTGAGCTCGAGTCCGATTTGCGGGAGGCCTTTGACGCGGGAGCCGGTGGAGATCACGATTGCCTTTTTCGCGTCGTGCTTCTCTTCCTTGCCATCGACTTTGACGGTGACGGCATTCTTGCCGGTGATTTTTCCGCTGCCTTTGATCCAGGTGATCTTGTTTTTCTTGAACAGGAACTCGACGCCTTTGGAGTTCTGGGTGCTGACCGCGCGGGACCGCTTCATCGCCACGCCATAGTCGAGCTTGAGATCTCCGGCGGTAACGCCGAAGTCAGCGCCGTGGGAGATGCGTGTCGCCAGTGACGCGGACTCGAGGAGTGCTTTGGCGGGAATGCAGCCCCAAAGGACGCAGGTGCCGCCGAGTCCTTCGCGCTCGACGACGGCGACGGAGAGGCCGAGCTGAGCAGAACGAATTGCGCCGACGTAGCCAGCAGGGCCGCCGCCGATAAAAATCACATCATAGCTTGCCATTTCTTTCGGGATTAAGGTCTACCCTAAATCTAGTTATTCACGGAAGGCCTCGGTCCTCGTCCGCAGCAGCTAGATCAGCAGCGAAAGCGGATTCTCGATGTAGCGACGCACGGTCTGGAGGAATTTCGCGCCGGTCGCGCCATCGATGACGCGGTGATCGCAGCTCATCGTAACGCGCATGCGCTGGCGCACCTCGAGCTGGCCGTCAACGACGATGGGCTTCTCCTCGACGCCGCCAATGGCAAGAATGCCGGCCTCGGGCGGATTGATGATCGCGGTGAACTGATCGATTCCGAACATCCCGAGATTGGAGACGGAGAAGGTCGAGCCGGTGTACTCCTCCGGCATCAGCTTGCGCTCGCGGGCGCGGCCGGCAAGATCGCGCGCCTTCGCCGAGATGTCCCACAGCGTCATGCGATCGGCGTCGAATAACACGGGAGTGATCAAGCCATCTTCGATCGCGACCGCCATCGCCACGTGGATCCGATTGAACTGCCGGATCTTGTCGCCGAGCCAGTGGGCGTTGACCTCGGGATGTTCGCCGAGTGCGAGCGCGACAGCCTTGATCACGATGTCGTTGAACGACGCCTTGTACTCGTCGCCCATCTCGGCGAGCTGTTTGCGCATCTCCGCGGCCCGCGTCGCATCGAACTCGGCGGTCAGGAAGAACGTCGGGATCGGGCCGTTGGACTCGGTGAGCCGCTTGGCGATGGTCTTTCTTATCTGCGTAAGCGCGACGTCCTTGAAATCGCCTTCGGTCGCCAATCTCTCGGCGGCAGCGGACCTTCCCGCCGCGGTGCCTGCCGCTTTCGCGTTCTCGATGTCGCGCTTGACAATGCGGCCGCCGGGACCGGTGCCCTGAATGGACCCGAGCTGGATGCCGCGATCGCTGGCGAGCCGACGGGCGAGTGGCGACGAGCGCCGGCGACCATCGGTGGCGGCCGCTGGATGTGATGCGCCGTTACCCCTCGGCGCTGGCGGAGCTGCAGGGGGTCGGGGCGCCGCCGGACGCGGGGGCGGACCTGATGGCGGTGCCGACGATCCGCCGGCTTTTTGCTGCGGCGGAGTCGATGCTTCGCCCTGCGATTGCTTCGGGGCCTGCGGGACCGGACTCTTGGCCGGCGCTTCCCTGGTGTCCGCGACGGCCTGATTCGGCGCGGAGCCCGACTGCGCTGCACCACCCGCCTGGGCGGATTGGGCGGCGCCGGTCGATGCGGCGGCACCGCCACTCCCGACAATCGAATCGATGTTCTCGTCCGGCGCGGCAATCACCGCCAGCAGAGTTCCGACCGGTGATGCGTCGCCCTCGTTCGCCAGCCGCTTGCGGAGAACTCCGTCGCCGCGGGCAACCAGCTCCATTACCGCCTTGTCGGTCTCGACTTCGGCGAGCACATCGCCGGCTTTGATCTGATCGCCTTCATTCTTGTTCCACTTGACGAGGCGCCCCTCTTCCATGGTCGGCGAGAGCGCCTCCATCACTACTTTCGTTGCCATAATCGCTCAGTCGAGGTACATGACTTTTCTGATCGCCTTGACCGTCTTGGCAGCGTCGGGTTTGGCCGCGCGCTCCAGGTTCTTGGCGTAAGGCATTGGCACATCTTCCTGGTGCACGCGCAGCACCGGCGCATCGAGATCGTCGAAGCATTCACGCTGGATGAAATCGACGACCTGGGAACCCATGCCGCAGATTTCCCAGCCTTCCTCGAGCACGACGGCGCGGTTGGTCTTCTGGACCGACCTCGAGATCGCCTCGACGTCCATCGGGCGCACCGTCCGAAGATCGACGACATCGATATTGATGCCTTCCTTGGCGAGATCGTCGGCGACCTTCATCGCGACAAGAACCATTTTGCCGTGGGTAATCAACGAGCAGTGGTCGCCCTCGCGCTTGAGCTCGGCGACGCCGATCGGAACGACGTGCTCTCCCTCAGGGACTTCGCCCTTGGTGTTGTAGAGCATCTCGCCCTCGAGGAAGACGACAGGGTTGTCGTCGCGGATCGCCGACTTCAGCAGTCCCTTGGCATCGGCTGGAGTTCCGGGGGTGAGGACTTTGAGACCGGGGATGTGGGCGAGCCAGCTCTCCCACGCCTGCGAGTGCTGGGCTGAGAGCTGGAGCGCGGCGCCGTTGGGTCCGCGGAAAACCATCGGCATCTTGAATTGGCCGCCGGACATGTAGAGCATCTTCGCCGCGGCGTTCACGACCTCGTCGAGGGCGAGCAGCGCGAAGTTCCAGGTCATGAACTCGACGATGGGACGTAGTCCGACCATCGCCGCCCCGACACCAACGCCGGCGAAGCCGAGTTCCGTAATCGGGGTGTCGACGATGCGCATTGGGCCGAACTCGTCGAGCAGGCCCTTCGACACTTTGTAGGCGCCGTTGTACTGCGCCACTTCCTCACCCATCAGGAAAACGCGATCGTCGCGCTGTAGCTCTTCGCGGAGCGCCTGGGTGAGCGCGTCGCGGTAGGTCATGACCGCCATCAGGAGCTCGTGTCCGCGTAGACGTCGGTGTACAGCTTCTCGAGCGGCGGCTCCGGACTGGCGTCGGCGAAATCCCAGGCGTCCTGGGCGATCGCCTTGGCTTCGTCGTCGAGCTTGTGCATCTCGCCTTCGGTGAGCTCGCCCGCCTCGAACATCTTGTTATGAAGCAGCAGGATCGGGTCGCGCTTCATGTTCTCCTCGAGCTCGTCCTTGGTGCGGTAGGTCCCGCTCACCGCGTCGGACATCGAGTGGCCCATGAAACGATAGGTCTTCATCTCGATCAGGGTCGGGCGCTTCTCCTTGCGGGCGCGCTCGATCGCGCGAGCCATCACTTCGCGAACGGCAAACACGTCCTGGCCATCGACCGACTCGCCATCCATCCGATAACCCTTGGCGCGAACGACGACATCCTCGTTGGCGGTCGAGCGTGAAATCGCGGTGCCCATGCCGTAGCGGTTGTTCTCGATGATGAAGATGACTGGGAGGTCCCACAGCGAAGCCATGTTCAACGCTTCGTGGAAGGCGCCGATATTGACGGCGGCTTCACCAAAGAAGCAGACACAGACCTGGTTGCCGCGGCGATACTTGATTGCGAAGCCGACGCCGGCGGCGATCGGTACGTGACCGCCGACGATGCCGTGACCGCCCAGAAAGTTGGTGTCGGCGTCGAAGAGGTGCATGGATCCCCCCTTGCCGCCCGAGCAGCCGGCGTCGCGTCCGAAGAGCTCCGCCATGATGGTGCGCGGGCTCATGCCGCGAGCGAGGGCCTGGCCATGATCGCGGTACGCAGTGATCACATAATCATCGGGGCGAATCATCGACATCACGCCGGTAGAAATCGCCTCCTGGCCGATGTAGAGGTGGCAGAAGCCGCCGATTTTTCCAAGCGCATAAGCTTCGGCACAGCGCTCCTCGAAGCGCCGCTGAACCAGCATCGAGTGGAGCAGCTCGTGACGCAGCTCCGGAGTGGTGCTGGTCATTCCACGGTCCAGCGGGGTCGCGCCGTCGGATCCGTTGTTCCTCGACGCGGGCTTGGTCTCTTTCTGCTTCTGGGCGGGGGCGCGCTTGGCTTCGGTGCTCATACGCCTGCCGCCTGCACCTGCTCCCACGCGTGGTAGCTCGAGCGAACGAGCGGACCCGACTCAACGTGCCGGAAACCCATCTCCATTCCTGTCTCGTACAATTGTCTGAATTCCTGTGGCGTGTAATAGCGGTCGAGCGCGATGTGGGCGTCCGAAGGCCGCAAGTATTGTCCCAGCGTGAGAATGTCGACGTCGACCGCGCGCAGGTCGCGCATGACGGCCACAACTTCCTCGATCGTCTCACCCATCCCGAGTATCAACCCGGTCTTGGTTGGGATGTCCGGCGCGGTGCGCTTGACGTAGCGGAAGATCTCCATGACTCTCGGATACCGGCCGCCGGGGCGCGCTTTCTTGTAAAGTCGCGGTACTGTTTCGGTGTTGTGATTGTAGATCTCCGGTTTTGCCTCGAGGACCGCGCGAATGCTGTCTTCGTTGCCCTGGAAGTCGGGCACCAACACTTCGACCGAGCAACCCGGGATCCGGTCGTGGATCTGTCGAATGGTCTCGGCGAACACCCACGCACCGAAATCCGGCAAATCATCCCGATCCACTGAAGTTATCACCGCGTGCTGCAACCCCATCTCGGCGATGGCTTTTGCTACACGATACGGTTCGGCGATGTCGTATTTCGGCGGGCGTCCGTGCGCGACGGCGCAGTAGGCGCAGTTGCGGGTACAGACGTCGCCAAGAATCATGAAGGTGGCGGTGCCGTGTTCCCAGCATTCACCCACGTTCGGGCAGTGCGCCTCCTCGCAGACGGAATGGAGGTCGAGCTCACGCATCAAGTGCTTGAGCCGCATATAGTTGGGGCCGCCGGGCGCTTTAACCTTGAGCCACGACGGTTTCCGCTCGGGAAGGGGCTCCGCGCGGTGACGCCCCATGATCTGATAGAGAGTGTCTGGCATCGTTTGGGGCCGACGGGGAGGAGAGGATCCGTCGACATGTTGAATCTACATTAAAAGCGGTCGGGGCGAAATTGTGACAGGTCGTGGCTAAGTGGTGATTCTGTCACGAGATCGGCGATTAAATCCCCCGTCAGGGGGGCCATCAGCACGCCGTTGCGTGAATGACCGCAGGCGTAGAGCAGCGACGGGTGTTCAGGATCCGGACCGATTATCGGCAACATGTCCGGAGTGATCGGTCGAAGTCCCGCCCACGCGGTCACCGGTTCCACCGTGCTGAGCGTGGGACAGATCTCTTCCGCCGCCGTTCGAACCTTCTTGATTCCGGCGTTGGTGGTTTCGGAGACGAAGCCCGCGTTCTCCATGGTGCTGCCGCCAATGGTCGTATTCCCGCGCGGGACGACGTAACCACGCGGCCCGTATGCGACGTGACGGAGCGGGGCCGAGTCGTAGGACACGAGCTGGCCGCGGGCGGGTTGCACGTGTTGGGCGAAACGCGCGCCGGCGATCTGACCCGACCACGCCCCGGCGGCGATGACGACGCGTCGCGCCGTGAGTCTTTCACCTGTGGCCGTAAGAACCGTGCACGAATCGTCCCGGGCGGCGACACCGGTAACGGCGCCAGGCACTCTCGTGATTCGATCGCTCGCGTCGCAGAACTTATTCAGCGCTCTCAGCAGGACGGTATTGTCGACAGAGCCGTCGTCCGGATTGAGCATCGCACCCAATGCGTGGGAGAGGGACGGCTCCAGCTCGCGCAGCTCCTTTGCGTCGAGCCAGCGGGTGGATGGGAGCGCGGTTTTCTTCAGACCCTTGATGCCTTTTTCGGTGACGGCGACCTGAAGGATGCCGAGCCGATTGAGCGGGACTTTGACTCCGGTGCGATCGGCGAGAAAATCGATGTAGGACGGATACCGGTCGCGGGCAGCGATGCCGAAGTCGTGGGCCGGTCCCGTCGCGCGCTCGACGGAGGGCGCCAGCATTCCCGCCGCCGCGGGTGAGGCTTCACCCCGGCGTTGCTCGCCTAACAAGGTGACGTCGACGCCGCGCTCGGCGATGGCGGCGGCAGCGGCGAGACCGATCAGCCCGCCGCCGACTACAATGACGTCAGTGCTCAGCTTTGCCGGCCCAGTTGTTTGCTCTCGTGAAACAACGCCGACCGGGCTATCGTAGTGCTCTCAGACACCGTATCGGAGAATACCATGTTACGCGCCATCTTCATGATCGGCCTATTCGCCATGCTGGGCCTCTTTGCCGTGGGCATGGTGTTCAAGCTATTCGGCGGGATAATCGGCCTCACTTTCTTCATCGTCGGCCTCGCGCTCAAGGTACTCATTGTGGGCGGGCTGCTGTACTTCGGAATCCGGATACTGAGTCCGGGCACCGCCGCGCGATTGAGGGACCGGTTCTCGGGGACGAGGCTCACGCGGTACTAAGAGCTAGGATTTGCCAATCTGAGGCGCTGCCGCCGTGGCCACACGAGTCTTAAAGCCGGCAGTTGGGAGACTGGGAAGCTGGGAGTTTGCCAGCTGTAATATTGGCGCTGGATACCCTCGCGTTTCCTGTAGACGCCAAGAACGACAGACTAAAACGCTCCGAGCTGTCCAGTCTCCCAACTGCCGGCTTTGGGACTAGGGGCGCCAGTCGTCAGCACTCAGGTGCCAGACTCCGAGTCCAGAGACTCGATGACGCTCCACGCCAGCAAAGGCACCATGATCTCGTGGTGGCCCGTGATCTCGTAGCCCTTGCCGCTCCCCTGGGTTGGGCGCTGGACGACGTTGACGCGCGGACGGTAGTGGCGCTGCATGTCGAGGTCGCAGGTTGTGAACCCAGTCGGCTTGCCGCCGTTCAGGTTGCGGGCAATCGTCAGCGCCTTCAGAAAGACCTCGGGCATTATCACGGCGCTCCCGAGGTTGAGCGCGACCCCGCCGTCGTGCAGCATAGGTAGTGACGCAGCCAGCCGCCGGAAATCGCGATGACTGGTGTCACCAATCGCAGCACCATTGGCAGCCGGGTGCTGGTGGATGATCTCGGCGCCGAGCGCAGCGTGAACGGTGCAGGGAATACCAAGGCGGCCGGCGGCGAGCAGAACTGACAGCTCTCCGTTTGCGAGTGAGACGGTCTCGAGGGCGCGCGCCAGGGACTCGCCCATTCCCCACCCCTGTTTCATGCCGGTTATGAACGCTTCGTTCATTCCGCGGCCCGTCTCTTCGGCCATGCCGAAAGTGCCATCGACGAGTCCGCGCGCGACGTCTTCCGACGTCGCGCCGAATCGCGCGATCTCGTAGTCGTGGATCGCCGCCGATCCGTTCATCGCCAGGTGGGTGATGACGCGACGCTCCATCAGGTCGATGACGAGCGGGGCCAGTCCTGTCTTCACGATGTGTCCGCCGAGCATCACGACGACGGCTCTTTTTTCCCTGGCAGCGCTTGCTATGGCAGCGACTACGGCGCGGAAGTCACGCGCGACCAGGACATCGGGCAACGACTCGAGAAATGCGGCGAAGCTCCGATCACGGCCTGGGGGCGACGCAAACTCCGAAGCGGCGACCTTGTTGGGTCGCCGCTCGATTGGCACGGTGCGAACTCTGGACAGATCGACTTCCGCCGGCGCCGAAGCAGCGGATGCGTCGGTCGGAGTCGCTTTCTTCGGTGCCGGCCCTTTTCGTCGGGGATCTCGGCCCTGGTTACCGCTTACGCGCTCGGCGATGGCTGGTAGGACTTGAGATAGAGATTGAGCGACCCAAACTTCAGCTGCGATTTCAGCTGCAGCATTATGTGCCGGTCATCGTCCGACAGCCAGACCTCGGCGTGCCCATTCTCCGAGAAAATCCCCTTCGTCTTGATCACGGGCTGGACGACGATCGCGTTGAAGGTTCCAGCCGGCACTTTGACGCGCTCCTTGCGCACGACTTTGATCCGCACGGGATTCCGGTCAGGCCGGAAGTACCGGTCGAAGTCGTAGGTCTTGCCGACCTCGAGCGGAATGGTGCGCAGGAAGTAGAGAAACGATCCATCGTCGAGCGGCTGACTGACGGACTTCTCTTCCTTCGGAGGTTTCTTCGAAGTCTGAATGAAGACCGCACGCTCGGGATAAATCTCGAAGTGCCGCTCGGTATCCTTGCCACCCTCCTCGAGCTCCTGCACGAATCGCAGGGACGACAGCGTCTCGGCGTCCATCCAGCTCTCGTAGACGTCGTTCACTCGATACAGGAAATTGCCGCCCCGCACCCAGAACGCGGTGTGCCAGGCGGCGCGGCCGCGGATGTTGTCGAGGGCGACGACTTCCATGTGCGCGCTGCCTACCTTGAGCGCTCCGAACTTGACGTCGTACTCCATCCGCTCGCCCGGTCCGAATGGAACCGGAGCGCGCTTGGCGGTGGACGCGACAACGTTTTGCGCTGCCGTCGTCGGGGTCTGCGCCCACGATGCAGTCGCGCCGGTGGTGAGGAGAAAGGCGATCGGGGTCA
>Ga0207652_10004533_pt1 | contig 11277 bp, 7 predicted proteins | sample KBSC63BmetaG_FD_184334 | JGI IMG/M metagenome (GOLD analysis project Ga0207652, IMG submission 184334) | Corn rhizosphere microbial communities from Kellogg Biological Station, Michigan, USA - KBS C6-3B metaG (SPAdes) (version 2) | ecosystem: Host-associated > Plants > Roots > Rhizosphere ... | reverse complement strand
TCTTAGAGCTCGCTTACACAAAGTATACCATCAGTGGGAACTTTGCTTTCTGGTTGGGAAGTGTCTCTGTCCTTTTCACTTCTTATTACTCCTTTCGTTTACTATTTCTAACATTTCTAGTACCAACTAATTCATTCGGGCGAGACAGATTACGATGTCATGATGCGCCCATTCCTATGGCCATTCCTTTAATACTTTTGGCTCTCGGGAGTCTCTTTGTAGGATACTTGGCCAAAGTGTGACCTGTTAGCCCATAAGTAAGTACTGTGACGAAGCGGCTGTTGCTCACCCGATACGATCGTACGAGGTCACAATTTACCCAACACGATCATCCGGGGTGAACAAGAATTGGGGATCGGATGCGGGCGAAATTCCCGCCAATGGCTGAGATGTTCAGTCGACTCCCTCCCCCTTTGTGAGGGTCTGGACCCCTACGAGTGAGCAGAAAAGGGAGGAGGAAAGAGGCCCTGGTGAACCATCATAATAAGTGAACAAGTGTAAGCTTTGCTGCCCGACAGTATGGAGTACTGACCACACCGAGGGACAGGCCCTGAAGCGAAGGACAGGAACGAGCGGAATCAATGTGTTCCAATTTCTGGCCTTGCACCGACCATCCAACGGACCATGGACTAAACGGCCACTGCCTGAAAGGACTATGCTATGTCCAGGGGACCGCCGCCCTCCACAAGGTACATCTTGCGCCTATGGGCCGCTATAACTATCCAAGAAGACACTCGAAAAAGGATGGATAAACAAACCTACCCGGTGGACTGCCGAGCTACAAGTCCTACGACACAGGAGCGGGATTCTCTAAAAAGCCAAGGTCGTGGGTGGCCAAGAGGGCCCACTTGGAGACTTGGGATCTCAGCAGGAAATGTGAAGGTTGCTTAAAGCCGGCCGATAGGCGAAAGAGAATCCAAAAGTTTTGTTCTGATCTGAGTAGGCTCAACATAGGGAATACCCTAACCCTGGGAACCGGGGCATATAAATCCGCTTATGGCATTCACCCAAGCATACAGAGACAGATGGAATGGAATGAAAGAAAGAAAAAGTAGCTCCGCAGCTCACCCAGAAGAAGAAAGACCCGCCGCTAACCTAACGATTTGGAAATCCCTGGTGGGCTGGGCCTGAAAGACAAGTGTGTGTGGATTTCTACATCCTCGTCTTTACTTTAAGACACAACTCTTCTCTTTCTCGGTCAAATGACTTGCGATAGTCTACCTTGAGTAGGACCATAGGGATCTTATGTTTGTGGCGAAAGATAAGTGGTTCTGTCACAACCAATAAAGTTTCTATGAGTGAGCGACCCACGCCGATTGATACGTGTCAATGTCAATAAGTGGATGAGTGTTGTTAAAGACAATGTTTGTTCCTCTTCTTTGAAACGATTTTGATGAATCTCGAAATGATACTGATTGGCCTGAAATCCTCGACGGTGTTGGCATCTTTTTTCTTTGGGAGGAGAGTGATGGATGCCTGGGTTAGCCTCCAAACATAAAGGCCATTGCTATGAAAGAGCTGCAAGAGAGAAAGCAGTTGCGGGTGGATGATGTCCCAGAAGGCTTGGATTACACAGATTCTACCAGAGGATGTTGAGATGCTCCCATTGCAACTCACTGATGGAGAAGAACTGGAGAGCTCAGCTAGAGCTGGAGGAGGTGGTAGTACCAGTTCCCTACTGGTACCAGTGGTGGCTTGATCACTTCAAATTGGAGGGACTATTGGGCCAAATTCCCATACTGTAAAAAAAAGGTTTTTTTTCTTCCTGGTGGTGGTTTTGTGTTTCGGTGAATAATAGGAAGAGGCCGCCAAGGCGCGGAGCGATGAGTATAGCCCATTAGGAGTAGGAGAACCTGTTAAGAAAGCCGGAGCAGAAATCCAAGCTTCTGGTAATTTATTCAATTACTTGTACTTGAACTGTTTTTTCTTTCTTTGTTGAATTATTTATTTCTCTTTTGGTATGTTGGTTATCTAAAAGCATCTGTGACTTGTTTTAGTACTTTCGTCACAACTATGGCATTGGCATGGGCCTTTGCTAAACTAGACTATCAGAGCTCGATCATGGCAAACGAAGGAACTCAGACCCGATCTAGACAACTTGAGGAGCAAGTTAGAGCTATGAGAGAATCCATGGATAAGATCCAAGCAGATCTAGCCGAACGGATGCAACAACAGAGTGAAGAGTTTCAAGCTCAAAAACAATTACAACAACAACAGTTTGAGAAGCAAGTAGTTGAGTCTATTTTTTAAATACAGAGAGAGGTTAGTGGCTTCAACCTCTCACAAAGAGGGATAGAGGCAACACCTTTTGACGCCCTCCAATTTAGACTCACACTGCAGGGGCAATAGAACAATTTAGAATATGCGGTAGTGTTAGTAGTTTTTTACATCTATTAGGCATTTTTGCAAATACATGGATTTTGTGTGTGTAACCAAGACAATACACCTCAACGTCATCTTATCGAACACATAAAGGGGACTGGCCTCTTTCACTAAGACAACAATTATGGCCGTGTAGATGCAGTATTCGATGTTTCACAAAACAAAGACAGAGGAGGTTGTAAGAGAGACCTTGTCAGTGCGAAGGAGAGGAAAGGCGTGTCGAGAAGAAGACACCTGTCCGGAGAGGTGCAAAGGAGAGCCGCGAGAGGAAATGCAATTCTCGGGTGAGGGAATGGGAGGCTAGCAACCTCGTTTGAAGCGGATTTAAAAGCAGGGAATTATCATTCGAGAAATACTCCCCCTCTTGCAGCGAGAGCCCACTCCTACCTAAGGAAGGGGCTTGTAGATCTATATTTGGATTAAGGGGCGGTATGGATGGAAGAGCGCTTCTATTCTATTGGTAGGCAGTCGCTGGCCGAGGAGGCTGCTCTCTCTATCTAGAATGAAAAGAGGAGAGAAGTAGCACGCACTGGAGTGGGAGTGGTTCCAGTGCCGAAATCGCCCTTTCTCTTATTCGTACTAAACTAAGGGGGAGGAGGGCTTATCTTAATATTCCATCTTGTTTGTTAGCTGACAACTCCATCCATCTTGCTTGTGCTCATTCTATCACTATCACTATGGGGCTGGGGCACCACATATATAAGCATTGGGAGATCGATCTAATTCTACCAAAGGCAAAAGAAATGGGAAGCAAAGTGTTGGTTATCTAGCTAGTATAGAGATGATGCAGTATCTTCTCTTCATTGGCGAGACAAGCAAAGAAGTAGATTCAAAAAAGCAAAGTCAAGCAAGCAGCAACATTGGTGACTTTATTGAGTCTTGTCCTAGTTGATCTGGAAATGCCCGAAGAAGCCTTTGACTCATCCAATGCTTAATTGGTTGTCCTAATTTCTTTCTTGAAAACATGTACGAAATGAAAGACTTATGTGAATAAGATCCAATTCTATGAGAACATTCACAATTGATCGATAGCTCACAAGCTACCTGCTTATAGGCGGGGCATCAGTTGTAACAAACAGGGGAGTCAGGTAAGAAGAATCAGCCTCGGAAAAGAAGAATTCAGCGCTCATATCCTCGTTTCCAACATGCATTCGTAGGCAAGTTTATAAGGTGGAGGAAGCAACTGTTTTGAATCCTGCAAACAGAACGTTTGAATCTGATCAGTCTATTGATAAGTAAGCTCTTGAGCCAGAGAGACAAGCAACTATAGGTATAAATAATTCAGCAGAAACTCTTGGTTTCAGTTCAGCAGTGTTTACGACGCATTGAGCAGAAACGTTGAAATAGAAGCAGAGTTTCTTTTCTGTTGGACTTTGTGCTTGCCTTTGAAGGAGGAAGAGTGTGGTGCCTGCAGAGATAAGCTGTTGAGATGCAGAATGAAACCAGAAATGCCTTTGTTGAGAAGCTTGTTCATTATCCTTTTCAGTTGTTCAGTGTACGCGTCCTGAGATGTGCAATCCTTTAATGAGAGGAGAGTATCATCTTCTAAGGTAATGAGAAATTCTCTGGTCTTCAAATTGAGGGCAAATGGGCTATGTTTATAGAGCCAATCATGACATCGTATTCTTTCAAGTCCAGGACTCTAAGGTTGTTGTTGAAGGCATGTTTCTGAATAGAGAATGCAGTGTCTGCTATGATTGCCCCAGATGTAAGTTGGCCTCCCCCAGCCACAGCTATTTTAGCCGAATTTTTGGATATGGCAAGTGGTTTTAACTGCGAAAGACAAATCAATGAATGTACTTGAACTGCCGGTATCAATAAGGGCAATGCCTGTTTGTCCACCAACAGTGACCTTGACTTAAAATGTGCCAGCAGTGACCAGCCCTGAAACTGCATGAGCCGAAATATGCATGAGATACTCATTTGGAGGGGAGTCCTGATCCTGTGGGATTTCATTTCTTCTTCTTCTTGTACTGCAATCTCTTCTGTGGCATCATTTGGTGTGTAAGTTTCCTGCATGACATTGCATTGATAGTAGGGATTAACTTGCATTTGTGACCGGGGACCCATTTCTCACCACATCTCCAGCATTCACCAGCTTTTCTAGCTCTCTGTTGTTGCACTTGGGGAGCCGCACCCGCAGGTTGTTCTTAGTTTTGTCTGGTGTGGTGGTAGCAGGTTCTGCACAAAAGGAGAGTTCTGTATGGAGCAGCAGTGATTTGTCTCTGATATGAAGAAAACTGTTTCTTAGGTGGGGCACTGCGTTCCATGTCTTTGGCCTGCCAGTACGCATCAGTCAGGGACTCTGGATGGAGAGGCCTGAGTTGGTGTTTGATGTCATGACGAAGGCCGTTGACAAAGCATTTTACAAACCACTCTTCGGTTAGCTCTGGTGTATCTTGTTTCAACATAGTCATGAAATCTTCAAACTTATCAATATAAGCATTGACTGTCATGTTGTCTTGTTTCAGTGCATTGAAAGTTTCAGCAACTTCATAGGGACTGTATGCAGAGAAACGATGAGTAATCATGCGACAGAAATCTGACCAAGAGGAATCTTGCCCAGTGGTCTAATATGAATAAGAAATGGCAGCTATAACAGAGATTTTTCTCAATCGCTCAGCTTGAAGGTAGGTCCTTGTCACTAGAACGAAATGCAAGGGTTGGTGGATCGGTGATTTCTGATAATACAAGCAAGGACACACCTCTGGCTGTATCTTGTGAGCCAGCCCTTACCGAAGGCATGATGGAGTGAAAGATCGGGACTCTTGGCTATCAAAAGAGCGAGCCGAAGTAAATTCGACAAGAAAGCTATCCGATGTATATTCGTTGGATATGATAATGAGCGAAAATGGTGGAAGGTTTCACTCCAGCAGGGGCCGCCGTTCCGGACCCAACCCAACAGAGGCAGGGGTAATTCTTTGCAGTCTAATGAGGCTGGGACAAGCTTTGCTTTTGTACTGGTTTGGTTGAAACTGAGGATTTGGTATAGCAAAGACCGTCACCATCCCAATAGAGGGCTCCAGAGAACACTCTAAAAGGGGAGCATGTGGTCAACCACCAAGAATCTAGCAGTGGGCCTAGCTTCGTACCATGATCAATTCACTCTCTCTCGAATCTTCAGCATCCATTGCGCTTCTTTCTTGTGTTGACCGAAAAAAGCTCGGTATGATTCAATACATTCTAGGAACCTGGGGCAGTGAATCGATGAATTGGAGGACAGACCGCTTTTACTAGTTATTCTTGCAGGGGTCTTGGGCAATCAAGACCAGCCAGTGACTCAATGAGGAAGGGAGAGTGGGATAGCTACAAGCGATCCAGGGAGTCTTCCGTAAGACAAGATCGACTTCCTTTTGCACCTGTTCCATTTGTTGAATGAAATACCCCCTTCCTACGGTGAGTGTTGGGTGAGGGAAGGGATATTTTGATTGAAGAGCTCGCTTTGTCGAAATCCCTATAATGAATAGCATTTGCTGCTGCCGAATAAACCAACTTTAAGATGGGATAAGATGCTCAATAAGGCATGAGGGTCAGTATCATAACGGTTTCCTCCTAGTAAGGCCACTCATCAAGAACTCTTTTTTCTATCCAACCAGTCAAGACAGACTCACATTGAGCGTAGGTCTCAACCCCTTACCTTTCGCCATGCGCTGAATTCCAATTCCAATCAGTTGACACTTTGCACAAGAACTAGCAAGAAATGAAATGATAAGAAAAACCATATCACCTTGCGACGTCTACTTTCATTTGAATAGGAACATAGGCATCCCGCGTGGGGGAAAACCCTATCCCCCATCTTTCACTTCCCCTTTAGATGAGAAGCCGAAGGTGGCTATCAATATGGCACCTCGAAGAGCATAAAAGCAATGAGCCCGAAGCCTGAAACCTGAAACCATAGATTGAACACTCAAAGAGGATCAACCTAGTCAATAGATTGAGACACAACCTGCTTACTCACCTAGGGTCGGTCCGGCTCCGCCTACTACTCCTATCCTACTTATCCTTTTTTTTAAGCTAGAAACAGAGCAATAGCCATACAATGGAGAGCATAACCTAAAGGAAAGGGGTGGGTCGAAGGATAACTAAAGGTGACAAGTCGATCTATTTTTGAGAGAAGAGCTAGAGCAGTTGACAGCTCACTAAGGAGTCTGTCTCGTCTAGTAGAGCTATTATCCAATGGGTCACCAGAGTAGAGATGACCTTTTAACCATAGCATCTGACTGTATAAAATGGCAAGGTGTTTGTTAGTGCTTCCCTTTCTTTATCTAGCAAGATATCAATAAGGCTGATGGCTAACCAGAGAATCATTGCCATAGGGTTCTCGAGAGTCAACCCTGTCTGGCCTACAAGCTTTTGGAGTTAGAGAATGTACACTCTATGAGGTGTAAACTGATGTAGAGGATCCAGACAAACAATACCCTTGAAGAGTTTTATGAGCATAGTCATCGAACTTCACTATACTATTAGGTTTGTCATGACATCTTCCCTCTTCAAAAGACTATTTTTAAGAATGAATCAGGGTTTTTGCGCTCCTTGGAATCAGGCCTATACGTAGTGTATGTAAGCCGCCTGCTGCTGCTAAAGCAAGGTATGAGGGTTAAAGTAAGCGATGCACATCTTGATATACTCAATTAAGTAAGACTATCTTATCTAGTTCTGTTTATGCGTCTAGTGAGCATTGAACTCCTTTGACAAGCGCAATGCTTCTTTATCGATCAGTTAGACGCTTTATACCAGGTTAAAGCTGAAGTGACGATACCAGTGCCTGCCGAACTTCCAAGCCCTCAAATATCGAGGATATGGTGTGCCCCGTTACCTTATTTCTAGGTGTAATAAAGGCTCTCCCCCGACTAGAAGGATCCAGGGACAACGGCTATTTCCTCCTAAAATATTGGCAGTAGCCGAAACGACTGGAAACCCAGGTAGCGGTCCGGAAAGGGCAAAAGGGCAAGGTGAGTAGTGAAAGCAAGAACGTTCTTTCGCATATAGAGCGACTGCCCAAGCCCTGATTCAGGGTTACTGGTCCACACCAACTGATCAGGTATCGGATAATAGGGAATATTTGTTTCAGCCGTGGTCCAGTCCAGCAGCCTCTTTTCGATCCAAGAGTCGCATGAGAAGAAAGCTTCCGGTTAGCTTCAGTTAGTGTTAGTTAAATAGAACGGGAACCTCGTAACTATGCCAAGCCAAGCCCGATCTTGGTTCCAATGCTGCAGAGAAAGGTTATGGGTAAAAAGAAGGTCTTTATCCTGGTGCTGCGGAGACCGGTGTTGCTGATCGAACTCATTTTCTTTCGAGGAGATCGAAAATCTCTGAATTTCTGCGAAACGAATTGACATATTTATTGCGAGTTGAAAAGCGAAAGGATGAAGACAGATTTAGATCCTCTGAAAGCGCAGGAAGTATGCCTTTTGAGCTTTTTCTCCACCCACCTCTGAGCATCCTGTTGGAATGGTCCTAGGAAAGACTACGTACGAGAAATCATTCTCACAGCCAACTTTCCTTCTTCTGAGCAAATAAATGTAGTATTTAGTCCAACCAATCATTGGTGAATCTCTTGTATGTCTTTCGTGAAAAGTGGAGTATTTGTGCCCAAGATCTTTCTATCCCCTTTAGTAGGTGCACACATCTCGTATGGTAAATATACCATTGTGCCCTATAAGGTAAGATTGATTGACGGAGTCAAGAGATGGGGATCTTGGTTTAGCAGCGGCTGCCTGTCCTTTTCTTTCGTGAAAGGTATGATCTAGAGTGTGATTCTGATCCCGTGATTGGGTGCTTGGCGTAGAATGAGTGGAGCATACTAGGAATGCCGAATGCTCGCTCAGTGAGGGAGCTCTGTTGGAGAAGAGTGGGACTAGAAAGATGGAATACCCATGTAAGGCCAATAGTTGAGGTACCTGGATCCAGACAAAACTCCCTTTCATTGAAACGAGTACTCCACATCTTAGGGTCCCAGCCAGCCTATGAGCAAAGCTAGGAAAGCATTCTTCTTCTTTCCTCAGGATGAAAAAATTCGGTGAAACTATTATTCTAATAAGGCCAGCCCTATCTAGATCCCGTAGCTTTCTTTTCTAGAGAACTTCATCTTTAAGCTTGGCTCCCTGGAGTGTTCGACGTCAAACTAGCTACTCTGCTGTTCGGAACTCACTATTCGTTTGGGCTATGGCTCTCAGCTTGAAAAGAAGAATGAAATTAGGGCAGGCGGGGCTCTCTATTAATTGGGAACACTTCATTCTGCTGGCTACCTTGCATCAAAGAAAACTTCCTTGCTGGCTGCACTCCGCGCACTTCAAGGAGTAAGTATACGCTTCCTTCGGTCGAAGCAATAAGGTCTGTTTCACTGTTGGACTCGAAGTATCATGGGCTCTTTCCCATCTAACATATGTGTGCTCCGGACAAACACTTGTTTTCATCGTTGATCTCCTAATCCTACTGGGAACTCTTAGTAGGTGGTAGCTCATCTAATCCTTTAGCTTCGCAGGCTTTCGTTTCTCTCTTTCGGTAAAACCTATTCCAATTCTCGTAAATAGTATGTATTCGCTGATATCGAAATCAGGGTTTTCCGCTTTGGATCGCTGCGCTGGGTGGAGAAGAGGAATCAACGATAAATCCAGGAAAGAGCTGCGAAAGAAAAGCGTGACGAGCAAAGTCAAGTCTGCCTTTCTATTTCTTCTTTATCCGCTTTGAGATATAGTTGCCTTCCTTGGCAAGGGATTTTTCACCCAGTCACTGTAGTTAGGAAAAAGAAGCTAGTGAACGTGGAACTCCATCCTCTTTTCCAGGCGGGACAGAGAGAGTGGATTGGCTTTTTCCTCCCATCCCAAATAAAGAAGACTTTGAGGAAGGTTCACCTTGTATCAAAAGCAAGTCAGAATAGTTTCTATTCCTAGTCAAGATTCACTCTTTCTTTGCATGAAGGCTTTGAATATAAACAGCACTCTGTCACGATTCGTGGGATTTGAACTATTAGAAAAGTCCGTCCGTGTGCCAAACCCAGATCAAGTACTGTACATCAGGATCCCCCCAGCATAAACACTAGAGAACGACTGTGGTTATCCTCACAAGGGGAACAAGCAACGGGTCGATTGCACATCTAATGAAAATCTATGATATTCCTATCTTTTGTCATTTGAAATGAAATTCAATGATTTCGATCAACTTATCTGGGAATCTGTCATTCCATTTGTTCCACTTTCGTTTTACTGAAATAACTCACTTGAGTTGAAGTAAGTCAACACCTTTCAGTTGAGCAACTGTCTTTAGAGAGGGAATAACCAGCGTTTTAGCGATAATCTAACAAAATCATCAGTGAAAAGAGAATCAAGCCGACTTCGAACAGCTAAAATCCAATTCCCCACGGATCGTAATCGCTTTCCCATGCTTTTTTACTTGTTGCCCAAGCTAGCTTAGCTTACTACAGCTACTGATACGGCAACTCAAGCTACTAATCTAATATATGTCTTTGATTCTTGTCTTTCATGCTTCGCCGCTGGGATTCATACCACGGAAGCGACTACTACTTATAGCTAGAAAAGGGAATTCAAGGTGGTAATTAATACTCCTAAAAAAGGCTACTCACTACTACTGGGCCACTAGCTTTTATTCCTATACCTGACTGGCTAATCTGAGGGATACGGCATGGCAAGCAAGCAAACTTATAGGCAAGCCGGTAAACTACTAGGAAATCGGAAAATCTTTCTTTTACTACTTTTTCTGATAACACTCTCGAAGCGAGCAAGCACTACTTGCAACCTGATATCTATCTTTCAATCTTATTACCTGCCTGAAAGTCTTATAGCAAGCAACTTATCTTATTACTGTCTTTCCTAATACTCTAGGTAATAGCAACTCAGATTCGCTTCCTCTATTTCTTCTATCTCTTAATCTGTATAAGAGAGAACCCCTTGGTAAAAGTATAGAAACTGCATATCAGCTTACGACTAGAATTCTTATTTGTTACCGCGCTCCAAGCTACTGAACATAAAAGCTATAAGCATGAAATCAATCTGCTAAGCAAGCTTACTACTTATTAACTTGAAACCGGATAGCTGACCTTTATTCCTATAATCGAGTGGAGTTCTTCTATCTGACTCCAAACCGGGTACGCCAAGCTCCATACAGTAGATACGAGCCGGTAAACTACAATCTGGTATTCTTAACTCCGACTTTGAAACTGCTAGCTGGTAAAAAGAATGAAGGACCATAATTAATGCTATCGAGGCCCCAAGTCAAGCAACAAAGCTTCTAGCCGATAGAAAGAATGGGTACGAGCCTATCTTGCTAAGACAAGGGAAACTCTAGCTGCACTTACTCCTTGGTCAGTATAAACTACATGGCTTACGAGAAGCTGCTCTTCAAACTCACAGCCAACTTGGAGTCAGATTTCCAGCCGCTTATAAACGGCATAGAGAAGTAGGAGCCTCGCATACAACCTGAACTCTGGTATCAAGCCTGCCAACTCAATTCTATCTGGGTAAAAGGGCAATATACGAAAGGAAGGATCGATAACTGATTTATGGCTTTCAACCTGCTAACTTAGCATCTTATTTCTTTCTCCCAATCTGGTATCGACTAATAAAGCGCGCCTTCTAACTCATATCTGTCTTGCTATCTTCCATCTAATACCAGTGAAACGACAACTCCTGATAGACCTTCTGATACGACAACTGCGACTTGCAGTTTGATATCCGGCTTGAACTGTTCTATCTGGCTTTCTATCTCATATCCGCAATTAAGAATTCAAAGCAGTAATTAAAGTATGGATACGATGGCTTTGCCTTGCGTTCTTCAATCATGGCTTTCAAGTCTGATAACCGCAATTAGGAATTCAAAGCACTCTCGAGGCGAGCACAAGCAATCTGATAGAGGAGCTACTAATACTATAGATAGGAA
>Ga0207652_10004528_pt1 | contig 11283 bp, 11 predicted proteins | sample KBSC63BmetaG_FD_184334 | JGI IMG/M metagenome (GOLD analysis project Ga0207652, IMG submission 184334) | Corn rhizosphere microbial communities from Kellogg Biological Station, Michigan, USA - KBS C6-3B metaG (SPAdes) (version 2) | ecosystem: Host-associated > Plants > Roots > Rhizosphere ... | reverse complement strand
CGAGCGGATTGCCAACTCGCTTGAGCGCTGGGGCGAGAAGTTCGAGCGGCGCTGCTTTACCGAGGTCGAGCAGGCGAAAGCAGCGAAGCGGCCGTATACCCGCGCCGGGACTTACGCGAAGCGCTTTGCCGCCAAGGAGGCTTACACGAAGGCCATCGGCACCGGCTTTTCGCGGGGCGTGTTCCACAAGGACATCGGCGTGGTGAACGCCCCGTCCGGCGCGCCGACGCTCCACCTCACCGGCGGCGCGGCGAAGCGGCTTGCGGAAATGGTCCCGGACGGCCATGAGGCGGTCATTCATCTCACCCTCACGGACGACCACCCATGGGCGCAGGCTTTCGTGGTCATCGAGGCCCGTCCCCTATGAATTCCGAGACCTCCGACCGCGCGATGGACGATAAAGCTCCCGAGACCACAGCCGAAGCCGAGGATGCTCCGGCGGCCACCGCCGAGAAGAAGCCCGAAAAGGTCGACTGGGTGCGGGAAATCCGCGGGCTGGCGCTGATGCTGCTGGCGGTGCTGGCCTTTCACACGTTCGTCGCCAAGCCGTTCTACATCCCGTCGGGCTCGATGGAGCCGAACCTGCTGGTCGGCGACCGGCTGGTCGTCAGCAAGTACCCTTATGGGTGGAGCTGGGTCTCGGCGAGCTTCCACGTGCTGCCGCGCAGCCACTGGCGCATCGCCCCCAAGACGCCGGAGTACGGTGACATCGTCATCGTCGTCCCGCCGGACAAGACCGAGGACTATATCAAGCGGGTGATCGGCCTGCCCGGCGATACGATCGCGGTGGTCAATGGCCAGGTCATCCTCAACGGCAAGCCGGTGCCCAAGGAGCTCGAGCCGCCGGTGCAGATCCCCGAGGATTCGCAGATGTGCGACGGGCGGCTGTGCCTGTCGGAGTTCGATCCCTTCCGCCGCGTGCTGCCGAGCGGGAAGGTCATCTACGAGCCGCCGACTTATCGCGAGACCTTGCCCAACGGCGCGAGCTATCTCGTGCTCGACGACGAGAACGGCAGCATTGGCGACAATTACGGCCCCGTGACCGTGCCCGAGGGCGACGTGTTCCTGATGGGCGACAACCGCGATCATTCGGCCGACAGCCGCTTCCCCGCCGGCGAGTACGAAGGCCTGGGCGGGCCGGTGCCGATCGCCAACGTCGGCGGCCGCGCGGAGTTCATCACCTTCTCGCTCGACGGCTCGACCGGGTGGAACCCGCTGAGCTGGTGGAAATCCTTGCGCGGCAAGCGGGCGTGGACCAGTCTGCGGCCCGAGATCAGACCGCAGGGCAAGACCGGATGAGCGATGGTGTCGAGGATCGGGGGGCCGGCACGCCGGTAGGCTCGAGCCCGACGCACATCGCCAATCCCGAGCTGCGCTACGAAGCCAAGCGCGCGTTCGTGTGGGTCGGCGTGGTCGGCCTCGCCATCCTCGCGGTCTACGTCTCGCAGGCCCTGCTGGTGATTTTCGGCGCGATGGTCTTCGCGGCGATGCTCGACGGCGGCGCGCGCCTGCTCGGGCGCGTGCTGCCGATCAAGCGCGGCTGGCGGCTCGGCATTGTGATCATCCTCGCCGTGGCCTTCCTCGCGTGGGTCTTCTACTTCGCCGGCTCGCAAATCTCGCAGCAGGCCGCGCAGCTGCCGGCGCTCGTCTTCGCTCAGGCCAGCCGTTTCCTCGCCTGGCTGCAAACCAAAGGCTTTGCCGCCAATCAGGAAGATGTCGGCAAGCTCGCCGGCACCGTCGCCAGCGGAGTGGGAGTCGTCACCAAGGCAATCGGCGGCATCCTCGGAGCCGGCGCGACGCTGGTGCTGGTGGTCACCATCGGCCTCTATCTCGCGTTCGAACCGCGCCTTTACGAGCGCGGTGTCGCCTGGATGCTGCCGCACGGCCAGCGCGAGGAATTCTACGTCACCGCCGACCACATGGCCTTCACCTTGCGCCGACTGATGGCCGGGCGCCTCGTGGGGATGATCTTCGAAGGATTTTTCATTTTCCTCGCGCTGGCTCTCGGCGGCGTGCCGATGGCCGCCCTGCTCGGCATCATCACCGGCCTGCTCGCCTTCATCCCCAACATCGGTGCGATCATCTCCGGCATCCTGATGGTGCTGGTCGGCTTTTCCGGCGGGACCGAGATGGGCATCTACACGATCATCGTCTATTTCGTGGTGCAGAACATCGACGGCAACATCGTCGTGCCGCTGATCGCCCGGCGGACGGTCGATCTCGCTCCCGCGCTGGTGCTCGGCTTCCAGCTCATCATGGGCATCCTGTTCGGCATCCTCGGGCTGTTCCTGGCCGATCCGTTGCTGGCGATGACCAAGATCTGGCTTCAGCGGCGCGCCGAGATCGCCGACCGCAACGGCGCGGCCACCGTGGCGGTCGATGGCGCGTAAGTTTCTCTACTTCATCGTCGTTTGCGTGCTGCTGGTGTTCGCCGTGCTGGCGGCCTTGCGCCTGTGGCCGGCCGCGCTCAGCCGCCTGGCCTTCGCGCCGCCGGGTCATTTCGAGGCGCAGGCGGCGCTGGCCGCCAACGCCTACGACAACCCGGCGATGTGGTACTCGCGCCCGGGCATCGCCGACGATCCGGCGCGCTGGCAGCCCGCGTCCGCGCCCGGCATGGCCCAAACTCCGAGCGGCGAGGTGCCGCCGTTCGCGGTGTTCTTCGTCCACCCGACAAGCTACCTCGACCGCGGTCACTGGAACGCGCCGCTCGACGATACGACCTCGCAGCTCCGCGCGCGCCTGTTCATCAAGGGCCTCGCCAGTCCGTTCAACCAGGCGAGCGAGATCTGGGTGCCGCGCTATCGCCAGGCGGCGATCGGCGCTTTCCTGAGCAGCTCGTCCGACGCGCAAGCCTCGCTGGACTTGGCTTACCGCGATGTCAGCCAGGCGTTCGACGAGTTTCTGGCCGGCGTCGGCCCGAACACCCCCATCGTCCTCGCCGGGCACAGCCAGGGCGCGCTGCTGATCGACGAGCTGTTGCGCAAGCGCATCGCCGGAACGCCGCTGCAGCAGCGGATTGCCATGGCTTATCCGATCGGCTGGCCGATTTCGGTTCGGCACGACTTGCCGGCGCTCGGCCTGCCGGCCTGTACCAGCGCAGACGAGGCCGGCTGCATCGTCACCTGGTCGAGCTTCGCCGAACCGGCCGACCCGGGAATGATGCTCGAGCGCTATCGGAATTCGGCGGGCTTTGACGGGCAACCGCGCGGCGACGGCGGCGCGCTGTGCGTCAATCCGCTGACCGGCACGATGAACGGCGCAGCGCCGGCTTCGGCCAATCTCGGCACGCTGGTGCCGAGTGCCGACCTATCCACCGGCGCGCTGGTGCCCGGGGCCGTCGGGGCGCATTGCGGGCCGCGCGGCCTCCTCCTCATCGGCAACCCGCCGGCGATGGGGCCTTACGTGCTGCCGGGCAACAACTACCACGTGTACGACATTCCGCTGTTCTGGGCGAACTTGCGGGAGGACGTAGCGCGCAGGATGCGGACATGGGCGGCCCGGCACCCCTGATCACCACCGCCGCCGGCGAATTGCGGGCCGCGCTGCCCGACGGCGGCGTGCTGCTCGGCCTCGACCTCGGCACCAAGACTATCGGCACCGCGCTGAGCGATGCCGGCTGGCGCTTCGCCACCGCCGGCAAGACCCTGCCGCGCGGCAAGTTCTCCCGCGATTTCGAAGCGTTGCGCGCTCTCGCCGCCGAGCGGAGAGTTGCCGGGATAGTCATCGGCCTGCCGCTCAACATGGACGGAAGCGAAGGGCCGCGCGCGCAATCGGCACGGGCTTACGCGCGCAACCTCGCGCCGCTCGGCTTGCCGGTGCTGCTGTGGGACGAGCGCTGGTCCACCGCCAGCGCCGAGCGCGACCTGATCGCGCAGGACGTCAGCCGAGCCAAGCGCGCCGAGCGGATCGACAGCCATGCCGCGGCGGTGATCCTGCAAGCCGCGCTCGATGCCTTGGCGGGCGGTGCTTTCTAGGCGACCGGGCGGTCCTCGCCCTCGCAGCGCTCAGCGCTGGCGAAGGACCAGGACCAGGCCATCCGGCATGGGACCGTCATACGGCAAGGCGAAGCGCACCGCATCGGCGCGGGCGCGATCGAGAATGGCCGGGGGGATCGCCGGCTCGTAAAGGATCGCATCGGCGGCGCCGAGGAGCTGCAACTGGCGCAAGGTCAGCCCGTCGGCGGAGCGCGTCGCGATCACGAGTTCGACCTGGCCGACCTGCCGCTGCTGTCCGCCCGCGGACAGCCAGGCAGACACCGCTTCCCGGCCATGGCCGGCCAGCGGATCGAGCGCGCCCCCCGGTTCGAGCGCGGCGTCGAGCGCGCGGCGCCGCTCGCCGGCATCCGGCCAGCGTTTGCGAATGGCCTCGCGCGAGGCGGCCAGCGCTTCGGCCAGCGCGCCGATGCCGTCCGGCAGCAAGGCTTCGAGCCGCAAGCGCAATTGCTTGGCGAGCCCGGCCGAGGCGCCGTCCGTGCCGATGGCGATCTGCACCGGGTCCCGTTCGAGCACGCTCGGGGTGGTGAAATCGCATAACGCCGGCCGGTCGGGCACGTTCACCAGCACCCGTGCGCCGCGCAACCGGTCGAGCGCGGCGTGCAATTCGCCCTCGTCGTCGATCGCGACAAAGGCGAGCCGGGCGCCGCGCACGATCCCCGCATCGAGGTCGGCGATCACTTCGCCGCCCGCGCGTTCGACAAGCCGGCGCTTGGCCTCGGCCGCAGGCCCCTCCCCCAGCACGATCACCGGGCGGCCGGCGACGCGATGGAAGAGCGGCAGGCTCCTCACCCCAGCCACTCCGGCACCCGCTCGGCGGCGTAGATTTCTTCCGGCGGGATGCGGTCCGCGACGACGGCGTACCTGTCGCCGTCGACCAGCACTTCGGGCACGAAGCCGCGGCTGTTGTAACTCGAAGCCATGGTGGCGCCGTAAGCGCCCGCGGTGCGGAACACCGCGAGATCGCCTGCCTTGAGCGCGTCGCACTCGCGGTCGCGGGCGAAGGTGTCGCCGGTCTCGCAAATCGGCCCGACGATGTGCGCGGTCATCCGTTCGCCCGTCGGCCTCACCGCGTCGAAATCGTGCCACGCCCCGTAAAGCGCCGGCCGCGCGAGGTCGTTCATCGCCGCGTCGACGACGACGAACGGCGGCCGGTTGCCGTTGCGCTTGACCCGGATCGTCCGGGTGAGCAGCACGCCGGCGTTGCCGGTGATGATCCGTCCCGGCTCGAACATCAGCTCGACATCCCAGCCCTGCGTCACCCGCGCGACCATCGCGCCGTACTCGGCCGGGCTCGGCAGCACATCGCCGGCCTTGTAAGGCACGCCGAGGCCGCCGCCGAGATCGATGTGGGTCACAGGGTGTCCGCTCGAGCGGAGCCCCGACAGCAGCGCGCCTACTTTCTCAAAGGCGAGCTCGAGCGGCGTAAGGTCGGCCAGCTGGCTGCCGATGTGCACCGCGAGGCCGCGCATGGCGAGGCCTCGCAGCTTCGCCAGGCGATCGTAGATGCCCGTGGTCAGGTCGTAAGCCACGCCGAACTTGTTGTCGGCCTTGCCGGTGGAGATCTTCTCGTGGGTGCCGGCATCGATGTCCGGATTGACCCGCAGGACGCACTCGGCGGTCAGGCCTTTCTCCTCCGCGATCCGGCCGAGCTCGAGGCCTTCTTCCTCGGATTCGATGTTGAACTGCCCGATCCGCGCATCGAGCGCGTCGGCCATTTCCCGCGCGGTCTTGCCGACGCCCGAGAAGACGATCTCCGCCGCCGGAATGCCGGCGGCCAGCGCGCGCCGCATCTCGCCCCCGGAGACGACATCGGCCCCATAGCCCTGCCTCCCCAGCACCCGCAGCACGGCGAGGTTGGGGTTCGATTTCACCGCGAAGGCAATGTGCTTCTTCGGCAGCGCGTCGAGCGCTTCGCGAAACACCCGCGCGTGCCGCTCCAGCGTGGCGCGCGAGTAGACGTAAACCGGCGTGCCGACTTCCTCGGCGATGCGCGCCAGCGGAACGTCCTCGGCGTAAAGCTCGCCGTCCTTGAGATGAAAATGGTCCAAGTGTCAGCCTTCGGGCGGGAGGTCGAAGGGATCGTCCTCGCGGGGTTCGGAACGCGTGCGCAGCTCCACGCTGCGCTGCGGTTTGGCTTGCGGGGCCGGTTTGATGAGCTCCGCCGCGGAAGGCTGGTGGTCGCTGCCGTAAGGCGCCGGCGGCAGCGCCTGGCCCGCGACCGGCGTCAATTCCTTCTTCTGCGCGCAGGCGGCGAGCAGCACGAGCGGGATGATGATCGAGAGGCGGCGGTTCATGAGTCCATCCCCAGCGCAGCGCGCGCGTCGGCGATGCGCCCGCGTACCTGCTCGGGCGCCGTTCCGCCATGACTTTTGCGCGCCGCGACCGACGCTTCGACCGAGAGCGCGCCGAACACCCCCTCGCCGATGCGGGGATCGATCGCCTGCAGGTCGGCCAGCGACAGCTTGTCGAGCGCGACGCCCTTGCCTTCCGCCAGCCTGACCGCCGCGCCGGTCACATGATGCGCCTCGCGAAACGGCAGCCCCGCCTCGCGCACCAGCCAGTCGGCGAGGTCGGTCGCCGTGGCATAGCCGAGCTCGGCCGCCTGGCGCATGCGGTCGGTGCGGAAGTCGGCCTCGGCGACCATCCCGGTCATCGCCGCGATCGACAGGCCGAGCAGGCCGGCGGCTTCGAACACCGGCGGCTTGTCGTCCTGCATGTCCTTCGAATAGGCGAGCGGTAGGCCCTTCATCGTCACCATCAGCGCCGTGAGCGCGCCGACGATCCGCCCCGAATGCCCTCGCACGAGCTCGGCCGCGTCGGGATTCTTCTTCTGCGGCATGATCGAGCTGCCGGTGCTCAGCGAATCCGGCATGCGCACGAAGCCGAACGGCTGGCTCGCCCAGATGACGAACTCCTCGGCCAGCCGCGACAAGTGCAGCGCACACTGCGCCGCGGCCGAAAGGTAATCGAGCGCGAAGTCGCGGTCGGACACGGCATCGAGGCTGTTCGCCGTCGCCCGGTCGAAACCCAGGGCCTGCGCAGTCATTTCGCGGTCGATCGGAAAGCCCGTCCCCGCCAGCGCCGCCGAGCCGAGCGGACATTCGTTGAGCCGATTGCGTGCGTCCGCGAACCGCGATCGGTCGCGCCGCAGCATCTCATAGTACGCCAGGAGGTGATGACCGAGCGTCACCGGCTGCGCGGTCTGCAGATGGGTGAAGCCGGGCATGATGCTCTCGGCGTGCTTACCGGCGCGGGTTACCAGCGCACGCTGCAAAGCATCGAGCCCGGCATCCGCCTGGTCGATCGCATCGCGGACCCACAGCTTGAAATCGGTCGCCACCTGGTCGTTGCGGCTCCGCGCGGTGTGCAGCCGGCCCGCCGTCGCTCCGATCAGCTCGGCGAGGCGGCTTTCGGTGGTCATGTGGATGTCTTCGAGAGCCCAGTCCTCGGGCACCCCGTCGCGCTCGTACTCCGCGGCGATCTTGTCGAGGCCGCGCTCGATCGCCGCCGCGTCCTCGCTCGCAACGATGCCGTTGGCCCCGAGCATCGCGACATGGGCCTTGCTTGCGGCGATGTCCTGGCGCCACAGCGCCTTGTCGAAGGGAATCGAGGCGTTAATCTCGCGCATGATCGCAGCGGGCCCTTCGGCGAAGCGCCCGCCCCACATCTGATTGGAGCCCGTTATGCCCCGTTGGCCTTTGCTTTCGCTCACGCTGCCCTTGGTCCTCGCTGCGGCGGCTTGCGATAGGCAAAGCGGGGATAAGGCGCAACAGCCGCAAGCCACGGCTTCGCCCGCCCCCGCCGAAGACGCGGAGGCGCTCAACGGCGTGGTCGACCGGAACTTTGCCGGACAAGCGATTCCGAAGATCACGGTCGAGGGTGCGAACGGGCTCAAGCTCGACCTGGCGAGCCTCAAGGGCGCGCCGATCCTGCTGAACCTGTGGGCGACCTGGTGCGCGCCGTGCATCAAGGAAATGCCGACGCTGGACTTGCTCGCCAAAGACCCGTCGACGCCGCGCATCCTGGCGGTCAGCGAAGACCTCAAGGGCGCCGCGGTGGTCAACCCGTTCCTCCAGCAGCACCAGTTCCTGCACTTGCAGACCTGGCTCGACCCGAAGAGTGACCTGACTTACGCGATCGGCGGCGCCGCTTCGCTGCCGACGACGATCCTCTACGGCGCCGACGGCAAGGAAATCTGGCGCGTGGTCGGCGGATACGACTGGTCGAGCGACAAGGCCAAGGCGCTGCTCGCCGAAGCCAAGGCGAAAGCATGATCAATGTGTGAGCTGTTCGCCGCCTCGAGCGACCAGCCGATCCACATCCGTTACGAGCTGCGCGCTTTCGCCCGCCGCGGCGGCGGCCGTTTCCGCAATCGCGACGGCTGGGGCATCATGTTCGCCCAGCACCGCGACGCGTACTTGTTCAAGGAGCCGGCGGCGGCAACGGAAAGCCCTCTCGAACGCCTCGTAGCGAAACACGCCCCGCCCGCGCGGCTGATCATGGCCCACGTCCGCCTGGCGACGGCCGGCGGCGCGCTGCTCGCCAACACCCATCCGTTTCGGCGCGAGACTTTCGGGCGCGTGCTGCACTTCGCGCACAACGGCAACCTGCCCGGGCTGGCGGCCCGCTTCGCCGCGAGCGAGGCGGCCGTCAACTGCGTCGGCGAGACCGATTCAGAGCTCGCCTTCATGCTGCTGCTCGAACGGCTGCGATCGCTCGAGCCTGGAGCGACGCCCGAGCAGCGCTTCGCCGTCTTCACCGCATTCTGCGCCGAGATGCGCGCCGAGGGGACGGCCAACTTCCTGTTCACCGACGGCGAGCAGTTGTTCGTCCACGCGCACAAGCGGCGCTACGAGGAGAACGGCGTGTTCAGCGAGCCGCGCGCCCCGGCGCTGCACATGCGCACGCTGGTGCCCGGCGACGACCACTGGGCGACCGACGGCGCGGAAGTTGTCTCCGCCCCGGGGACCGCGGTGCTGCTCGCTAGCGTGCCGCTCGACAAGGAAGCATGGACCGGCCTCGCCGAGGGCACGACGCTGCTGATCGAACACGGCCGGGTGAGATGTTCCGCCGTGGGCGGTGACGGGCTCGAACCGCCGACCCTCTCGGTGTAAACGAGATGCTCTACCAACTGAGCTAACCGCCCCACGGACGCGGGCGCTTTAGCGGGATTTCCGCCGAGTTCAATTCCGAACGCCCTTGGCCCTGGTCGCGCACCACCGGTCCAGCCTCAATCGAGCGTCGTGCGCGAGCGAGCCACCGTCACCGTAGCGGCGACGATCAGGAACGCCCCGAGTGCGACCAGTTCGGGCACCATGTCGGCGAGCACCTGCCCCTTGAGCAGAGCGCCGCGCACGATGCGCAGGAAATGCGTCACCGGGATCACTTCGCCGATCGCCCGGGCCCATACCGGCAACCCGCTGAACGGGAACACGAAGCCCGACAGGAAGATCGACGGCATGATGTAGAACATCGACACCTGCATTGCCTGCAGCTGGCTGCGCACCAGCGTCGAGATGAGATAACCCAACGACAGGTTGGCGGTGATGAACAGCAGGATGCCGACCCCGAGCGCGACCCAGCCGGCGAGATCGTGCGCCAGGGGAATGTGGAACAGCAGCCGGCCGAGCGACAGCACGACGATCGTCTGGATCATGCCCACCGCGATGTACGGCAGCAGCTTGCCGATCATCACCTCGAACGCCGTCGCCGGGGTAGCCAGCAGGCTTTCCATCGTTCCGCGCTCGACTTCGCGAGTCACCGCCATCGCGGTCATCATCACCAGCGTCATCGACAGGATGATCGCCAGCAGGCCGGGCACGACGTTGTAGGCGTTTATCCCCTCGGGGTTGTACAGCCGGTGGAGCGCCACCTCGAATGGCGGCTGGGTCGCCGGACGGGCTGCCGGACCGGGCAGGTCGTGCTTCAGCGCTTGCGCCGGCAGCGCGGCAACGGCCGCGGCCACTCCCCCCGCCGCGACCGGATCGCTGGCATCCACCTCGGCCAGGATTTGCGCCCGTTCGCCCTTCAGCACCTTACGGGTGAAGTCCGGCGGTATCGTCACCGCCAGGGAGATCGCGCCGCGCCGGAGCAGCTGGTCCATCTCGCTTTCGGAATTCGGCTGGTAGCGCACGTCGACGTATGTCGAGTTCTCCAGCGAGGCGACGATGGCGTTGGCCACGTTGCTGTGATCGTACGAGACCACCGCCGCCGGCAGATGCCGCGGATCGGTGTTGATCGCGTACCCCAGCAACAGCAGCTGCATCAGCGGCATGAACAGGATCATCGAATAAGTGATCCGGTCGCGGCGAAGCTGGGTAAACTCCTTGACCATCACCGCGAGGACTCGTTCAAGCGAGGCGCTCGTCATGCGGCGTACCGATCGTCGGGCTGGTTCGACATCAGCTGGATGAACACGTCTTCCAGCGAAGGCTCGACTTCTTCCCAGCGGTAAGGTTCGCGCTTCCACGGCGCGATCGCCTGTTCCAGCTCGTGTTTGTCGATCCCGCTGACATGCACCGCCGCGCCAAAGGCCGAGGCGCTGAGCACGCCCGGCTTGCCTTCGAGATCATGGGCGATGCGGCCGACGGCCGGCCCTTCGCCGTTGAACGTAACCAAGCCGGATTGGGCGATGATCTCATCGGCCGTGCCGCGCGCGATCAGCTTGCCGTTGAGGATGTAGCCGATGTCGTGGCAGCGCTCAGCTTCGTCCATGTAGTGCGTCGAGACGAGCACGGTGAGGCCGCGGTCGGCCAGCGCGTGGATCTCGTCCCAGAATTCGCGCCGGGCCTGCGGGTCCACGCCGGCAGTCGGCTCGTCGAGCAGCAGCAGCTTGGGATCGTGCAACGTCGCGGCGGCCAAGGCGAGGCGCTGCTTCCATCCGCCCGAGAGCGCGCCGGCGAGCTGCTTGCGGCGGTTCTGCAGGCCGAGTTGTTCGAGCGCATCGGCCACCCGCCGTTTGCGGTCATCGAGCCCGTAGACGCGGGCGATGAAGCTGAGGTTCTCCTCGATCGTCATGTCCTGATAGAGCGAGAAGCTCTGCGTCATGTACCCGGTGCGCCGCTTGATCGCGTCGGTCTGGGTGCGGAAATCGAGGCCGAGCACTTCCCCCTCGCCGCTATCCGGCGTGAGCAGGCCGCACAGCAGCCGCAGCGTGGTCGTCTTGCCGGCGCCGTTGGGGCCGAGGAAACCGGTGATTCGGCCTTCCTCGACGCCGATCGAGACGTCGCGCACGACATGCTTGTCGCCGAAGCTCTTGTTGAGCCCGCGCACGTCGATCGCCGCGGTC
>Ga0207652_10004527_pt1 | contig 11284 bp, 9 predicted proteins | sample KBSC63BmetaG_FD_184334 | JGI IMG/M metagenome (GOLD analysis project Ga0207652, IMG submission 184334) | Corn rhizosphere microbial communities from Kellogg Biological Station, Michigan, USA - KBS C6-3B metaG (SPAdes) (version 2) | ecosystem: Host-associated > Plants > Roots > Rhizosphere ... | reverse complement strand
AAGTGGAAAAGAATTACCCCTTTCCATTTGCCGCCAATCACATCCAGCGTAGCCTCCACTGAGCAGCCGTAGAAATAGCCGTCACCTCGTTCTTTTGCGCTCATCGCCAAATCCCCTTTACAGTATTTTTTTTGATACTATAGCACAAAATTGTGCGTACTTGTAGAAATGTTTCCGAGTACGTACACTTATCATCAGTAGATCGTGAGTGATCTTAAACGGTGATACATTCTAAAAAGGAAGACAGGACAATTATGCAGACGATGAAAGCTGTACAGATACACGAGTTTGGCGGCGTTGATGTGCTGAAATATGAAGAGATCGCGTGCCCGGAGCCGCAAGCTGGCGAGGTGCTGGTGCGCGTGCGTGCGGCAGGCGTGAATCCGGTGGACACTGGCTCGCGCGCATTTCCGGTGTCCATTACAACGGGGACAAACAAGTTTCCTTATATTCTGGGTTGGGATATCTCTGGCGAGGTGGTTGCTCTGGGTGAGGGCGTGACAGCGTTCGCGATTGGAGATGCGGTCTATGGGATGCCGCGCTTTCCCCAGGAGGCAAAGGCGTATAGCGAGTACACCACGGTGCCGGTTTCGGATATCGCGCTCAAGCCTGAGCGCCTGAGCCATCAAGAGGCCGCTGGTGTCCCATTGGCCGCGCTTACAGCCTGGCAGGCTTTATTCGATGTCGCTCACCTGCAAGCCGGACAAACGGTTTTCATCCCCGGCGGGGCAGGTGGTGTTGGTCACTTTGCGATCCAGCTCGCCAAATGGAAGGGCGCGCATGTGATTACAACAACATCGACGCGTAACGTAGAATTCGTGCGCCAATTGGGCGCTGATGTGGTGATCGACTATACCCGGCAGGCATTTGCTGAGATCATCAAGGATGTCGATGTTGTGCTGGATACGGTCGGTGAGGATGTCCTGAAAGATGCGTTTCGCGTGGTCAAACGTGGCGGCATCATCGTCTCTCTGACTGGTCATAAAGGCGCACAGGAGCTTGGTGACGAACTTTCGCCTCAATACGGCGCGCTCTTCGTTTTGCCTCTGGTACATACATCAGGCGAGCAGATGCGCGCGCTAGCCAGGCTATTCGATACTGGCCAGCTCAAAGTACACCTGGATGGAGTCTTCCCGCTCAAAGATGCCGCTCAAGCGCACAAATTGAGCGAGGGCGGACATGTACGCGGTAAGCTTGTGCTGGAAGTGTGGTAAAGTTGCGGAGAGAAACGAGGCGGGCCTGAAATCCCCATTTTCTGGCCCGCCTCGTTTCTCTCCGCCTGCTTGCCTGCCTACTAGACTGGATGTGTTATGCTTGTAGATGTCTTTCTCTCCAGGGGATTGACATTGGCTAGATTGATCGGCCCATTTATCTGCAAGATTTTACTTACACGCGACACACTCGTTGATAATAGAAGGACGACAAAAAAATGGAGCAGACCGCTCGTTTTCGCATTCCCGTTGATGCAGAGGTCGAGCTGCGCATTCTGGAAATGTGGGATGTTGACGAACTCTTCCAGTTGATTGATCGTAACCGGGCGCATTTGCGGCAGTGGTTGCCCTGGGTGGACTACGAGACCTCAGTTGAGGATAGCCGAAACTTTGTGCAACGCTCCCTTCAGCACTATCTGGATAACGAGAGCTTTTCCATGGGCATTCGTTATCAAGGACGCCTGGCCGGGGTTATCGGTTATCACACCATTAACTGGACTTCCCGGCGCGTTGAGATTGGCTACTGGTTGGGGGCCGAGTTTCAGGGCAAAGGACTGATGACTAAGGCATGTAGCGCGATGGCCGATTACGCTTTTGCCAGACTAACGCTCAATCGTGTCGAGATCCATTGCGCAACCGATAATCTGCGGAGCCGAGCTATTCCTGAGCGCCTGGGCTTTACACGAGAGGGAACGTTGCGCGAAAGCGAGTGGCTCTATGACCACTTCGTTGATCTGATTGTGTATAGCATGCTGGCTCGCGAATGGCAAAAGCGCGACTCGTAAAGCTGAGCTAAGTATGGTACAATAAAAAAAACTCTTCGTTGACTACTTTTGTATGGGGGCAGAGTGCTAATGCAAGGCAAGGATAAGACGCCAGCAGCTTTTCGCTGGTTAACCAGATTCCCTCGATTTTTCATCATTTTAGGATTGTTATGTGCATATCTTTTTTGTATGGTGAGCTTCGCGCCCCAGGTTTCAGCCGCGAGCCTGGGAACTGGAACAGGTGAGCCAGGCAGCAATGTCTCCGACCCTGTGGTGCGCCAGGTAGATATCGCACAGCCCGCCGTTGTGCGTATCGTCACCGAGATAGGTGGCCAGTTGACCGTCCATTTCACTTCAAGTTCTGCTGGCGTGACTTTCCCGCAGGGTGGTGGTACCTATAACATGGAATTGAGCGGGAGTGGCGCGTTTATCAGCGCGCATGGTGATCTGCTGACGGCTGATCACGTGGTCAACCCTCCGCACGATGATCTGGATGGCTATCTTCATCAACTGGCCGCGCAGGATGTGGCCGATTATATTAACGCGCATTATAACCCCAATCCGCCTTTCGTCGCTGCCGATGCACAAGCGGTCCTGGATGCTGGCGAATTTCCTTCTACGTCGAGCTACGGTCAGGCGAGCAGCGAAGTTTTCCTGAGTACCGCGTATGTAGGCGCGATCAACGCGACCAAACTGAAGAATGTCCCTGCGAATGTTGTGGCGAAGGTCGATCGGATTGAGGCCCAGAGTGCGGTTGAAGCGCGCGATGTCGCGATCATTCACGTCAGCGGCATGGACGATATGCCAAGTATCCAATTGGGCAACTCCGATAATGTTCAGGCTCAGGATAACCTGACGCTTATTGGTTATCCAGGTCTGGCCGATCTCAGCGATTTACCCACAAATCTGCTGACCCCATCGATCAATAAAATCTATGTGAGCGCGCTCAAAACGACGGATAGTGGTGCGCCAGTCATTGAGGTTGGCGGCAACGTCGAGCATGGCGATAGCGGTGGACCGGCCCTGGATGCAAATGGTAATATTGTCGGCATCGTTAGCTTTGGTTATGCCAGCCCCGGCGAGATCGGCGAAACCAGCTTCTTGCAGGCCAGCAATAGCGCGAAAACGCTCATCGATTCCTTAAATCTCAATACCGCTCCAGGCCCATTTGAGACCGCCTGGACGAAGGCTTTCAATGATTATGCTTCGTCCACGCCGGGTCACTGGCATAAGGCCTCCAATGAGTTACAGGGCCTTGCTACCAGCTACAAAAATTTCCTGGGCATCGCGCCGTACCTGACCTATGCTCAGACTCAAGCCGCGACCGAGCAGACTCCCGCGACCACGACCGGCGCGAATCCAGTGTTGATTGTCCTGCTGATCCTGCTCGTGCTGATTATTCTCGCTGTGGTGGTTTTTGTGATCGTGAGGCAGCGCCGCCGCCCGGCTCTCGCGGGCTACGGCATGACGCAATCTGCGTCAGTTCCATATGGGGCATACGCGCAACAACCTGGTGGTGTCGCGAGCATGTATCCGCCGACGCCAGCCAGCTATGGCGCTCAGTCCGCTCCCGTCCAGGGGCCGGGTAGCAATGGTGTGCCGGATATGACCCGGCCCTTTGCCGGAAACACGCCGGTGAGCTATCCGCCGACGCCAGCCAGCTATGGGGACTCGACGTGGCGCGAGCAAGCGGCCAGCCTGGTGCCAGCGACTCCGCAATCTGATGCTCTGGTTCCGCAAACGCCGCGCCCGGTCGTGAGCCAGCCGTTGCCGCCACTCTCTCCGGTCCAGGGTGAAACGTCGGTGATCAATTCGTCGCTCCCGTCCGGCAATAACACGACGATTGTCAGCTCGCGTCCAGCGTATCCTGCTCTGCCAACCTGGACGTCACCACAAGCGCCGGAACCAGCTTCGTTCGCGCCGCCTGCCACGCCAGTGTCGGAGACAGCATCAGTTGCTCAACCTGCCGTGCCAGCAGCGGAAGCGACGCTGGTTGTGCCGCCAGTCGCGCCAGAAGCGACGCCAGCTCCAACCAGTGAGCCAGAGCAGTCGGCTTCGCCAGTCTTGATTAGCGGCTCACTCTCAGAGACGTGGAGCAAGAGCGCGGTGTATTCGCTATCGAGCGAGCAGGCTGAAGCGATGTCCTCTGGCAGCGCCTCAGTGGCCGGATCGTCGCTGCCTGCCAGCACTTCCTGGCCTGCAATCACCACTTTAGAGGATGATAAGACTATCCAGGCCCCGGCTGGCTCGGCTCGCACTTTCTCTGTTCCTCACAGGCCCTCAACGCCTCTGTCGAACAGCGGCGAGACTCAAGTAGCGTCTCCCGTGAGCGCTCACACGTGGACCGCGCCCTGTGGTCACGTCAACTCGCCCGATGTGCGCTTCTGCCGTGTCTGCGGTCAACCAACCGGTGCCGCGAGCACACAGGATGGGAATGGTACGCCGGCATCGTAAGATGTGAGGGAATGCTTGTGAAGAGAGGATCGCTTGCAAAAAGCGATCCTCTTTTTATTTTAAAATAGACGATCATCATTAAAATGAGGAGAGCGCCAGGTGACCAGATCATCTGACGCTCTCTTTTTCGTGTTTTTTGTTTACGCGCGAATCTCTTCCAGCATGGAGAGGTTCACGAAGAGATCACAGGCCTGGCGCAAGGTGGCTGACATCGATTCGTCGAAAGCCGCGACCTCGACGCGCACGCCGTGATCCGAACAATAGTCGAGCATGGGCATGAAGTCGCTATCGCCGCTGACCAGCACCACGCAGTCCACTGCTTTGCCATCGACCAGGCGCACCACGTCCATACACAGATCCAGGTCCAGGTCGGCCTTTTTGGCTCCGCTAGAGAAGGTCTTGTAATTCTTGGTGGTGATGCGATAGCCCAGACCTTTCACCGCCTGCAAGAACATCTGATCGTCGCTCGGCTGTGGACTGGTGGGACAATAGGCTTGCGCGCGCACCAGGCGGCGATTGCCGCGCAGGAAGTCGAGCAGCTTGCCAAAATCGATGGTCATGCGCAGTGTGCGTGCCGAATAGAGCAGGTTCGCGACATCCACGAACACGCCCACCCGCTCGGTTGATGGGAATGGCGGTAGGGAGACCGAAACATTGGTCGGCACCTGATTGGCGCGGCGCATCTCCGCTACCATGCGATCGGTCTGTGTCTGGATGGCCGATGCAACGGCGTTGGCCAGATGATTGACCGCGGCTGAGGACATCAACGCTCCTCCTTCACTGTGTTTGACAGGATGCGACGGTGTGCTTCTCAAGACCTCGTTATGCGCGTGACGGAGCGGTGTCGGCGTGCCAAAGGTGCTGCCGCGCGCGGGCGACGGCTCCGGTCCCATGAACGGCCCACCAACATCATTGCCCTGATTCATCTGGCTAACTGTGTAGCCAGAGACAATGTTATACGACAGGGGCGCGCTGGCGTTGACGTTTTTCGGCGACGCGAACGCGGGCGGATGCGGCGGATTGACCGGCAACTCAGGCTGGATCGCTTTGGAAGTGGCCGAGCTTGCTCCAGTGGAGGCAGCGGTTGTGCTGACGCCACTGATTCGGCGACGGCGACGACGACGCGAACTTGCCGCCTGCAAATCGGCGTATTCCAGCGGTGGGAGATCTTCAATAGCGATCTCTGTCTCCTCGGCTGTGACACTCTCAACGCTTGCCACAATTGGCTCTGGCGCTGGTACGGCGGGAGCTGCGGTAACTGGCTGCTCTTTTTCTTTTTCTTTCTCGCGCTGGCGATCATGATTGTTGCGCCGACGACGTTCGGTTGTGGGTGCAGCGGCTGGCGGAGTTGCTTCGACGCTGGCCGCTGGCGTTTCCTGAACTGGCGTTTTTGGCGCGCTCGTTTCTGCGGCGGCGCTGGCATGGGCAGGCGCTGGCTCGGTGTGTGTACGCTGCTCTTTTTTCGCGGCAAAGCTCGTGCCACGTTTCCCTTTGGTCTCTGGTTCGCTGGCTGGTGCGGCTGGCGTCGCTGTTTTGGCGGATGCCGGACTCGCGCTGGCGGTCGCGGCTGGTCGATCAAAACGATAGCGGCGCGCTGGACGTGCGGGCGGTTCCTCGACAGGAGCCACGACCTCTGCGGCTGGCTGTTCGCTCTCCGGTTGTGCTTGCGGCTGTTCGACCGGTTTCTCTGGCTCTTCTACCCGATGCCTGCCGTGACGCGGCAAACGTAGGCGACTAGCTGGACGCAACAACGGCGAAACCGGGCGTTCAGCCGGAGGTGTTTCCTGGGTAAGCGTGGATGCCGCAGTCTCAAGTGGACTGGCAGACGCTTGCTCTTCCGTACTCTGTATCGTATCGATCACATGCGTGAGATCCTCTGCGGCGGTCTCGGTCAGAACAACCGGCTCGTGCAACAGTTCGCTCCCATCGGTAAAAACGCTTGAAGCTGGTCCCGCGTCGGCAAGAAGCGCGCTCAGGCGTTCTTCGGTCTGGCGAAACTCTTCAATAAAATCGGTAAATGGGCGGATCGCCTCACTCTCCTCCACGGAAGCCGCGTTCTCCGCGACGGCTGGCTCGTCATTGGAGACCTGGGTGAACTCGGCTGAGGGTTGGGCCTCCTGCTCACCCGGTTGCGCGGGAGTCGCGGGCGCAGCCTCTTCTTCTTGCGTCGTGGCTGAAGCTTCTGGCGAGTCCGTTGTTGTGGCCTGCTCTTGAGAAGCGGCGGGAACATCCGTGGTTAAAGGCTGAGATGTTTCGGAGGCAGACAACTGCTCTCCGCCTGGCTCCTGCCAGTCGTTATTCTCTGCATGAGTGTTTTCTGTTATCACTAAGGTCTCCAGTCTCAAAACGAACGGACCGGAGCGCGGGCATAGGCCATCAGGCGACTGCCCTTGAGCCAGAGAGAATATTCAATTCGAGATGTCTCAGGCGAGTAAACAAGACTCGCGCATCGTCTTCGGTTTGGCCTAACGGGTGTTCGGTTGATAGTGAAGAAGGAGCGGCTTTTTTGTTCATTGCGCACAATACCTTTTGCATACCATCGCTACCGATCCGCGTTGTGCATCTTCAGCGGCCTGGAATGCCGCCTTTTTCGTATTCTCGGACAGGCTAATTTACGCTACTACGATCCGTCCGGTTTCCATCTCTATGCCGTTGTCTTTAATCGTGATGTACGCTACCAGTCAACGGCGGCAAACTGGTAGATACTGAATTGTTTTGCTCGTTTGGCTCGACTGAGCGCGAGAGATCTGGCGTGTGCATCTCAGCTTCTTGCGGTACCCCATTTGCAGAGGTGTGTTCTACAGTTCCGTGTTTCACCGACTTAGTTGCCGCGCGCCACACGTGGGCAATACGTTCGATAGCCGTCACGTGTGATAAAACCGCGAGCAGTAAAAGCGCCCAGATCGTTGTGCCAGTAAGTAGGCCAATGGCCAGGATCACGACACGTTCGGGACGAGCCAGCAGACCTGTTTTGCATTCCAGCCCCAGACCTTCGGCGCGCGCTTTCGCGTAGCTTACCATCAATGACCCGACGACCGCGACAAAAGTCAGGACGATCATCCATTGCTGCTCATTGGCCCAGGGCCAGAGCTTGTCGTGCAGGTTTGGATTTAGCAAAGCATAGAAAAGCAAACCTGCCAGGATGATGCTTTCAGAGTAGCGATCGAGTGTCGAGTCGAGAAATGCTCCAAAGGTGGTGGATGCATTTCTGACACGAGCCATTGCCCCGTCAAACATGTCAAAGATGCCAGCAAACAATACGAACGCGCCACCGGCGACGATAAAGCCAGAGCCGATGACGACAGCAGTCACAATACTCAAGAGTAATCCCAGAAGCGTAATTACGTTTGGGTCGATCCCCAGCCGTGCCAGGGGTCGCATAATTGAGGCGACAAACTGGCGCGCTCTTTGCTGTATACGTCTGCTAAACATAGGGCTATTGTATCACCATATTTGCGCGAATGGAAGCCCTCAGCTTTTCGCTGGCAAGGATCAGGCGCGCGGATATGCGTCCGCCCCTCGCGGGGGAGCCGTTTTAGAATGGGAACGGCTCCAAACCCTTTATGGATACATCGTTCATACTAGAGGATGTTCTGGACCTCAGGCCACGCGCACTTTGCGTCCGCGCGTTACGCGCTCGATTTTTACGACGCGCCGACTCTGTTTGCCCAGGTGATAGCCCGCCAGGCGCAGGTAAGCGTTCATGCCCCACATGTGTCCGCCGGGAGCCGTGTCGCCCTGTTCGATGGCCGTGCGTACATCTGGCGCGGTCCGCCCGGCAAACCACGTGCAGCCGCTACCGATAGCGCGCAGCGTGTGTGCGTCGCTATTGCCCAGCTCCGGCCAACCATATTGCTCGCGATTGCTCTGCATGGCCACGCGGTTCGCATAGATGCCGCAAAAACTGGCGTTCCACGTCTCGATGCCGTCCAGCCAGACGCTTTCCGATGCCTTGATGCGGTCCAATACGTAGCGTGGACAACTATGGCGGAAGATCTGGTTCAAAGGATGGGCGACGATGGCCAGCCCGCCTTGCGCGTGGATCAGATCAATGCTCTCTTCCATGCTCAAACCCGGCTGGATGCGTTTTTCAATAAAGAGTGCCAGCAGATGTCCCGATCTGGTACTTATTTCTTCTCCTACGATAAAATCAAAGCGATACTGTCCTTTGGACCAGAGATCGTGTGCGCGCAACGCCCCATCAATCACATCGTGATCGGTCAGCGCGATCACATCGAGGTTGGTCTGTTGCTGAGCATACTGTAAGACCTGCTGAATCGTAGCAGTGCCATCGCTATACGTACTATGCATATGTAAATCGGCGCGTCCCAACTTGCCCGCGTGATACGCCTGTTGTGCTGTCATCTGACGGCGTTTGGCCAGCATAGCCGTGCCGGGGATAGTACAACTCGTCAGGACGTCGCCATTATAATGTTCACTTTTCGTGTCCATGCTCTTCCTTACTAGACGGGAGGATCTCGTCATTTCTGCTTAACGCTCGGAACTCATCTCTGCTTCGATCAATGCCTCGCCTACCGGCAGTGTTTCAATCAACGCGGTAGGATCAACCAGGTGTTCCAGACGTTGCAGGCAGTGATGGAAGTAGGCAGTGTTGAGTGAGCAATAGACCTGGCGACCGGAACGTCGTGTTTCGGCGAGACCCGCGCGTTTCAGTTTGCGCAGATGCCACGAGACGAGTGGCTGACTCAAACCAAGCTGTTCGGCCAGGTTGGTCACAGTCATCTCTTTGCGTTTCGCCAGGTGATAGACCATCGAGAGGCGCGCCACTCCAGCCAGAGCTTTGACCGCCATCTTGAGATCTTTCCATTCGTCCATACTCAGCTCACTCCTCTGTCACATAAACAAAAATTTATCAAACCTTTGTTTATAGATTAACACCAGCGATCACCAAAAAACAAGAGGCTATGACCTTTGGTACAAGCTGGAGTGTGGTGACGTGTAGATGGTTGGGATTGTACGTGAAAAATTGGGGCCGCCTGGGGCTTGCATCTACCAACAGTCTGTGCTATACTGGCGTCGTTGTAAAACAGGCCCGCGTAGCTCAATGGCAGAGCACTCGACTCTTAAGTGCGCCATCTAACGGGCGATATCTCTACTCCTAACCAGAGGAGTCGAACCGGAGGAATGTTCGTAAGGCATCACCTTACCTGGAGGGGAAACCCGAAGGGGACAGCAGCATGGTGAGAAAAGTCTGGTGAGGTTTCACTTGGAGAAACCAAGATGCCAGGCAGCCAGGCCAGGCAAGGTTAAGACTACACTGTTTGAACCCAAACTCGTGCGTCATTTCGAGGACCATCCTGGGACCAAGTAATGCAGGATGTGCCGTAGTCAAGATGTAAGATTAAGAGGCATCTTGAACCTCCCTACGACAGCAACTTGTGAACAGCAAGTGTAACGGGTGAGTTGGGAACCTAAACCTGGAGCGAGATATCGTTTGGAATTTGGGATCACCTAAAAGGAAAACCTCATGGTGACGGAGCAATCGTAGTACCGAGCGGGGAAATCCGAACGGGAAGGGTTGCAGAAGGTAATCAGAGCTGAACAGGCTGAAGAGAACCTTTGGAGAGCCGTATGCGGTGAAAGTCGCACGTACGGTTCGGGATGGGGCGGTTGGAGACGTATTTTTATCTGATGCATGGGTAAGAATGACGCGCTAGCCGTCTACTTCACTCGATTGGTTATAGGTTCGAATCCTATCGCGGGCATTAACTAAGGCGGGGAGCGTTCTAAAAGAGGGGCGCTCCCCGCCTTGTTTAGTACATACCCCTTCCTATCCTATCGCGAACATTTTTCCAATTCATAATCCTTTGCCCAGCGCACGTTTTTTTCCTGATTGTTCTTTGTCGGCGTTAAACGAAGCTTTGCTAACGTCAAACCCACCGCATCAACGGGTATAAGGTAGGCGCTGTCTAATTCTTCGCAATAGACTGCAAAATAGTCGGCCTGGCCGCGATAATGTCGCCACCCTTTTTGTTTGGCTGTATGATTGTAACTGCTCGCCGTCGCGAAATTAATCACCGTTTTCTGCTCATCCAGCCAACCGGTTTTACATTGAATGCGCCAGCATTCTCCCTTGCTATCCTCGATCATCAAATCGTAGCGATGATTTTTGCCATAGGGAATCAGGACCATATATCCCGCTTGTAAAAGGCGCATGGTAATTGCCGCTTCGCTGATATCGCCAGTTTTATCTGTATGTCTCTTGAGTTTAATCTGCTCCATGAACTTGTTACCCCTACTTTCCACCTGAATATCATAATAAATGGATACCTCAATTAATGCGAGAAGTATATCATATCTTGAGTTGAATTTGCATTGAAATGGGTACTGATAGCGGATTGTGCCATAAATTTATTGGAACTTGCTCTGTCCGCTTCGTTTATGTATATTAAGAACTATAAAAATGAGGTATACAAGGATGAAGAGAAAAAAGTTGAGCAGGGAAGATAAATGGATGCTCATTGCCGCGATTAATCTTATGGCTTTCTGCATTAGCGGCTTACTTCTCGTGTTGACGGATGCTCTTTCAAATCCACCTGCCTCGGCGCTTCTTCTGATTGCTCTGGGGTGCTTAACGGCTGTATTTCTGTGCGTCTCACTGGTCAGCTATGTTATCGTTCGTTTGTCGATGGTTTCACAACGCCAAGTGATGGTCCAGGATGAAATAGATCGTCTGTCACACATGCTTGATGATCTCAAAAAATAAAGTGGGGAAACGAGAAAACCGCCCATGTGGGCGGGTGAAACGGCGACGTCTTATTTTCCCGTGGGGCTGCCCCCAGAGTATCATCAGAGCTGAAGAGCTTAACTTCCGTGTTCGGGATGGGAACGGGT